>Ga0105047_10010742_pt1 | contig 14933 bp, 11 predicted proteins | sample MAT04_FD_78384 | JGI IMG/M metagenome (GOLD analysis project Ga0105047, IMG submission 78384) | Freshwater microbial communities from Lake Fryxell liftoff mats and glacier meltwater in Antarctica - MAT-04 (megahit assembly) | ecosystem: Environmental > Aquatic > Freshwater > Ice > Liftoff... | reverse complement strand
TCCTTCATGGCCTTGAATGCGGCGAAATTGTTGCCGAGGATGCCCGTCGATGCCAGATCGAGTTCTTTCAGCGCGGTCAGACCCGCGAGGTAGCCCAGACCCGCGTCGGTGAGTTTGGGGGCGACGAGTCCGAGTTTGACCAGCTTTTTCAGGTCGCGCAGGTCCGCGAGGTCGGCATCGGTCAGCGCGTCCGAAGTCACTTTGAGTTCCAGGATCGTGCCGTCGGGATTGTCGCCTTCGTACTTCGCCAGTCCCGAGAACTTCCGGACGAACCCCGCCGGGTTCGCGGGTGGCAGTTTATCGAGTGCGGTCGGCAGGGAAATCGTCGGCAGACCGGGATCGGTCGGGGGGAGCGCACGCAGCAGCACCAGGCGGGGTCGATCGACTTTGATCGCGTCGAACTGGTCGCGAGTGATGTCGGTGCCGTTGAGGCTCACCGATTCGAGGGCTTCGAGTGCCGCGAGTTTCGGCAGAGCCGCCAGCGTGAGGTTGTTGTTGTCGAGGTTGAGCTTTTGGAGTTTGGGCAGACCCGCGAGTGCCGTCAGAGATTCGTCGTCGATCAGGGTGTCGGTCAGCGCGAGTTCTTCGAGGTCTTTGAGGGTGGCGAGCGCCGCCAGACCCTTCCCGCCGATGTCGCACCCGGTCAGCGACAGCGACTTCAGGGCGGTCAGACCCGCGAGTCTGGCGGCCCCTGCGTCGGTCACGCGGTTGTACGAAAGGTCGAGGTTGAACAGCGTTTTCATGTCGGCGAGCGAAGCCAGACCGGTATCGGTGACATCGGTCCAGAAACACGACAGCGATACCAGTTTCGACCCTTTGAGGCGTTCGAGCCCGTAGTCCTGCAAGTTCGTCCGGTTGAGCGAGATCGTCGTCAATCGGGTCAGGGGTTTGAGGTAGGACAGCGACGAACCTTTGATGGGGTTGCGGTCGAGGACGAGCAGTTCGAGGTTTTCGAGCGTCCCCATCCCCGACAGGCTGCTTTCGCCGAGTCCCGACGCGGTGATCTCGAGGGCTTTGAGTGCGACGAGTTCCCGCAGGAACGGTAAGGTGCTGTCGCGCAGGTTCGCTCGTATGATGCTCAGGGCTCGCAGCGACTTCATCCCGGCGATCGCCTGAAAGTCGGCCTCGGCGAACGGCGGATCGACCAGCGTCAGGCCGATCGGTCCGGGGGTCGCGGCGATGCGATCGAGTCCGACGCGGGTCAGACGCGGGGCCGCCTGCACGGTGATCTGGTACACCCCGAACAGCGAACCCAGCGGTTCGAGGTCGCCGTCGGTCAGGTTTTTGCCTTCGATCGTCAGGTCGAGCCCCAGCGGGGTGACTTCGGCGCGGATGCCCGCGTTGCGGAGCGAAGTGAGTCGCGCCGCCTGCTTTTGCTCGGCGAGTCGGGTCGCGTCGGTCGGCTGGAGCGTACCCGCGACGGTCGCGAGAGCCGCCAGTTTTTCGGCGGACACTCGGGCGGGTGTCAGGTAGATGTGGAGTGGCGGGCCGTTGCCCAGAACGACCTTATCGAACCCAGACAGGGTCTCGGCTTCCTGTTTGTGATCCCAGACGAGGAGGTCGGGAGTGTTCGTGCGAAAGACGATTCCGGGACGCGTGGCTTCGAGTTCGCGCCTGGTGGCGACGGTATCGGCATCCCCCCGCACGATGTTGAGCGTGAGATTGCCTTCGGCGACGATCTCGATCCCGGCTTCGGTTCGGACGACTCGGGCGGTCGGCGGCAGTTCGATCTCGGCGAAGACTCCCCAGGGGGTCAGGTCGAACGATTGGACGGTCGGCGCGGAAACTTCGGGCGCGTCGGCCGAAGGTTCGACGACAATTTTGTCGGGTCCGGCTTTCGTGGCAACGGATTTGCTGCATCCCGTGGAGAGTGCCGAGAACGAGCAGAATACCATAAGCGACAGGAATCGGTTCATGAAAGCCCACCTGAATCGAATCGGATCCGGATCGAACGCGACGAACGAAAACACCCGCGTGCGGACCCCAGGAGAGTACGGACGCGGGTGAACGAGATTTTACAGTGCGGTCGTCGAAGAATGCAAGCGCAATCGAACTACTCGAGGAGCAGACTCGGTTCCCAGCCGACGCGGTCGGCGGAGGCTTTGAGCTTTTCGAGTGCCCGATTCTGGATCTGACGGACCCGCTCTTTGGAAATTCGCAGGAGATGCCCGATCTGTCGGAGGCTGTGAGTCCCGTTGCCCGTCAGCCCGAATCGCAGATCGAGAACGCGACGTTCGCGCGGCCGCAGGTTTTCCATCAGGAAGCCGAGGGCTTCCTGGCGTTCGTTGTTCTGCTGCTGGGTTTGGCTCTGATTGTCCGGCATCGCTTCGGTGAGCTTGAAGTCGCTGTCGTCATCGAGCACGGCATTGAGCGAAACCGGAGTGCGGGTCGCGGTTTGCAGGTGCGTGAGGTGTTCGAGCGACGACCCGGTGCGGGAAGCGAGTTCCTGCGGACTGGGCAGATGTTTGCCGCCGTGGGCCAGGGCTTCGGATTCCTGCTGGAGCAGGCCGAGTTCCTGGAGGTGGTGCGGCGACAAACTGACCAGGTGACTCTGGCGAGCGACGGCAATCTGGAGGGTTTGACGGATCCACCAGGTCGCGTAGGTCGCCAACCGGGTTCCGTGGGAAACGTCGAAACGGTCGATGGCCTGCATGAGGCCGCAGACGGCTTCCTGGAGGAGATCGGCGTACGAAAGGCTGTGGTGGCGGAATCGCTTGGCGACGTGCGCGGCGAGTCGGATGTTCGCGGAAGCCAGACGGTGTTTATACTGAACGTATTTTTCCTGGAGGCGATTGACCTGCGGGTGCTCGATGCAGAGCTTTTCGTTGCAGTTATCCCGAATGAACTGGGCCATCGGCCAGGGTTCGGAGGCGGGGCGCTGGGAGTGGAGGTCGTGGTTGGCCCGAATGACCCAGCGAACGAGTTCCGTTTTACAGTCCCAGAACGAGTTCAAAAGTTCTCGTTCTTCTTCCGGAGTGAGCAGTTCGGAAGAGAACGTGGTGAGCGGGGCTTCCATCATGGCAACAGGAGACACATCGCCTCGCTTTTTCCGCGCAGACTTCATGGCAGTCCTTCCCCGAATATTTGGTACGTTCGTGTGTCAGAATCAAAGCCGGGTCACTGTCGGAAACGGATACACCTCCGCCAACAGCAATTTTATCGTCGCGTCGCGCACTATTTACTTACGACTACCTCGAACCCGCTCGTGCGGATCCGCTGGAATTACGAAAGGCCCGCGAAGGGCCAGACATGTCTCAGAAAACGCCGACGCGGTGAGACTAAAATCAGCGATCGTTCCGACCCGTTTATCGTGGACCGTTTTTCGGGTCCATTTGCGGCAATCCTGCCGGGGTCGGTTCGCACATCCGTGTGTCGAACGGGGCCGAGTTCCGTCGCTCGGTCGAACGTCTTTTGAACCCCCGATGAGCAATGGATTGTAGTCTCGCTGAAATCCCCATACAAGATCGCTTTAATAATTCCGAACACTTTCAGGCAAACTTCTCACTGTTTCAGGGCGAAAGGAGTGACTCAGCCGCGCGAAGACGCTACAATCGAAATTACCCAATCTGCCCGACCGCTACATCTGAGAGTCCTCTCCTGCTGGAATGCGCCTGCGACTCCAAACTTCATGCTGCGGTCTCATAAATACTCGTGATTTATCGTCCGATCGAAGGCAGGACTCTACACGAATGCGTACGATGTGGCAGCGGGCGCGTATTTCGATTTGATATTCGCCACGGGTGTACCAGGATTGACCATCGAAGCGATCGACTGCCGCGGGAGTGCCCCGGAGTGGTCGAGGATTCGGGTGAACGAGTGCAATCTGTGAGTCGGATCAAATGTACCATCCTTGTGGTCGAAGACGATCCGGCGATCCTCAATTCCATGAGGATCATGCTGTCGTCGGACTACCACCTGCTCCTGGCCGACTCCGCCGAAGCCGGGATCGACATCCTCCGCAACTACGACTGCTCCGATGACGGTTTGATCGAGATCGTCGTCAGCGACCAGCAACTACCCGGTATGCAGGGGATCGATTTTTTGCACTGGGTCCGCAACGAGTCCCCGCGGAGTATCCGCATCCTCACCACCGGGGATGCCAACTTCGGCACCGCGGTCGGCGCGATCAACGGCGGACTGGTTCACCGCTTCCTCATCAAGCCCTGGCATCCGTCCAATCTGATGCCCCTGATCGCCGATGCCGCCAAGAAGTTCATTCTCGAACGCTCGCACGAAGAACTACTCGACCGATTGCGCGTCACCAACAATCAACTCGAACACCGAGTCACCGAGCGGACGCGAGAACTCAAGGAAGCCCTCGAAAAGCTCGAGAGCAAAAACGCGATCCTCCAGAAGATGGCTCTGACCGACGTGTTGACCGAGATGCCCAACCGCCGGGCGATGGATCAACTGGCCCGAATGGAGATGGTCCGCCGCGCCCGCAACCCCTCGCCGCTGTCGCTGGCGATGATCGACGCGGACCACTTCAAGGACATCAATACCCGCTATCTCCTCCCCGGCGGCGATCACGTCCTGCGTTGGTTGGCGAAGCGACTCAATGCGTCGGTTCGGTCGAACGACTCTATCGGTCGGGTCGGCGGCGAGGAGTTCATGCTCATCTCCCCCATGACCGATTCCGAAGGCTCGATGATTCTGGGGGAGCGCATCCGCCGTGCGGTCGCGGAAGACAGCACGTCCTACAACGGCGAGCGCATCCAGATCACGATCAGCATCGGGATCGTGGTTGCGGGCCCGGACGTACTCGTCGATTACGACCAACTGAGGCATTACGCTGCTGCGGCTTTGAGCGAAGCGAAGATGATGGGCCGAAACCGCTGCGTGCTGCGCGAGATTTCGACGTACGCGGGGCCGACGGTGAGCTGAACGGATACGGATGCGATAAGACGGCCAACGGAGAGGGGAGCGACAAGTAGTCGCTCCCCTCTCCGTTGGCCGGTCGGTCAATTGGCTTTTTTGATATCGACCGGAGGCGCGTACCGTTTGGGCATCGGCGGTACGCCATCGGGCGGAATGCTTTTTGTATAAGTGACGGGCGTTTCGCGCCCGCACCCGATCGCCAAAGTCATCGAGACGATCGCAAGAATAAGGGTCATCGACGGTTTCATTGAAATCTCTCGAAGATCACGGAAGATTGGTGATCAGGCCATCGTTGTATCCCCAGCCCGCGAGCAGCACGTTGGTCGGGGTGCCGTAGGCGACGATACGAACGGAACCGTCGGACATGCTGACCGGGGCTCCGCCGGTGTGCGGCCCGCCGAGGTAATACTGCATAGTTTTGGAGGGGTCGTTGGTGTCCTGGATGAAGTACTGCGGATCCCGCTTGTGCTCCCAGTGCGAACCGCCGTCGGCCCACGAGATATCGGTCTGCGCACCGTACGCGAGGCGGGAACCGTCGCCCGTGTCCGGGCCGCCGGCGTAGTTCCTCGGAGCCATGCCTTTGATCGCCATCAGGAATGTGTTGGATGTTCCATCGGTGATACCGACGATAGCGGGAGGGGTTATCGTTTTGCCGCCAGCAGCGTATATCGCACCCAGAACGCTGAACGCCCCCGTCTGACCGAAACCCCAGTCGGGATGGTGGGCGGCACCGTAATCGTCCTTCGCGCCGACCGAAGTCGTGCGGCGGGCGGGATCGAGGTAGGACTTGATCGGTTGTGGACTCGCGGGGTTTTGGTTGCCCTGTTCCATATACGGCAGCAGCGCGGTGAATACCGTAACCGCAACACTATCTTCCGGGAACAAACCGATCCCGTCGTGGTAAGCGTGGCAGGCGATGCCCATCTGCTTGAGGTTGTTTTGGGACTGCATCCGGGCTGCAGCGGCTCGGACCTTCTGAACGGCGGGCAGTAACAGCCCGATCAGGATGGCGATGATGGCGATGACCACCAAAAGCTCGATCAGCGTAAAGCCGGATCGTTTGCGCATGGGAGAATATCCGAAGAAGATTCGATGATTTGTAAGACAGAATTATCCTAACACCCGTCCAGCCGCTTTCCAACCCCATTTCAATCCACTTCGAGGATTTACCTCCGGCCAACGGATCCGATCGCGGTTATCGCAGCACTCCGTCGGCGGCTTCGCGGACGATCTTTCGGGGATCGTCGAGCGCGTCCTGGAGCAGAATTCGGCCGCGAGGCCCGGCTTCGTGCAGGCTCAGTGCTGCCGACCGCCGGATCGAAGCCGACCCATCGCCCAACAGCAACCGCAACACCGGCAACGCCCGCTTTCCCATCACCCGCAGCCCGGTGACGAACGAACCCGGCACGCTCACCCGCGCGGCGATCATTCGCTCGACCACTTCCGCGACGAGTTCCAGAGACTGCGTTTGCGAGGTCAGCATTCCTCGTTCGGCATCGGCGACGATCCGGGAGTCGTCGGAGGCCATCGCTTCGCTCAGCAGTCGTACGGTTTCCTCGCGGTCGCTGTGGATCAGGCTGATGCGGTGGGCGAATCGGCGCATCTCCGGGTTGGCGTGCTGTCGCTGCGTGCCGAAGTGGTCGAGCAGTGCCCGGCTCAGGGTCGGGTCGGTCGCGGCGACCGCCATCGCGGCATCGAACACTCGCGGCCTCGGGTACTGAGTCAGCGCGTGGACGAACCAGGTGCGGTCGCCTTCGGAGACCGCCGCCAGGATCCGCAGCGATGTCGTGGCGCACCGGGCATCCTGAAGCTGGAGGTTGGCGTAGACGAGGGCAGGGGTCGGACGCAGGGCGAGGACGATCCGCTCGGTTTCCACTCCCACCGTACCGAAAAGGTTCGCAAACGAATGCGTGTCATCCGTCCCCAGCGAGCGCATCAGCACCGGGACGATCGTCTCGACGGGTCGGCCGATCCGTCCCAGACTGCGGACGATGGTCGAGTAGCGGGCCACGGTCGAGTCCGGCCACAGATTGCGCGAAAGGAGGTCGCACAACGCCCCGACCGCCGGCTCCGCGTTCGCCCCGTGCCACCCGAGGTCGAGGATCGTCATGCTCAATTCGAGCAGGTCCGGTTGCGAGAGTCGGTCGATCAATTCTGCGACCGGTTGCAGTTCCGGCGGTGGGAAACGGTGGAGCAGGTCGTACGCCCAGGGCGGGATGTCGTTCGCGTCGGTAGAGCGCATCCACGCGCGCAGGACGGGGATCGTCGGCGAACCGATCGCCACCAGGATCGTCCACGCGGGATCGTCGAGGTACGGATTGAACCTCTCCAGATTCAGCACGCCCCGGATGCACTCGTCGAGGTCGGCGACGAGCCAGGTCCGCCAGGCCGGTCGCCAGAAGTGCTGTTCGTGGCGGAACCAGGCGGCTCGCGGGTCGTCGCAGTCCTGCAACCAGTCGGCGAACACCAGCCGACGGAAGTGGTCTTCGGGGGTCTCGGCGATGTGCGCGAGGAATGCGTCGAAGTCGTGGTGCGACAGACTCACGGGCTCCCCCCTCTGCGGTCGGCGATCGCGGGCCGGTCGGACACCTCGGCGAACCAACCCCGGACGATCGACGGGGTGTCTTCGAGTGCGACGTCCGGATGGACCGCTACCGAAAAGGCATCGCGCTCGTGCTCCTCGTCGAGGATCGTCAGCGTGACGATGCACCCCGGCGATTCGTAATACACGACGCGCCCGAGTTGCAATCGGTTCGGGAACGCCCCGTCGAGCGACCCCGGAAAGCTCGCTCGATTCCGTTCGCCATCGATCCATCGGTCCAGGGTCCGGTTCCCGGCGACGGATGCGAACATCAGGTCCGACAGACTCCAGTCCGTCAATCGGAGATCGACGGGATTGCCGGGGTCGGCGGTCCATTCGGTTCGCGGGTCGTCGCGGTGGAACGCGCACACGGGCGGATCGTCGAGTCCCAGATCGGCTTCCATGACTCCCCAGAGGTAGTCCATCTCGTCGTGGATCGCCAGAAACCGCTCGGCTTCGAGCCAGCGGATGGTATGGTCGCGGTCGGCGAACAGCGGGTAATTGCCCATCTCGCCGACGCGACAGATGCGATCCTGAAGCCGCTCGTTCCACTGCACGCTCAGGGGCAACCGGATACCGAGGCTCGCTTCCATCGTCCGCACGACATCCTCATCGACATCGATCGTCGTAATCTGTCCGCGAAACTTCCATTCGGCGAGGCGTTCGATGACGCGCCAGCGGGCGAGGGTGTCTTCGGGCCAGCCGTCGCCGAGGAGGGTTCGCGGGAGGTGTCGGTCGATCTCCCGGAGCCAGTCGGCGGGGGGTCGATATTGCAGCGAAAGCTGTTCGCGGTGGAGGCGGACGCACTCTTCGTCCCAGATGGGGAGCGACCGCTGGCGTTCTTCGAGTCGCAGCCAGATCCCGCGCGGGTCGCCCTGCTCTTCGAGCCAGTCCGCGTAGACGAGGCGGATCAGCGGGTCGTCGGGCGATTCGCGGATGGCCCTCAGGAAAGCGGTTCCTTCGTTCGACAACGCGAAAACCTCCCCTGGATCGAAGCATCGCGCGCTGGCGAAATCGGCGCGGTTGTGGTAGTATAGGGCGAGTGTCCGGTATCGAACCCGATCGCCCCGCAGAGGATAGAGGTATGGCAGGCTCGTTCGATCTCAAAAAGGCCACCGATGGCCGATTCTATTTTAATCTCAAAGCGGCGAACGGCGAGATCATCCTCACCAGCCAGATGTACACGGCGAAAGCTTCAGCCAAAGACGGTATCGCTTCCGTGCAGGCCAACAGCCCCCTCGATGTCCATTTCGCCCGCGAAACGTCTGCCAACGGCAAGTTTTACTTCACCCTCAACGCCGTCAACCACCAGGTCATCGGCAACAGCGAGATGTACGAAACCGCAGCCTCCCGCGACGGCGGGATCGAAGCGGTTATGGCCGACGGGGCGACGACCGTCGTCCGCGATCTCGCGTGACTCCGACCGGGCGGCCCGGCATTCATCCGATCTTCCTGGACTCGTACGCCGACAATCCCCATACTCATTGTGGAGATCCGTTTTTTTACCCCTTTCCAGGATCGACACGATGACCACGCGTCGCCACTTCCTCACGTCCGCGGCTTTGGGTAGCGGCATGGCCCTCGGTACGGGGATCGCACCATCATCTTCGTTCGCCGACGCACCGCGCAAGCGGGTTCTGCGGATCGCCCATCTGACCGATATCCACGTCCAGCCCGAACTTCAGGCCGCCGAAGGGATGGCCGCGTGCCTGCGACACGTCCAGTCGCACGCCGACAAGCCCGACCTGATCCTCTTCGGGGGCGACTGCGTGATGGACTCGTTCGGGCAAACCCGCGAGCGCACCAAAACCCAGTGGGACGTCTGGCAGCGCGTTTTGAAGGCCGAATGCTCGCTCCCCTGGGAGGGGTGCATCGGCAACCACGATGTCTGGGGCTGGAATCTCGAGGCCAGCAAAGCCCGAGCCGACGAGATGGATTACGGCAAAGCGTGGGCGACCGACCTTCTGAAACTCGGCAAACGCTACCGCTCGTTCGCCAAAGCCGGGTGGAAGATGATCGTTCTGGACAGCACCCACGTCGGCAGAAAACCGGGGACGTATACCGCCAGACTCGACGAGGAACAATTCGCGTGGCTCGTCGGCGAACTGAAAGCGACCCCCGCGACCACCCCGATTCTGATCCTGTCGCACATCCCGATCTTCTCCGCGTGCCCGTTTTTCGACGGCAACAACGAGATTACCGGCGACTGGAGGGTTCCCGGCGCGTGGATGCACATCGATGCCCGCCGACTGACCAAACTGTTCCACGAGCGAGGCAACGTCAAAGTGTGTCTGAGTGGGCACGTCCACCTCCAGGACGAGGTCCGATACCTGGGCACCCGCTACTTCTGCAACGGCGCGGTGTCGGGCGGGTGGTGGAAGGGGTCGTACCAGCAGTTCGCGCCGGGGTACGCTCTGGTCGATCTCTACGCCGACGGCAGTGCGTCCAACGACTTCGTGAACTTCGGCTGGAAGGCGTAGCGACTCGCCGACCCCGGCCCGGCAAAACGGGCGAATAATCCGCGAACGATTCTCCTCCGGGGGTCGGCGGCCTACAATCGGTCGTACACCGGGAGATCGACATGGCCGATCGGATATTCAGAAGCGAAGCGGGCCGCGTGCGGCTCGAAGGCTGGTATCGGCACTTTCTCGAACGCCTGCCCGTCCCCGTCGAACGGCGGGAAGTACCGACATCGTCGGGGACAGCGCACGGCGTGTTAGCGGGCGACGAGTCGAAGCCGACGCTCGTCTGCCTGCACGGGGCACTCGACGGCGCGGCGGTATTGCTCACCGATCTGGCACCGCTGATGGACCGCTTCCGCATCGTCGCGGTCGATCTGCCGGGGCTGTCGGTGTACGGACCCCCGTTCCGCATGTCGATCGAAGACGACTCGCCCGCGATCCGGTTGCTGGAAACCATCGACGCGCTAAAGATCGGACGGTTTTCGCTGCTGGGGGTCAGTTGGGGTGGGTACGTCGCCCGCCTGACGGCTTCGCTCGCCCCCGATCGGGTCGAGACGTTGACTCTCATCGTCCCGGCGGGGCTGGTGACGGGGTCGCTCTGGAAGATCGTCTCGCGGGTCGCCGTGCCGATGGCACTGTATCGAATCATCGAATCGCCGTACCGCCTGCGCGGTTTGTACGAGGCGATCGCCACCACCTGGGATGCCGACCGCGCGGCGTTTATGGGCGATGCGGTCCGGGACTTCGTCATCGATCTGCGCGTACCCGCCCCCGCGTCGTCGGAGGTGTTGCGACGGCTGAAGATGCCGGTTTTGCTGTTCGCCGCCAGTGCCGACCCGTACTTCCCCGGCGACAAACTGATCGAACGAGTGACCGCCCACATCCCGCACGCGGAAATCGAACGACTCGCGGGGAGCAAACACATCCCGCCGACCACCGACGAATTCCGGGCCCGACTCGCCGAGCGGATTGCGAAGTTCGTCGGAGACCATCGGGGATGACCGGCCACGGGTATCGAGTTGAGTCTGGAATGAGCGAGTTCGTTCGACACCTTGCGGTCGCGTGTGGAATCCCGATGGGCACTGGCACCTGGGGTAGCACCGAAGCGGTACAACCCGCAGGCTGGCTGGCGGTAACGCCTTCAGCGTTACAAAGGCATCGAAGGTCACGCGCTGGGTCTTCTGTCTTTGTAACGCTGAAGGCGTTACCGCCAGCCAGCCTGCGGGTTGCGGTCTTCGACCGCTACCCCAGGTGCGAACCGCGATCGTCGTCTGCGCCCGGTCGCGGCCCGCGCCATCGATACAATCGAACGGCACTCTCGCTCGGACGCGCCTCATTCGCTATAACGAGCCCGATAGCTTCCCAGACCTCTCCAGGTTCGTCGCGATGAAGCCCCCGCCTGCCGAACCCGACCCATCGAACCCGATCGCCGACGCGGTACTGCCGCTCTCGCAAAGCCGGGACTCCGACGACCTCCCCCGCACGATGCCGGGGTTCCGCGAGGGCACTTCCGAATGCTCGAGCGTGCCGCTGGTCACGCGGGAATCCGAGGCCATTTCCACGACCCGGTATCGACTCCGGGGCGAAATCGCCCGCGGCGGTATGGGCATCGTCTACCGGGCGCACGACATCGCCTTCAACCGCGATGTCGCGCTCAAGACCATCCAGCAGCACTTCGGCCGGAGTGTCGCCACCCACCTCCGGTTCGTCGAGGAAGCCTGCATCACGGGTCAGTTGCAGCACCCCAATATCCCGTCGATCCACGAACTCGGCACCCTGGAAGACGGCCGCCCGTTCCTGGTGATGAAGCTCATTCGCGGCGAAACCCTGTCGGAGTTGCTTCGGCGGCGTGCCCGACCGCAGGACGACCCCCGCCACTTCCTGGGGATCTTCGAGCAGATCTGCCAGGCGGTCGCCTACGCGCACAGTCATCAGGTGATCCACCGGGATCTCAAGCCGGGGAACGTCATGGTCGGGGCGTTCGGGGAAGTGCAGGTGATGGATTGGGGACTCGCGAAAGTCCTGCGACCCGCCGGTGACTCGACCCCGCCCGACCCGCGACTCGTCGATTTCAGCGAGATCCGCGACCCCCGCGAGGACCACCCCGATATGGGCCAGACGCAGGCCGGTGCGCCGATCGGGACGCTGTCGTTTATCCCGCCCGAACAGGCCACCGGTGATCTGGAAAAGGTCGATCGACGCTCGGATGTCTTCGGCCTCGGGGGGATCCTGTGCGCGATCCTGACCGGCCAGCCCCCGTACGTCGCCGACACCGCCGCCCGGACGCGCGTTCTGGCTTTGCGGGCGGACCTGTCGGGGGCGTACGCCCGCCTGGAAGCCTGCGGGGCCGAGCGGGAACTGATCGATCTGGCCCGCCGCTGCCTGTCGGTCGAGGTCGAAGACCGGCCCGGAAGTGCCGCCGAAGTCGCCGGGGAGATCGCCCGCCTGCGAGAGGCCGATGCCCGTCGGCTCCAGGTCGCCGAGATCGACCGCGCCCGCTCGGAGGTGCAGACCGACGAGTTGCGCAAACGCGCCCGAATGCAGCGCGTGCTGTTCGGGGCGTTCCTCGCACTCGTGGGGTCGCTCGCGCTGATCGCGGTCGAAGAAATCCGTCAGGACCGGGATCGCCTCGAATACACCATCGCCGAGCAGAATCGGGCGATCGAGCGGGAGCGGGAGCGAGATCGCGCCCGCTTCGAGACTCTGATCGTCGATGTCCGGCGGGCGTGGAGCCGACGCAATTTCGACTCCGCCGCGGTCCAGTTGAGCGGTGCCGACGAGCGGTTGCGGGATCGCCTGAACGACGAAGACCGACGCACCCTCGATTCCCGCCTCGCGGACAACGCCCTGCTGCGCGAACTGGAGGCCAATCGGCGGGCGCGTCTGGGCACGCTGTGGTCCGACGAACCGGTCGCTTCGGTCCGCGAGCGGTACGCGACGATCTTCCGCCGCATCGGTATGGATTTCGACCGGGAAGAACTCGATGCCCTCGCGGGGACGCTGAGCCGAAACCCGCTGTTCCGCCCGTTCCTGCAAAACTACCTCGAAGACTGGGGACTGATCGAAACCGACCCGGTCGTCCACTCCCGATTGTGGCACGCGATCTACGAGGCGTTCGGCAAACTCGACATCCCGGAGGCCGAGAAGAAACGGGAGGATTGGCGGATCAAACTCCCATTCGACAATTTCCAGACCGACCGGGCGCGTCTGGAGCAGGTCGTGCGCGAAGTCAAGCCGTTTTACGCGTCGCCGGCGTTCTTCCTGATGCTGGCGAAAGGTCTGGAGAACACGGGCGGCGACGCGATCGACGCGATGGAGGAAGCGTGTCGGCAAAACCCCTGGGATATCGTCGGCTGCATGAACCTGGGTCGCCTGCTGGAGTCGATGGACCCGCCCGACGACCGCGCGGCGGGGGCGGTGTATCGAGCGGGGATCCAGATCGACCCGGATCGTGCCGTCGCCCATGCGAACCTGGCGAGGGTGCTGGCGCGACGGGGCGAACTCGTCGGGGCGATCCGCGAATACCGCGAAGCGTTCGAGCGCGACCGTTCGTTCGAGAGTCGGTTGGCGCGTCGGGAACTCGCGCGGGCCTGCGAGGAACTCGCGTGGCGACTCCCGCCCGGACACCCCGCCCGCGCCGCCCGCCACGCCGAAGCCCTCCAGCAACGCCTCCTCAACGCCGCCGCGCACCCGAATCGGGCCGAATCCCACTACGAAGTCGCGGCTTCGCTGATGGATGCCGGGCGGATCCCCGAGGCGATCCATTCGCTGATCGCGGGTGTCCGTCTCGACCCGATTCCGCTCGCGGGGCAACTGCTTCGCGGCCTGACCGTGCGATTGCGGCGGTCGTCGCCCTGACCCCGGAAACCGATGTACCTGCCGAAAGGTCGATAACGTGCCGAGCGAACGAGAAAAGATGCTCGCGGGAGAACTCTACGACCCGCTCGTCCCCGAACTCCTCCTCGCCCGCGAACGGGCGCGGGATCTGTTTCAGGAGTACAATGCGACCCGCGAAATCCAGACCGACGCGCGGCGGCGCATCCTCCTGGAACTGTTCGACGCGGTCGGCGAAGACTCGTGCATCCAGCCGCCATTCTACTGCGACTACGGCGACAATATCCGCCTCGGCCGAAACTGCTTTATGAACTTCAACTGCGTCATCCTCGACATCTGCCGCGTGACGATCGGCGACTACGTTTTCCTCGGCCCCGGCGTGCAGATCTACACCGCGACCCATCCGCTCGAGGCCCGACTGCGGCGGACGCATGAATCCGGCGAACCGGTGACGATCGGCGACGATGTCTGGATCGGCGGCGGGGCGATCCTCTGTCCGGGGGTGACCATCGGCGATCGATCGGTGATCGGCGCGGGCAGCGTGGTGACGCGCGACGTACCGGCGGACTCGCTCGCGGTCGGCAACCCCTGCCGGGTCATCCGCCGACTCGGCGAATGACCCCCGTCGTCCCATGCGGCGGCCGATCGCTGCTGCATTTTTCCGCGCTACGGATACAATCGGGTTATCCCGCTATCGAATCTCTCTTCCGGAGTGGCACATTCATGCTGCGTCTCTGTCTGGGTCTGTCGCTGCTATCGCTCGCGCCGATCGCAATGGTCACTCTCTTCGCCGCCCCGCCCGCTACTCCCGTACCGGCATCGAAACCGCTGCCGACGGCAGAGTCCGCGAAAGCGATCGTCGTGCCTCCGGGATTCACGGCGACTCTGTTCGCCGGCGAACCCGATATCGTCCAGCCGATCGCTTTCACGTTCGACGATCGCGGTCGCTGTTGGGTGGTCGAATCGCACTCGTACCCCAAGTGGGTTTCGACCCCCGAGGGCAGGGACCGCATCGTCATCCTGGAAGACACCGACGGCGACGGAAAATTCGACAAGCGGACCATATTCCTGAACAACGGCGCGAACATCTCGGGGATCGAGATCGGCTTCGGCGGGGTCTGGCTCGCGGCGACACCCAACCTGCTGTTCGTACCGTTCCGCGACGGCGAAGATAAGCC
>Ga0105047_10010740_pt1 | contig 14936 bp, 11 predicted proteins | sample MAT04_FD_78384 | JGI IMG/M metagenome (GOLD analysis project Ga0105047, IMG submission 78384) | Freshwater microbial communities from Lake Fryxell liftoff mats and glacier meltwater in Antarctica - MAT-04 (megahit assembly) | ecosystem: Environmental > Aquatic > Freshwater > Ice > Liftoff... | reverse complement strand
ATCACCATCCACCGATCACCATTCACATCGCTTCCGCGTTCTCGCCCGCACCACCTCGCCGTGGCATCGTGAAAGCGTGCGCTCCGTCAAGGGCGCGGAGGCGCTACCGCCCCGGCTGCACGCGCTGGTTGCCTTGCGGGACTTCGGCGATGGTCGCGCTGAGGGTCAGCTCCTTGCCACCGCGCAGGATACCGAGTTGCGCCGTGGCGCCGACCTCTTGCTCGGCGATCCGCGTGGTCAGCGCGAGCGCGTCGGGCACGGGCCGGCCATTGAAGCTGCGCACGACATCCTCCGGCCGCAGCCCGGCTTTTTCGGCGGGCGAACCGGCGCCGACTTCGACGACGGCCACACCGGCGGTGTCGGGCACTTTCAGCAGACGGGCGATCTCGGGATTCAGGCCGGCCATGCCGATGCCGAGGTAGCCGCGGATGACGCGCCCGTTTTTCAACAGACTCTCCAGCGTATGCCGGGCGACGTTCGCGGGGATGGCGAAGCTGATCCCCAGCCACGCGCCTTGCTTTTCGGGGCCGGTGTAGATGGCGTTGTTGATGCCCACGATCTCGCCGCGGATGTTGAGCAGCGGGCCGCCGGAATTGCCGGTATTCACGGCGGCGTCGGTCTGGAGCAGCTCGAGGCCGCTGTCGGCGATGGCGCGTCGACCCTTGGCGCTGATGATGCCCTGGGTGACGGTTTCCTGGAGGCCGAAGGGATTGCCGATGGCGAAGACAAGCTGACCGACGCGCACTTCGTCGCTGTCACCGAAGGCGAGCGGCTCGATGTTTTCCGCGTCGATCTTCAGCACGGCGATGTCCGTCATGTCGTCGGAGCCGATGAGCTGCGCAGGCTCCACGCGGCCATCGGTGAGCTGCACCTGGATGCGCTGCATGCCGGCGATGACGTGGTTGTTCGTGAGGATGTGCCCCTCGCGGGAAACGATGACGCCGGAGCCGAGCGAGCTTTGCTCCTGCTGCCGCGGCGCGCGGCGGATATTGAAGAAAAGCTCGATGGGGCTGAGCTGCTGCTGGAGCTGCACGATGCGCGAGGAGGTGATGCTCACCACGGAAGGAACGACGGCGCTGACGAGCCGCGAGTATTCGCCATCGAGCGCCGCGAGCACTTGCACGTCCTCGAGATCGAGTTTCGGCTTCTCCGCCGGCGTGTAATGGACAGACGCCGTGCGGCCGGCGCGCGCCGGCTGCGAAAGCTGGTAGTAACGATACCCGCCGAAGACGAGGAGCGCGGCGAGGAGGAAGAGGAAAAACGAACGGCGCATGGGCGAAAGAGCCGCGCACTATGCGGCACGAGCGCGGGATTCCCCAAGGGCGAAATCCGCCCGCAACCGAGGGGAGAACCCCGAAATATTCGAAATAGACGAAAGGGTCCGGTGGCCCCTTTCGTGTCTTTCGCGTATTTCGTGGTTCCAAAATCCGCTCAGATCGCGCCGCCCGCATGTTCCGCCGCTTCTTCATCCTCCCGCTCGCCCTCGGCGCCTTCGCCGCGGAGCCGGATCATCCGACCCTGCGCGGGGTGAATCCCGTGGACGATCCCGCGCAGGCGGCAGCGCACCTCGCGGTGGCCCCCGGGCTGCGCGCCGATCTTTGGGCGGCGGAACCCGATCTCGAAAATCCGGTGAGCTTTTCCTTCGATGAACGCGGCCGCTGTTTCGTCGCCGAAACCTTTCGCCGCAAGAGCTCGACCATGGACATCCGCGCGCATCGCGGGTGGCTACCGCAGAGCCTCGCGATGCGCTCGGTGGAGGATCGTCAGCGGTTTCTGGAACGCGCGTTCGACGACCAAAAAATGGCGCCCTTTCTCGGCCTCGTGGATCGCAATCGCGATGGCCGGCTCGACTGGCGCGACCTCGCCGTGGAGAGCGAACGCATCCGCCTGCTCGAAGATCGCACCGGCCGCGGGCGGGCGGATCACGCGGAAATTTTCGCCACCGGTTTCGCCACCGCACTCACCGGCATCGGCTCGGGCGTGCTCGCCCATGGCGGCGACGTTTTTTTCGCCTGCCTCCCCGATCTCTGGCGGCTGCGCGAGGGCAAACGCGAGGCGCTGCTCGGCGGTTTCGGCGTCCACATCACCTACAGCGGACACGATCTCCACGGCCTGATCATGGGCCCGGACGGCCGGCTCTACTGGACGGTCGGCGACTCCGGTGCGCGGGTGCCGACGCGGGAGGGCGGCGTGATCGACGTGGCCGACACCGGCGCCGTCTTCCGCGCGAATCCCGACGGCACGGGCTGCGAACTCGTGATGCGCGGGCTGCGCAATCCGCAGGATCTTTGCTTCAACGACGCGGGCGACCTCTTCACCGCCGACAACAACGCCGATCGTGGCGACGCCGCGCGCTGGGTGCAGGTGGTGGAAGGCGGCGACGCTGGCTGGCAGATCGGTTTTCAGGCGCAGCCGAGCCTCGGCGCGTGGAACGGCGAGCGGCTGTGGTCGCCTGAGACCGCCCGCACTGCGCTCGCGCTGCTCCCGCCGCTCGGCGCCGTAGGCCACGGCCCCGCGGGCATCGCCCATTACCCCGGCACGGGGTTGCCGGAGATTTGGCGCGATCATTTTTTCGTCTGCGATTTTCCCGGCGGCGTGCGCGCCTTCACGCTCAAGCCGCGCGGGGCATCCTACGAAATCGCCGCCCCCGCCAAGGCGCTCGTGGCCAACGGCTACGACCTCACGAACAAACTCGCGTGGGGATTTTATCCCACCGACGTGGACTTCAGCCCCGGCGGCGGCGTCTTCCTGCTCGACTGGGTGCGCGATGTGGAGAAGCCCGGCAAGGGCCGCATCTTCCGCCTCAGCGATCCGGCCACGGACGCCTCGCCGCTCGTGCGCGAGACGCAGCGCCTGCTCGGCGAAGGCATGGCCGCGCGCTCCAGCGACGAACTTGCCGCGCTGCTCGCCCACGCCGATCGCCGCGTGCGCCTCGCCGCGCAGTTCCAGCTCGCGGAAAAAGCGGACGCCGCAACGCTGGAACGCGTAGCCCGCAGCATCGCGCCGCGGCTGGCGCGCGTGCATGCGCTCTGGGGTCTCGGCCAGCTCGCGCGGAAAAACGCGGCGCTCGCCCAGCCCGCGCTGGAACTGCTGCGCGACGCGGATTCCGAAGTCCGCGCCCAGGCCGCGAAAATCCTCGGCGATGCGCGCGCCGTCGCTCCCGCGCCGGCGCTCATCACGTTGCTTGCCGACGCCGAGCCGCGCGTCCGTTCTCACGCCGCGCTCGCGCTCAGCAAAATGGGCACCGCGGAGGCCGCACCCGCGCTCTTCGCCATGCTCCGCGGGAATGACGACGCCTTCCTCCGCCACGCCGGCGTGCTCGCGCTCGCGCACTGTGCCGATCGCTCGGCGCTACTCGCGGCGGCTGAGGATGAAGCGGTCACGATTCGCGCCGCCGCATTGCTCACCCTGCGCCGCCAGGGTCAGCCGGACGTGGCGCGCTTCCTCGCCGATCGCGATCCGCAGCTCGTCCTCGAAGCCGCGCGCGCCATCTACGACACCCCCATCGAAGCCGCCCTGCCCGCGCTCGCCGCACTCGCCACCGCACCCGATCTCGCCGACGCCGTGCGGCAGCGCGCGATCGACGCCAGCTACTTCCTCGGCGATGCCGCCGCCGCCGCTCGCCTCGCTGCCCTCGCCGTGAGCGCGGCGCCCGAGGCCAGCCGCACCGAGGCGATCGAGGCGCTCGGCGAGTGGAACCAGCCGCTCCAGCGCGACCGCTTCCTCGGCCTGTGGCGGCCGCTGCCCGTGGTTCGCGACCAAGGCGCCGCCGCGTCCGCGCTCACTCCGCACTTCTCCCGCCTGCTCTCGCCCGGCGCCGGCGACCGCATCCGCGCCGCGATGGTGAATGCCGCCGCGCACCTTCGGCTCCTGCCGGCCGATCTCGCCATCGCTTCGATCGCGGGCGACCCGGCTGCCAGTCCGTCGCTGCGCGCCGCCGCGCTCCAGTCGCTCGCCGCGATGTCTTCGCCCCGCACCCTCGGCACGCTCGCCGCGCTGACCAACGATCCCGACCCCACCGTCCGTTCCCGCGTGCTGGAACTCACCACGCAGCTCGATCCCGCCCACGCCCTCGAAGCCGCCTCGACCGCGCTGAAGCGGGGCACGTTACGCGAAAAACAAACCGCGCTCCGCACGCTCGCGACGCTCGAAGGCCGCGACGCCGACAAAGAGCTGGGCAAATGGCTCGACCGCCAGCAGCGCGGCGAGCTTTCCACCGCGCTCGATCTCGATCTCTTCGAAGCCGCCGCTCGGCGCGAATCCCCAGCGCTACGCCAGCGCGTCGCCGCGATCCAGGCGGCGCGCAACGTGGGCCGGCTCGGCCCGTGGCGAGAGTGCCTCCAGGGCGGCGACGCGGCGCGCGGGCGCGAGATTTTCTCCGAGAAAGCGGAAGCCGGCTGCCTGCGCTGCCACCGCGTCCGTGGCGCCGGCGGCGAAGTCGGCCCCGACCTCAGCACGATCGGCGCGCGGCTCGACCGCGTGAGCCTCCTCAAGGCCATCGTCTTCCCCAACGACACGCTCTCCCGCGGCTACGAAACCGTCTGCTTCACCCTGCGCGACGGCACCGACGCGATCGGCATGCTGCTCGCCGAAGACGCGGCCTACGTGCGCCTGCGCCTGCTCACCGACGGTCGCGAAATCACCCTCGACCCCGCGCAGATCACGCAGCGACAGCGCCTCCCCTCCGCGATGCCCGAAGGCCTCGGCGCGATCCTGGGAAAACGCGAGCTGCGCGACATGGTGGAATTCCTCGCGACGCAGAAATAGCGGTCGAAAGTGCGGCGGATAGGCTTTCTATGAAGGCCGTCCATGAAACAATTTTCAACCTCGGCGAACGCCACCCATACCAACTCGGCAAGATAACTGGACAGAGACCGGGAGGGCAGGTCTCGGGTAGGGTGGGCGTCCCGCCCGCCGTTTTCGGCGTCTCGCCGAAGACGATCTTCCGAACTCAGGGTGACCGCTGGCCTTTGCGGAAGTTCTTCGACCCAGGATGCGTCGAACAGCGGGCGGGACGCCCACCCTACCCGAGAGACACGCCCGGTGCGCTCGAGTTACATTATTTTTGAGAGGTGCTACCAGCTCACGGGCGGCACCATCGTGTTCGCCGGCACGGTGCCGTTGATACAGTGACCAACGCGGCATTCCTGGCGACCATCAGCTCGATGATCGCGGGCACGGTCGGCGCAGCACACCAGCGGCACCGTCACGCTGGCGGATCCGGCGCGCCGGACCAGCCGGCCCGGCGCTGAGATCGGGTCGCCGTGCCGGCGGCTGGCCGAACCGGGACGGGTCAAAGACGGTTATTCCACCTCGTCGCCTGCCGTGGTCATCTTGATCACGGGCAACTTGTCTTCCTCTTCGTCGGCGTCGCCGGTCGGCGCATGGATGAGGTGATCGAGTCGCGCCTTGAGGGCGAGAAACTCGGGCGATAGAAACTGCTCGATGCTGCGCGGACGCGGCACGGGATTCTCGATGAATTCCCGGATCCCGCCCGGATTCACGCCGAGCACCAGGATGCGATCGGAGAGGTAGATCGCTTCGTCGAGATCGTGCGTGATGAAGAGGATGGTGATGTCCACCTTCTTCCAGATCTGGAGGAGGTAAGCCTGCATCTTGGCGCGCGTCAGGGCATCGAGCGCGCCGAAGGGTTCATCCATGATGAGCACTCGCGGTTCGCTAGCCAGCGCGCGGGCGATGGCCACGCGTTGCTTCATGCCGCCGGAGAGTTCGTGCGGATACGATTCCTCGAATCGCGAAAGGCCCACCATCTCCAGCCACTCCCGCGCAGTGGACTCTGCCTCCGACGCACTTTTGCCCTTCATCTCGAGGCCAAACATCACGTTCTCCTTCACCGTGCGCCACGGGAACAACGTATAGCCCTGAAACACCATGCCACGATCCGGACCGGGGCCGAAGATCGGTTTGCCGTCGAGCAGCATCTCGCCGCCCGTGGCCTGATCGAGTCCCGCGGCGATGCGGATGAAGGTCGATTTTCCGCAGCCGCTCGGGCCGATGATCGTGACGAATTCGCGCCGATGGATGTCGAGCGAGACATGGTCGAAAACGACGTGTTGATGTTCCTTAGGTCCGAACGCCTTCTGCAGGTTGTTCACGTTCAGAACCACCGGGCGGCTCCGGATTTTTTTGAAACGCGCAGCGACGGCCGGGTCCTGCTTGCGGTAGTCGGGCAGGTCGAGGGTGGCGATCATGGCATTAGGATTGTGCGGGCTTCGTGACGGCGGACCGGGCGATGGGTGGCTCGGGCTGGATCGGTTCGACCGCGGGACTTGCTTCGACCGTTGGCGGTTCGGCTTCGGCCGGGTTTTCGTCGCCGCGGTTTTGCTTGGCGACCATTGAGATCGGGATGGCCGTCGACTTGCGCGTGCGACCTTTCCGTTTCCACGGAAAGAGCACCGTGCCGAGCCAGGCGAGAAACATGTCGGTCGTGAGACCGATGACGCCGATCATGCCGATCGCGGCGAAGACGTTGTCGAAGTTCCGGTACCGGGCCTGCTGGTTGATGAAGAAGGTGATGCCGCTCATCGTGCCGACGACTTCCGCCACGATGAGGTAAGTCCACGCCCAACCGAGCAGGATGCGCATGTCCGTATAGACATCGGTGATCGACGCCGGGATGACGACGCGGCGCACTAGTTTCCAACCCTTGGCGCCGAGAGTCTGCGCAGCCTCGATCAGCGCGGGATCGACCTTTCGCACCGTGTTGCCGATCACCAGGACCTGCTGGAAGAAGGTGCCGATGAAGATGATCGCGATCTTCGGCCCATCATCGATCCCCAGAATCGCCACGCATAGCGCACCGAAAGCCGGCGCCGGCAGGTATCGGAAGAACTCGATGAACGGCTCCTGCAGCCGCGAAAAGAAACGGTAGGTGCCGCAAAGAATGCCCAGCGGCACGCCGAACAGCGACGACAGCACAAAGGCCGACAGAATCGTCTTGATGCTTTGGAGCAGCGATTCGTGCAGCCAAGGTTCATTGGGCAGCCGGGGCTCAGTGGTGAAAGCGGTATAGAACGCCTTTACGACCTTGTGCGGCGCGGGGAGATAGACCGGATTCACCCGCTCGCCTTCCGGCAGCGTGCCTCCGGCGGCTTTCACCTTCGCCGACTCGGCGAGGAAGTCCGTCCGCGGCACCTCCATCTCTTCGACGAAATACTCCACGTCGCCTGGAGAGGTGATCTTCACGTTCGGATGCCATAGCCACGGGATGTAACTCACCGCGCACCACAGCGCGAGAGGTAGTAGAAACGAACCAATCGTCAGCAGCACCTTGCGGTGATGCGGCAGTTCTTCCTTCAGTCCGAGCCAGTCGCGCGAAGCCATAAGTCGATCCCTTGCTGCCCTAACTTCCACGCGCTTACTTCAGCGCCTCGACGATACTCGGTGCGAGGTAACTTTCGGGTTTCTGCGAAACCTTGTAAACCTTGTTGTCGAGGTTGAACTTATTCCCCACCGCCATCGCACCGTAGATCGAGTCGAGGCCTGTGCCCTTTTTGAAAACCTTCTTCGCTTCCGCGAGCGTGATGAAATGGCAGCCCGGCAGCGCCTTGGTATACTCGGCGACATCCGCGCCGACTTTCGCGGCCATGATCTTCGCCGCGTCGTCCCGCGTCTTTTCGTCGAGCACGTAATCCACGCACTTGTAGTAAGTGGCCACGATCTTTGCCCAGTCGTCCTTGCGCTTGGCAAAGCTGGTCGGGTTCACCGCAAGTACGTCGTAGATCAGACCCTTGGCATCCGCGCTGGTGAACAGCGCCTTCGAGCCGGCGACGGCCTTGAGCGCCTGTCCGGAGACCGGATACCACGCCCCGACCGCTCCCACTTTTCCGGACGCCAGCGTCTGCGGCGTCTCGTTGGTCGGCGTATTCACGAGCTCGATGTCGCTCTGCTTCATGCCATTCGCCTCGAGCGCCTTGAGCAGAAGCAGATGCTCCACGAGCGTTACTTCGAGGCCCACTTTTTTGCCCTTGAGATCCTTGATGGAGTTCACGCCAGGTGCGCCGATGATCATGTCCTGGCCGTCGGAGTAATCCAGCACCGCCACGATCTTGCTTTTGGCACCATTCGCGCCGTTGACCAGCGCATCGGTGGCCACCACGCACACGCCGTCGATCTTGCCCGCCGAGAAGGCGTCGAGCGAAGGCAGATAGTCGAACCAAACCAGGTCGACCTCGACGCCGGCTTCCTTAAACCAGCCTTTTTGTTTGGCGACTTCAAGAACGGTGTAACCGAGCCAGTCCGAATAGCCAATCTTGAGCGGCTCGGCCTGAAGCGTAGCCGCGAGCGCAAAAGCCAGCGCGGCAGTGAGGATGGATTTCAGTTTCATTGTTTGGTGGTGGTTCGGGTTGGTGTGGGTTTGAAGGTTTTTCGGTCAATCAAGGTAGGCATAGATGTCGATTTCCCATTGGTTGATCAAGGGGTGGCATTCCTCCTCTTTAGCTCGTTTTCCGTGATGCCCCGTCCCATTCCGCGCTCGCGGACTTGGGCGATCTCCTCCCACGTCAGGGAAGACCAAAGCACGGGAGCGTTCACGGCAGGAGGTGAATGGGATGAAACATCCGGGTTCGTTGTTGCGCCGCCCGGATTGCAAGGCCCGTGCCACACTCTGACCCGCGAAGGAGAAACCCTGCCGAGCCTCTGAAAATGGAGCGTGGCGGACGATTACGCCTTTTTCCCGCGCGTAGTACGAACGGGGGAAAAGCTCACACCCTGGGCAATTTTCACCACCGCCGCTGCGCAGAAAGCGCCCGCCCATCGGGGCGAGAGTATGAGGAATCTCCCGCCGGGTAATACTTTCTCTGGACGCAGAATTGCTCGCACGCTAGCTGCTAACGCCTCGCCGCACCCGATGGCCAGCTCCCGCAAAAAGGTCAACGCCGCCCGCATCAGCATTTCGCTCCCCGTCACGCTCTTCGATGAGCTGGACGACATGGTGGCGAAGCGGGGTTATGCCAGCCGCTCGGACGCGATTTCCAAGATGATCAGCGAACAACTGGTGCAGCATAAGCAGGAGCTGGGAAAGCAGATCATGGCCGGCACGATCACGCTCATCTACGACCACGCGAAAGCCGGCCTCGCCACGCGGCTGCTCAACGTCCAGCACAAGTGGCTCAAGGAGGTGATCTCCTCACAGCGCGTCCACCTCGAAAATCACCACAGCCTCGAAGTGCTGCTGGTGCAGGGGCCGGGGTATCGGCTCAAGCAGATCGCCGCGGAACTCATCGCCAGCAAGGGCGTGAAACACGGCTACCTCACCGTCACGTCCACGATCATTCCACCCCTTTACTGATGCCTGCCATCGATCCCTCGCTCATTCGCTTCCGGGAGACGGTGCCGCCCGGCGCGAACTGGTCGCACGTCCTGAAACGCGGCACCACCCTGCGCCTCACCGATCCCGAAGGCGGCGCGAACGTGGCCGCGCTGCTCTACAACTTCGAGCTTCTCGCGGAGCGGCTGAATTTGCCCGACACCCTCAAGTGCCAGCACACCGCGCGGCTGGCCAAGGGGCACTGCCTATACACCGACATGGGGCGGATCCTCGTCTCCATCCCCGAGGACACCTGCGGCTGGCACGACCCGCTCGCCGGTTGGTCTACGGCGAGGATCGTGAAGGAAAAATACGGCGCAAAAACCTATCAGTCGGCGCGCAACGAATGGCATCGGAATGCGCACGACAACTTCGTCACCGAGCTGGGCAAGTACGGCATGGACGAGCGCGATCTCACGATGAACGTGAACTTCTTCAGCAAGGTGACGGTAGATGATGCGGGGCGGCTGAGCTTTCATCCGGGCAACTCGCGTCCGGGCGCCTTCGTCGATCTGCGCGCGGAGATGAACGCTCTCGTGATTTTGAACACCTGCATCCATCCGCTCGATCCATCGCCGACCTACGCACCAAAGCCGGTGGAGCTCACCATCCACACCTCACCACCGCCGGGGCCGGATGATTTTTGCCGCAACTTCCGCATGGAGAATCAGCGCGGCTTCACGATCACCGAACGCTATTTCCTATGAGCAGCCTGACCGAAAGCTCCCTCGATCCGGCGCAGGCGATTTGCGATTTCACCATCCTCGCGGGCGATCCGTGGATACATGTGCTCAAACGCGGGCAGACGGTTCGCATCGAGGATCTCGAAGGCAACCAAGCCGCCGACACGCTGTTCTTCAACGCGGCCGATCCGGTCGACCGCTACAGCGCGCAGGACACCATCCGCGAACAGGGCGCGATCTATCTCACCACCGGCACGAAGCTGATCTCCACCCGCGGCCACGTGCTCCTCACGATCACCGCCGACACCTGCGGCCGGCACGACACGCTCGGCGGCGCCTGCGCCTGCGAGAGCAACATGGTGCGTTACGCGATCGAGAAACGCTCCATGCACGCCTGCCGCGACAGCTTCCTGCTCGGCGCGCGGCAGATGGGCCTCGGCAAACGCGACCTCGCGCACAACATCAATTTTTTCATGAACGTGCCGGTCACGCCCGAGGGTGGCCTGACCTTCGCCGACGGCGTTTCCGCTCCCGGCCGCTACGTGGAAATGCGCGCCGAAATGGATGTGATCGCGCTCATCTCCAATTGTCCGCAGCTCAACAATCCGTGCAACGGTTACAATCCCACGCCCGTGCGCGTACTGATCTGGGCATGAGCGCCGCCGCGGAACTCCGGGGAGCACACGCGTCCCGCGGGTTGATTTCGGCGTCACGCCGAAACGAACTTCCGACGGCGTGGCGATCGCATTGCGCGTCACGTCTCGGGACTCGTTCGCCGGCGGAAGTCCGCAAAGGCGAGACGCCTTCGCCAACACGCGGGACGCGTGTGCTCCCCGGAATCTGCCACTCCCGTCTTTCCTGATGTTCACCAAAGTCCTCATCGCCAACCGCGGAGTCATCTCCCGCCGGATCACGCGCACGCTCAAGAAACTCGGCGTCGGCAGCGTTGCGGTTTACTCGGAGGCCGATGCGGATTCCCTCCATGTCGCCGAAGCCGATGAGGCGGTCCTGCTCGGGCCGCCGCAGGTTGCGGAGAGTTATCTCAAGGTCGGCAAGATTCTCGAAGCAGCGCGCTCGACCGGCGCGCAGGCGATTCATCCGGGCTATGGGTTTCTGAGCGAGAATGCGGATTTTGCGGAAGCGGTGGAGGCGGCGGGTCTCGCCTTTGTCGGGCCGACGCCGCAGCAGATGCGCGAGTTTGGGCTGAAGCATACGGCCCGGGCCATCGCGGAGCAGCATGGCGTGCCGCTCTGCCCGGGCACCGGATTGCTCGCGAACGCCCGTGACGCAGCGACCGCCGCGGAACGCATCGGCTACCCGGTGATGCTCAAGAGCACCGCGGGCGGCGGCGGCATCGGGATGCGCGTGTGCGGGAGCCGCGAGGAACTGATCGAGGCGTTCGCCACCGTCGAACGGCTGAGCCGGAGCAACTTCAAGGACTCCGGCATCTTCGTGGAAAAGTTCGTGGCCCGTGCGCGGCACATCGAGGTGCAGATTTTCGGCGATGGAAATGGGCGCGTGCTCGCGCTCGGCGAACGCGATTGTTCCGCGCAGCGGCGCAATCAGAAGGTGATCGAGGAGACGCCCGCGCCCGGCTTGAACGATGAGCAGCGCGCGGGGCTTTTCGCCGCGGCGATCAAGCTCGGCGAGGCGGTGAATTACCGCTCCGCGGGCACGGTCGAGTTCGTCTTCGATACGGATACCGGACGGTTCTATTTCCTCGAGGTGAACACGCGACTGCAAGTCGAGCACGGCGTCCCCGAAGAAGTCACGGGCGTGGATCTCGTCGAGTGGATGGTCCGACTCGCGGCGGGCGACCGGAGTCTCTTCGATACGTTCACCGGGGAGCGGCGCGGACATTCCATCCAGGTGCGGATCTACGCGGAGGATGCGAACAAAAACTTCCAGCCGAGCTGCGGCGTGCTCACCGAGGTGGCCTTCCACGCCAGCGCGCGCAGCGAGACGTGGGTGCAGGACGGCACGGAGGTCACGCCGTTTTACGACCCGATGCTGGCGAAAATCATCGTGCTCGGCAGCGACCGCGCGGACGCCATCACGCGAATGAAAGCGGCGCTCGAGATGACGCGCTTCGGCGGCATCGAGTCGAACCTCGAATACCTGCGCCAGATCATCGCGACGCCGGAATTTGCCGAGGGCCGCATCATCACGAAGTCGCTCGCCGCATTCGCCTACGCGCCGCGCACGCTCGACGTGCTCGACGCCGGAGCGCAGACCACCGTGCAGGATTATCCCGGCCGCACCGGCTTCTGGAACGTGGGTGTGCCGCCCTCCGGACCGATGGACCAGCTCGCGTTCCGTTTCGCCAATCGCCTGATCAACAATCCCGAATCCGCCGCCGGGCTGGAGATCACGATGACCGGGCCGACGCTGCGCTTTAACACGCCGACCGAGATCGCGTTGACCGGCGCCGACCTGCACGCCGAGATCAATGGCCTGCGGATGCCACGCTGGAAAGCGATCGAAGTCAGCGCCGGCGACGTGCTGCGGATGCGCGGCATCGAAGGCCCCGGCGTGCGCGCGTACCTCGCCGTGCGCGGCGGCCTGAACGTGCCGCAGTATCTCGGCAGCCGCGCCACGTTCACGCTGGGAAACTTCGGCGGCCACGGCGGCCGCGCGCTGCGGCTCGGCGACGTGCTGCACCTCGGCACGAGCGACACGCCCAGCGGGGTCGGCCAGTCGCTGCCGCAGAGCCTCATCCCGCGGCTCACCCACGAGTGGGAGATCGGCGTGATCTACGGCCCGCACGGCGCGCCGGATTTTTTCACCGATGACGACGTCGAGATGCTCTTTGCCACGGAGTGGAAAGTACACTTCAACTCCAACCGCACCGGCGTGCGCCTGATCGGCCCGAAGCCGCAGTGGGCGCGGCCCGACGGCGGCGAAGCCGGCCTGCATCCGTCGAACATCCACGACAACGCCTACGCCGTCGGCGCGATCGATTTCACCGGCGACATGCCGATCATCCTCGGCCCGGATGGCCCGAGCCTCGGCGGCTTCGTCTGCCCCGCGTGCATCGCCGAGGCAGAGCTGTGGAAGATGGGGCAGCTCAAGCCGGGCGACACCGTGCGCTTTCGCCGGATGCCGCTCGCCGAAGCCACGGCCCGCGAACGCGAGCAGGACCGCGAGGTCGAGCTGCTCGTCGATCTGCCGGATACGAAACGGCAGCGCTTCGATCCGCTCCGCGAAGACGCCGTCCACTATCGACTGCCCGAGGAACCCGACCGCGTCGCCGTCTGCTATCGCCGCGCGAGCGACAAATATTTGCTCGTCGAGTACGGCCCGCTCGTCCTCGACCTTGCGCTGCGCTTCCGCGTTCACGCGCTCATGCAGTGGCTCGAAGCGCGGCACGTCCACGGCATCCTCGATCTCACCCCCGGCATCCGCTCGCTGCAGATCCATTACGATTCCCGCCGGCTCCCGCTCGCCGAGCTGATGGAGACGCTGCTCGCCGGCGAATCCGAGTTGCCCGATGTGGACGAAATCGAAGTGCCCTCGCGCATCGTCCACCTGCCGCTCTCGTGGGACGATCCGTCTACGCGGCTCGCGATTGAAAAATACACGCAGACCGTGCGCCCCGACGCGCCGTGGTGTCCGAGCAACATCGAGTTCATCCGCCGCATCAATGGCCTCGCGAGCATCGACGACGTGCAGCGCATCGTCTTCGACGCCAGCTATCTCGTGCTCGGTCTCGGCGACGTGTATCTCGGCGCGCCCGTCGCCACGCCGCTCGATCCGCGGCACCGGCTCGTGACCACAAAATACAACCCCGCGCGCACCTGGACGCCGCAAAACGCCGTGGGCATCGGCGGCGCCTACCTGTGCATTTACGGCATGGAAGGGCCGGGCGGTTATCAGTTCGTGGGCCGCACCGTGCAGGTCTGGAATACCTATCGCGTGACCCGCGACTTCGAGGCCGGCAAACCGTGGCTGCTGCGCTTCTTCGATCAGGTGCGCTTTTACCCCGTCACCTGCGAGCAGCTCGCGCAGCATCGCGCGGATTTCCTCAGCGGAAAATTTCAGCTCCGTGTCGAGCCGACCACGTTCAAGCTGCGCGACTACCAGCAGTTCCTCGCGGAAAACGATCCGTCGATCGCCGCGTTTCGCGTCCAGCAACGGCAGGCCTTTGCCGAGGAGCGCGACCGCTGGACCGCTGCCGGGCAGAACGTCGTCGAGGCCGAGCCCGAAGCCGCCATCCCCGAGAGCGCCATCGACCTGCCCGCCGGCGGGCGCATCGTGCCGTCGCATCTCCCGGGCAGCGTCTGGCAGGTGGTGGTGAAAGAGGGCGACCGCGTCGCGGAAGGCGACAAGCTGCTCATCCTCGAATCCATGAAAATGGAAACCGCCATCGTCGCGCCCGCCGCCGGCCACATCGGCCGCGTGCTCGTGAAACCCGGCACCGCCGTCGCCGCCGGTCAGGCGCTCGCCATCCTCATCGAAGACTAAAACTCCATGTCCGAGCCCATCCACCTCGCCGTGAACGGTACGCTCATGCGCGGCCTCGAACTCAACCCGAACCTGCTCGCCGTCGGCGCCACCTTCGTCCGCGAAGACGCGACCGTGCCCGCCTATCGCATCTATTCCATCCGCGATCGCCATCCCGGCATGGTCCGCGTCGCGACCGGTGGCATCTCCGTCTTGGTGGAAGTGTGGGCCGTGCCGCCCGCGGGGCTCGCTTCCATCTTGCTGAAAGAGCCGCCGGGCTTGTGCATCGGCAAAGTCAGCCTGCTCGGCGGCGAGGAAACGCTCGGCGTCGTCGCGGAGCCGATCCTTTGCGAAGGCATGCGCGAGATCAGCGAATTCGGCGGCTGGCGCGCGTATCGCGCGGCGGCGGGCGAGTAACGATCCCGGCAAACGAAAGCGCCCCGGTTTTGCAACCGGGGCGCCTTGGTTTCGTTTGGCTTATT
>Ga0105047_10010739_pt1 | contig 14936 bp, 15 predicted proteins | sample MAT04_FD_78384 | JGI IMG/M metagenome (GOLD analysis project Ga0105047, IMG submission 78384) | Freshwater microbial communities from Lake Fryxell liftoff mats and glacier meltwater in Antarctica - MAT-04 (megahit assembly) | ecosystem: Environmental > Aquatic > Freshwater > Ice > Liftoff... | reverse complement strand
GCGTGCCTGCGGCCATCGGCATCGGCGCGCCTGCCGCCTCGAAGTGACGCCACACGCGCTCGAACCACAAAAACGTCTGCTCCTGCCGGTCGTCCTTCCACCAATCCTTCCCGCTCGCCGCCTGGTCTTTGCCCCAGTGAAACAGGAAATGCTCCGTTTCCTTGAAGTGGCAAATCGCCGCATCTTTCTCCGGCGTGTAGGCCTCGTATTTCGTGGGATACGGCACCGCCGCGACCTTCTTCGCCGCATCATCCAGCGCGGCCTGGAGCTTCAGCGCGTGTTCGCGGTCCTCCGCCGTGAGCGTCTTCAGCGGAAAATACCGCCGCGAGAAATCCTCGCGCAGCAGCTCCACGCACGCCGTGGAAAACTCATGGTCCTCGCAAACCACACGCAAAAACGCCGCCTTCACCGTGGTCGGAAAATCCGCGAGCTCCTTCGGCAGTTTGTCGAAATGCCAGTCGCGAAACTCCCGCCCTTTCGCCATCTCCACGCCCTGCAAATACCGGAGCGAATGTCCGTCGAGCGAAGCGATTGTCACACTCAACTCCCCCCCGTCGGCAGATTTTAGCGAAGCGTTTGTTTGATCCGCAGAGACGAGCGTCGCCGCCAGATCCCGGTCCGGAAGAAACCACGCCCGTGGCTGAAAGGCCGGCTGCTGGGCCAGCAGCGGGGCGGTAAAGACCGCGAAGAAGAGGAGGATGCGGGTGATCAAAGACAGGGACGTTAAGCTGATGGCTGCGCCGCTTACCAGCTATCGATGCGAAATGGGGAAGCGGGTTGGATCGCCGCGATGGCGTCTTCGAGCACCACGCGCTGTGCGGGATGCGGCAGGACCAACTCGCGCAGGTAACGCCGGTGCGCTGTGGCGCAAACACGGCTGCCGGGGCGGACTCCACAAACACTACCCGCCAGACCAGCTCGAAGGCCGCCACGGACTCTGGAGCCTGCCCCGCCACGCGGCGTGGGCGACTGCATGAAAGCCAAAAGCCCAACGCATGAATGGAACTCTGAAAGCCGTGTGCGGGAAAACCGCCATCGATGCCGCAGGGTTCCAATTCCACGAACATGCCACCGCCGTCCGCCAGGTCGAGCGGTTGGGATTCCGCGCCGAAGGCGTGACGGACATCGTTATCACGCACGGCGACCCGGATCATGTCGGCGGGCTGGCTGACTTCCCGGCTGCGACGGTGCATGTCCCGGAGGAGGAACATGCCCGGCTGAACGGCCACGCGCGCTATTCGCCTGCACAGTTCGCACATTGTCCGCGGTCGGCGATGTACTCGACTTCGGTCGCACAGTGGTTCGGGCTGGAGTCCCGCCAGGTGGCGTTATCCGCCAGTGCCGATGTCCGCCTGATCCCACTGTTCGGCCACACGCTTGGACACTGCGGCGTCGCCGTCCGGGAAGCAGGTCGGTGGCTGCTACACGTCGGCGACGCCTACTACTTGCGGGTGGAACTCTCGACAGACGATCATCCGGTATCGGCACTCGCGGCGATACGCGCCGAAAACGACGGACTTCGCCGCGCGAGTTTGGCTTCCCTGCGGCGGCTGGTTGGGGAGCACGCCACGGAGGTCGAGATGTTCGGGTATCATGACTTTAGCGAGTTCCCGCCCGATGCATTCTCATACCCGCAAACAAATGCTAACCTTGAACCTTGAAGGTTGCCTGCCGCGGAGCCGGCAGGCAACCCTTGTTGAACAAGCCCGGAAGACTTGAGGCGCACGCGCGGAGGGGCGCTGTGCGGTTTTCATTTTCCGGCCGGGGGGGCGCGGATCGGCTGCGGGGGCCCGGACCAGGAGCGTCCCGGAAGGTGCAGGGAGACCGCGGGAGGCGCGAAAGGCGTGGGGGGGGACCTTCCAGGGCACGAGTCGGCCAGACCGCGGCCGGTCCGGCGAAAGACGGAGCGCAGGGAGCACTCAGGGGTGGGCATCCAAGGTAGGGACATGGCAAGTTGACTAAGGCGGATGGCATTGGACATAGCCCATGACGGCGAGGGTGAACTGGCCACAGTGCGGACAGCGCAGATGGGGCGGCGGCGGCGGGGTGACCGCGGCGGGCGGGCTCAGCCAGAGGGGCACGGCGAGCAGGCTTTGCCAGCCGGAAGCGGGCGGGGCTTCGAGGATGTCCTCGCGCCGGCTGCGGCAGCGCTTGTCGCGCAGGTCCGCCAGCGTTTCCGGGTCGCGCTCCCCGGCGAGGATCGCGGTGATGAGGGGCTGGTCGCTCACTCCGTCCAGATCGCTGATAGATTCATTTGCCAGCGACCTGCGCGACGAATTCCCGCTTTTCGCCTTCCAACGGGAACCAGCGCGACTCCAATCGCGCGGGATCGCGACGCCTGACTGCTTGACCTCCCGGCGCGGCGCAGCTTGTGATGCGCGCTCCGCATGGGCACTCCCATTTCCGATTATCTGCTGATCGATAACAGCAACTCGTTCACGAAATTCGCCCTCGCTTCATTAAAAAAGATCGGGCCGTCCCGGAAGCTGCGGACGGCGGAGATCAGCGAGGTTACTTTGCGGAAGCTGCTCCGCGGCTGGCGCTGGAAGACGGCGGTGCTTTCGAGTGTGGTGCCGGCCAAGGGCGCGATCATGGCGGCTTTTCTGGGGGCGGGCGGTGCGCGGGTGCTGCAGGTCGGCGCGAAGCTGCGGCTCGGGGTCGGGGTCAAATATCCGAAACCAAAGACGATCGGGGCCGACCGGCTGGCCAATGCGGCGGCGGCGTTTGCGGCGTTTGGCGCGCCGGTGGTGGTGGTGGATTTCGGGACGGCGCTGACTTTCGACATCATCGCGCCGGAGGGGAGTTACGTGGGCGGAGTGATCGCCCCGGGGCTGGAGGCGATGACGGATTATCTGCACCAGCGCACGGCGTTGCTGCCGCGGATCACGCTGCTGGAACCGCCGGGGGCGATCGGGAAATCGACGAAACACGCGATGCTCGCCGGGGCGGTGTATGGCTATCGCGGGCTGGTGCGGCAGATCCTGTTGGAGATCGGTCAGGAGCTGGGGATTCCGCGGAATCTGCCCGTCGTAGCGACGGGCGGTTACGCGACGCTGATCGCGGCGGGGCTGCCGGAGATCCGGACGGTGCGGGAGAATCTGACGCTCGACGGGTTGCGGATTATTGGGAATCTGAACGGGTGAGCGCGGCAGACAGAGCGACGGGGGCGGGGCAGCGAAAAAACGGTCATCCTGAGGAACGAAGGACCTCTGGCTTCTGTCTTTCCTCGGCCGCGTGACGGCAGAGGCCGGGCAGAGATCAGAGGTTCTTCGCAAGCTCAGAATGACGGATTCGGGGCGCTCGCGCTCTCTGCGGCGCCGCAATCTCCCATCGGACGCGGGTGACTCTTTTCAAGCCTCAAGCGAATTGAGGACATGCAGGAGCATGTTCCTCCGTGCTTCCTCCCGACGCCCTAAAGCTTCTGCCACGCGGGCTTGTTGGCGTAAACCCAGCGGTAGTAGTCGATCCGGGAGAGGAGTTTCGCGGCGGCTTCGTCGATGAAACATTTGGCGACGGGATGCATCTGGAGGATGGAGGCGGGGTTCATCGCGGTGATGGAACCTTCGACCGCCGCGGCGACGGCTTCGGCTTTCTTTTCGCCGAAGGCGAGGAGCAGGACTTCGCGCGTGTCCATGATGGTGCCGACGCCCACGGTGATGACGTGGAGCGGGACGGCTTCCGGGGTGGCGAAGAATCGTGCGTTGTCCTGGCGCGTCTGCGCGGTGAGGGTCTTGATGCGGGTGCGGGAGGCGAGGGAGGACGATGGTTCGTTGAAGCCGATGTGGCCGTCGCCGCCGATGCCTAACACTTGCAAGTCGATGCCGCCGGCGGCGCGGATGTCGTCTTCATAGCGGCGGCAGAAGGCGGGCACGTCGGTGGTCATGCCGTCGGGGATGTGGATGCGCTCGCGCGGGACGTTCACGTGGCGGAAGAAGTTCTCCCACATGAAGGCGTGGTAGCTGGCGGGATGCTCGGGGGGCAGGCCGACGTATTCGTCGAGGTTGAAGGTGGTGACGCGGCTGAGGTCGAGGCCTTGTTCGCGGTGGAGGCGGATGAGTTCGCGATACATCGGCAGCGGGGTGCTGCCGGTGGCGAGGCCGAGGACGGCGTCGGGTTTGGCGCGGACGAGGCGGGCGAGGTGGCGCGCGGCGATGAGGCTCGCGGCTTCGGCATCGGGCTGGATGATGATTTCCATGCGCTATTTTCCGAGGCGCCTGCCCAGCTTGGCGACGACATCGGCGCGGAAGCGGTCGAGGAAGCCGAGGGTGTAGTCGAGGATGTCGAGCGCGTCGTCGAGGATGAGCGGGGTGAGGTCGAGGGCGAAGGCGAGGGCGTCGCTGCGGTCCACGCCGTGGCTTTCGAAGAAGGTGGCGTTGGCCCGGCGGCGGCCCTGGACGGCGAGGTCGTAGCGTTTGCCACCGGCGATCTGGCTGTCGAAGAGGCCGTTGAGGGAGGCGGCGAGATTGTCGTGACCGCTGACGTCGTGGACGACCTTGGCGTCGTCGGGCAGCCAGTCGAGATCGCGCCAGACTTCGCAGCCGTGGACGGCCTCGGGGCGCTGGTCGGCGGGCAGCGCGCGGATGGCCTGGATGACGGAGACGACGACGGCGAGGTGGGTGTCGTGTTTGTCGGCGGGGTTGTGGGTATAAACGACGCGCGGGCGGGCGGCGGAAAGGATGGTCGTGAGGTCGTCGCGCAGATGCGAGTCGGCGGGGTCTTTGACGATGTGGCTCGGATAGTCGAGCTGGAGCATCGCGGCGTAGCGGCCGACGATCGCGGCCTGGCGCTGCTCTTCGCGGCGCACGGCCATCATTTGCTCGTCGGAGAACTGCGCATAGCTGCCGGTGCGCGAACTGCCGGAGCCATTGGTGCAGGTCACTCCGCCGAACCAATCCGCGTCGCTGCCGTGGCAGGCGCGGATGCCGTGGAAAGCCATGAATTCGAGGTCGTCCTGATGCGCGCCGATGCCGAGATGGGTGATGCGCCCGAGGGCGGCGTCGAGCGGCTGGCCATCGGGGATGAAAAGGTCGGCGGCGGGGAAGTGCAGTTTCATGATCGGCGCAGGGCCGGCAGGCTCGCGGCGGCGACGGCCTGGCCGTGGCGCTTGTCCTTTTCATCGGGCGTGCGGAGCCGGATGCGCGCGGCCAGTTCGGGGAATTCCGCGCGCAGGACTTCGCCGGCTTTTTCGATGATGATCGCGCCGCCTTCGCCGCTGGTGACGCGGCCGAGGATGAGCAGGATGCGGATGTCGTAGAAGTCGGCGTAGTGCGCGATGGTATAGCCGAAGCAGGTGCCGATGGTTTCGTAGATGCGGCGGGCGCGGTCGTCGCCCGCGGCGAGGCGTTCCTGCACGTCCACGAGGCGCTCGGCGAATTTCATCTCCGGCGGATACTGGAGGCCCGCCACCGGGGCGAGCCGCGCGACGCCCTGCTGGCAGAAATATTGCACGCCACAGCCCAGGTCGCCGCTCCACTCGTCGAGCGGCGCGTTTTCCCGGTAATCGACGGGCGCGAAGGCGAGTTCGTTCAGCCACGGGGTGATCGAGCCGTCGGTGGTGACGTAGCCGCCGGCGACGCTGGTGCCCATCGACACGCCGAGCACGCCGTTTTCCCCGAAGCTCATCGAGCCCGCGAGCGCGGTGACTTCGCCGTCGTTGGCCAGCTCGAAGGGGACGCCGGTCCACTCCTTTTGCAGGTCGAAAAAGATGCGGCGGATGCGCTTTTCGAAGTCCTCCGGCGACACCCCGCGGAAGAGCGAAGCGGCCCGCACTTCGTTGTTCACATACACGCCCGCGGCGCTGCCGCCGATGGCATCCACACGCGGCAAATGCGCGGCGGCACGGCGCAGGGTGTCGTTGATGCCGTCGTAGTGGTACTGCGGGTCGCTCTGGAAATACGGGTCCCAGGTCACTTCCTCAGAAAAGACGACCCGGCCGTTGAGCACGGCGGCGCATTTGCGATCGGAACCGCCGAGATCGAAACCGATGCGCGCGCCGTCGAGGTGGCGGCCGAGCGGCGTGACGGTTTCGCGCGCCTCGGGCATCTCGGCGAGGGGCCGCGACTCGACCGTCAGCGGGCGCCCATGGACTTTCGACCCCAGAAACTCGAAGTCGAACTCCCGCGCGCCGGTCGGGGAATAGATCGCCCGGACCGCACCCGCTATCGCCTCGTCGCCGCCCAGGATCACCCGATAGCCGCCGCGAAACCACAGCAGCGCCTTCACCAGCCGCTCCGCGTATCTGATATTCAGCGGCACATTTTCGCCGAGATGTGGCAATACGCGGGTATCGAAGCGGGAGACCGTCCCGTCGGGGCGTTCGAGCGCGATGGCGAATGGCCGGGCGCCGGAATCCGCCGCACAGCGTTGCTGGTAAGCGCGATTCCACAGCACGGCGGGGACGAAGCCGGGGTCGAGAATCGGTTGGAGAGCGGGCTGGACCTGCATGAGCGGGGCCGTCAATAAGGTTGTATTTCGCAAATGACGAGGCTTTTCCGACGAATTCAGGGGAGCCTCGGGCATTGACTTCCTCGAAGCTGCTTTCACTCTGCGCGAAATTCAATCTTCATGAGTACGCTTACCACCGCGATCGGGATAGACTTCGGCGGCACCAGCATCAAATCCGCCGTGGTCCGGGATGGGGCGATCGTCCAGCGCGGCGCGCCGATCGACCCGCAGGGCACTCCGGGGTCCCAATCACTCGTCGAGGCGCTGGCCACCTTGATCGGGAAAATGCGGGCCGATCATCCCGAGATTGCGGGCGTCGGGATCGGACTGCCGGGCTTTGTCGATAGCGTGAATGGGATCGTCCACCAGTTGACCAATGTCGAGGGCTGGAATGACGTGCCTTTGCGGCAAATGCTGCACGACCGGACGGGGCTCACCGTGACGATCGAGAACGACGCCAATGCGATGGCTTATGGGGAGTTTAAGCACGGGGCGGCGAGTGGGGGTCGCCATGTGATTTGCATTACGCTCGGCACGGGCGTGGGCGGGGCGCTGGTGCTCGACGGCCACCTTTATCGCGGGGCGCAGCTCGCCGCCGGGGAGATCGGGCACATGAGCATCGACTTGAACGGCCGGCCGGGGCCTTACGGGAACAACGGCGGCCTGGAGGAATATGTGGGCAACGTCCAGATCGCCGAGCGCGCCGCGGAACGTTATCGCGCGGACGGTCAGGAAAAGAGCGTCGCGGATTGCACGCCGGCCGCTCTCGCGGCGGCGGCCAATGGCGGCGACCCGATTGCGGCCAAGCTGTGGGACGACATCAGTAGCGAGCTGGGCACCGCCCTGGCCAGCGTCGTCTGGATCATCAATCCTGACACCATCGTGATCGGCGGCGGGGTGGCCAACGCGGGCAATCTCATCTTCAGCCCGATCCGCCGGGAGATTCGCCAGCGGACGCTCGCCCTCTTCCACGAAAACTTGCGCGTGGTCCCCGCGGCCCTCGGCAACGACGCCGGAATCATCGGCAACGCCATCCTCGCACTGGAGGCGGCAGAACTTTCATTAAACGCCGCAAAATAAGTTTGAACGCTCACCCAGCGACGCGGTCGAAAGCGGCAAGTTTAGGGGTTTACCGGGCCGTGCATGTATTTTCCGATCTGCAGTGTTTCCTTGGCGTGCACGGCCCGGATTTTTTTTCTCCCGTTGACGCCTCTCCCTTGATGCCGCGCCCGGCCCTTTTCCGTCCCGCCCCGTGACCGCCGGCTCGACTCTCACCGGCCTGCGCGGATTTCTCATCGACGCTCCCGAGTGGGGCAAACTGCGCGCCTGGCCGGACGGCGGCATCGTCCTCGACGAAGGCTGCATCGCCGAGATCGGCGACTACGACACCCTCGCAAAAAAGCCGCGCCCCCAGCCCGTCCGCTGGATGCATTCCCCACGCGTGGCGATCTTCCCCGGCCTCATCGACATCCACGCGCACCTCCCGCAATACCCGGCGGTCGCCCGCGGCACCGGCGAGTTGCTTCCGTGGTTGCGGAATTACGTTTTCCCGCTGGAGCGCGAATTTACCGGCCCGAAAGGCAAGCGGGAAGCCGGTGCTTTTTTCCCCGAGCTGGCGCGCCACGGCACGACGACCGCGATGCTTTATACCGCGATTTACGAAGACAGCGCCGAAGCCGCTTTCCAAGCCGCCGAGAAAAGCGGGCTGCGCATCATCATGGGCAAGATGATGATGGACGTGGGCAGCTACGGAAATCTCCAGCCGACGAAGATCGTCTCCATCTCGCTCCACGAAACCGAGCGGCTCTGCAAACAATGGCACGGCGCCGCGAAGGGGCTCATCGAATATGCGATCAGCCCTCGCTTCGCCGTGGCCTGCACCGAGAAGCTGATGCGCGGGGCCGCTGAACTGGCGACAAAGTATGGGGCTTACGTCCAGACGCACCTCTCGGAAAATCACGGAGAAATCGAGCGGGTGAAACACCAGTTCACCTGGGCGCGCGATTACACCGACGTCTATGAAAAGTGCGGCCTGCTCGGCCCGCGCACCGTGCTCGGGCATTGCCTCCATCTCAGCGACCGCGAGCGCGAAGCCCTCGCCACGACGCAATCCGTCGTCGCCCATTGCCCGACCTCGAATCTCTTCCTCGGCAGCGGCATTCTCCCGCTGGAAAAAATCCGCACCGCCGGCATCCGCGTGGGCCTCGGCAGCGACGTCGCCGCCGGGCCCGAGCTGAACATGTGGCAGGTCATGCGCTCGACGATCGAGTCACAGAAAGCGCGCTCCTTTTACGAGCCCGGCGCGCTCCTCCCCTCGCCCGCCATGGCCCTGCACCTCGCCACGCAGGGCGGAGCGGAGGCGTTGGGCAAAGGGAACGTCATCGGCAGCTTCGAGATCGGCAAGGAAGCGGACTTCACGGTGATGAGTTTCGGCTCGCTGCTGCCTTACCGCCAAAGCAGCAAGGGCGCCGACAATCTGACCGCCGAGGATATCCTCAGCCTCTGCATCTACCGGGGCGGCCCGCACGCGGTGGTGGAGACTTTCGTGCGCGGCCAGAGCGTTCACCGCGCGCCGGAACCCGAGCTTTTTTAATGCGGATTGCGGAGCGTCGGGCGTGGAATTAAGAAGTTCTCCGTGCCCGAACAGCCTCCACTCCACATCATTCCGTCGCCCGTTCGCAGCGCGCACGATCCCATTGCCATCGCACTGGCGGAAGACATTGGCCGGGGCGATCTGACCTCCCGCTACTTCGTCGGCACCGAGCGGCGCTGCGCGCGAATCTTTGCCAAGGAGCCCGCCGTCGCCGCCGGGGTGGAGACGGCCGCGGAAGTCTTCCGGCGCGTCGATCCGCAGATCGGCGTGGCTGCGATTCGGGCGTCGGGCAGCTCTTTGGAGAAGGGCCAGACGGTGCTGGAAATCACCGGCACCGTGCGCTCGATCCTCACCGCCGAACGCGTCGCGCTGAATTTTCTCCAGCGGCTTTCCGGCGTCGCCACGCTCACCCGCCAGTTTGTGCAAGCCGTGGCCGGCACCAAGGCCCGCATCCTCGATACCCGCAAAACCACGCCCGGCCTGCGCGCGCTGGAAAAGGCCGCGGTCCTCGCCGGGGGCGGGGTCAACCATCGCTTCGGGCTCTTCGACATGGTCATGGTGAAGGACAATCATCTCGCCGCCGAAACCGAGCTGGAACATTTGCAAGCCGCCATTCGCCGCTGCCGTGCGGATCATCCCAATCTGCGGATCGAACTCGAAGCGGACACGCTCGAACAGGTCCGCCGCTTTCTCACCCTCATGGGCGTGGATGTCATCCTGCTCGACAACATGAATCTGGCCGACCTGACCGAGGCGGTGCGCATCGGCGCGGGCCGGGTGCAATTCGAAGCCAGCGGCGGCGTGAACCTCGAAACCGTGGCCGGGATCGCCGCGACTGGCGTGGATTTCATCTCCGTCGGCGCACTCACCCACTCGCCGCGCGCGATCGATTTTTCCCTCGAACTGCACTCATGAAAGTCCTCGACGCGCGCCTCATCGCCGCGCTCCGAGCTGCGCAGGTCCATCTGCCCGCGACCGATCTCGCCGGCCAGCTCGCCGCTCCGCTCGCCACCGTCGAGGCGCGCCTGGCCGAGCTGCGCGGCGCGGGCTTCGAGATCGAGGAGCGGCCCGGCCTCGGCTTCCGTCTGCTCGGTTCGCCCGACCGCCTGATCGCCGACGATCTCCTCGCGCGTCTGGGCGCGTGCCCCCTGGTCCGTGAAATCGTCGTCTTCGAGGAAACTGATTCGACCAACGACCTCGCCGTGCAACGCGGGCGGCAAGGCGGCGCGGGCGGCCTCGTGATCTTCGCCGAGCGCCAGACGGCCGGACGCGGGCGCTTCGGTCGCCCCTGGGCGTCCGCTTCCCATCGCGGGCTCTGGTTTTCGCTGCTTCTGCGTCCCGCGTTACCGCTGCCGCTCTGGCCACGACTCACCACTTGGGCCGCCGTGGCGCTGGCCGACGCCATCGAAGCCTCGCTCGGCCTGCCCGCCGCGATCAAGTGGCCCAACGACCTGCATCTGGGCGGGAAAAAGGTGGCCGGCATCCTCGCGGAAAGCGGTACCGACGGCACGGGAGAACCGTTCGCCGTCGTCGGGATCGGGGTGAACGTGAACCACGAGCCCGCCGATTTTCCGCCGGAACTCACCGCCAAAGCCGGTTCCCTGCGGATGGCCACGGGCCGGGCCATTGATCGCCCTGCCTTCGCCACCGCCCTCCTCCGCGCCCTCGACGCGCGGCTTCCTCAACTGGCCGACGCCTTCCCGGAGATCATCGCCGCCGCGGCGCGCCGGAGTTTTCTGCTGGGCCGGTGGATTCAGGTGCAATCCGGAGTCGAACTCCTCGAAGGCCACGCGGAGGAACTCGATGCGGACGGCCATCTTCTCCTCCGCAGCGGCGATGGGACTCTCAATCGCCTGACCGCCGGGGAAGTGACGGTCATCGCGAATTAAGTTATTTTCACCGGCGGGGCGCGTTTTTCTCTGACCTTATCGCCGATCAGAGCGCCCAGGGCGAAATGCCGCGGGACCAAGCATGGGGTCTGCTCTCTCAACACTGCTCCCATGCAGATCGAACACTCGGAATTCCAGGATCAGCTCGTGCGCGGCCTTGCGCACCGGATGAACAACATCCTCACGCTCTTTCACGGCTACCTCGGCCTGCTCATGGACAACCAGACGCTCGACAAGGAAACGCAGCACGGTCTGGCCAAGATCAAGGAAGGCGCCCGGGCCGCGTCGGAACTGATGGACCGCACCCACTCGCTCGTCCGCCCGCCGTCCATCGTCTGGCGCGAGGTCAAGCTGCACGATTTCATGCGGATGTTGAAGCCATCCTTCGATGCGCTCTGCGGTCCACGGACCAAACTGACACTCGATTGCCCAGATGAACTCCCCGCCGTGTGGGCCGATGCCGTCCGCGTGAAATCCGCAATCCTGGAAATCGTGCGCAACGCCTGCGAGGCAACCTTCACCGGCGGCAACGTCCACATCACCCTGCGCGCGACGAACAAGCCGCCCGGCACTTGCGCCAGGCAACCGCTGCAATGGATCTCACTCACCGTCGCGGATACCGGATCGGGCATACCTGAGGAAATTCGCGACCGCATCTACCAGCCGTTTTTCTCGACGAAGAAAAAGCAGAATGCCACGGGTCTCGGACTCACCGTCGCTGCGGGTTTCATTCAGCAATTGGGTGGCGTGCTGCATTACGAAAGCGAGCCGGGGAAGACGAGGTTCGAGATGCTGCTCCCGGCGCACGTGGAGTAATCCTAAAAGCGTGCATGGGATGTCCGCGAACGACACGAAAAGAAGGAGTTGCGGTGACGGCCGCCTTCCTCCCGCTGGGTGAGTCGCCCAAGGCCCGGGAGCCCTCTTCTTTCGTGTCTTTTCGTGTGTTTCGTGGACCCCATCGCCGGATTGAGGGCAATTCCAAAGTGAGCTGAAGATCGGACGATGCGGCCCGGTAGGGCTGAGGGGAATTAGCCGGTGGCGTCAGCCACCGAATCCCACGGGCAAACCGAGTTCGCGCCGGCGGGGCGAGAGAATTTCTGGCGCCCCTGCCGGGCCTCAGCGTCGAGGTGATCTGATTCCGATGGCGGACGCCAACGGCTAATACCGTCTCTCGCCATAAACATGACAGGAAGCCTTGGCCCGCGGTCACCTTCTCTGCGGCCCTCTGCGTGCTCTGCGCCTCTGCGGTAGAGCAACGGTTCACTTTGACCGCAGAGCAAAGCAGAGGGCCGCAGAGGGCCGCAGAGAGTGCGATGGATTCCGCGAGATGGGACAATTCCCCTGGAGCCTCCGGCTCTGAAGAACGTCCGGTTTTCAGGTGCGTTTGGTAGAACGTGCCAGAAAACCACGGGGACACGGGGCGCACGGGGTCCGAAGAATTTTCCTACCCCGTGCTCCCCGTGTTTTTTCAGCGATTCAGAGTGAAGCGGATCGGGATGATGATGTCGGCGGCGACGGGCACGCCGCCAGCCTTGGCCGGTTTGAAGGTCCATTGGCCGGCCACGGTGCTGCGCGCGCGCTCATCCAGCGACGCAAACCCGGACGAACGCGAAACACGCACCGACATGACTTTGCCCGCGGCATCCACCTTGACGAAAAGCATCACCGTGCCCTGATGACCGGCGGCGCGGGCGTCTTCGGGATACGACGGGTGCGGATTGCGCAAATAGCCGGGCTTCGCCCCGAGCGCGCCGGCGGAGGCACGCGCGGTCGTCGCATCATTTCCGGGAATCTCCGAACTGCCATCGCCGGAAGCGCGCGCGGGAGCCACCGGTTTGGGTGGCGACGGTTTTTGTGGTTTCGGTTTCGGGGCGACCCGCGGAGGCGGCGTCGGCCTGGGTTCCGGCACGGGCAGCGCCATCTCGGGCGGCTTCTCCGGAAGGACGACCGGCGGCGGCTCCGGCATCGGCATCGGCTCGGGCGGAGGCACGACGGTGGGCGGCGGTTCCGGCGGCGGTTCGACCACCTGCACGGCCTCCTCCGCCGGCATCGCCGCGACGAGCGAAACCTCGACGCTCGAATCCGCGGCTTCCACGCCGAATTCCACCTGCTCCATCGCCACCTGCGGCGACGGCCAGCCAAAAATCACCACCGCGTGCAGCCCGAGCGCCGCCAGCAATCCCAGGGAATACCGGCCGGTCACATTTTGGCTCGGGCGCTCCAGCACGGGAATGGGTTGGACGGCGGCCGGCATATCCGCACGCGCGTTCACTTCGTCTTCGTCTCGATGGCCACCTTGCTGATGCCGAGCTTGCGCACTTCATCGAGCACCGCGATGGCCTTGCCGAGTTCGGCTTTTTCGTCGCCGTTGATGAAAACGCGCGGATCGGTTTCGGCCGCCTTGACCGCCTTCAACCGCTCGACGACCTCCTCCAGAGTCACGAGATCCTTGTTGAAATAATACTCGCCCGCCGCCGTCACGGTGATCGCCGAATAATCCTTCCGCTCCTGGGCGCTGCTGCTCGCGGCGACCGGCAGATTCACGGAGATGCCCTGATTTTTGATCATCGACATCGAGACCATGACGAACGTGGCCAGGAGGAAAAAGATGATGTCGATCAGCGGGACGATCTCGATGCGCGCCCGCCTCGCGCCGCGTGGCGAGGGAATGTTCATGCGTCCGCCGTTTCCAAGGTTTGAAACGCGCAGTTGCCCGACCGCTTGAGGTTCAACTCGATGTGCGAGGCGGCATCCTGAATATCGAGCCGCGCCTCCTCCAGTCGGGAGTTGAGATAGTTGAAGGGGATGAGCGCGGTGATCGCGACGCCGAGGCCGAAGGCCGTGGCGATGAGCGCTTCCGCGATGCCGCCGGTGATGGCCGCGGGCGCCCCGAGTTCGCTCGCGCCGAGCAGGCCGAACGAATGGATCATGCCGGTGACCGTGCCGAGCAGACCGAGCAGCGGCGCGAGGGTGATGATCGTGTCGAGGATGGTCAGGCCGCGGTTGAAGCGTTTCAGCTCCCAATTCGACGCTCGCAGCAGTGCTTCGGAAAGGGATTTATCCCGATGCGCCAGGCCGTAGGTGAGCACGCGCGCGACGAAATCCCGCGACGCCGAACCCACGCCGATCGCTCCATCGACATCGCCTTTCTCGACCCGCGCGAGGATTTCCCCGACCACCTGCGGCTGCCGCCGGACGCTTTCGCTGACGATGAACCACAGCCGCTCGATGACGACCGTGAGCGCGACGATCGAAGCGAGGAGAATGGGCCACATGATGGGCCCGCCTTGGATGAAAAGTTTGATCATAAGAATGCGCGGAAGCAGCCCGCAGTCGCCCGCAAGGCGGCGACCACGGAGCCGGAGACTTTAGGCCGGGCGCGGCGGCCCGCTGTTGCCGGATTGCGCTTCTTTGGCGGCGAATTGCGCTTTGCGCAAGCTTCCTCCCGGAGGGACGCGCTCCCGCGCGCTCCGAAAAATCGGGGAACACGCAGGAGCGTGTCCCTCCGACGAGGGCGGTCGCGCTAGCGATCCGCGGTCGATTCAGCGAGCGGGCGGGAGTCAGGCTTCGTCGGGGCCGAACCATTCCTCCGCTTCATCCGCCACGCGCCGAAGCGCCGGCAACTCAACGCGAGCCCCGTGAAAACGAGCACCGCCGCAGCCGCCGAAGCCAGCCCGGCCAGGGTCTGGCCCCAGAATCCGCCCGCTTCGCCGGTGTGCAGCCAGCGCGCCCACATCCGCCATTGGCGACCGCGATTGTTGCTGGAGAAAGGCTCTTCGCTGACCACCGCGGCACTCTTCGGATCAAGGGTGAGCATGGTGCGCAGGTCGGGCCGGCCGCGGTGGCTCCGGTCGATCATGAACGAACCCGGCGCGCGCCAGGAGATCATCTGCCAGCCCGCGAGGTGCTGCTCGGCGGGTAGTGTCCTGAGAGTTCTGCAAAAAGAAAGCGGGTCATGGTAGGGCAGGGAGCGAGCAAACAACCCAAACCCCAAAGAAAACCATGACCCG
>Ga0105047_10010738_pt1 | contig 14939 bp, 8 predicted proteins | sample MAT04_FD_78384 | JGI IMG/M metagenome (GOLD analysis project Ga0105047, IMG submission 78384) | Freshwater microbial communities from Lake Fryxell liftoff mats and glacier meltwater in Antarctica - MAT-04 (megahit assembly) | ecosystem: Environmental > Aquatic > Freshwater > Ice > Liftoff... | reverse complement strand
TGTGGGTCGAGGCCAGCAATTTTGCGGGCCGCTTCGACCAGTTCCACCACGTCTCCCATGCCCTCATTCTACGAAGGGGGTATGACAGTGAACGGGCCGATCCGGCATCGCCATGACCCATTTTCCCCAGGTCAGACCGACATTCCACGTCGAGAAGGTTCGGTTGCGAGACAGCTCGCGTATGACCCGCCCCTCCGAGGCGCGGGATGGCAGGGCCATGAACTTGGTGGTCGGGGCTACCGTTCGACGACCAGTGGAAGTCGCCAGGGGCGTTGGGAGCGAGGCTGCCCCGCTCGGGCCGAGGCGGGTCAGAGGACGGCGTGGCGGCGGGGGACCATGCGCGAGACCGGAGAGACCAACTCGCCCGGGCTGAAGTACTCCACTTCGATGGTGGATCCGAGCAGCCGTTCGTTGACGCCGTCCGGGTCGTCCACGATGAACGGTGCGGCGGGGAACGTCGACAGCGGAGCCACCTCCTCGCGCCATTTGTGCTCATCGGGCTGGGCCCCCTCGGTTCCCGAGGCACCCGATCCACCCGCTCCGGCGCCGCGGCGCTGCGCTTCTCGAACCTCACGGACGGTGAGGTACCACGTGGCGTAGTCGTGCGGCAGGTCGATTGACGTGGGGAACTGGCGGCCGTGATCGGGGAGCAGCGCCAACTGGACGGCCCGGATCGTGGCGATCTCGGTGGCCGGATCCTCGGTGGCCGGATCCTCGGTGGCCGGATCCTCGGTGGCCATACCCTCGGACGACGAAGCCGGGAGCACGGGCACGAGCCAGGCCAACACCTCGTCAATCAGCATGGTCCACGACAGTGGCGGGCAGACCACCGTGGTGCACTCCACGAGCCAGGTGAGGGCAGGAAACCGGTCGGGCTCGGCGACCCGCGCCGCATCGAGGGCACCGTAGAGCTCGATCTCACGCCGGCCCGATCGATGGGCGGCCCACAACATCAAATGCCGCAGTAGGCCCACATTCTCGCCGAGACGGAACAGCGTGCGCAGCCGGCTCATGGCGTGATGATCATGGCGCGAATACGTGGACGTGGCCACCACCATCGAGCGGCCGGCGTTGGGGCCGTGGGTGGGAATCTCCCACTCGATGCCGTGGTCGGCCCGGTAGCTCGGCTCGTTCATCGGGCTGTTCACCAGCAGCATCGTGGGGTTGACGTTGGCGTAGACGGCGCGCTCGACGCAGGTCTGGAGGTCGTCGGCGAACGTATTGAGGGTGGACCCGGGCAGGCCCATCATGAGGTCGGTCACCACCGCCGCGCCCCCGGCCCGAAGCTCGGCAGTGAGACGGTCGTACTGCTCGTCGGGGATGTTCTTGCGTTTGATCGTGGCGAGCACCCCGGGATCGCTGGTCTGCAACGCGAGCGTGCAGTCGAACACCACACCGGCATCGGTCAGCTGGGCGATGATGCGTTCCACGTACTTGGTGGTGTTCTTCGTCCAACAGGTTTCGAAGGCCTTCGGGTAGCCGGTGCGACGATGGAGCTCCGCCACATGGGCGGCGATCTCCACGTCCCGGGCGAGGATTCCGAAGTTGGCGTCGGCGAGCCACACCGTGTCGATGCGGTTGGCCGCCACCCAGTCGAGCTCGGCCAGCACCCGATCGAGAGAGAATTGCCGGACCCGACTGAGGGTGGCCGAGCCCCAGTCGCAAAAGGTGCAGCCGTACGGACAGCCACGGTTGGTCTCCAGGATCACGAACGGTGACGCGCCCCCGGTGAAGGCGTCGAACAGTCCGGTGAGGTACGGGGAGGGAAGTTCGTCGAGCGAAACGATCCGATCGCGATCGGGAGTGCGGGCCACCCCGCCATCGGGCTGGCGGTAGGCCAGGCCCGGGACTGCCGCCAACACGCCGAGGTCGGTGGAGCCATCGGCTTCGGCACCCACCCGACCCGCAAGCGCGGCGAGGGCTTCCGCCACCGTGTGTTCGCCTTCCATGCGCACGCACACGTCGACGTGGGGATGAGCGGCGAAGAACGCCGTGGTGTCGGCCTCGTATTTGGGCGTGTTGGGGCCGCCATGGATGCAGATGCTGTTCGGGCTCGCCGCCTTCACCGCCGCCGAGATGGCGAGGGTCTCGTGGTGCGACCACACGTAGCTCGAGAAGAGGAACACGGCCGGCCGACCGTCGCCCACGAGCCGTCGCAAACCGGTTCGGCGCACCAGCCAGTAGGGGTCGAGGTCGTAGTGGTCGTTGAGGACGCCGCCGTCGTGCACCTTGGCGTAGGCGAGGATCAGGCCCAGGGCCAGGTTGGGCGGGGTGATGGGGTCGTAGACCGGAAAGACGCGGGTTCGCAGCGCGGAGGGTGCGCGTTCGGATGGCTCGGGGGGCGCCGATCGGTCGGCCCGTGACGAGGCAACGAGTCGCTTTCGCCACTCCCACTCGTTGTGGGCGGCCAGCTCGTTGGCGGCCTGGCCGGCGCGGCGCTGGGCGACGTCGACCTGCTCGCGGCCCATCGGGTTGAGGAGCCCGATTCGGGCCAGCCCATCCGTGATGGCGATGACCGAACCGTCGGGCGCGGCGCCGTGGGGCGAGTCGGCCTGGAGGTGACGTTCGAGATCGGCGGCCGTCGACGGAACCCGATACTCGGCGAGCACGCTCGCTTCGATGGCATCGAGGGTGACCGTCGTCGATGTGGTCTGCCCCCAGTTGCCGGGAACGACCATCACCAAACCATCAGCGGTGATGGCGGCGGCCCGCGGCACCGAGACGATCCAGCGGGTAGCCGGAGGTGCCAGTTGGGCCCCGCTGCCGATGGCCTCGCCGGGCTTCGCCCCATTGGGTGGGTCGGATGGGCCGCCGGCTCCAGTAGATGGCCGCGGTGGGCCGGGAAGCGGGAGCTCGGCCAATGTGGCGGCCAATGGCGCCAGACGATCGCGCACGGAGTCGGCGCTGGCGTCGAGCATGGGTGCCAACGCCTCGATCGTGCTGTCGATGGCCAGGGTGCTGTCCTCGACGGCGGCCCACCGTTGCAGGAGCCACAGTTCGGGGAGCTCCAACTTGTGTTCGATGCCCGGCCGCTGCAGCAGCCAGCCGCGATGGGTGAGCGAAATGAGCAGCGGTGCCATCGGTCAGGCCTCCTGCTCGATGGTCTGCTGCTCGATCGCCCGGCGGGCCATCACCACACGTTCGCGGTTGGAGCGGACGAATCCGTCCGACAGCAAGAGCCCGCCATCGATCGGGAGCACCACGCCGGTGATGAACGCGGCTTGTTCCGAACAGAGGAAGCCGATCGTGGCCGCCACCTCGTCGACATGGCCCATGCGCCCGGAGGGAACGACGGCGGAGAAGGCGGCGAAATGTTTCTCGCCCATGCCGCGCATGAGCTCGGTGTCGATCGGACCGGGAGCCACCACGTTCACGGTCACCCCGTGAGGAGCTGCTTCCAGCGCGGCGTGACGGGCGACGCCGTGGAGCGCAGCCTTCGCGGTTGCGTAGTTGGCCTGGCTTGATGACCCCGTGATGCCACCGACGGAAGAGACGATCACCACCCGCCCGAAACCCCGCTCCATCATGCCCGGCAGCACGAGGTCGAGCAGGCGCCGGTTGCCGTTGAGGTCGACGTCGAGCACGTCGAGGAACTGTTCGTCGGACATACGGAACGACATGCCGTCGCGCAGGATGGCGGCATTGCCGACGGCGATATCTATGCCACCATCGGTTCGTGCGATGGCGTCGACCAGCTCGGCCAGCGCGGCCCGGTCGCGGATGTCGTTGTGGTGGAAGGTGACGCCCTCGACCGTGGGGGGTTCGGTGGCCCGGAAGGTGGCGTGCACGATGTCGCCCCGCTCGGCGAAGTGCTTGCAGACTGCGAGGCCGATCCCACGGGCGGCACCGGTGACGAACACAACGCGCCGCTCCGGGCTGTTGGGGGTAGGGGTGGCGGCGGACACGACCCGTCGAGTGTACGGGGTGTTTCCGTCGGACCCGAGGCTGTAGGTTCGAGATCATGACCGTCGACGGCCCCGACTCCGCAGGGGACGCGCCGCTCGTGGTGGTGGTCGGGGGGAACCGGGGTCTCGGTCGGGGTATCGCCGACCATCTGGCGGCACACGGTTCGCGGGTGGTGAGCACCTGGCGCACCGAGCCGGGCGGGGCCCATCCGGAGGTTCCTTGCGACGTGCGAGACCCCTTCCAGGTCGACCGTGCGTTCGACACCATCGAAGCGGAACACGGCGCCATCGATGCGGTGGTGATCAACGCCGGCTATGCCCACCGCAACCTGGCGATCCGAGCGTCGCCCGAGTCGTTTCGAGACGTGATCGATACCAACCTCAACGGCAGCTTCTACGTGTGCCGTCGGGCCGCACAGTCAATGGTGCGACGCAAGCGCGGTTCGATCGTGCTGATCTCGTCGGTGTCGGCGCTCTACGGCACGCCCGGGGTGTCGTCGTACGACGCGTCGAAGGCCGGACAGATCGGTTTGGCGCGGGGCTTGGCGCGGGAGCTGGGGTCTCGCAACATCCGGGTGAACGTGGTGGCGCCGGGGCTGCTCGACAACTGGAGCGACATCACCCCGGCCGGTCCGGCCTGGGTTGAGGCCACCCCGCTCCGGCGTGCCGGTCGTCTCGATGAGGTGGCCGCGGTGGTGGCGTTCCTCACGTCGGACCGTTCATCGTTCATGACCGGTGCCGTGGTCCCGGTCGACGGCGGCTTTGCCATGGGCCTGTAGCCGTCCGGACCCCCCCACTTTTCGCGTTTTGGTCTCCGGAACGCCTCAGAACTGAGGCGTTCCGGAGACCAAAACGCATGAGGGGGTGGGGTTCGGCCGGTAGCATCGCCGGTCGCCCCTTTCCGATGGGCGCGCGGCGATGGCATTCAACTCTGTTCAGTACCTCCTCTTCCTGATTCTCATCGTGGCGCTCTACTGGGCCGTCCCGTTGCGCCACCGCCCCGCTGTGCTGCTGGGCGCCTCGCTGGTGTTCTATGGCTATCGGGCCTGGTGGTACAACCTGCTGCTGCTCTTCGCGATCACCGTGGCGTTCTTCACGGCGCGGGCGCTTCCCGGTATGGATGCGACACGCAAGAAGTGGGCGGTACGGGTGGCGATCACCTCCCAGATCGGCGTTCTGGGGTTGTTCAAGTCGCTCGGCGCGCTCTCGTTCGCCGATGGCGGCGTGTCGGGCGTGCTCCTGCCGGCCGGGTTGTCGTTCTACACGTTTCAGGCGGTGTCGTACCTGATCGATGTGCGTCGGGGCGACTACGAACCGGAGCAGAACTTCGTGGTGTTCGCCGCCTTCGTGTCGTTCTTCCCCCATCTGCTCGCCGGCCCCATCGTGCGAGCCCGCCGCCTCATCCCGCAGATCGTGAACGGCCGGGCCGGACTGAAGAAACGCCAAGCCTCCGAGGGACTGGAGCTGATCTTGGTAGGGCTCTTCAAGAAGGTGGCGATCGCCGACTTCGTGCTTGGCGTGACCCGCGACTACCAACCGAGGCTCTTGGCGAACGACGGCACCGACCCGTTCGTGTTGATCATCGTCATCATCATGCTGGTGCTGCTCGGCGGCTACTTCGATATCGCGGGCTACATCGACATCGCCCGGGGTTCGTCGAAGCTCCTGGGTATCGAGCTCCCGCACCACTTTGCGCAACCCCTCACCCGGTCGAAGAACTTCACCGACTTCTGGCGGCGCTGGCAGACCACCCTGATGGCGTTCCTGCGCGACTACCTGTTCTCGGCCGTACGCGGCACACGAAGCAAACGTGGTCGCCGAGTGAGCATCGGGGTGACCGTGGTCTTCTTGGCGGTGTCGTTGTGGCACGGCTTGAACATCGGCTTCCTTCTGTTCGGACTCACGGTGAGCGGGCTCATGTATACCGAACGCCGTGTGACCCAGTTCTGTGTGAAACGGCGCAAGCCTGGCCGCGACAGCACGGCCAAACGTCGTGCCAAGCGGGTCGGGGGGATCATCTGGGTGTGGATATGCCTCGTGCTCACCCAGGTGGTGCTGGTGACCGGCGGCCAACTTGGCGACGTGAGCCGGATCTTCCGGATCGCGGCTATCGACCTCCGACCGATCGACTTCAGCCTGGCGGTCACGGTGGTGTTCGCCTTCACGATGCTCGTGGTGCTCGACCGCTTCGAGCGCGCGCAGACCGCTCGGGAGGGCTTCCCGGCGCCGGTCACCTGGGTCCGGGCGGTGGGCTTCGCAGCCATGGCGCTCGGAATCCTCATCGCCAGCGGCTCCACGGCCCAGGACTTCGTGTACACGGCGTTCTGATGGCCGCGTTCGTCCCGCGTGGCTGTGTCGGCTCCGGAGTAGACTCGGGGCCCGGTCGGGCACGACGCATCTCGCACACAGCGGGCAAATCTCACGTCTGGCCCGGCGGGCCACCCCACCCATGATCCCCTTCGTGCTGATCACCGAACAGGGCGTTTTCTCCCCGGATGGCTTCTCGCCGATCCGCCTCGATGTCGCGTCGCTGCGGGCCCTCGTGGCCGACGCCGACGCCCCCGTTGCGGCTGCGGCGCCGGCGCCGGCGCCGGGCCCGTGGCCGGCGCTCGTGGTGCCCCCGGCGCGTGCGGTGCGCGCCGCTGTTCCCAACGACGTGGTTGTGGCCAGCCTTCCGCGCCTCGCCCACATCACCACCGATGGATTCGTGCTGTCCGACCGATCAGGCACGGAGAGTCTGGTGCTGGCAGCCGAGGAGATCGGCGTGCTCGTCTCGCTCGCCACCCCCGCTGGCGCGCACGAGGTCAGCGCCCGGCTCGCGCTGGAGGCGCCGAGCGAGCCGCCGCTACCCGCGGCACGTGTGGCCCAGATCGTCGAGGCGCTGGTGGCATTGGGTGTGGCGGAGGTGAGCCTGCCGTCGAGCGACGAGTCGATCGTCCGCCGACAGAACGAACAACGGCGAGTGGACGGCTTCGAGGAGCACAAACGTTTCGCCGGTGCCGCCAGCGAACGCCTTCGCGCCCCGGCCGCCCCTGGCCGGGTGTCGGTGATCCCGATCACCGACCCCACCGCGACGTTCAACCTGGCCTACGGACTCCTGCTGGCCTACGGCGCGGCATACGACGACGGCCGGCTCAACAACACCTACGAGTTCCTGCCGGTCTGGGTCACGTCGATCAAAGCCATCGCCCGCCGTCTTCGCCGGGAAGGCCCGGCGGTGTTGCTGTACTCCAACTACGTGTGGTCCGTGGCCAGCAATCTGGCGAAGGCGGCGGAACTGAAGGCCCTCAGCCCCGACAGCGTCATGATCCACGGCGGTCCGAGTACGCCGCGTTACCCGGCCGATTGCGAGGCGTTCTTTGCGTCGCATCCCGGGGTCGACATCACTGTGCGAGGCGAAGGCGAGCAGACCTTCGTCGAGATCCTCGATGCCCTCGGTGGCGCCCTGACCGGCCCCGCCGACGCCCTGACCGGCCCCGCCGACGCCCTGTCGGCGCTCGCCACCGTGCCCGGTATCAGCTTTCGCTCCGGCGACACCGTGGTTCACACGCCGGACCGTCCCCGGATGGCCGAACTCGATGTGGTGCCGTCGCCTTATCTCGCCGGGCTGTTCGAGGGCCTGTCGCCCGTGGGTGCGGGCTTTCAGACGGTGGAGACCAACCGCGGGTGTCCGTATGGCTGCACCTTCTGCGACTGGGGCTCGGCCACCAACTCCCGCATCCGGAAGTTCGACCTTGAGCGGGTGCTCGGCGAGATCGAATGGGGCGCGCAGCGTGGCTTCGAGCGGCTCTTCATCGACGACGCCAACTTTGGGATCTTCGCCCGCGACGTGGAGATCGCCGAGAAGATCGCCGAGTGTCGCCTCACCTACGGCTTCCCGCGGAACCTCGGCGCCTGTTTCGCCAAGAACACCACGAAGTACGTGAGCCAGATCTACTCCATCCTGTGGGATGCCGGTGTGGAGTTCGACCCCATCGTGTCGCTGCAGAGCATGGATCCCGATGTGCTCGCGGTGGTCGAACGATCCAACATCAAGACCGAGGCCTACGACGACCTCGCCGATCACCTCCGTGACCTCGGTGCCACGGTGGGTACCGAGCTCATGATGGGGCTGCCGGGCTCGTCGGTCGCGTCGTTCTCCAACGATTTGCAGGGCTGCATCGATCGTGAGCTCTTCGCCACCATCTACGACACGATGATGCTGCCGAACAGCCCCATGAATGCGCCCGACTACCGCGAGCGTTACGGCATCGTGAGTGGTGAGAAGCGGGTCGGCAAGGACGGCCCCGGCAGCACCCATACCGTGATCGCGCTCGCAACCTCCACCTACACCCACGCCGACCGGCTGTTGATGCAGCGCCGTCGCCACTATTTCCGGGTGTTCGAGGACGTCGGCATCCTCCGTCATGTGGCTCGGTGGGTGCGGCAAGCGGCCGGTATCCGCGAGATCGACTTCTACACCGGCATCGGCGACCTTGCCTCCTCGTCTCCCCTCGACATTCCTCTCCTGGCGTTCGTGGTGGCCGACATGCCGTCGCTGGTGCCCCCGCTCAGTTGGCCCCACTTCCTGTCCGAGGTGCGCCACCACCTCGTCGAGCGCGTCGGCCTGCCGGAGTCCTCGGCGATGCGCACGGCGTTGCAGGTGCAGGCGATGCTCATCCCCGAGTGGGGCCGCACCTACCCGGCGCGAGTTGAGCTCGAGCACGACTATGCCGCGTGGTACGCCGAGATCCGTGCCGCCCGGCGGGACCGACGCTCGTGGTGCGAGGTGGTGCCGCCCCTGGAGAGTTTCGGCCCCGCCACGTTCGAGGTGACCGGCAACGAACGGATCACGGCGACGATGTTGGCCACCGACCTCTTCGTCGACTTCACCAGCTTTTCCGACCTGGAGTCGCCGGTGATGCGCGGCACCCGTTCCATCCACCACGTGTCGGACGGCCCCGCCCCGAGCCGCCGGTCACACCCCGCCGACGCCGACCATCACGACGCCGACCGTCACGACGACGACCGTCTCGACGCCGACCGTCACGACGACCGTCTCGACCGCGGGGTGGCCCGGTGACCTCACCGCTGTTGTTGCTCCTCACAGTTCGGGGGGTGGAGATCCCGAACCGGGTCGACATCGCACCGTTGTCGCTGGGGGAGCTCGAGGCCCTCGTCGACGCCGCCCGCGGCGGCAGTGCGGGTGCAGATGGGTCGCGCTCCGCCCAGGAAGTCGACAATCTGATCGCCGACCTCGGCCGACGGGTCGCGCTCCACGGCCAAGAGTCGCTGGTTCCGGTGGTGCCGCATCGTCTCCCGGCTCTCGTGGATCCGCCGCGTCGGCGGACGCCTCAGACCGACGCGTCGGCGGAGCTGGTCACCTACCTCCCTCGTTCCATTGCGGTCACCGCCCACGGGTTCGTGCTGGGGGGAGCCGAGGCATCGATGCTGGCCCCACTGTCGGCGGCGGCGTTGAAGGCGTACCACGAGTTCCGCGCGCCGATTCGTCCGGCCGAGGCGTTGGCCGCCCACCAAGCGGCGGCTGGCAACCTCGCGTTGTCGGCTCAGGATCATGCCGCCTTGGTGGCGGATCTCATCGCTGCGGGCGTGCTCGACCAGACCGCGCCAGGAGCCGACCGCGGCATCGAGGGTGGCCGGCATGCCGTCACTCGGGAAACCTCATTTGCGCAACGCAAGGCCATCGTGGCGGCGGGCAACGACCTCGTGCGCCAGCCCGCTCTTCCCGGCCGCCGATCGGTGATCGCGCTCTACGACGAAGCCATGCCGGTGAACTTGGCGCTCGGCATGCTGCTCGCCTTCGCCGAAACGTTCGATGGCGGTCGCCTTCGCGAGCACTACGAGATGTTGCCGGTGTGGGTGAGCTCACCCAAGGCGCTGCGCCGGCGGCTGGAGCGAGACGGACCCACCATCTTCCTGTTCTCGAACTACGTGTGGTCGGTGGATCGAAACCTGGCGATGGCGCGCCAACTCAAGGAGGCGAGTCCGGGCAGCGTGATGATCCACGGCGGGCCGAGCACGCCCAAATATGACGCCGATAGCGACGCCTTCTTCGCCGCCAACATCGGGGTCGACATCGCCGTGCGGGGCGAGGGGGAACACACCTTCGTGGCGATCCTCGATGCACTGCTCGGCTCGATGGGTGGCGAGTCCCCCGACCTTTCGGTGCTGGCCACCGTGGAGGGCTTGAGCTATCGCGTCGCCGACGGAAACCACCGCACGCCGGACCGTGCCCGCATGGCGGAGCTCGACGTCGTGCCGTCGCCCTACCTCAACGGGATGTTCGATCGCATGGTCGACGGTGGCACCGAATACGTGTCGATCGAGACGAACCGGGGGTGTCCGTACGGCTGCACCTTCTGCGACTGGGGGTCGGCTACCAACTCCCGCATCCGCAAGTTCGACCTGCAGCGTGTGTTCGACGAGATCGAGTGGGCCAGCAGGAGTGGCGTCGAGAACCTGTTCATCGTCGACGCCAACTTCGGCATCTTCTCGCGAGACGTCGATATCGCCAGGAAGGTCGTGGAGTGTCACGAGCAGTACGGCTTCCCGAAGTCGTTCTCGTCCTGTTTCGCCAAGAACACGATCAAGTACACGGCAGAGATCTGCACGTTGCTGTGGAACGCCGGCATCACGTTCCATCCGGTGGTGGCCCTGCAGACCACCGACGATGCCGTGCTCGCTGCGGTCGACCGGAGCAACATCAAGACCGAGGCCTACGACAACCTCGCCGATCATCTGCGCGACCTCGGGGCCACGGTGGGAACGGAGCTGATCATGGGGCTGCCCGGATCGTCGCTCGCCACGTTCGCCAACGACCTCCAGGGCTGCATCGACCGCGAACTGTTCGCCACCGTCTACGAGACCGTCGTGCTCCCGAACAGCCCGATGAACGATCCGGCCTACCGCGCCACCCACCAGATCGAGACCGTCGAGTCGCACAAGATCCCCGGCCAAACCCGGATGTTGGTGGCCGCCGCCGCCACCTTCACCCGTGCCGACCGAGACGTCATGCAGCGCCGCCGACGGGTGTTCCGTTTGTTCGAAGACATCGGCCTGCTCCGCCACGTCGCCCGGTGGGTGCGCCACACCACCGGGCTGCGAGAGATCGACTTCTACATCGGCCTCAGCGACCTCGTGCACGATGCACCCCACCGCTACCCGTTGGTGGCGTGGGTTCTGCACGACACCCAGTTCACGATCGCGCCGCTCAGCTGGCGCCACTTTCTCGACGAGGTGGTGGCCTACCTCGTGGATGAGCTTGGCATCGAGGACCCTCGGAACGAGCGCCCCGGACACGAAGACGGGGGCCCCGGGCCGTCGTCGGCGTTGCGAACGGTGCTGCAGGTCCAACTGCTGCTCATCGCCGATGAGCACCGCACCTTTCCCGCCGTGGCCCACCTCGAACACGACTACGCCAGTTGGTACCTCCAGATCCGTCAGGCTCGGCGGCGCGGGGAACCGTGGTGGCACACCGTCGCTCCTCTGCACGAATTCGGCCCCGCCACGTTCGACGTGACGGGTAGCGAGTGGCTCAACGGCATGATCTACGGCACCGACATGCTCACCGACTTCTCGTTCTTCTGTGAGTTGGAGTCGCCGGTGATGCGCGGCTCTCGGCGGGCCGATGCCGGAAGTCCCGATGCCGCCGGCACCGCGATGGTGGGGATCGTTTGACCACCGCCCAGCGACGGGCCGATGCCCGATGGTCAGAACCGGCCCCGGTGCCGCGCACGCTCGCTCCCGGGCGATATATCGATGCCGGGTTCGCCGGTCGGGAACGAAGCCGGTTGTGGCCGAACGTGTGGCAGTTCGTGTGTCCGGAATCCGATGTGCTCACGCGAGGGTCGTTCGTGGAGTTGGAGGTGGGCGATCAGTCGATGTTCGTCGTGCGCGGACGCGACGGCGTGCTTCGTGGTTTTCGCAACGTGTGCCCGCATCGAGGCACCCGAATCGTGGAGGGCTGCGGCCGAGCCGCCACACTGCGATGCCCGTACCACCGGTGGAGCTGGCGGCTCGATGGCACCATCGCCGGTATCCCCGACCGAGCGGCTTTCGAACCGATCGACGATGACGATGCCGGGCTCCTCCCCGTCCGGGTCGACACCTGGGAAGGCCTGGTGTTCGCCTGCCACGACCCGCACGCGCCCGACCTGAGCACCTTTCTCGGCCCCGTTGTCGATCGTTTCCGCCGATACGAGTTGGCCGCCTACGGCACCGTCACGAGTGCCAGCGTGCGGATCGAGGCCAACTGGAAAGCCGTGTGCGATTCCTTCCTCGAGGCGTACCACATCCAAGGAATCCACCGGCAGGTGATGCCGTTCATCGACTACACCGACCTCCACTACGAGCAGTGGGATCTGCACTCCCACATGGTGGTGCCGGTGGGGGTGCCCAGCCCGTCCGGCCGCATGTTGTCACCCACCGACGTGCTGCGGGCAATGGTGGCCGACGAGGTGTTCCACGGAGCGGTGTTGCAGGAGTTGGGCGTGGGGCTCGATGCCGAGGTACCCGAGGGGCTCACGGCTCGTGCCCACTTCGCCGCGCTCAATCGGGCGTTCTTGGAGCAGCACGGCGTGTCCACCGAGCTGAACGAATCGCAGTTGGTCGACGATCACCACTACTTCCTCTTTCCGAACCTGATCGTGAATCACTTCGGCAGCAGTTGCCTGCTCTCTCGGGTACGCCCCGCCGCGGACTCCCACGAGCGGAGCTGGTGGGACATGTGGATCCTGTCCCGCGTGGCGCCGATGCAGGCATCGGCGCCGGCGGTCTACGACGGCGCCGGTACCGACATGCTCGGCATCATCGCCAACCAGGACATCGATTGCCTGCCCGGCGTGCAGCGCGGCATGCACGATCTGGGGTTGAAACAGGTTCGGCTCGGTACGAACGAGCGGCGGGTGGCGTCGTTCCACGATGCCATCGACCTCTTCCTCGACGCCCCGGACTGACCGCGCCGCCGAGAGCACTCGTTGCGAGCACTCGCCGTGAGTCACGAGTCTTCGGGCGGGCCCTCAGTGTGGTTCGAAACGAACGTGAAGGTGTTCGAGGCCGCGCATGAGCAGCATGCCGCGCCACGCCAGCTCCGAGTCGAGCAGGGTGAGCGATCGAAAGTGTCGGGCCAGTGCCGCGAACACGGTGTGGCCTTCGAGCCGGGCGAGGTTGGCACCGAGGCAGAAGTGGATGCCGGCGGAGTACGCGAGCGTGGCGGTGGGGGGACGATCGAGCAGCAGGCGGTCGGGGGAGTCGTACCGAGCGGGGTCGCGGTTGGCGGCGCCGAGGAACATCACCACCGTGTCGCCAGGGGCAACCGGTCGGCCGTCGATCTCGGTAGGTTCGAACGCGGTGCGCGAGATCACCTGGAGGGGCGTTTCGAGTCGAGCCATCTCCTCCACGGCGGCGGGAACGAGCGATGGGTCGTGGCCAAGTTGGTGGAACACGTCGGGATGTTCGAGCAGGCACGCCACGCCATTGCCGAGCAGGTTCGTGGTGGTCTCGAAACCGGCGGCGTAGAGCAGGATCAGCGTGCCGATGAGCTCGTCCTCGGTGAGGCGGTCGTCGATGTCGCGGGCGGAGAGCAGCAATGAGGTGAGGTCGTCCTTCGGCTCGGTGCGCCGTCGGTTCACGAAGTCCCGGAAATAGTCCTCCATGATCTCCATCGACGACGCCGCGGCAGCGATCTGCTCGTCGGTCACCCCCGCTTCCATCGCCGCCGCACTGTCGCGGACCACCGCCTTGAACCGGTGGCGGTCGGCCGGAGGAACGCCGATCATCTCTCCGATGATCTGAATCGGCACTTCGAAGGCCAGCGTCTCCATCACGTCGACCTCACGCTGATCGAGAATGGTGCGAACCACCTGGGCCACGATGGCGTCGACGTCGGGGCGCAGCGCGGCGACGTGGGAGGGGGTGAACACCCGCGAGATCAGACCGCGAAGGCGTGTGTGGTCGGGTGGATTCAGAAACACCACGCCATACCGGATGAAGGCACTCTGCGATCGGGGCGGGTTGTCGCCGGGGAGGCTGCCGGGCGGCGTTCCCGGCTCTACCCGCCCCATACGAGGATCACGGAGCACGATCTCGGTGTGCGTGTGGTCGGTGAGGAACCACATCGGCCCCTGCCCTTTGTGGACGGGAGCGATCTCGCGCAAGCGGCGATAGCGGTCGTACGGGTGTCGTCGCCCCTCCGGCGTGACCAACAGCTCCATCACGAGATCGTCGGCCAACGTCATCGGTGGCGGCTCGTGGTGTGGCGGCTCGTGGTGTGGCGGCTCGTGGTGTGGCGGCTCGTGCAGTGGCGCCTCACGGAGTGCGCCGTCACGCGGTGGGCACGGGCGCCGGCACCGGAGCGAACCGTCCGCCGCGCATCACCGGCGACACCAACTCGTTGACCTTGCTGTGCTCGGCGAGCAGATCGGTGCCGTAGACACCTTCACACACGGCCGCGGGCCCTTCCACCGTGAAGGTGGCCGGAGGGAACGAGCCGAGCGGCGGCACGGCGGTGTTCCAGTTCGGGTCGGCGGCCTTGGCCGCTCGCACCTGCGCGTACCAGGCGCCGTAGTCGTGCGGGAGGTCGATCGTGGCCGGAAAGGTCCGCCGGACATCGGGCGTGACGAAAAGCTGCACGGCCAAGGCCGTGTCCATCTCCGACGACGGCTCGACACCGAGTTCGTGGAGGAGGTAGTCGCGCACTTCCTGGTGGAACTGGGGCCAGCTCAGGGGCGGGAGGAAGTAGTGGGTGTCGGCGATCAGCCAACGAGACAAGGGGTAGCGCTGGGGTTCGGTGCGTGCCGCGTCGCCAAGACCATCAAAGAGGTCGATCTCTCGCCGTCCCGTGGCCTGACGTACCCAGCGGGCGACGTATCGCAGCGCGCCGGCGTTCTCGAAGATGTGGAACGCCCGACGCCGTTCCTTCATCACGTCGTAGTCGTCGCGCGTGAACGTGGCCGACGACACCACGAGCCGTTTCACCAAACCGTTCCCGACGGGCAGGTCTTCCATCTCGATCTCGTGCTCGAGGAGGTAGCTCGG
>Ga0105047_10010737_pt1 | contig 14940 bp, 15 predicted proteins | sample MAT04_FD_78384 | JGI IMG/M metagenome (GOLD analysis project Ga0105047, IMG submission 78384) | Freshwater microbial communities from Lake Fryxell liftoff mats and glacier meltwater in Antarctica - MAT-04 (megahit assembly) | ecosystem: Environmental > Aquatic > Freshwater > Ice > Liftoff... | reverse complement strand
TCACCTATCTGCAGTCACTCAGCGCAGAAATGCGCATCGGTAATCTCGAGCAGTTCTTCGGATTTCCGCTTCCGTGCGCGTTCATCACGAAGCAGCTCGAACCGCCCGAGCCGTTGTTGCGGCTGGCCGAGGAGTCGGGGGTCGCGATCCTTCGCTCGCGTCTCAAAACGGCCTAGTTCTATCGCCTCATCAAGCCGTATCTCGCCGATCAGTTCGCGCCCACCACGACCCTGCACGGCTCACTGGCCGACGTGTACGGGGTGGGCCTGTTCTTCACCGGCAAGAGCGGCATCGGCAAGTCGGAGTGCGTGCTCGATCTCGTCGAGCGCGGCCATCGATTGGTAGCCGACGACCTCGTGTTCGTCTCGCGTCGTGGCAACGACGTGCTGATCGGCAAAGGTCACGAGTTGCAGCGGCATTTCATGGAGATCCGCGGCGTCGGCCTGCTCGACGTGCCGGCCATCTTCGGCATTCACGCTGTGCGCCAGCAGAAGCGTCTCGAAGTGGTCGTCGTGCTGGAAGAGTGGGACGCCGGCGCCGCCGTCGACCGCACCGGACTCGACGTCCAGACGCAGGATATTCTCGGCGTCCAGGTGCCCAAAATCACGGTGCACCTCAATCCGGGCAAGAACATCACCGTCATCGCCGAAGTTATCGCGATGAACCATCTGTTGCGCTATTATCGCGGCTATGATTCGGCCACGGCATTCAACGAACGGTTGATCGGCCAGATGCGACGGACGTCTGATGTCCAGCGATACCTGCAGGAGGATGATGAGTGATGGGGATGCACGCGTGAGCATCGCGACCGACACCGACGTCGTACCAGCGACGGTCCGTGCCATCGTGGCCGGTCATGGTTCGTTTTCCAGCGGCATCATCTCCGCGGTTGAGCAGATCACCGGCCGGGGCGCGTCCTTTCTGGCGATGTCCAACACCGGGTTGTGTCTCGATGACATTCAGGGCGCCCTCGCGCGTGCACTCGATGACACCGGGGCGCGCGTGATCTTCACCGACTTACCCGCGGGGAGTTGCACCATGGCTGTGCGTCGCATGATCCGGGCGCGCCCCGGCGTCGTGCTCGTCACCGGGATCAACCTCTCGTTACTCCTCGATTTCGCGATGCAGGAATCGGTCGATCCGATCATCGCGGTGCAAACGGCCCTCGAGCGTGCTCGCGCGTCGATGGCCGTCCACGGCGCCTGAACCGGTGCCCGTCGCGCTGTATCGCATCGATGATCGACTCATTCACGGTCAGGTCGTCGTTGGATGGGGACAACCGCTCGAACTCCGCTTCATCGTGCTGGTCGACGACGAGGTCGCGACGAGCGAGTGGGAGCAGGAACTCTATCGCATGGGTGTACCCCCCGAGATGTCCGTGATGTTCTACACGGTCGAAGACGCCGCCGCGCATCTTGCCGAGCTGCAGAAGCGGCCGGAGCCGGGCATCGTACTCGTCGGCGATATCGGGACGATGGGACGACTCGTGTCACAGTCCGACGGCCGTATTCGCGCCGTGAACGTGGGTGGCGTCCATCATTCGCCCGGTCGTGTGCAGCGACTGCGCTTCGTGTTTCTCACGGCCGCCGAAGAGCAGGGGCTGCGTGACATCGCCGCGCTAGGGGTCGATGTCTCCGCGCAGGACGTGCCCTCCGCGCGCCCCGTGCCGCTCGGCGAACTGCTGGCCTCCACCTCGGGCGCCTGATGGCCGAGCAAACGTGGTGGCTCGATATCCTGCCGCTGTCGCTCCTGGCCGCCGTCATCGGACTCGATGTGGTCAGTTTTCCGCAGGCGATGATCTCGCGGCCGATCGTGGCCGCAACGCTCGGTGGCGCCTTTGTCGGCGCGCCGTTTGCCGGGCTCGTGTGTGGCGCCGCGCTCGAGTGCCTGGCGCTCGAAGTCCTGCCGGTCGGTGCCTCGCGCTATCCGGAATGGGGCAGCGCGTCGGTCGTGGCCGGTGCTGTCGCTGCCACCGGAGCCACCGCGGGGGCGATGCCCTTACCCGGGGCATTCGCCGTGGCCGTCGCCCTCGGGATCGCCGCGGCGTGGGTCGGTGGCCTCTCCATGATCAAGCATCGCCAGATCATCGCCCGCTTTGCGCGGCCGCGCTTTGGCCAACTGGCGGCGGGCAATCGCCAGACCGTGGTCGGGCTTCAGGTGTTCGGGATGACGCTCGATCTCGTCCGGGCAGCCCTGCTGGGCGCGCTCTGCTTCATCCCCGGGCATCTGCTGGCCGTGCGGGTGAACGACCGCTGGAGTGTCCCTGAGGACCTCTCGCGGGCCATCGTGGTCACCTGTGTGGCGGCCGTGGCGGCGGCGTCAGTCTGGAAGGACTTCCACGCCATCAGCGGTACCCGGCGGCTCTTCCTGATCTCACTGGCCGTGGGCACGCTCATGGTGGTGCTCGGTGCCTGAGGAGTTCCTGCGCCATGAGGACCTGCGCACCGATACCGTCAGCATGCCGGCGGTCGGGATCGCCTCGGCACCGCAGATGGATACCGCGCTGCGGCTGTCCATGTACCTGCGCTGTCTCGCCATTCAAGGCTCGTGGAACTACGAGATCCTGGTCGGAAACGGTGTGGGGTTTTGCGTCGAACCCGCGCTGCGGCAGCTGCCGGGTGGCATCGACGGGCCATTGTACCGCGAGGCATTGGCCCGCCAATCGGTCTACTTCAACGCCCATCCGTATCTCGCCGCGCTGGCGATCGGGGCGCTCGCGCGCGTCGAGGTGGAGCAAGTCGCTCCCCAACGCATCGAGCGATTCCGCACCGCCCTCTGCGGTCCCCTCGGGAGCGTCGGGGACCGTCTGGTCTGGGCGGCCTGGCTGCCTGCCTGCTCGCTCGTGGCCCTGCTGCTCTTCGGCCTCGGCGCCACGGCCCTCGTCGTCGTGCTCGGCTTTCTGGTCCTGTACAACGTCGGGCACCTGGGGCTGCGCGAATGGGCCCTCCGCGCTGGCTGGCGCCATGGACTGCGAGTGGCCACCGCGCTCGGGCATCCCGTACTTCGGCACGGTCCGCGCTACATTGGACTCGTATCGGCGGTGTTGGGCGGATTGGCGCTGCCCCTCGCGGTTCATCGTGCCATCGGTGAACCGGCTCCGCTGACGCCCATTCCCGTGGGTGTCGCCGTCGTGACACCGCTCCTCGCGATGCTCTTGGTGCGACTCCAGGGGCGCGCCGAGGGATGGCGCGTCATCTTATTCCTGCTCGCGGCCTTCGTCCTCTACTCGGTGGTCCGTTGATGGCTGAACGATCGGTGCAAATCGTGAACAAGCATGGACTCCATGCCCGACCGGCCGCGGAAATGGTCAAGGCCGCCTCGCGCTTCAAGTGCGACATCACCATCACGCGCGATGACCTCGAAGTGAATGGCAAGAGCATTATGGGGGTCATGATGCTGGCGGCCGAGCACGGGGCCACGATTACGCTGCGTGCGTCCGGGCCCGATGCCGACGATGCGCTGGAGTCGCTCGCGGCGCTCGTCGCGGCACGGTTCGGGGAGAGCTGATGCAGTCAGTGCTCCGCGGCATTCCCGCGTCGCCGGGAATCGTCGTCGGACCGGTGCACCTCCTCCGCTGGGAGGTGCCCGAAGTGAAGCATCGACTGATCGATGATGACGCCATCGACGCCGAAATCGTGCGCTTGCACGAGGCCTTCGAGCGCGCCCGCGATCGCCTGCGCCATCTGCGCGTACGAACGGAGCACCAAGCTGGACCGGAGGAAGCGGCGATTTTCGACGTACAGATCTCCATTCTCGACGACGGCGAACTCACGCGCAGCTCGGAAGCACTGATCCGACAGAACCTCGGGGCCGAAAAAGCCTTCGACATCATTCTGCTCGAATGGCGGCAGCATTTCGCGCGTCACACCGCGCCGATGCTGCGCGAAAAGGTCGGCGACCTCGTGGACGTGCACATTCGCGTGCTGTCCATGTTGCTCGACCTCCCCGATCATGATCCGCTCGACGTGCCGCCGGGCGCGAACGCGATTCTCGTCACGCACGACCTGACGCCGTCGCTCACGATGCAGCTCGATCGCAACTGCATTTCTGCCATTGCCACGGAAGCCGGCACCGCCACGGCGCACGTCGCGATCCTCGCGCGGTCTCTCGGGCTGCCGGCCGTCGTCGGCCTGCGCAATGCGCTGTCGTTCCTGGCGCAGGGCCAGATCGCGATCCTCGACGGTGCCGAAGGTACGCTCCTGATCGCGCCCTCCGAGCACGAACTCGAAGACGCGCGCCTTCGCGTGGAACAAGAAGCCGGTCGCGAAGGCGAGATGCGCGAGATCGCGCACAGCGAAGCGATCACGTCCGATGGCGTACGCATGGTCATTCGCGCCAACGTCGATATCCCCGAAGAAGCCGAGATGGGCGCGACCAGCGGTGCCGATGGCGTGGGCCTGATGCGCACCGAGTTTCTCGTGGTCGGCCGCGCCACGATGCCCGACGAGGAAGAGCAGTACAAGGCCTACAAGAAGGTGATTCTGGCGTTCGGTACGCGACCGGTGATCATTCGCACCTTCGACGTCGGTGGCGACAAGCTCCCCGTCGGGGGATTCCCCACCGAGGCCAATCCGTTCCTTGGCTGGCGCGCCATCCGCATGTGCCTCGACGAGCGCGACCTGTTCAAGGTGCAGCTGCGCGCTTTGTTGCGGGCCGGTGTACACGGCGATCTGCGCATCATGCTGCCGCTCGTGGTGACGGTCGACGAAGTCCGCGAAACGCGTCAGCTCATCGACGAAGCGGTGGCCGAACTGGCGGAACGCCGCGTGCCCTTCCGGGCCGATGTGCCGCTCGGGGTGATGGTCGAAACGCCGGCCGCCGCCATCGCCAGCGATACGCTCGTGCGCGATGTCGACTTCTTCAGCATCGGCTCCAACGACCTCGTGCAGTACACGCTCGCCGTCGATCGTGGCAACGCAAACCTTGCGCCCCGCTTTACCCCCTTTCATCCGGCCGTGCTGCGCCTCATCGCGCAGGTGCAGGCCACCGGCGCGGCGCACGGCATCGATGTCTGCGTCTGTGGCGAAATGGGCTCGCAACCGCTGGCGGTCTTCGCCCTCATGGGGCTGGGCATCCGTCAGCTCAGCGTGGCGCCGCGTGCCGTCGGTGAGGTCAAGCGCATCATTCGCAGCGTGCGCATGTCGGCGGCAAAGGATGCGGCGCAGGCCGCCCTTGCCGCCAGCACCGCGCGCGAAGCGGAAACCCTGTTGCGTCGTCGCTTACGCACCGAGCTCGATGCGGCCGCCCCGTCGGGCGGGTTGCCCGCACTTTCCTAGCGGACTAGTCTACGCCAGACCCGCTCGTACGAACCTTCTACCCAGAGTGCTGCGTGGCCGATCGTCACCTGTTTACGTCGGAGTCCGTGACCGAAGGACATCCGGACAAGATCGCGGATCAGATTTCTGATGCCGTGCTGGATGCTATTCTGGCCAAGGATCCCGCGGCGCGCGTCGCCTGTGAGACGTTGGTCACGACCGGCCTGGTGGTGATCGCCGGCGAAATCACGACGTCGGCCTACGTACCGCTGCCGGACATCGTACGCAAAACGATCGAAGGGATCGGCTATACCGACGCCAACTTCGGCTTCGACAACAAGACCTGCGCCGTCATGAGCACCATCGACGCGCAGTCGCCCGATATCTCGCAGGGCGTGGACACCGGCGGCGCCGGCGACCAGGGCATGATGTTCGGCTACGCCACCGACGAGACGCCGGAACTCATGCCGTTGCCGATCCAGCTCGCGCATGCCCTCACGCATCGCCTCTCGGCGCTGCGAAAGGACGGTTCGCTGCCGTGGCTCCGCCCCGACGGCAAGGCGCAGGTCTCGGTGATCTACGAAGGCGATCGCCCGATTTCCGTCGATACGGTGGTCATCTCCACGCAGCACGACGAAAAGGTCTCCAATACCAGGCTCCGTCGCGCCATCCTCGACGACGTCATCATGGCGTCGATCCCGGAGGAGTACCTGCCCAAACGCCTCAAGACCCACATCAATCCCACCGGGCGCTTCGTGATCGGCGGCCCGCAGGGTGATGCCGGGCTCACGGGTCGCAAGATCATCGTCGACACCTACGGTGGCATGGGTCGTCACGGCGGCGGCGCCTTCAGCGGCAAGGATCCGTCCAAGGTCGATCGCTCGGCCTGCTACGCCGCCCGCTGGGTGGCCAAGAACATCGTGGCCGCCAAGCTCGCCACGCGCTGCGAAGTGCAGGTGGCCTATGCCATCGGCGTCGTGCAGCCGGTGTCGGTGTATGTGCAGACGTTCGGCACGGGTGTGGTGTCCGATCGGGCCATCGAAGCCGCCGTGAACGCGGTGTTCGACCTCACGCCGCGTGGTATCACGCGCGACCTGGATCTGCGCAAGCCGATTTATCAAGCCACCGCCGCATATGGGCATTTCGGTCGTCGTCCGGAAACGGTGGGTCGTGGCCGTTCGGCCCGCACGACGTTTACGTGGGAACGCACCGACCGCGTCGCAGCGCTCAAGCGCGCGATACGGTGAGTCGCGACGGCATACCGCTCCGCGCGACACGTGCGGAGTGGTGTGCCGCGCGATCGGCGTGTCGTCCTCGCGTTCGCCTGCTCGAGGAACAACGATGATGGTAGAAGTTACCGTGGCCCGACTCGGGCTCGATAGCGCGACCAATTCCTATGTCGTCGTCCTTCGCGAAAAAGGCGGGCGGCGCGTGCTCCCCATCTGGATCGGTCAGCCGGAAGCGGAATCGATCGTGATGCAGATGAATCAGGTGAAGCGCGAGCGTCCCATCACCCACGATCTCTGCAAGTCGCTCATCATTGCCCTTGGCGGCATCTTGCGCCGCGTCTCCATCACCCGCGTGCAGAAAAGCACGTACTACGCGGAGATGCAGATCGACGGTGCGAAGGGTGCGGTGGAAGTCGACGCCCGTCCGTCCGACAGCATCGCCATTGCGCTGCGGCTCAACGCACCCATCTTTGCGCCCGCTTCGCTGCTCACCGCCGTCGATGACGATCAGGATGCCGAAGAAGGCGATTTCTCCGTCGAGGACGCCGACAGTGAACTGACGGCTGATCAGCTCAAGGCCTACCTCGAGAACCTGCGGCCGGAAGATTTCGGCAAGTTCTCGCCCTGACGTTTTCGCTCCTCAACCCGATCGTCCTCCGCGTGTCCCGACTTCCGTCGTTCCTCCGATTCCTTGCGCTGACCCTCGTCGCCGCGATCGCGACTACCGCAGCGACCACGACCGCGCTCAACGCCCAAGCGCGCTCCGTAGACGGGCGCGTCCGCCGTCCCGTCAGCGTCGACGCCGACTCGACCGGCATGGGGCCTGCGGTGGGCACGTGGGTCACGTTGCATCGCGTCGGTAAGGACACCGCCGGGCCGATCGATTCCATCCGCACCGACGCGAAGGGCAAGTACGGCTTCCGCTACACGCCGTTCGGCGCCAGCGACGGCGTGTACTTCGCGTCCACCACGTGGGGCGGTATCGCATACTTCACACCGCCGCTCAAGAATGTCGACTCGCGCGGTGACGAGGCCGAGATCACGGTGTTCGACACCACCTCCGTGCGCTTTCAGCTCACGGTGAAAGGGCGGCATCTGATCGTCGGCAAAGCCGATACGACGCAATTCCGCACGATCATCGAAGTGTTCGAGCTGTCGAACGACAGTCTGCGCACGCTGGTGGCCACCGATACCACGTCGCCGATGCCGACGTGGAGCATCTCGGTGCCGGCATCGGCGCTCGATGTGCGTGCGAATGAGGGCGAGGTCTCGCCCGATGCGTTCGTCGCGGGCCCCGGTCGCGTGTCGATCTACGCGCCGATCGCCCCCGGGATCAAGCAGGTGGCGTTCTCGTACAAGGTGCCGAACAGCAGCTTCCCGCTCTCCATGCGCGCCGAGGGCGGTGCGGTCGTGTTCGAGGTGCTGCTCGAAGAGCAGCAGGGACTCGTCACCGGCAAAGGCTTCGCCAACGTCGATCCCGTCACGCTCGAACGCCGCAACTTCCGACGCTTCCTCTCGCAGGATGTGCAGCCCAACGCCGAACTGATCATCGAACTGCCGTCGTCGGGCGCACCGGCGCGCAACTTGTACATCGCCGGCTTGCTGATCGCGATCGGCATGCTCATGATGGTCGCGCTCATGCGCTCGATGCAGCGTCGTGCGGCGAATCGGGTACCCGTCGAGCCCACCATGCGTCCGCGTGAATCCGAGGCGCCGTTGCACGAACGCTTGGCGCAGGAGATCGCCGCGCTCGATGAAACGTACGCCCGCATCGCCGAGCCCTCGGACGCGGTGAAGAAGGCCTACGACATCCGCCGCAGCGAACTGAAGGGCGCGCTCGGCGCGGCGCTTGCCGACACGGCAGCACGAAGGTAGGTTGCTGCTGTCGCGCATCCTGCGCGGCGGACAACTGATTTCAGAGCGCAGGACACGGAAACCGGTTCAATGCCGGTGCGGCCCCGCCACTGTAACGGGATCTGCAACGCGAGCAGTCACACGCGATGCAGCAGCGACACTCAGCATGCCACTGACCTTCAGGTCGGGAAGGCGAGTGGAGCGACCCGGAGCCAGGAGACGACCCGCGCTCATTCTCGGACGAAGACCCTCGAGGGGGGGCTCGCGCCACGTGTCGTCGCATGCCACCATGCGAGGTGCACGCGTGCTCGGGCGTCTTCTCGTTGGAGAGGACGCCCTTTTTGTATCCTCAAGCGCGATTGTTACGCCGTGCGTTGAAGGTCCTGTTGCCGTTCATCGGTGCATTGGCCTGCTCGCGTGCCGATACCGGTACGGCTGAACAGCGCGATTCGGTCGCGGTCGCCGCCGTGATTTCTGCTCCAGCGGACATCGATGATTTCGGTGCGCCGTTGCCCATCGATGCGCGCTTCGCCGCGCGCGTCGTGTCGCTCAATCCTGCCGCCACCGAAGCGATCTTCACCATCGGTGCCGACTCGCTGCTCGTCGGTCGGTCGCGCTGGGACGAGTATCCCACAGAAGTCAGCCGCATCGCCGCCCTCGGCGATGGCATTCGTCCGAACATCGAAGCGGTCCTGGCCGCGCGGCCGACGCTGGTGGTGCTGTATGCCACCGCCGAGAATCGCGCCGCCGCCGAGGCCTTGGCGCGGGCCGGCGTACGCACCATCGCCCTTCGCGTGGATCGTATCGCCCACTTTCACCGCATGCTCATCGTGCTCGGACGTGCCGTCGGCGCCGAGGCCCGCGCGAAGATCGTGAGTGATTCCGTGCAATCCACGCTCGATCGTGTCCGTGCACGCACGGCCTCGCGACCGCGACCGAGAGTGGTGTGGCCGGCCTGGGAGTCTCCACTGCTGGTGATCGGTGGCGGCAGTTATATCGATGAACTGCTCACCATCGCCGGTGCGGACAACGTCTTCCACGACATGAGCGCACCGTCGCCGCCAGTCTCGATCGAAGAAATCGCCAAGCGCAATCCTGATGTCGTGGTGGCCGGCGTGACACGTTCCGCCACGCTTGCCGCCACTCCGTCGTGGCAGGCCGTGCGCGCGGTGCGCGAGCAGCGTTTCGTCGTACAGGATCCTGCGGTAACTGGTCGCCCCTCCGTGGTACTCGGTATGGCCGCCGTGCAGCTCGCGCGCGCGCTGCACCCCGAATTGCGCGACTCGTTGAAGTGAACCACGCCACGCGTGACCACGACGATCGCTCCGCGAGACGTCCTTGGCTTGCTTGGGGAGTGGGCGCGTTGCTGTTGCTCGCGGTCGTGATCCTCGGCCTGTCCATCGGCGCCGTACCGATCGCCACCCGTGATGTGCTCGATGCGCTCCGCGGCATCGGCGACCCATCCACCATCGCCATCGTGCGCGACCTGCGGGCTCCCCGCGTGCTGCTGGCTGCGCTCGTTGGCGCCGGCCTCGCCAGCAGCGGTGGTGCATTGCAAGGCACGCTGCGCAATCCGTTGGCCGAACCATACCTGCTCGGCGTTTCCGGCGGGGCCGCCGTCGGTGCCGTCACCGCGATGGCCGTCGGCGTCGTACAGCCCGCGCTCATTACGCTGTGCGCGTTCGTCGGTGCGGCCATCGCCACCGTCGTCGTGACCGCGATTGCGCGCGTCGTCGGCGGCAGCGCCGATACCAAACTGCTGCTCATGGCCGGTGTCGTCGTCGGCGCGTTTGCCAACGCCGCGATCTTGGTGGCCCTCGCCGATGCGCCGCCGGAGCGCCTGCGCGGCGCGCTCTTCTGGATGATGGGATCGGCCGCCGACGCCACGTGGCCAGCCGTGGCGCGCTGCGCCGGTGCCCTACTCGTGCTCGGCGGTATCCTCGTGTGGCGTGCCCGCGACCTCGACGTGCTCTCGCTCGGCGACGAACCTGCCGCCGCACTCGGCGTCGATGTCGACCGCGTCTCCCGTCAGATGTTCCTCGTGGCCTCGTGGCTCGCCGCCGCCACCGTGGCGGCGGCTGGACTGATCGGCTTCGTGGGGCTGGTCGTGCCCAACATCGCGCGGGCGCTCGGTGCGCGTCAGCACCGACCGATGCTGCTCATGTCGGCGTTGTACGGGGCCGTGCTGCTGGTCGCGGCCGATCTGCTGGCGCGCACGCTGCGGGCGCCCGCTGATCTGCCGCTGGGCGCCGTCACCGCGTTGGTCGGCGTGCCCTTCTTCCTGCTGCGGCTGCGGCGGTTGACCGCATGAGTAGCGCGCTGAATGCCGCGGAGCGGGGCGCCAGGCTCGCGTTCGGAAACGTGAGCGTGCGCTACCCCGGTCGCACGCAGCGCGCGCTCGATCACGTGTCGGTCGTCGCGGAACCGGGAAAGATGACCGCCGTGGTGGGCCCGAACGGCAGCGGCAAGAGCACGTTGGTCCGCACGCTGTTGCGCCGCGTGCCACTGGAGTCCGGCCAGGTCACCGTGGGTGGCGTGGATGTGGCCTCGCTCGATGCACGAGAGCTCGCACGCCGCATCGCCATCGTTCCGCAACGCGAGGAGCCGGTACTTCCGCTGCGGGTCGAGGAGTTCGTCGCCCTCGGTCGGCATGCGCGTCGCAGTGCGTTCGGCGGCATGAGTGACGACGATCGTGCGGCCGTGGCCAGCGCAGTCGATCGCGCCGGCATCGGCGATGCCATCGGTCGCCGCACCGATACGCTCTCGGGCGGCGAGTGGCAACGTGTGCGCATCGCCCGCGCACTCGCGCAGGCGGCACCGGTGCTCGTGCTCGATGAGCCCACCACCTTCCTCGACATCGCGCATGAGATGGCGGTGTTCGAGCTGCTCGACGAGCTCGCGAGCCAAGGGCAGACGGTGTTACTGGTCAGTCATCAGCTCAACCTCGTGGCGCGCTTTGCGACGCACATCGTGCTGCTGCATCGTGGAACGGTGGCGGCTGCCGGTGACGCCGCGAGTGTGATGCGTGGCGAGATACTGGAGCGCGTATACGAGTGGCCGCTCGTGGTCACGAGAGATCCCGCCGTCGGGGCGCCGGCGCTGCTGCCGCTGCGGGGGAGTGGCCGCAGTCGTGAGCGCCCATCCACGTGACCGTATTGATGTTGCTGCTGGTCACCGTGGTCCCGTACGTGAGCCGACCGCCGCTCGATTCCGTCCCGATCTGCGTGGTCGATACGCGCACGCGTGCGCCGCTGATCGGCGCCGAGCTCACGTCGTGGCCGGCGCCACGCACCGGTAGTGCCACGCGCCGAATGGCCGACGCTTGCGTTCACGTGCTTACATCGAACACCGACAGCGTGCAGGTCGCACGCACCGGGTATCGGCCGCGCGTGCTCGCGCTGCCGCGCGCGCCGCTTCAGGTCGGGGACACGCTCTGGGTATCGCTGCTCGCCCTCGATGCCACGCGTGCCGAGCGTTTGGCGTCGGTCCAGGTGACCGCGACGCGCGCCACGGCGAGCGCGAGCGATGTGCGCACCGCTGGCCGCACCAGCGCCACGCTGCAAACCGTAGATGCGCGCGTCGCCGGCGCATCGACCGTCAACGCGGTGCTCGCGCTCATGCCGTACACGAACCTGCGCTCCGCGCGCGGCGAAACGGGTCTCTCCCTGCGTGGCACGCGTCGGGAACAGGTCGCGATCACGCTCGACGGTATGCCGCTCAATGATCCCGCCACCGGTATTGCCGACGTGTCCGACCTTCCGCTGGCGGGACTACAGTCGGCGACCGTCGCGCTCGGCGCCGATCCGGTCGGCAACGGGGCAGGGGCCACAGGCGGAGTCCTGGCGCTCACCACGTCGGCGCAGCGGGTGGTGTCGGTGCGCACCGGTGCCTTTGGACAGCGCAGTGTGGAAGGCGCGTGGCATCTCGCGGCCGCGGGCGCGCTGTGGCACGCCAGCGTCGCCCGGCGCGACGCTACCAACGACTTCGCATTCGTGAACGACGCCGGCGTCGCGCCGGAGCGCGAAACGCGCATCAACAACGATGAGCAACGCACGTCCATGTCGCTCGGCGTGATCAGTGGCCGAACGCAACTCTCCATGCTCGGATCCATCAGTGCACGTGGCATGGTCGGCCCCGCCAACGTACGGAGCTTCGATGCCGATCGCGCCTTCACCGATCGACTGCTCGTGCGGGCGCAGACCGCCGTGTTCGGCGCTACGCTCGTGTCCGGTCTTCGTCGACTGCAGTTGCGCTATGTCGATCCCGCGCGTCCCGCGCTCGACTCACGCGCCGTCGCGTGGGCCGCCGATGCAGAATGGCGTGGTGCGCTGCACGACCTCAGTTGGCGCGCTGGCGTCGGGGCCGATCGGCTCACCGCCACGGGTGGCATCACACAGCAGCGTAGTCGTGGCTTCGCCGGTGCGCAACGCGCATGGAGTGCGCGGAGCGCTGGCCTGTGGAGCATCGATGTCGGCGTACGGGCCGATCTCATCGAAGGCAATGGCCTGTTACCCACTGCGTCCGTCGGCCTCGAGCGCCGCATCGCGCGTGTCGGCGAGCAGTTGCAGGTGGTGGCGTTCGGTCGCGCCGCGCAGGCGGTACGCGTACCCACCCTGTACGACCTGTACTTCTCGTCACCGCAGCGACTGTTCGTGACATCGCTCGCACCGGAGCGCGTCGATCTCGACGTCAGCAGCGGGGTACGGCTCACAACCGGTGCCTCGACGAATCGTGCCAGCATCGAGGGCGCTGTCGTGGCGCGCAACACGCGCGACGCGATCGTCTGGTTTCCCGGCAACTTCGGCTGGAGTCCCGCCAACGTCGGCGTGGAACGGCTGCGCGGTCTCGAATCGCGCGCTGAACTCGTGGCGGGCAGAGCCTCGGTGTCCGCATGGATGACCGCGTACGACGCCATGCTCAGCACCGGCGGCCTGCGCATTCCCACCCCGTATGTGCCCCGCCTGTCCGGCGGAGCGCAGCTGCAGCTGCACACGCACGCGCAGCACACGACCGTGCTGTGGCGAGGCATGGGCGCCCGGCCCTACACCGCCGGCCCACGCAATCCGGATTTCGAATTGGCCGCCGTGTCGCTCGTCGACATCACCATCGCGCAACAGCTGCGCGCACTCCCCTATTGGCCGTGGCCCCGCTTCGACGCCTTGGTTGCGCTCTCGCTCGAGAACGCCGCCAATGTCTCGTGGCAGTCGGTTCGCGGGTTTCCGTCGCCCGGGCGCTCCTGGGCGATGTCGTTCACTCTTCAACAGTCCCCACGATGATCCCGCAGGTCCGCGTTTGTACGTTCGCTCTCCGCCGCATGGCTTCAGTCACCTCGGCCGCTCTGCTCGCCGCGCTCGCCGCGTGCGGTGATGATGGCATCAGCAACACAACGCCGCAGCCACCACGCGGCATTATCGTGCTCGACGGTTTTATTCAGCCCGGCCTCACCTTCCTCGGCGACACCGGAAGTGCGAGTACCAAACTCACGCTCGCGCCGACCACCGAGTTCGATGCCGGCGGCTTCACGCTCCTGCGCGATACGGTACTCGCCGTGTCGAGCCGCGGTGCTGGTGATCTGCTGTATGTCACCGATGTGCGCACGTCGAGCACGCGTCGCATTCAGCTTCCCGCGCGCAGCAATCCGTCACGTGCACGCTTGCTATCGGGTACCGGTGGCCAAACGCTCATCGGCGCCGCGCTGCGCGACTCGTCCAGCGTCGCGCTCGTCTCTTTCGCCGGTGCCGGCACCGTGACCAGTACGCGCATCACCAACGCCGGCACATGCCCCACCGATCTCTTTCAGTTCGACAACGCCACCTGGATCGTCGACGCCAATGCGAACTGCCGTGTCAACTACGTGGTGCAGGGCGATGTCCGTCTCATCCGCGTGCCGAACACCGGCACCACGCGTGACACCATTCTCCTGCCGGGACTACGTGGCTCGGGCGCCTCGGCGCTCGTAGACGGCGACGTGGCGTACATCAGCGCCGGTGGTGAAGCGAACTTCGCCACGTTTCCCTTCACCCTGATTTCATCCGGTCGGATTACCAAGGTCGATCTGCGCGCCAAACGCGTGCTGCTCTCCAGGCAAATGCCCGCCAACACATTCGGCGCCGGCCTCAAGCTCGGCCTCGACGGATTCCTCTACGTTTCGCTGTCCCAAGATCTCGCGACGTTCACCACCCGCATCATCAAAGTGCGGCCCGCCGATCTCACCTTCGTCACATCGGCGTCTGCCGACTGGCTGACACTCACCAGTGCCGCCGGCACGCCTTTGACCTGCGGCAGCGGCCAAGCCGATGCCCTCGGCCGTCTCCATTGCATCCAGAACGGCACGGGCTCGGTGACATCGCTGCTGGTGTTCAGCCCGTCAGGAATCGAAGTGCGGCGCGTGGCCGCGAACCAAGGAGGAGTGGACCTCGGCATTCGGTAATGAGCTAAGAGCTAAGAGCTAAGAGCTGAGAGCTTAGGACTAGAAGCGCTTAGCTTGTAGCTTTCGCTTCTTAGCTCTTAGCTTTTAGCTCTTAGCTCTTAGCTCTTAGCTCTTAGCTCTTAGCTCTTAGCTCTTAGCTCTTAGCTCTTTTTTTTGGCCTCCCCCACCACCG
>Ga0105047_10010736_pt1 | contig 14942 bp, 7 predicted proteins | sample MAT04_FD_78384 | JGI IMG/M metagenome (GOLD analysis project Ga0105047, IMG submission 78384) | Freshwater microbial communities from Lake Fryxell liftoff mats and glacier meltwater in Antarctica - MAT-04 (megahit assembly) | ecosystem: Environmental > Aquatic > Freshwater > Ice > Liftoff... | reverse complement strand
ATGGCTTTGCCGAGCTTCATCAGGATGCCCGCACGATGATCGCCATTCTTGTACACGCGGTGCCCGAAGCCCATCAGCTTGCGCTTGGTGTCGAAGGCGTTCTGCATCCACGAGTCGACTTTGGGCGATCCAATGCCCTCATTGCCCACTGCGGCCAGAATCTCCTTGAGCATCTCCATCGCGGCCTCGTTGGCGCCGCCATGCAGCGGCCCTTTGAGCGCACCAATCGCGCCAGCAACTGCCGAGTGCATGTCCGAGAGCGTGCCCGCAATTACACGGCTGGTAAAGGTGCTGGCGTTGAACTCATGCTCCGCGTAAAGAATGAGCGAAACATCCATCACCCGCGATTCTTCTGCGGTCGGTCGCCGGCCAGTCATCATGTAGAGCAGGTTGGCAGCGTGGCCGAGCGTCGGATCTCCACCTTGCTCCTGGCCGACAATGCCGCGGCCATCGATGATGTTCTGCATATGGCCGATGACAGTGGGAATCTTGGCGCACAGTCGCTTGGCCTTGCGAAGGTTGGCACCTCTTTCCACGCTCTGGCACTCAGCATCCATGTGCCCGAGCATGCTGATGGCCGTCCGCAGCACATCCATCGGTACGGCGCGACCGCTGGCCAGCCAACCGGCCAGAGATTGCAGCATGGTGACGATTGCCGGCGGCACAGCGCGCTCGGCGATCAGCTCTGATTTGAAGCGGGCCAGTTCTGCCGCGGAGGGCTTATGCCCCTCAAGAAGCAGAAAGGCGACATCCTCGAACGTAGCGTGCTCTGCGAGATCATGAATCTCGTAGCCGCGGTAGATCAGCTTGTCCTGCTCTATGCTGCAGACAGCCGTCTGGCCAGCGACGATACCTTCCAGCCCCTTAGCAAGAATGGCCTGAGCATCGGACTTGGAGGGGGCGGCTGGAGCTGCTGGTGCGGGAGACATGGACAAAAATCCTTGATGACATGCGAAGACGGGCAGTGACGGGCGACAAATCGAACGAGCCGTCGCGGCTCTAACCGGAACATAGGCCCAGTGCCAAGTCACCGCCAGCGAACCTTGGCCTGGGCGGCCTAGCGGGGGATGGATACTGGCATCGGTTCGATGATTTCGATGCGCCCCGTGCGAAGGTTCCATCGCATGGCGCGCGCAATGGCGGGCACGGGTTGTGCGGGGTCAGAGAGCGTCACCCGGGCTGGGTTGGTCGGGTCTGGCAGAGATTGTTCGACAACATCGCCGAAAGCTGCGACTTCCTGGCTGATCGCATCAAAGTTGATTCGCCCGCCGCGGAGGGTTTTGCCATCGGGGGCAATGAGCTCGACATTGCCCGAAGCCGCGGCGGACCTGAGTTGGCCGCCAGCGTTCGTCGGTGAATTGCCTGTGGTTGCGGGGTCTGGTGCCAACACCGCATCGGCGCGGTCGGCGCGAAGCCGCAGGGGCGTTGTGGTATCGCGGGCGCGGTGCAAAATGTCAATGCCGCCGACTGCCGAGATAAAGCCCGTGGCCTGATTGACCTCCGCCGATTGAGTCCAGGTGATGAGTGTGGTGCCTGATCCGGAACCGCCTGCAGTGAAGAGATTGGCCGGGTTGGGCGAAGCCGGGGTGGGCAAAGATGCGGCACCCTGCTCTTGCTTGACACTCACGCGAGCACGAAGGTCATCGACGAGCAGTCGCCCCGGGCCTGGCAGCGAAACGATTTGAGTCTTCGGCGAAGCAATGATGCGGTCCGCCTCGACATAAAAGAGTTGATCGAGTGAGCGAGCAGCGGGGGGCACTACGGCAGGTTCCGTTGGCCCACCTGCCGCAAACTTGCGCAATTCAATTGTGGCCTTTGCCCCTCCGGGCATGCCAACGGCGGCGCCAATGGCCTCCAGTGAAAGTACCTCGCGCGATGTGCCGGTGAGGAACTGGGGAGCCACCTGTGCGCTGGCGGTGGCAGAGGCCGAGTCCGGTTTGGCATCGCTGCCTTGAGAGGCACTAAGGGTCATGCGAAGGGACTCAGCGGTGATTTCGCTCTGTTCAAGCTCGCCGCGGGTTATGGATGTAAGCGTGCTGCCGCGAGTCTCGGCGAAAGCACGCACATCATCGAAGCGGAGGTACTCGGTCCATGTGGTGCGAACGCGGGTGCCGCCTCTGGCCGTGGCAACGAGAGCCCCGGCTCCATGCACATAGAGCTCTCGGCGGAGGCCATCGAGGCGCATCTGCGAGCCGGTAATTTGCACGCCCCCTCGGGCAATGCTGCTGGTGGGCCCGACAAGGTCGATGATCTGCGACGGCACATCAGCACTCAGGACATCACAGGCGACGACGGTTCCGGCTGCATCTGTATAGCGCGCATCGCGCTCTGCGCGGAGGGTGCGGGCCTCGGGGCGACCTGCCTCATCGGTGCCCAGTTGTGCTTCGATCATCCCAGCAGTCAGTTCGTCGCTGCTGCGGCCTGCGCGCGCAGGGCTAACGCTATCGCCAATGACAACAATCATCGATGCCACTGGTTGTGTCCGCTGACCAAGTGGCGCGGCAAAGTCGATCGTCACTGCCTGGCCGGCGAGATATCCCCCTTCGTTGGCCTGGGTGTTTGCTGAGCGTAGAGAGACGGCATCGGTCAGTTTGACTTGTCGCAATGCGGTGCGACCCGTGCCAACCTGAGCGAAGTCGGCGCGGAGCGCATCGGCCTCAAGTTGGCCAGCCCGTTCAGCAATGCGTACCTCACCCTGAAGGACAATCGAAAGGGGCTGGTCGGTCAGTTGATCGCCAGCGCGAAGCACAATCACATCGGCCTGATCGCTCCAAGCCACGCGTCGACCCTGGGCGGGCCCCGGGAGCGATGCTGCTGCATCGTCCTCACCCAACTGCAGCTCGCCGCCGCCAGTGATGGAAAAACTACCCTTGGCAAGATCGGCGGTCAGTGAGCGGGCGCGGAGCAAGTTGCCCGCAAATGCTGCGGCAAATCGTGGCGAAGTACTGTTCGCTGGGCCGAGTGTCGCATCGGGCTCAAACACTGCCCGCGGCGAGGTGGCGTTATACCAGACCCGGTCGCACAACACCTCAAACTGACCGCTCTGGGCGATTCGGGTTCGCGGCAGGCCAAGAGCGCCGCCGGTCACCTCGGCATCTGCCGCTAATAGGACTCCGGCGAGCGCGCCAGAAAGCTCTTTAGGCATCGCCGTCTGTGGTCGCAGCTCGAGTGGCCCGCTGAAGGTGATGGAGATTGGTATGAGCCCTGATTCGTCGGGCTGCGGGTCAGGTGCCGCCGCCGCCGCGGGAATAGCGGGCAGCTGGGGGTTGCCAGTAAGGGCTGAGCCGCGGGCGAGTGCGGGCAAGGGCTTGATCGCGCCGGGCACCAGCTTGCTCTCGCGGGTGAGAGCGAATGCTTCGATAAAGTCTGCCCGCACAGAGAGCCCGGCGCGACTAATTGTCAGGTTTGGCCCCGCTACAAGGCGGTAAAGCACTTCGACTGGTTCAGCCTTGGCAATGGGCTCGTTGGCTGTGGAGATCGCCTGCGGCGCGGCCGCGGCTGCACCCAGTCCAGCGCTACGCGACTTTGTCGCAAGGCCGCTGATGAGTTCCGGAACTAGTACGAGCCGCGATGTCTCATCAATGCGCAGCAGTTCAATCCGCTGGCGCGCTTGATTGGCCACCAGCCGTATTCCTGCGCCAGCCATATCGATGCCTTCGCCCGAAACGATGAAGCTGCCCGGCACGCTCAACTCTCCAAGTGAGAGATCAAACGAAAGTGATTGACTGATAAACTCGAGTGCTGGCTGCAAGCCCGCTGCAAGGGGAGCGGTCGGCCCCCCAACCTGGTCTCCGGTAATGTACAGCTTTGCCGTAACACTTCCCTCGAAGATACCGCTTTCGGGTTCAACAGCAGGAGGCCGCGCGGTCAATGTCCCTCGCGCTGCGGTCACCACAATCCGCGACTGCGGGGAAAGAAAAATGGTGGCTTTGGGCGATGTGACGGCGCTCTGTCCGCCCGGTAGTGGGTCAAGCTTTTCCCACTCAATCAAGCCAAGCGTCCGCAGCGGATCTGCACGATCCATGTACTGCACCTTGGCCTTACCCATCGCAGAGATGCCTGCCGTCGTGATGTCCTGCGGAACGCCGGGCGGTTGGCCACCGCTGGTTGGCCGGCTGGCGTCTGGCAACTTCGCGGTATCAGTTGTGCGTGGTCCACCACTGCGCGTGGCGATGATCAGGCCAAGCCCGCCGATGAAGATGAGCGTGACACTGATAGCGATCACGCGCCCAAGGGTGCGGGTGGAGGGCCCCCGTGATCGTGCCGGTCGATCAACCATCGGCGGCCTCGTACTGGCTCAGCAGCCCTCCAAGCTCGCCACGCGCATCCAACAGATGTTCGATCACGTCGCGCACGGCGCCGCTTCCGCCGGGTTTGCTCGTCACGTACGCCGCGGCAGACTTGACCACCTCGGCCGCATCAGCGACTGCGACCGGATAGCCAACTTTGCCAAGAATGGGTAAGTCTGGCCAATCGTCGCCCACAAAGCACATGGCCTCGGGTGGGATGCCAGTCGCCGCGGCGAGGTTTGCCAGAGACTTGCCCTTGTCGCGCGACCCTTGAATGACATGCGGCACGCGAAGGTCGGCCAGCCGGTGCAGCAGTGATGTGCTCGTGCGCCCGGTGATGACGGCAAGTTGAAGACCGGCCCGCTCGCAAAGCCGCATGCCAAAACCATCGCGCACATGGAAGCGCTTGAACTCCTCACCTGCGGGGCCCACCCAAATTGAGCCGTCGGTGAGGACGCCGTCAACATCCATGGCCAGCAACTTGATCGATGCTGGATGAGCAAACTGGCGAGATTGCGCCTTTGCGATGGGGCGGGGGGTGGTCATTTGAGGTCACAATAATCGTTAAAACAGTGGCAAATCAATGGCTCCACCCGGATTCGAACCGGGAACCAAGCGATTATGAGTCGCCTGCTCTAACCGTTGAGCTATGGAGCCAGCAGCGCCCAGCGCGGCCCGCTCGATGAAGCATAGAACCAGCGGGCGCGGGCAAATCTTCATGGACAACCCGATTCGCACGCAGGGATCGCGCAGGTAAAATAAGGCATGCCGGTCGCGAACCCCAGCATTCTAATGGGGCGAGCCGAGTGGGCAGGAACCCAGCCTGCCACGCTCGGCTTGCACTGGCCCGTCGTTTCCGATGACCGCCCACCGCCGCTGCCGCCAGATTCGCTGCATGGGCGGCTCTCGCTGAAGGCCGTCGGGCTGATGGCCATCGTCCTTGTCGTGCTGATTTTGGCGATGATGCTGATTCGATTAACCTCTGCCGGAGCGTTCGTGGGGCTGGGGCTGACCCGCAAGGTTGGCTCCGCCGCGAAGCGCGAGAAGGCCGGCAACTCAGGCCGACTGGTGCAAACGCCAATCTCGCCGTGGGAGGAGGCAGGAAGACGCATGCAGGTGCCAACTGATGCGACCGATGATGACCGGCCCGATGATGACCGGCCCCGGGACGAGGACCAACAACGCCCGCGCAACACGTAAGAGAACGCGCCGGAGCTGGATCCCGTATGCTCGCGGGCAATGGCAAACTCTGGTAATAGCACGTCGCCCACTCGGGTGCTGATCACGGGTGCATCGCGAAAGCAGAGGGTGGGGCATCGCCTCGCAGTTGCGTTTGCACAGCGCAAGTGCGATCTCATCCTCACGCACAGAGCGGGAGGAGAGCGAGGGTGTGCTGAGATCGCCGCGGAGTGTCGCGAGCACGGTGCGAAGGTGCAGTTGCTGCCGTTGGAGCTGGATTCCCCAGCGCAAGCCGCGGCGGCGTGCAAGGCGTTTGTGCAGTCAAGTGGCAATGGGCGGCTCGACGTTCTGGTGCATAACGCGAGCTGGTACGAGCCCTCGGAGTTCGGCCATATTGACTCGGACACGCTTGGTCATGCCATGGCCGTCAACGCGTTCTCGCCGCTGCTGATCAGCCAGGCGCTCGCGCCGCTGATGCGGACAGAGGCCATCATAGATCCCGGCAGTGAAGCCCCGATTACGGGCTGCGTTCTTACGCTTGGTGACATTCACGCGCGCGGCGAGCTGGGCCAACCGCGCAAAGGGCACGCGGCGTATGGCATAAGCAAGGCCGCGCTGCTGGAGGTGACGATGATCCTGGCTCGCGAGCTTGCTCCGCACGTTCGCTGCAACATGCTGGCGTTCGGCGTGGTGGCATTCCCGGATGCCGGGGCGGAGGCGGATGCCCAGATGCAGCAGCGTTACCTCTCGCGCGTGCCGCTGGGCCGTGCGGGCACACCGGCTGATGCCGCCGCCGCGGGCGTGTATCTCGCTCTTGATGCGCAGTACACCACGGGCACGGTGCTCACTGTCGATGGCGGGCGCTCGATTACCTGAGCGCCGCGTTTACTTCGGTAACGACTTCTTGAGAACTTCGGACTGCGTGGCAAGCAGTGCGACCGCCGCAGCGAAGGCGGTGATGTTGCGCTCGCCGATGAGCTTGGTTATGCGCGCCGGGTCGAGGTTGGTCTTGCCGAGGTGCTCGCCAGCCCGCTTCCACATGGCATCGGCCTTCTTGCCGGGTTCGGCGAGCGCGAGGTCCGAGACCATCTCACCAAGTTTTTGCATGACAATGCCGTCGAGCTTGTTGTAGTAACGCCCGACGATCTTCTGCTGGTGTACTGAGAGGTACTGACCCTTGGCCATGAGATGAGTTTACCGTCGCGGAGGGCGGCCAATCAGCAGCCCGCGCCGAATCCGTTGAGGAAGGCGCTGAAGTCATTTCCATCCACGTTGCCGTCACCGGGGGGGTTGCCATCTCCGCCTACGAGATCGGCCAAGTCGGCACTGCTGGCAAAGGCATTCAAGAATGCGATGAAGTCGTTGCCGTCGGCGGTGCCATCAGCCGGGGGGTTGCCGTCGCCACCGACCACGTCAGCAATGCAAGTCGGTACGGCCACACTTCCAAACTCAACAATTCCGTAGATACTGTCAACTGCGGGGCGGTCGACTCGGGCGCGCCAAGAGCCGTCAAACCCTGACATGCTGACGAAGTTCTCGGTTGCCGAGTTCAGCGGCTGGCCGCTCGCCCACGCGCTGTAAACAACCGGCTCACCTGTTGTATAGACAAAAACTCCGGCCGCGGCTTGGTCCGTGAGGCCGAGCCAGCCGAGACGGCTGGAGCCGTCAAAGCTCAGCACGGCGGAGCGAATGAACGACGCTTCTGCGGCATCGCTGATCGTGGCGAGATACCCGCCCATCGCGGCGGCCGAGGCATTCGCTTCAGACCACGACATCGGTGCAAGCAGCGCGTACGAGCGTCCCGTGCCACCATCGACCGCTGGCTGGAAAAGTGCAGACTCAACTTTGATTGAACCAGCACCGCGGCCACCTGCGCTGTAGCTGCCAAGACGAATCAAGTACGTTCCCCTTTCGGTGGCGGGGATGATGATCGACGACTGGGTGCCGCACGCGTCGTCGCTGCAGGCGATGGGCTGCGCCGTGCCAGATGGGCACGCGGGGCCGGCGTACGCCGCCAGCACCGTGTCAACCGATGAGAAGTTGCAGGTCTCAACGCGGTAGGGACCGGCCTGTGGTGCTTCGAAAATGAACCAAACATCGTTGAAGATGCGCCCGTCGCCACAAGCGACGTCGAGTTCGCCCGGGGCTTCAGTCGTCGCCGTAGCGAGGGAGAACGCCGCGACACCTTCGCCGATTGGTAATGCGGTGGAACAAGTGTCTCCCCCGCCCGTCGTAGCACTCGCTGAGGAGATGATCAGATTTCCTGCTCCCTGCTGCGACTCGGCGTAAGTTCCGATGCGAACGAAGTAACCGCGCCCCGCGATAGCATCAACTTCGATGCGGCTTTGCGTGCCGCAGGTGTCGTCGTTGCACGCAACGGGCGATTGCGAGAACGGCAGGCAGCCACATACCGGGTATAGCGCAAGTACGGTGTCCAGCGATGTCGTACCGCAGGTGCTCAGCACGTAGCGGCCCGTCGTTTGAGGTGTCCAGCAGAACCAAACGTCGTTGAAGGCAGTCCCGGCTCCACAGGCAAGCAGCGAGGGGCCGTCAGTGGATGCGCCGATGCACGTGAAGAAAAAACTCCCCGTGCCAGCGATGCTTGCGGGGGTGTTACAAAAGTTGTTCGCGGGCTGCGCAGCGGCAGTGCCCGCAAGCAATGCAAGAAGGGCGACTGAAAAGCCGGTATGCGCGTAGGTTGATGCCATAGGTTGGTCTCCGTTGCTCCACAGAGAGTCTAACCCGCGATGCGCCGTTGGCCAGCAGATGTGCGAAGATTCATTACTGTTTGGTCCGCCGCGACCTTGCCTTAGTAAAACCCCCAGTTTGTCATCGAGAGTTACTGGAGGGATCTGTCAATCTTTGACGCACCTTCACTTTTCACTTGACACGACGTCAGACTCCTGTAATGTAGTAGCAGCCCACTTACGGAGAGCGTCACACCCGCTGTGTCTGGACGAGCGTTGAGAGCCAAAAAACTTGCCTATGTTCGATTAGTACGTCATTCAATGGGCGTCAGAGTGCGCCAAACGGCTTCCGCGAGAAGCGTTTGCGCACCATGATTATCCCGTCGCTTCGGCGTTATCGGTCCGCAAATCGGTTTCGGCAAGACCCGTCCGAGTGTGATTGAGTTGGTTCATAGTTGCTCCCCGCTGACCGGTTCGCCCCCGGGTTGGATGGGATCCCAATTGGTTCGGCATGGGAAGTCGGATTTCGTTTGACATAAGCGTTGCTTGGTGCTTGCCAGTGTGCAGGGAATTTGACTCCGGTCGGAAAGAGCGGAATTGCAGAAAGTGCGATGGGACGTTCCGTAACCGGAGCGTCTTGGGTTGAGGTGGTCAGGGAAGGTTGGGGCGGCGGGACGCGCGGGGAGGAGTGGATTCGGGCGGGGGGAGTGGGGGTGTGTGCTTTGGAAGGCCCAGATTTAGGAGTGCTGTCAAATGGCTTGTTTCGCTACCAACGTCAACTCAACCTCTCGCGCCCTCGCAAACGCTCCAGTGGCAAAGCTGGTCCGCCGCGGCGGCATGCTCACGGTCGTTGCGCTTCTTCTGGCGGCAGGGACCGCTGCGCAAGGCCAGACAGCTTTAACTTGGAACAACGGGGCGGGCAGTTCGGCGTATAGCGCACCGCTCAACTGGACGGGTGGCGCGGTCGGGGCGGTGCCGATCAACAACGGCGGTAACTTGTTTAGCGCGATAATTGGCGATGGCCGCACCGTGACGCTCGATGCGCTGACGCCCACGCTCATCCAGGTGCAGGACTTCACCATCGGCAACTCGACGTTCAACGTCGGGCTCGGTCGCACGTACCGGGTACTCGATGATGCATCGATCAACGGGTTGATCGCGGCAAGTGATTTGGGCCTGTTCAGCACGCAGGGCAACCCCTCGGCACTCGGTGTACTCGCCCGGTTTGCGGCTACAGCCGGTGGCGTCATCAATCTCAATGCAGTGACGTGGAATAGTGGTGGCGCTAATAGTGGCCGTATCACCGACTCGCTCTTCTCGGCATCTGGCGTTGGCTCGCAGATTAACGCGGCATCGCTGACCTCGCTGGTTTATGGCAGCACGCAGTTTGGCAACTACACGAATGACATCTCCGCTACCAACAGCGGATCGATCAACCTGTCGGGCTTGCAGACCTTGCAGAACCTGACCGGCAACAACGACCTGCTAAACATCAACGTCAATACCGGCGGCTCGCTCAATCTCAGCGGCCTCCAATCCATCAACCAGAACGCGATCGGAAACGGAGCGGTCTTCTTCAACATCGGCACTGGTGCCACGCTGAACCTCACAGGGCTGATCAATGCCGACCGCGTTCGCTTTAATCTGACTGGTACCGGTTCTCTCAACGCCCCCAATCTCGCAACACTCACGCGGTCTGAGCTGAACGTAAATGCGGGCCTGAACCTGACGCTCGGCACGCTGACCAACATTGACAACACCCGCGTCCTGGTCTCTGATGGCCGGACGTTCTCGAGTGGTGCGACGACCGCAGTGAGCCACTTCGGATATTGGGGCGGCGATTACACGCTGTACTCTGCCACTGGTGCCGGCTCAATCCTCAACTTGTCTAGCGTGCAAACGTTGTCGATCGGTACCAACTCGGGCCGCAACACGGTGACTATTGCAGCTCGCGATGGCGGCGTGATCAACCTCAGCGGTCTGACATCGCTGGGCGTGATCTCCGGTCAGGACGAGATCTTGAACTTTGAGGTGACCGGCGCCGGCTCGAACATCAATTTTAGCAATCTGCAGACGATTACCGGCATCGGCAATACCAACGATGTCACCCAATTTACGATCGGCGCCGGCCGCACGCTCTCACTGCCCGCTTTGACGAGCGCGACTCGCGTTTCGCTGAATATCGCGGCGGGGGGCGCGTTTTCAGCACCCGTAGCAACGTCATTTACGAACAGCACGCTGGTCTTCGATGGCACCACCTCGATCACCTTTGGTGCAGTCATTAACTTCGACAACACCCGTCTGATTGCCAGCAATGGGGCGGTGGTGTCGGGCTTCAGCGACACGGAACTAGTGTCCGCGTACTGGCATGGCGGCAACTTTGATTTGCTTTCCGCCACCGGCCCCGGCACGCAGCTGAACCTGCCGGGTCTGCAGCGGATTCGCTACGCGACCAACAGTGGACCGAACACCATCACGATCGCCGCAAGAAACGGCGCGAGCGTCAATCTCGCCGGGCTTACGAGCGTTCAGAACTGGGCTGACGACGATGACACATTGAACTTTGAGCTTTCTGGTCTTGGTTCAACGCTGAATCTAAACGCTCTGGCGACAATCACCAATGTCAGCAGTCATACCAACACCGGCACCCGGTTCACGCTCAACGACGGTCGTTCGCTGACGCTTCCAGCACTGACCAGTGCGCAGAAGCTATTTGCCACGCTCTCGGCTGGCTCGACACTTTCTGTTCCGCTGCTTCAGACTGCATCCCAGCTTGCGCTAACGCTGGGTGCGGGTTCCACGTTCTCCGCCCCGGCGCTGCGCACGCTGACGACGAGCACCCTTTCGATCAGCCCCGGCAGTACGACGGCAATCTCGAATCTGACGAACATTGACTCATCGCGATTCTTTGTCACTGGCGGAGCGACGTTCAACGCGGTGACAGCGACCAGCTACGCCACGTCATATGTGTACAACGGTGCCACCTTCCCCCTGTTTTCCGCTGATGGTGCGGGCAGTTCTCTGAACCTCTCCTCGCTCGCCACGTTTACTTATGCCTCGAGTAGCGGCAACTTCCGGCTGACAGCGAGCAACGGCGGCGCACTCAACTTGTCGGGATTGACGACCACCAGCATCGTCGCCGGTGAAGACGATTTTCTCTACTTCGATGTGCTCGGGGCTGGCTCGACACTTAACCTCAACTCACTGACGACCATAGGCCAGGGGGGCAACGGCAACAACCGAACCGTGTTCACGGCCGATGCTGGCAACACGTTGAACGTGCCTGCACTTGCGACCGCCAGCAAAGTCATTTTCGTAATGAGTAACGGTGCAACCTTCAATGCACCCAATTTAGTGACGCTCACCGAAACGCTGCTGACCCCCTCACCGACGTGGGGAGTTACCACTGGGCTGCTCTCGCAAATCGACCGCACCGCGATTCGGGTGAGCGGCGGGTTGAATTACAATCGAGTGACGGATACCAACTGGAACTACCAGACCGCCCAGAACTACTTTGGAAACAGCTTCGATCTGTTCACGGCGACCGGCGCTGGCTCCATCCTGAATCTCTCCTCGCTTCAAACGATTAACTACACCACCAACTATGGGCCGGTGACCATGACCGTGGCCGCTCGCGATGGTGGTGTGGTCAATCTGTCTGGTCTGCAATCCATCGTCATCAACAATGGTGATGATGATGTGCTGCGGTTCAACGTGGACTCCGGCACCATCAACTTGAACTCTCTGGCCACGATCAACCTTCCTGGCACCGGTAACGCTTTTGTCGATTTTAATGTGGGTACCAATCAGACCCAGGCCCTGCCTGCCCTGGCAACAGCCAACAACACTCGTTTTTCGCTGGGCGCGGGTGCATCGGTTACGGCGCCACTGCTGACGACGCTCTCCACCGGGAGCGCGATCAGCTTGGCCTCCGGCGCCACGATCTCCTTGCCGCAGCTCGCCACGTTTAACACCAGTAGCATAACTCTGGCGGCTGGCCGCATTCTCTCACTACCCGGTCTTACAAGTGTTGATCGCTTCACTTATTCACTGGGTGCTGGCGCGGCCATCCAGGCGCCGGCGCTTGCAGCCATCACCAACACGCTGTTGTCAATCAGCGGTCCGGGCCTGACGACGGGTACGATCACCGACTTCTCGAACTCACGGGTGCTTCTTAGCGGCGGCCAAAGCTTTACGCTCTCTGACCCAAGCTACACCAATATCTACATCTGGAATAGCGCCAATATCGACATCCTCACAGCGACTGGCGCAGGCACCGTTCTCAACGCCGCAGCCGTTACCTCGCTTACATACGCCATTTCCGGCCAGAACATCTACACCATCGCGGCGCGGGATGGTGGCACAGTCAACCTCTCTGCTCTAACGAGCATTGTGGGCACGGCTGGCGAGGATGACACCTTGAATCTTGAGCTGACGGGCTCTGGCTCAACGCTCAATCTCAGTTCGTTGACGACCATTTCCGCCATCGGTAATACCAATGATCGAGTGCGTTTCACCGCTGGTGCAGGAAACACCCTGACCGCGCCGGCACTGACGACCGCTTCACGAATCCAGTTTAATGTCAGTGCAGGAGGAACGGTGAGTCTGCCCGCGTTGACCGCGCTCACGCAAAGCTCGCTTGCAATCAGCAACATCGGCACGATCAATCTCAACGCCGCCACGCTGACCAATATGGATCAGACCATCATCGATGTCACCAACGGGGCTTCGTTTGTCAATGCGGGAATGATTTCTGCGAATAATGCCTACTTTTGGGGGTCCAACTTCTCCATGTACCGGGCTGATGGCACTGGCTCAACCCTGACGCTCTCCGGTCTCCGCTCGCTGGTGTTTGGCACTAATACCGGCCGCAACACGATCTCGGTCACAGCGAGCAACGGGGGTGTGATCAATCTTCCGTCGCTGCGTGACATATCGATCGTTAGTGTTAATGAGGACGATGAGCTTGCGTTTAGTGCGGTCAACCCGGGCTCCGTTATCCGCTTCGGTCCGATCACCAACGTCAATGCGACGAACAACAACAACCGCACTCCGGCGGTCAGCTTCACCGTAAGCCAAGGCGGACGCATGGAGTTCGGTGATCTGACCATCACCAATCAATCCGCAGCAACGATCGCCGATGATCAATCAACGTTCGCCATCACCCGGTCGCTGATCGTGCGCGGTGGCACCATCAACGTTGCGCCGGGTGCGACCATCAATATCGGCAAGCATGTTTACAACTATGGCACAGTTGAGGCCAACTGGGTCATGCAGTCGGCCATCCTCAACTTTGCCGCGGCGGGCGTTCACTTCTTCGAGGCAGCCGGCCTGAACCTGGGCCCGATCAACCCTGCCAACAACGGCAACTTTGGTGTCGGCCGCATCCAACTCGGCTCGGTATCCACCGCCGCCCAGTTGCAGATGACCGACCTTGCCAACAACGGCAACCGCGGCGGCAATCTGCCCGAGGCGCTCTACATCTTCGGTGTCGGTCAGGCCACCGCGCTTGAGTCACTGCAGCTGCTCAGTGGCAGCACGCTCTTTCTCGACAACATCGATGTGTACGTGCGTGAGAATGGCAACTGGATCTGGCTGAACTCGCTGTTCGGCCCGACTCAGACCGTCGTTGCATGGGGTGGCGGCTTCCTGCACTTGCCCACGCCATCGGCCTTTGGTTTGCTCTGCCTGGCCGGTTTGGTTGCGGCCCGTCGTCGCCGCGCATAAGCGCGGGCTGGCCGTCGGCACTTGCACGCTTGTCTGATTTGTTTGTGTTTCTTGTCTCTACCTGTCTCTGCTGTGTGAGCTCTTCTATGAAGCGCACGTTTTCATCCTCCGCCCGTATTCTTCGTGCCGGGCACGAATCTGTCCGCGGGCTCGCCGAGGCCATGGCACCCCTGCTTGCGCTTGCACTCGTGCTTGTGCTGGGCACAACCGGGGCGCGCGCTCAAGTTGTTTACACCGCCGACTTTAATGGCGGCCTTGCGCCCGGATTCTCGAACGTGCGGGTGGGCAGCAGCACCAATGGTCAGTTGCAGTACCTTGGACTGTATAGCAACGAGACGACCTCGCTGACGCTGAACAATCTGGTGGCGGGGGACTGGTACCGCATCGATGTTTCGGTGCTGGTCATGGCAACTTGGGATGGCGACGGCAACCTCGGAGCAGGGCCGGACTTTTGGAGCATCTCGCAGCGAGGCGGAAGTTCATTCCGTACGACGTTCAGCGTTTTTCCGGGTCAACTGGCCAGCTATCCGCAGGCCTTCCCCGCAGCGGTGCAAAGCCCGCCGGGCACGAATGCCACGATTTCCGGCGTTTTCGGCTTCCCGACTTGTGGTTCGATGCAGACCTACGCCCACCCAGTTTCGCTGGTGTTCCGGGCCAGTGCTGCCACCGAGATTGTCGATTTTGCGGCCTCGGGATTGGAGTCGCTCTGCAATGAGCCGTGGGCTCTCGACAGCGTCACTGTCACGCGCACCCTCCCGCTGAGCAGCAGTGACACCTGCGCACAGGCCATCAGCGTGGTTGTTAATGCGCTCAACCCGTTTCAGTCCATCATCGGCAGCACGGCATCAGCAACAGTTGATGCGGTAACGCCCTGTTCCGGCGCTGCCCCGACCGGCCCCGGCATCTGGTTCAAGTTTCTCGGCACTGGTAACCAAGTTTCGCTGAACACTTGCAACTTCGCCACCTTTGACACGACCATCAGCATCTACTGCGGCAGTTGTGGCACGCTTAACTGCATCGCCGCCAATGACGATGACTGCGAGTTTGGCCGGTCTGCGGT
>Ga0105047_10010735_pt1 | contig 14942 bp, 6 predicted proteins | sample MAT04_FD_78384 | JGI IMG/M metagenome (GOLD analysis project Ga0105047, IMG submission 78384) | Freshwater microbial communities from Lake Fryxell liftoff mats and glacier meltwater in Antarctica - MAT-04 (megahit assembly) | ecosystem: Environmental > Aquatic > Freshwater > Ice > Liftoff... | reverse complement strand
GGCTTTGAGTCGGTCGGCATCGGATCGCACTGACTGATTCCACTTGTGCACACGGCAGTACAGGCGGTCGCTGGACGACAGATGGCGCCAGCAGACATGGCACCTGACACCTGCTCGCCGCTCCTGCGGGACCATATCCGCCAGCAAGGCCATCGCCGCTGCAGCCACGCGCAGCACGAGCCCCGCGTCTGCCACCTGCGTCCATTCAATGCAAGCCAGAAAAGCCCGCCGTTTGGCGTGTGAAACGCCCACGCCGTCGGCTGGCAGATCGTCAATCGAATGATCTCTCGGCATCCGCAGCAGCGAGCCCAGCAGATGACGGCTGCGCGCCTCGTCCCGTAGCGACTGCGGCGAGGGCATCCTCCCTTTGCTCATCGGCCGAAGAAAGGGCCAGGCTGGCACGTCATAACGCGCTTGATTTCGCGCCCATGGGGCGAAAGCCGTCCATGGCAACCCTTCGCTGTCCAACTTCTTCCGGTTACCGTAGTTGTCGGCGATGAAGGGACGAGCCTTCATCGCATTGACCACGTTCTTCATCGAAGGTTGGCCTTGTGAATCGGCAAAAGCGTCCGCGCCCTTCTCGCCCTGGGATGTGACAACTTGAATTGGCTGGGGAAAGCTTTCTTGCGGGTCGGTGTGCCCCTCACCCTCCCCCTCGCACAGCACAGTGCTGTGCTGGCTCTGATGGCCATAAAGTCCATCCAGAACGTCGCGCCATGCTGTTCCGTGGTCTCTTTCCCACTGCAGGTCCGCATCGTAGGCGAGCAGGCCGGCCAGCGTTGCTTGAGACTTTCGCGGCAGCTTGCCGGCGACGCCGGTGGCCCAGCGAAGATAGGCTGGACTCGACACTTGCGCGTCCGTCAGTTCGGAGAAAGTGATCGACTCGCCATACTCCAAGTCAGCATGCCAGTACCACACGTCGTGGAACGAGGCTAACTTGTCGAGGGCTTGAAGCGCGTGCTGCAGCGAATTCGAGGCGTACTCATCAAACAGTTTGATCAGGCTGCGGGCGGACACAGCCTTCTGGCTGACCCGCGCCCCGGGTTTGGATTGGCCACTGATGACACTCTGACGGCCTTGCAGCAGGGCGCACAAGTCAGCCAACAAACGGGCTGTCTCTGGCACCACGGCCTCCGGCTCTGGCAGCACGTCCTCTAACGGCAAATGCATTTGCAGAAAATTGAGATGTCTTGTCTGCTCGAGCGCCGCCTGCTCACGGAGCCTCGCCATGAAAACGTCTGCAGAGGTGCGTACGCCGTCGGGTCGAGACGGCGAGTGCCAGGCCAGCGCATGCTGGAAAGAGTCCCTAGACGGGTTGAGTGGCGGCATCGTGCTCGGGGACGGTGTGGTAGTACGTTTCCGATGCATACGGCGTCTTAGCGGATGAGAGGTTTGGGTGCTACGAATGGGCTGAATCGCAGTGGATCACACCTCCCTTCGCCCAGCGAACCAATCCATCAAATCGTTGTCAGCACCACCACAAAGAGCGCGTGGCACCCTTGCATTGTCCGTTTATACCCATCTGGCAGCGCTGATGCCGTATTAATGCAGTTCAGCAGCCTGAAGCTTGCCCAGGGGCGCGGGCGGGGACGGAGGCGCGTACCCAGAGCAAGTCGGCGTTTGGGACCGCGGCAGGAAGCCGTCTCGCGACCGCACCCTTCCCCAAGGTCGTGGTGAGCCGCAGCCCACACCCTGCCTTCTGACACACTATTTTGAACTCATTGAAGCGGGGAGCAGCTCGAATGACAAAGAACCCAGACTGGCGGGAAGCGTTTTTTGGACGTGAGCAAGAACTGCAGCTTCTGCTGAGGAAGTATGAGGAGGTCGCGACAGGTCAAGGCCCACGGTTGGCCGTCGTTTTAGGTGACCGGGGTATGGGCAAGACGCGCTTGGTGCAAGAGCTGTACCGGAAGCTGTTGACTCTGTACGACTCTGAGAACTATTGGCCAGACGCGTCGCTGTTTGCGGGCAATAACCTGCGTGTGGCGCCCGACCTGCGTGACGAAGCCGTGAAGTTTCACTTCAATAGTTTTGCCGCGAAAGACCGCCCGATGCCGTTCCTCTGGTGGGGGTTTCGCTTATCTGACTCCGGCATACGCAACGCCGCGCGCACCGACTTGGCGGCACATCGCGAGACGCTTGACCTACACCTGGGGCCTACACGCGTTGCGCGCAAGATCCGCAATGCGCGCAGCCTCTTGCAGAGTGCCGGAGTTGATGCAGCTACCGAATTGGGAAAAAGCCTCTTGAAAGATGCTGTGAAGAACGTTCCGGGCGTCGGCCTGGCGGCAACGGTGTTCGACTTATTTATCGACTACAGAACCACGGTCAAGGACGCCTTCGTAGCGCGCCGCGAAGAACAAGCCTTACAAGAAAAGCAGGACGGCCTGAACCCAACAAGTGTTGACGCCGAACTCGTAAACGACCTGCACGTACGCACGCTGGACGATCTCAAGGCGCTGCTGGAGGGGGAAAACGGCCAACCCGGATTGCCTTGCATTGTGTTCTGCGACGACGCACAGTTCGCGGGCCGGGATGGCGACGAAGGTGCGCTGCGTCTGCTGACCAGGCTCTGGGAGGACGCCAACCATGCCAACTATCCGTTGCTGCTTGTCTTAACCCATTGGTCGGTCGAATGGCACAGCCGACCGGCCAGTGGAGCAGCGCCGGGCTTTGCAGCGGCGCTGGGGGCGGCTGCCCGGTCGACACACCATGGCGCTCTGATCGAATTGCCGAAAGAGTCGGCGCTGAGTGGCCTAGTGCGCGCTGGCATGCCCAGCGCGGCCGAGGACGACATTACTCTGCTGTTGGGCAGGGCCGACGGCAATCCGCAGGTGTTGATCGAACTGGTCGAGCTTGTGCGACTCTCGCCGGCCTGGCGAAACCCTGCCGACGGCCGGCTTTTCCCGTACGCCCGGAAAAAGATCGAAGAGAGCCCCACGGATTTGCGCGCCCTGATCGTCCAACGACTGAATGGCAAAACTACTCCCGTAGAGGTGCGCCAGGCGGTGGGACTGTCATCGCTTCAGGGCATGGAGTTTCTTTGCACCTTGACGGAAGCCGCAGCGCAAACACTCAGTCTTGACGGCATCACGCAGGGCTTGGCCGGAGCACAGTTTCCGCACGGTTTAGTGCTGGGCATTGAAGAAGGCTTGGCTGGCTTTGTGCAGCGTGCCTATCGCGAGGCGGCGGAAGACCTGGTGGGCGGCCACGTCGGAGACCCAGCCGCCGTAAAACAGGCCTTGCTCGACGCTGCCATCGCTATTGTCGACAACATCGACCGGTGCAGCGGGCTCAGCCCGCAAGAGCAGACAGCCACTTGGGGCGTGCTGGTCGGACTTGCGACAGGCCACCCAGATGCTGCGAAATGCCGTTACGCTGGCAAGGCCTTGCTTCAGTTGATACGCATGGCGGTCGCTGGTGCCAGCGGTGCCGATTACGCACGTGCCGCAGAACTGGCTGCGAGCTTTGAGAACGGCCTGACCCAGAACCAATGGAAAGTCGAAGATTTCGACCTTGCTGACATGATGGCAGCCACCAAGGCTGTCGTCATTTGGCGGGGCCACAGTAGCGCGAACACCCTGGCAGTTGGCCAGTTACGTCACGCCCGCGAGATTGCAACCCGGCTGAATACTTTTGACGCGCGGAGCGGTCTATCGCAAGCCCTCGACACCGTCGGCGCGATCAACGAGGCGCTGGGCGACTTGGCCTTGGCTGGTACTCGGTTCCGAGAAAGCCTCGACATCCGGCGTGAACTGGCCATCCGGCAGAACACGCACCAGGCGTGGCGCTTTGTGGCGGCATCACTCGACAACGTTGGCGCGGTCGCCCAAGCGCAAAAAGACTGGGGCGTTGCCGACGAGATGTACCGCGAGGGCCTGAAGATCAGCCGCGAATGGGAAGCCCGGCAGGGCGGACCGGCAGCGCTAAATGACGTGTCGGTTTCGCTCGACAACCTGGGTGCGGTCGCGCAAGCGCGGAATGACTGGGCCGTAGCCGACGAGATGTACCGTGAAAGTCTGAGAATACGCCGCACGTTGGTCACACAGAAGCCCAAGCTGCAGCGCGCCCTGTCAGTGGCGCTTGAAAACGTTGGCTCGGTCGCGCATGCGCAGGAAAACTTGGCCGAGGCAGACAGACTATTTCGCGAAAGCCTCGGCATCCGCCGCGAACTGGCCATCCGCTGGGGCACACCCGACGCGCGGCGCGATGTGTCGGTTGCGCTCGAGAAGTTAGGCTCGGTCGCGCATGCGCAGGGAAACTGGGCCGAGGCAGACAGACTATTTCGCGAAAGCCTCGACATCCGCCGAGAACTGGCCACGCTCTGGGGCACCCCCGGGGCGCGGCACGATTTGTCGCTCTCACTTGATCAAGTGGGATCAGTTGCGTACGCTCAAGCCAACTGGGCCGTGGCCGACGGGTTTTACCGTGAAAGCCTTCAAATCTGCCGCGAAATCGTCGACCTGCTGGGTACGTCCAGCGCACTCCAGGATTTGTCGGTGGCACTCACGAATGTGGGCGGTGTCGCAGAGAAGCTGGGCGAGTGGGCGGCCGCCCACGACATGTACTACGAAAGTCTGGATATTCACCGCGAACTGATAATCCGTCTGGATTCTCGCGAGGCCCTTCGCGAGCTTGGCTTGGCGACTAAGAGGCTGGCCATATTGGCGCGGGAGAGCGGCGATCGGGATATGGCATGCGAGTGGCTGCGCGATGCCGAACCGATCTTTGAGGAATTGGCGCTACGGCTGAATACCCCGCAGGCATTAACTGAGTCCGACGACCTGCGCAAGCTGCTTTCCGAACAGGGCTGCGGCAGCGCACAGGCAGGCGTTGATGGCGCACCTGCGTGACGCAGATGAAAATGTAGCTTTTTATGACTATTGATCCGCCCCTGGAATCGTCGTAGTTGTTTCATGAATGTCGGTGCAACGTCGCCCTGGCTTAGCTCCTTGGAGAGGATCGCTATCGCTCGGCGGAAGAAGGAATTCTGGTGTGCAACGCACGAACATCGGCTTCAAGGCGGTGAATCTGGCGCTGCGTGCAGCCTTTCTGAGTGGGCTACGCCTGTACGAATCCCGGTTGCGCTGTCAATGGGCCGCTTATCGAAGCTTTCCGGCGCCGAGCGACCTCTATGAGAATTTCGTCATCGCAGGCGGTCAGCGCTGAACGGCGGCTGTACCTTGAAAGCTGCCCTTCCGGAGTTGAGGTTGGCGCCGAACGAGTGACCGCAACTGGCCGATACCGGGTTTCCACTAGGTCCGCAGTAAGCTGACATTGCCTGGCCGGGCCCTCAAGTCGAAAGTCAGCTTCCTGGACCTGTTTTGGACTCACGCTCCCGGCCACTACCGGTCGCCCAGTCACCAAAAAAAATCTCTGGGCCAGTGACCGGTCTCGAAGTACAGCCGACATAGCCCGCGACTCGTCCGAGGCGACGAAATCTCCATTGCGGTCAATCAGCCTGGTAGGCAGCCCGGTAAGCCGCAGACCTTGGTCGAACGTCTGCACCCGCCGGGATCCTGCTGGCGCTCACGACCCAGAGGAGTCGGCAGCGGTGGTCAGACCGAACGACTGGTCCGTCTGGGAAGTTGACCTTCGTCGATGCGGTCGCGAGCAGACTTGATCCGGCGACACCAGCCGGTTCCGCGGGTCGATAAATGACTGCGACATGCTTACGGCCGAACGGCTACATCCGAAAGCGGCGAACCGGTAGGTCTCCACTACAGGACGGGTTCTGCGGCGACAAGCCTGGCTTGAGCGGCCTTGGTCTCCCGTGGCGGCTGACACGGCAGGCTCAGGACGAGAAGAACGGTGTTCGAATATCGAGTCATCCGGGGGCCGCTTCAGGCAACTCCCCCGGACCCCGAAGCCTCACGCCACCACGCGTCCCGGAAACATCGCTTTGATGGCAGCGTGGAACTTGGCGGCAATCTGGTTGAAGCCGCTGCGCGAGGGGTGCATTTCGTTGTGCCAGGACGACTTCACGGCAGGCAGCGTGCCCTGGGCCTTGATGAACGTCACCCGCGGATGCGATTCCAGCGCCTTGAGCATGGCGGCAAACTGAATCAGCATCTCGCGCACCACCGCGGTGGACGAAGCCAGATCTGCCGGGAAACCGTGCAGGTCGAAGGCGGGCTTCAACCAAGGCCCCAGGTGGCAGATGCCGCGCCCGTCGGGTATCACGAAGTCATAGGCATGGAAGGCCAGATGGGTGCTCGGGCTGAGCAGGTCGCGCATCTCGATCAGGTCTTCGTAGGCCGCCTGCACCAGCGCCAGAGCACTGGAAAACCGGGCCTGGTTCAGCAGCTTGGCCGGCGGCGCCGTGGTGTTGAAATCGCGCACCCATAGCGCCAGCGGCTGGGCGACGATGTCGTTACCGCCGCCTGAAAACAACATCAGTTCCCAAGGCGTGCCATCCGGGCAGCCGTCGCGGAACTGGCGTGCTATCAACTGCCGCTGCTCGACGCCCAGCATGAAGCGCGTTTCATCGCCGGCCTTGGCCATGTTCAGGATCGGTACGCCCAGGCGGTCTTCCAGCCGCGGCACCAGGCCACCGCCAAAGAAGGGCACCGGGTAGTCGAACCAGGAGTCGCCTTCGGCAAAGATGCGCAGCGGGCCACTGGCGGCTGCAGCAGCGGCTGCGCCGGGCGCACCGGGCCCGCGGCGGCGCTTCGGCCCGGCGGCAGGCGTTAGCGGCGCAGGCGGCGCTTCCGGCAGCCCCTTGACCCCGCGTTCCTGCAGGAGAGCCAGCGTGGCCTTGTAGTCGTGCAGGCGCTGCTTGCGTTGTTCGCGGTCCTTGATTTCCAACTGTCTGCGTTCGATCGCCACCGTGGCAGGCGTTGGGGTCGGTGCCACGGTGTCGATGGCGGCTGCCACGGCGCCGCCGGCGCCACGCGATGCCCGCCGCGGCGCGGCGGCGCGCCTCTTTGACGCTGGCGCTGCCGCTGCCGGCTCGGGCGGCTCGGCCGTCACGCCGACGATGGCGCGTGCCTGCTCCAGCGTCAGCGGGCCGGCCGCGGCCTTGGGCGCCTTCTTCTTCTTTGGCGCCGGGGCCGCCGGCTTGCGTGTGGTGGGCATCGGGGGGCTCTCCTTGTCGGTTCAATCAAACGCGCTGAGCAGCAGGTCAAAAGCCTTCAGTTCTTGCTGATGCAGCGCTTGCAGCTGCTTGCGGCACGCCGGGTCGAAGCGCTGTGCTTCGGTCAGGTGCGACAGCAGGCGTTCGGGGTTGTGCCACATTGGGCAGTTCTTGGGCCCATGAGTGTGTGCGGGGATGCCGGCCATGAACCCGGCCAGTGCGCTCACCGCCAGGTTGGCCAGGGCACGGTCGGTTTGTGCGCCTTCGGCCTGCAAGTCGTCGAAGCCGGCGAAGGACATCACCACCACCGGCGGCTTGCGCTCGGGGGGCCACCAGCCGTAGAGGTTGAGCGTGTCGTTGCTGCGCATCCAGTGGCGGGTGATGCAGGCCAGCACCTGCACGCCGAGTTCAGCGGCGGCGGACTCCATGCGTTGCGCCAGGCGTTCCGCCATCAGGTAGGGTGTGCCGTCGGGTGCCTTGTCCTTCACATCCCAGACGTCCATGGGCGACGACAGCTCGACCAGGGCGAATTCGAACACCGACTGCACGTCGTTCATCCGCCGCAGTGTGTGCTTGAGCGCCGGGAAGACGCCGTCGATGTCCCACACCGCCAGGCGCTGGCGGCCGTTGGACGGCCGCCGCTGGCTGGCGGCGCGCGCGGCGGCGGCTGGCGCTGCGGTGGCTGCCATCCGCGGGTCGCACAGGGTCATGGCTGGGTCGCGCGCATACACCACCGGCACCGCCCAGTCGATGATGTCGCCCTGTATGGAACAGTTGACGGCAATGCGCGCGTCGCGTGCGGCGGGGCCCACGCCCATGCCTTGCGCCAGCGCCCAGTAGAAGTGTTGTGCAAACGCGGTTGCCGAAGAGTCGAGCACGCTGTACTGATTGGCCACCAGGGCCGGCAGCCCGTGCGACACCAGGGACTGCGCCACGCCCTTGTTGAAGTCGGCCTTGCCGCCGCTGCCGGTCTGGCAGGCGTTGAGGAAGACGAGGCTGATGCCGCGCCCGCAGAAGATCTCGCGCAGCGTTCGCTCCGGCACTTCGAGGCTCCCGCCGTCGCCGTTTTCGAAGACCAGCGAGCCGACACCGGTGGCTTCGTCGAAAGCGCCGTGGCCGATGAAGTGCACGATGTCGAAGGGCGTGGTCGAGACGCGGCTGAGGATGGCGCCGGGCGTTGCCCGCTGCAGCGTCTCGATCACCGCCAGGCCCGCGTTGACGAGCCCTTCGAAGCCGCGCCGCACCACTTCTTCTTCCTGCGCTATCGACAGCAGGCCAAAGCCCAGCGGCTGCGCGGCCACTACCAGGATGCGCAGCGGCCCATGCCGCCGCGGGATGCGGTCGGCGGGCACGGCGGCCAGCGCGTTGCGCACGAAGTGCACTTCCTCGGTGGCCAGGAAGCTGCGGCGCGTGCGGTCGTAGGCAAACTCCCAAGGCTTCTCGGCAATCCACGAGATCATCGACGTCAGCACCACGTCGAGCTTGCGACCCTGCTGGCGGGAACGCGCTTCGTCGTAGAGCCGCCGCACCTCGCCCTGGAACAGCGTCTCGAAGAGCTCGTGGCCAAACTCCATCATCTCGCCGTCGGTCGGCAAGGTGCCGCTTTCGCGGTTGGTGTAGGCCTTGATGCGTTCGTGGGTGCGGATGATCTTGCCGTAGAGCGTGGAATTTCCTGCGGCGTCGGCGCGCAGGCGCATCGGCTGCATGACTCGGGCGCCGCGGTAGCTGGCAAAGACGCGGGCAAACGCCGCCTGTCCCGGCGCCGGGCCGGCCTGGCCGGTGATGGCGTCGAAGCCATCGAGGATCACGATCTGCAGCGCATCGTCGGCCGGCACCGCAGCTTCGGTGCGCACGGCCAGCGGCGCCAGCACAGGTGACCCTGGCGCTGCCGCCGCCGTCGCCACCGCTGCTGCACGCAGCGCCAACGCCCCGGGCGCTGTTTTCGGATAGACCTTGGCGGCGAAGGCATGGTCCTTCGGATTGATGTCGGTGCCACCTGGGATCGTCGTGCCGTCCTTGGTTATCTCGGCCGGGATCTGGTAGCACATGATCGACAGCGGGTCGCTTTCCGTCGTGCTCATCAACGATCGCGCCTTCAGCGGCGTCAGCACCTGCTCGACCGTCTCTTCCTGCGTCCAGCCGTCGCTGCCTCGGTAGTAGACGATGGCCTTGCGGCGGTCGATGCGCTTGACCAGGTCGCTGCGCATGTGTTCGTGCTCGAACCCCAGCGTGTGCCCGGCCTCGTGGCGCACCACGCGCAGGAATTCCGACTCGGGTGTCTTCATCGTGAACCCTTCCAGGTTCATCGTCGGCAACTCGGGCTCGATGCCGAGGATCTCGGTGCCCACATAGGACCAGAAGCCGGCTTCGGCATCGGGCTCCTTCAGCCGCGCGATGCGCACCATGCCCTTGCCCTGGGTCTCATCGAACCGCACGCTCGCGTGTTCGCCCCAGGCGTTCATGTGCAGCAGGAGGCGCTTGCGCAGGGCGACCGACGGGTTGTCTAGAAACTGAACGCTCAGGTGCGCTCCGGCTTCGGGCCACCGCCGCGCAATCACCAGGGCCAGCCGGCGTTGGCCGCCGCTCCGCCCGTTGGCGGCGAGGACGGCGTGCTCGGTGGCGTTGGCCGGGTTCACTTCCACGCCGCGGCGCACGGCGGTGGCGGCCTGGCTCGGTGTCAGCAGGCGCGTCCGGCAGGCGATGACGGTGGACACCCGGTCGCCTTCAGCGTGCGCCGAACTTGAGGTCGGCGATGTACTGCGGCGCGTCGGCCTCCAGCCGGGCCAGCACGTCGGCGCGGCGGCGGGCGTAGAAGGTAGTGTTGAGCGTCATGCGCTGCGCAGCGGTCCAGAAGTGCACTTCACGCGCGCCCCACTTGAAGAAGAGAAAGCGCCGTCTTTCATCGACGCTGCGAAAGTAGAACGCCCCCAGCGCCATCGTCAGCGCGCCGTTTTCGCTGCGCTGCACGGCCCCGAGTTGGAAGTTGCCACTGCCCTGGGTGGAGGAATGAAAGTCGAACAGGCTGATCGAGCCATCGTCCTCGGCCAGCTTGGACAGCGCGGAAACCGATTCCTGCAGCACGGCCAGCTGGTTCTGGCTGGCAATGGCGGTGATGATCGCCAGCGCCGCCTGGTCCATGCGGAACTGGCCTTCGCTCTGGTCGAAGCGCGAAAAAGCCATCTGCTCGGTGGCCCAGCCCAGGTTCTCCAGGATCTCCACGTACTTACCGTACCAGGCCTGGGTTTCGGTGAAGCGGTCGAAGGCGCCGCTGGCGCCGCGCTGCGCCAGCTGCACCGAGTACAGGATGTCTTCCCGCTCTTGCGCCGGAACGCCGTCGACAAAACACAGCAGGCTGCCGACGTCGACCACCGCGTCGGGGCCTGGGGCCGACCGGGCCGAAGTTGCCGCCCGGCGCCCGCGCAGAATTGCACCCGGCACACCAGGAAAGGGTTGCACCTGCGGCAGCGGCAGGTTGTGGATGTAGGCCGACAAGCCGACCGGCACTTCGCCATGGTCGGGAATCGTGGACCGCGGTTCGGCAGCTGGCGCCTTGCGCGACCGGCTGGCGCCAGGCGCCTTCTTTGCAACAGCGGACGGCGCCGGCAGCGCAGGCGACAGCAGTCGGCCCTGGGCGTCGAAGGTGGCGTCCATGAGGAAGGCCACTTCCTGTTCGCTGTAGCCCGGGTCCCAGTGCGAGTTCTCCGGCACGTGGCAGTGGCCATAGTGGCCGCTCTGGCCGTCCCACGTGGGCGCATCGCGGTTGTGGCCGCCGGGGTCGTGCCCATTCTTGGCAGGGCGCGGCAGACCGGCCGGCCAGATCCGCGGCACGCCGTGGGTGGCCTCGATCCAGCGGCACAGGCGGGCCAGCTGTGTCAAGGCGCGCGCGTCTTTGGCCAGGTGCGCAAACCCGACGAGCTCGATCTGGACCGCGGAGTCGCGGTTCGTCTGTACGCCACCGGGGTCGTTGCGCAGCGCGCGGGCGCCTTCGGCGGTGTCGATGTGCTGAAGGATGCGCGTCGCGTCGACCGTGAAATGCGGGTCGGACCGGTTCTGCGCAAAGGCCTTCAGCGCCCCTTCGGCTGTGCTGCCTTCGGTGGTGTGGTGCACGATCTTGAAAGGCCCGCCCACATGCGGCCCGGACGAGCCGGAAATCGGGTGCCAGGTGGCGAAGGGACAACGGGCCATGTCATTTCTCCCGGTAGTGGCTTCGCTGCAGCCCGCAGCGTTCACGGTCCGTAGTTGTAACGAAGTTTCTCCACCGCCCGCATCCCTAAGTTGGCAGATGACCGGGACAGGCCTTGCAGCATGCCCAGTGCAATGTGCCAGATCACGCTTTGTTCAGCGCGCCTTCAGCTGCTCTGCCTAGTGCTGGAGTCCAGGGTGGCGCATCTGACCAAAGAGCAGCGTCAGGCGCATACCGCCCTCGAAGTGGCCTTCCCTGTTCTTCATCCATGGGTGCCCGCGTTCTCCCGAAACACTGTCCCCGATCATTGGACTGCGCACACCGATCAAGAAAACAGCACCGCCAGCCTGCTCCAGATCACGTGCTTCATATAAGCGCTGAAGGGGCTGCTTGGGTCCATGAAGACCAGCAAATCCTCGATGTCCTGGTGGCTTGGCTCGGTGTTCGCGGCCAGCTTCTCCAGAATGTTGCGGATCAGCCCCCCGGCAAACTTGCGCTGCTTGGCGCGGGCCTGTAGCAGTTCCAGCCTGTCGAGACCGCACACGGTGATGGTGGCCCGGCCCATGGTGCTACCGGACTTGGCCGTCACCGAGCCGTCTTCATGGAAGAGCAGATGCCGCGATGGGTCGTCGATGCAAGGGTCCAGCAGCAGCCGGGGCTCCTTCTTGAGGCCCTTTGCGTCCTTTGCGCGGCGTGCTTCGTCCTTGACCGGGAACCAGTTGGCCTTGCCCTTGACCTCGACGCCCTGGCCATTCACCTCCTGCCTGCGTGGCCGGTTGCAGTCGGCGCACGATGACAACAGGTTGTTCCAGTCGGCCGCCAGCCAGTGATAGCCCGCCACCTCCTGCGTCCTGCCCGAGATGGGCTCCAGGCGGACCTTCTTCTTGGGCCGATAGTGCTCAACGTCGCCGGGCTGGTTGCCCAGCAACAGCGACTCGCAGTACGCGCATTTGCGGTGGAACATGGCGCCCAGCGCGTCTTTCACAGGCTGCGTGGCATATGCTGCAAACACCATGTCGTCGTGCCTGCCCTGCAGAACAAGTGCCATGTTCCTGGCGGTCTCCATTGCGCCGGCGCTGTTTTGGCCATCCAGCGTCGCCGGCACGGGCACGCCAGACCTGTCGACATGGATCATGTCAGCGCCCCTTCGGACCCTGGGGCTCGGCCGCCCGCAGCACACGCCGCAGCATGTCTATCGTCCTGGCCGACTGGCGCTTCATGTCTACACGAAACTCACCGGGCGGCGGCATGGTAGTGCTGTCGGTGTCGAGCGCGTCCAGCATCAGCTGCTCGCGTCTGGTCTGTCCCAAGAAGCTTGTCTGCGTCAGCTCGCGCTTCAACCGGTCGAACTCCTGGGTCTCTGCGCTCGTGCGACGGCCAACCTTTCTGGACAGCTGCAGGTAGCGGCGCGCGGCGTCGTCCGTCTCGGGGTCGACGGCGCTCTCCAGCCCAAAGTGTTCAGACGTCAACAGCTGGCCCACAGGCAGCCCTTGCACAGAAGGCAGGTTCCCCAGCACAAACACCTTGCCACGCGGGGTCTTGCGCAGCACGATGACTTCGCCGTCTTGCAGCCCTTTCAGGCACAGCGGGTCATGCGTGCTGTAGATGAACTGCACTTGCGGAAAGGCCTGCCGAAGGGACTTGACCACACGCATACGCCACCAGGGGTGCAAGTGGTTGCCCAGTTCATCGATCAGCACCACGGCCTGGGCCGCGCGCATCGACTCGAAGCCCAGGCGGTACATCGTCTGGATCAGGTCGGCCGCCAGGCCCAGCATCGACTGGTAGCCGTCGCTCAGCGACGAGAAGGGCTGCAGCGGCCCCTTCGGGCTGAAGCGCACCATGATCGGCTCGGTCTTCGAGGCGGTGCGCACGAAGCTGGAACTCCTGTCCATCCACAATAGAGTCTTGAGGACGGCCGCTGCCTCCTCGAACTGCGCGCGTGGAATGCTCTTCAGCCACCGGGACACGTCGGTCATCGGAAGGAAGGGGTCGAACAGGTTGTAGATGCGGGCAGCGGCCTCGTCCTGCGGCACACGCGACAGCCGCGGCGCCTTGTGCTTGCCGGTGGGAAGTAGGCGGCTTGACCCATAGGCCAGGATGGCCGCGCGCGACTTCTCCTGCTGGAACTTAAACGAGCCGGTGGCAAGGTTCACCACCATCTCGACCGGGCGCTCGAAGCCACTGAGGTAGACCGTCACCCGCCCCTGCGCTTGGCCATGCCTGACTAGGTCGCGCGCCTTCACACCTGTGGCCAGCCGGTGCTTCGGCCCTGCCAGTGCCAGCGCAATGCACTTGAGGACGGTGGACTTTCCCACGCCGTTTGTGCCCAGCACGGCCAGGCAGGGCGCGCTGTCGGACGTGGAGCTGGAGAGGTCGATGTCCAGCCGGCTGATCGACGCAATGTTGCGAATCTCGACACGCTCAATGAAGCGTGCACGCGAGCGCAACAGCGTACGTCCTGCCTTGGTGCCGATGGACGCATCTTCCATGCGGATGTCGTAGTCCTGCTGCGCCTGCCGCGCCGCAGCCCGTTCATCGACGCGCTTGCCACCGCGCCGCGACCGCTCCTTCAGCATGGCTCGCTTCAGGGCCAGGAAGGGCATGCGGTTGTCCAGCAAGGCGTCCAGGTCGGACGCCGCCGGGGCCTTGGACAGGGCCAGGGCGAAGGTCCGGGCCTCGCCCTTTCGCTGGCGCACCAAATCGGGCCGGTTCAGGCTGAATACCTCGATGGAAATGCGGCCCTTGTCGGTCTTGCCGGCAACGCGGCCATCGGCCGAAAACACCAGGTGTTCTCCGGGCGCGTCCTCGCAAGGGTCGACCAGCAATGCGTGCTCTTCCAGCAACGCCGCCCTGTCGGCGCCCGCGCCTGCGCGCTTGCCCTGCACAGGAAACCGGTTGCCCTTATGCCGGTTGCAGGACGGACACGTTAGGTAAAGGTTCTCCCATGAAAACGCTTGGCGCCAATAGTGGTCCCCCAGGTAGCTGCCCGACGACTCGGCCACGCCCGCGCGCGGCCGGAAGCGGTCCACTTGGTCAGCCCCGGTCGACTCGCAGTACGCGCACTTGCCATTGAACTGCTTGCCCAGGCGGGCAAGCACCGTGCGGGTCAGCATCGCCGCGTCGTTGAACTCAAAGCTCATTTGCTGGCGCCGCTTTATCGCCGTGGCAAAGAACGCGGCGGCAGCGTCCTCGCCGACCTTGGCGGCAACCAGGAACGCCTTGGGTGCGGACAGTCTGTCAATGGGGATCATGCGGCGAATCCTTTCCGATGCTGGCCGGTGCCCGTCCCACTGGCCGAGGGTCTTGGTTGCATCCCTGAACCGCCGCACCTGGAACTGCGGCACGTGGTGGTGTCGCTGCCTCTCCAGCTCTACGACGTACGCGCTGTGGCCGTCTACCGGCCGCTCTTCTTCGGCAGCGCCAGTTCGGCTGCAGTTACTCCATCGCGACAATAGCCCGTTCGCTGGTTGCCAGCTTCGAACGACCGCTGTCGCCCTCGCTGACTTTCTCTGCGGCTTGAGCGAAAGTCAAGTTTCGAGGTACACCGGCCTTTCACTGGGAAAACCGCCGCCGGCTGCAATGGGTCGATAGCGTACTTTCGCTGGCCTGAGCAGCAGACATTCGATAGGTCGTCGATGGGGCCTGTCACACGCCGCGTTCGTGAAGGTCTGCAGTCCCACG
>Ga0105047_10010734_pt1 | contig 14942 bp, 17 predicted proteins | sample MAT04_FD_78384 | JGI IMG/M metagenome (GOLD analysis project Ga0105047, IMG submission 78384) | Freshwater microbial communities from Lake Fryxell liftoff mats and glacier meltwater in Antarctica - MAT-04 (megahit assembly) | ecosystem: Environmental > Aquatic > Freshwater > Ice > Liftoff... | reverse complement strand
TTTCATCAAGGATATCTGACATGCCCCGCCCCGCCGCCGACTGGATCGCAAGGCTGCCGCGCACCCGGCTGGTTGCAGAGTACTCCATGTGGTCCGCCGATCTGATCCATCTTGCCGACGAATTGGTCCGCATCGCCCCGCATGCGGATATCTTGCACGTCGATGTGGCGGATGGCCATTTCGCACCGGCGCTGCTGTTCTTTCCCGATCTGGTCGCCCGCCTGCGCGACAAGACCTCGCTGCCGATCCATGTGCATCTGATGGTGGCCGATGCCGTGCTGCCAAGCCAGATCGACCAGTTCGCCGAGGCTGGGGCCGACCTGATAAGCCTGCATGTCGAAAATGCCAACGCCGCCGCTGGCCTTGACCGGATCGCCGCGCACGGGGTGAAGGCCGGGATGGTGCTGCGGGTGGAAACGCCAATGGCCGAGGCCGCGCCCTGGCTGCACCGGCTGGATATGCTGACGCTGCTGGGAACGGCCATCGGCGTGAAGGGGCAGGGGCTTGACCCGACAGCGCCCGCCCGACTGCAAGAGGCGGCGCGTCTGATCACGGCGGCGGGTCGGCAAATCGTGCTGGCGGCAGATGGGGGCATCCGCGACACCACGGTGCCCCTGTTGCGCGCGGCGGGGGCCGAAACGGTGGTCATGGGATCGCTGGCCTTCGGCGCGCCCGATCTGGCCGAACGGATGCGCTGGTTGCACGGGCTTTGATGCCGGTCATGCCGAAGGCCTGCCTGGCTCAGGTCACGACAGTCATGCCTGAGATGATCCTGTTCAATCTCGAACGAAGAAGCCGGTTCTCTACGAACCGGGCCGCGACGAAGCTTTTCGCCCTGTTGCGCCGACCCGCAGGGGCCGTTGCGCTACTGCTGGACATTCTGCAAGCCATGGCAGCCGGACGGGGCGCTACGATCATTGCCGAAAAAGCCGAGATCTCCACGGTCCAGGCGGCGGAAGTGCTCGATGTCTCGTGGCCGTTCCTGATCAAGCTGCTCGAAGATGGGCCATCCCCTACCGCAAGGTCGGGATACATCGCCGCGTCCGGAGGGAGGACGTGATGTCCTGCAAGACAGACATCGACCAGGGGCGCGAGGATCAAGGCTTGATGTCGCCTGCTGGCCAATATCTCGAATATCAAGGCTTGATGTCGCCAGCTGGCGAATATCACCGCGAAATCTCTTTGGCCAGCACCGATCGCCCGTGCACCGCGATAGATGTGGTGAAGCTCGGGCAACCGAACTGTCTGATCACATCCAGGACGCGAAACCGCCGATTACCTGCGCGTCACCTCCACTGACCCGCTCTAGAACCTCGACGGTGGCACGCGCTGTCTGCTTGAGCCGATGGCCGCGTTCGACAGCCTCGATCTGGCTCTTGCCGCCTACAAAGCCGGGCCGGAAGCGGTGCGCAAACAGGGCGGCGTGCCACCCCACGCCGAGATCCGATCCCACATCGTGAAAGTGATGGCGGCCTGCGACCGCATCCTTGCTGACCTCCAGATCTGAAGGACCACAAGCCATGAAACCGACCGCATCGGCTCGTCCGGGCCCGACCTTTTGCACCCTGATGGTAGCCCGATCCCAGCCTGCATTGGCGCAAATCGTGATCACCAACGCCGAAACCGGGGCGTATCGCGGAGCCCACATGGATCCACCGTACTCAACGTCGATCTGCAACCCCTTGGGCCTTTGCTGACAGTGCCTGGCGGTGGTCAGGCCAGGCTCGATGCTTTTGGTTCCGACTATGCCGCGCGCCCGAAATTCTGGAAGGAATGATAGTTAAATGAAATCAGTATGATACATAATCTTCCTTATTTCGGAAGATCGGGCGCGCGGCGTTGCCGTCCCGGTCATGCGGTACGGGTGCAAGCGGCCGGGGCGAAATACCGCAAACTTGACCTTGGCGTGCGTCCGCTGCAGGGTCGCGCCTGTCGGGCCAAAGGGGGCGATCCACGCAGCCTGTCGCATGCAGCCGATACAAGGGGCGATCATGACGGTCAAATTCGCGATTCTGGGGGCCGGGCGCATCGGTCGGGTTCACGCTGCCGCGGTAAATGCGGTGCCCGGCGCGGCGCTGGTGGCCATCGCCGAACCGCTGCCTGCGGCGGCCGAAGCGATCCGCGCCGCCTATGGCTGCGAGATCCGCAGCATCGCCGCCATCGCCGCCAGCACCGATGTCGATGCCGTGGTGATCTGCACCCCCACCGACACCCACGCCGATCTGATCGAGCAGTTCGTGGTCGCCGGCAAAGCGGTGTTCTGCGAAAAGCCGGTGGATCTGTCGCTGGCCCGGGTTGCGGCCTGCCTCAGGGCGGTGGACGCGGCCGGCGGCCTTCTGATGGTGGGGTTCAATCGCCGCTTCGATCCCGATTTCATGGCGGTGAAAGCGGCGATCGACGCCGGGCGGGTGGGCGCGGTCGAGATGGTGACGATCACCAGCCGCGACCCCGGCGCGCCGCCGCCGGACTATATCACCCGCTCGGGCGGGATCTTCCGCGACATGACGATCCACGACTTCGACATGGCGCGCTGGTTGCTGGGCGAAGAGGTGGAGACCGTGTTCGCCGCCGCCTCGGTGCTGACCGACCCGGTGATCGCAACCCTGGGCGACTTCGACAGCGTCAACGTCATCCTGCGCACTGCGACCGGCAAGCAGGCCATCATCACCAACACCCGCCGCGCCAGCTATGGCTATGATCAGCGGATCGAGGTTCTGGGGTCGCTCGGCATGGTGTCCGCCGAAAATCAGGCCGAGAACCGGGTGACGATCGCCGACCGCGACGGCTATCATTCCGCCCCGCTGCTGAACTTCTTCATGTCGCGCTATACCGCCGCTTATGCCAACGAAATCGCGGCCTTCGTGGCATGCGTGGCCGAAGGCGCGCCGACGCCCACGACCGGGCGTGACGGGCTGATGGCGCTGGGGCTGGCCGAGGCGGCGCTCAGATCGGTGGCCGAGGCGCGGGCGGTGCGGCTGTCGGAAGTGCTGTAGCGGTCTGGTACGGTCTGGCCCGGTCTGGTACGGTCTGGCCCGGTCCGGTACGGTACGGTACGGTCTGGCCCGGTCTGCCCCGGTCTGCGCGCAGCCGTCAATCGACCAGCGGCAGGGTGCGCTTTTCCCGGGCGGCGCGGGCGGCGGTATCGACGATGCGCTGCGCGGTCAGGCACAGGGCCGGGTCCAGCGGCCCGATGACCGCAGCCCCCGAGGCCAGACAGTCCAGCAGGTGCTCGACCGGATTGCGCCGCCCCTCCGGCAGCATGTCGGCCGCCACCGGGGTCGGCTCGGGCCGGGCTCGGGTCTGCACGAGGACGTGATCGGTATAGTCCCAACTGGCAATCGTCCCCTCGCGGCCCACAAAGACGAACCCGCAGGCGGGTTGCGGCTGGATTGTCCAGGGGTCGGTGAAGGTGCCCCAGCGGGTTTCCATCCTCGACAGCCCGCGCGCATAGCGGCACAGGGTGACGGAATGCTGATCGACCTCGATCCCCGGGGTTTCATCGACCATGCACGCCACTTCCAGCGGGGCCTCGCCGTTCATCGCCCAGGTGCCGAGCGTTGCGCCATAGCCGAGGTAATCGAGCAGACTGCCGCCGCCCGACGCGCGTTTGTACCACCACGAGCGGGGCTTCTGCCGCTCGACCTCGGCCGCCGAGACTTCGGCCTTGGCTTCGGTGTGATACAGCGGCCCGCGGTTGCCGCCATAGAAATGCACCTCGCACATTGCGCCGATCACCCCCTCGTCGATCAGGCGTTTCGCGGTCACATGCACCGGCACCCAGGCCAGCGGCCAGTTGATCGCCAGCCGCTTGCCCGTGGGGGCCATGGCCGCGATCATCGCGCGGGCATCGGCGACCGAGGCGGCGAACGGCTTTTCGACCAGCACATGCACGCCGCAGGCCGCCAGTCGCGCGGTATAGCGGGCATGATCGGCTGTCGCGGCGCACAGGATGGCCAGCTCGGGCCGGGTGGCCATGCAGGCATCGAAATCGGTGAACACCCGGTCTTCGGGCAGGCCGAACGCGGCAACGGCCCGGTCCATCGTGGCGCGGTCGGGGTCGAAGATGCCGGCGATCTCGGCCCCGGGGTGGTCGACGACCATCTGCAGCAGGTCGCCCATGTGCATATGGTCAAAACTGATCCCGACAACGCGCAACCCGGTCATGGCTCAACTCCGGTCGGTCAGGCGGATGTAAAGGGCGGTCACCACCAGAATGATCGCCCCGAACAGAATGCGCCGTCCGCCCTCGGGCATCTGCATCAGGGTCAGCATGGTCGCCATCACCGTCAGGATCAGCGCCCCGATGAGGGTGCCGCCATACCCCCCCCGCCCGCCAAAGATCGAGGTGCCCCCCACCACGGCCGCCGCGACCGACGGCAGGTCCAGCGGCAGCGCCAGCGACAGCGAGGCGGTCTTGACGATGCCCAGATACAGCAACCCCGTCAGCCCGGCGATGAACCCCGACAGCGCATAGAGCGCCAGATGCACCTGCCAGACCCGCACCCCCGACAGCTGCGCCGCCGCCTCGTTCGCCCCCACGGCGTACAACAGCCGGCCGAACCCGGTGCGCCGCTGCCCCCAGATCAGCAGCGTCGCAAACGGGATGAACACCACCAGCGCATTCGGCAACCCCCATGTCCGACCGGTGCCCAGCCAGACCAGAAAGCCTGGAATCTCGATCCCGGTCGAGATGACGAAACGCTGATAGACCAGCAGGCACCCGGTGGCGATCAGCCCGGTTCCCAGTGTCATGATCAAGGGATGCACCCGGCACACCGCCACGCCAAAGCCGTTGACCAGCCCGGCCACCAGCGCGCAGGCCAGGGCAATCGCCACGGCCCCCGGCACGCCGAAAAACGGCGTCAGCGTCGCGGTGACAAAGGCGGCGATGGTGGCCACCGTCCCTGCCGACAGGTCAATGCCGCCGGTCAGCATCGTCAGCGTTTGGCACGCCGCGAGCATCGCCAGCGGAATGGCGAACTTGATGGTGTTGCCCAGCCAGCGCGGGTTGACGATGCCCGGCTGCAGGATCTCCAGCACCCCCACCAGCCCCACCAGCAGGCCGATCAGCGGGATCAGCGGCCGCTCGGCCAGCAGGCGGCCCAGACGGCCGATCATCGGCGCAAGCGCGGTGGTCGTTGCCGTCATGCCCGCCGCCCCCGCATCGCCAGCACGCCGCCGAACATCACCACCACCACCATGATCAGCCCCTCGACAATTGCCGCCACATTGGGATCGACCGACAACAGGGTCAGATCGAGCCGCACCACCCGCAGCACGAATACCGCCAGCACCGGCCCCAGCACTCCGCCCCGCCCGCCGCCCAGCGTCACGCCCCCCAGAACCACCGCCGCCACCGAGGCCAGCAGATAGGGCCCCGGGATCGGCTCGCCGATGCCGGTGCTCATCGTCACCGCCAGCCCACCCATTGCGGCAAAGAGCCCGCACACCGCATAGGCCGCGATCCGGGTCTGCCCCACCGGCACACCCGAACGAAACGCCGCCAGCGCGTCCGACCCCACTGCATAGAACCGCAGCCCCAGCTTCGATTGCCGGATCGGCAGCCACACTGCCGCGACACAGACCGCCAGCACGACCACCGCCCTCGGCAGCCACGCCGTCCACTCCGCCGGGACGCCCGGCAAGGTCACCCCGCCGACAATCAGCCCGCGCAACCACGGCGCTATGCCGCCCCCCGGCGCGTTCAAAATCAGCAGCGCAACGCCCTGCCAGACGAACAGCATCGCCAGCGTCACCACGATGTCGGGCACCCGCGTCACCACGATCAGCGCGCCATTCAGCGCCCCCATGGCAAGACCCAACCCCAGCACCGCAATCACCACCAGACCCGAGGTCCCGCCGGTGACCCCGTCCATCAGCACCGCCGCCGTCACGCTGGCCACCGCCATCATCGCGGCAATCGACAGATCGATGCCGCCCGCGATCACCACCACGGCCATCCCCACGGTCGCCAGCGCGAACGGCAGGGCCGAGCGGCCCAGACTGTCCAGCCCCGACACGCCAAACCCGGGCTGGATGACTTTCGTCGCGATCAGCAGCATGGCCAGCAGCACCGCCAGCCCCACGGTCCAGCCGTTGTTCGCCAGCAACCGGGTCATGCCGGCACCGCCGCCGGGCCGGTCCTGGTCCCGGTCAGGCCGTAGGCCGCACGCAGCAATGTCGGCTCGTCGCAATCCGCCGCTTCGATCACATCGACCACCCGGCCGTTGAAGATCACCACGGCGCGGTCGCAGGCCTGCCGCACTTCGGCCAGCTCGGAGGTATAGAACAGCACCGCCGCGCCCTGATCGGCCAGATCGCGCACCAGCGCATAGATCTGCCGCTTGGTGCGGATGTCGATGCCGCGGGTGGGGTCGAACAGCAGCAGCGTTTCGACGCCGCGCGCGATCCAGCGGGCAATCGTCACCTTCTGCTGGTTGCCGCCCGACAGCCGCCGCACCTCGCCATGCGCCCGGGTGTCGATCTGCAACCGGGCAATCGCGGCGGTCACCCGCTCTGCTTCGTCGCGCATCGGAATGGCACCCCATGTTCCCAGCCGCGCCACCAGCGGCAGGGCGATGTTCTCGCGCACCGACCGCGCCATCAGCAGCGCATGCGCCCGGTCGCCCGGAACCAGTGTCAGTCCCGCGGCAATTGCATCGGCAGGGTGGCGGAACGTCACGGCCCGCCCGTCCACCTCGACCGTGCCGCCCGTGGCGCGCCGGTTGCCGGCCAGCACGTCGAACAACTCGTCCTGGCCCTGCCCTTCCAGCGCCACCACGCCCAGAACTTCGCCCCGCGCAAGGTCGAGCGTCACATCCGTCAGCCGCGTGCCGGTGCGCAGACCCCGGACCCGCAGCCGGGGGGTCTGTTCCGCCGCCCGCGTAGCGCCCCCCCGGGCCGAGGTCGCAGCCGCAGCCATTCCCTCCCCCAGCATCAGGTCCACAATCCGCTCCTCGATGCCGGGCTCGATTGCCAGATCGCCGACGGTCATTCCGTCGCGCAGCACGGTGGCCCGGTCGCAGATCGCGGCAATCTCGGTAAAGCGGTGCGAGATGTAGATCACCGCCCGCCCGGCGTCGGCCTGCGCCCGCACCACCGACAGCACGCGGTCCACCAGATCGGTCGGCAAGGCCGCCGTCATCTCGTCCAGCATCAGCACATCGGGCGAAACCGCCAGCGCGCGGGCCAGATCCAGAATGCGCAAGCTGGCCAGCGGCAACCGTCCGATCATGGCGTCAAGGCGCAGGTCGGGCAGGCCGAGTTCCCTCACCCAATGCCGGAACGGGTCCACCGGTGTACTGGTCAGCCGCAGGTTGGCCGCCACGTCCAGATCGGGGATCAGCGACGGCTCCTGATAAACCGGCACCAGCCCGGACCGCCGCGCAGTGGCCGGCGAGGTCACCAGACTGTCGTGCCCCTTGATCCGGACATGACCGCTGTCGGGCCTCAACGCCCCGGTCAGGATCTTCACGAAGGTCGATTTGCCCGCGCCGTTCGCCCCCATCAGCGCCACGATCTGCCCGCGGTTCACCTGCAACGACGCATCGCGCAACGCCACCACGGCACCGAACCGCTTGGCCACGCCGCGCGCGTCGAGAACGGCCAAAGAAGGGGCTTCGGTCATTGCGGGGTCCGGGCATGCGGGGGGGGAACGCCCCCGGACATGCCGGGGGCGCGGGTCGTGGTGCGAGGGCGGGGTTACTCGCCCGGGCCCTTGCAGGCGATGATCTGGTCCATCGAATAGGTGGTCCAGCCGTTGATCGACACCGACACCGGCCATTCCGGTGACAGGTTCGGGTTCTGTCCGGCCGCGATCAGGGCCTTGCCTTCCTCGCTGACGTTGTCCCACAGCGCGGGGTCTACGAGCACGGTCTTTTCCGCCGGAATCTTGCCGTCGAGGATCTGGATCGCCAGCGCCACGCCAGCGCCGCCGACCGACCCCGGATTGGTCACCGCCGCCCCCTTCAGCCCTTCGACCGAGGTCAACTGGCCGACGAAGCCCGCGTTGTCGGCCCCGACGATCGGCACCAGCGGCGCGCCGGATTCGACAAACGCATCGACGATGACGTTGTCGATGCCGCTGGTCCACACCCCGTCGAACGCCATGCCCGCCGCGATGATGTCGTTGATCTGCTGCTTGCCCTGATCCTGCTGCCAGCCGGTGAACACCTCTTGCGCCACGGTCACGTCGGGAAACTCGGCCATCGCCCGCTTGAAGCCGATGTCGCGGTCATTGTCGGCCCCTGCCCCCGCAGCCCCGCGCATGTAGACGACAGCACCCTTGCCGCCCATCGTCTCGAACAGCCATTTTGCCCCGAGATAGGCGTACTCCTCCTGATTGTTCGACAGGATATACGCCGAAGGCTCGGTCACCGCCTGATCGACCGCCACCACGACGATGCCTGCGTCGGTCGCTTCCTTGATCGCCGAATTGATGCCCTCGGCGTTCGCCGGGTTCACCACGATGGCATCGACCCCGGCCTGGATCAGGTTTCGGATATCCTCAAGCTGGCCGGCCGCGTCGGTGTTGCGGTGCGCGATGTTCAGCGACCCGACCTTGCCCGAGGCCAGAGCCTCGGCCTTCATCGCGCAGACCATCTGCTCGCGCCAGCCATTGCCCTGCACGGTGTTCGAAATGCCGATCTTGTAGCCCTCGGCCTGGGCCACTCCGGCCAGCCCGAGCGTCAATGTCAGCGAAGCGGTTCCAAGAAGCAGTCTTTTCATCTGGTGATCCTCCCGATCATGGTTTGGTCAGTCTGGTCGCGGCACCCCATCGGGCCCGGGTCGGGCCGTAAGGCGTTCTTGAGTTTGGGCACAGCATCTGCGCCGGACGACAGGGGTGCGGCGAATCTGCCGACACCTGATTTATTCTGATGTAAAGCTTTTCATCGCTCATGTAAAGCTTTACATCATGACCTTTCTGCGTGGACACTGCAACCCGACCCCCCACAGACCCAAGGATGCCCCGACGATGGCCCGCCCGACAATAGAGGATGTCGCCCGCATCGCAGGTGTGTCGATCGCGACGGTCAGCCGGTGCCTGCACCTGCCCGATCTGGTCGCGGCCAAAACCCGCGACCGGGTGCTCGAGGCGGTGCGACAGACCGGCTACACCCTCAACACCGCGGCGCAATCGCTGCGACAACGGCGGTCCAACACGGTGCTGGTGGTGGTGCCAGATATCGGCAACACCTTTTTCTCCGAGGTTCTGGGCGGCATCGAACAGGCGGCGTCGGCTGCCGGGCTGACGATGCTGATCGGCAATACCGGGCGCAACCGGGCGTGCGAAGACAGCTATGTGCGCTATCTGCTGAACGGCCGGGCCGATGGCGCGCTGTTGCTGGCCGAACCACTGGCGGCGTGGTTCGACGTGCCGACCGCCAATGATCTGGGGATCAAGCCCATCGTCACGATCTCCGAAGTCGGCCCCGATCACCCCACGGTCGCGGTGTCGATTGACAACGCTGCGGCGTCGCAGGCGGCTGTCGGACATCTGATTGCCCAGGGGCATCGCCGCATCGCGCATCTGACCGGCCCGGCCAGCAACATTCTGACCGGCCAGCGTCTGACCGGCTATCGCCGCGCGCTGGCCGGGGCGGGGCTGGACTATACCCTTGAACTGCAAGGCGATTTCGGCGTGGCGAGCGGTCGCGCGGCGTTTGCCCTGTACCGCGCGCAAGCCATGCGACCGACGGCCATCTTCTGCGCCAACGACGAAACTGCCATGGGCTTCATCGCAGCGGCGCATCACGGCGGGGTGCGGGTGCCGCAGGATATCTCGGTGGTCGGGTTCGATGACATCCACTTTGCGCAATCCTTCATTCCCGCCCTGACCACGATCCGCCAGCCGCGCGCCGAAATGGGGGCTGCGGCCATGCGCCTGTTGCTGGCGATCATCGCGGGCGAGGCCCCCGCGTCGGTCCGCCTGCCCTTTGCCCTGATGCTGCGCGACAGCACCGCCGCCGTATAGACCGCAAACTCCCGGCGTCCGGCATCCCCGGCGGCCTATTTCACGAACGGCCGCAGCACGTCGCGCGCCAGCAGAAACCCGCGCTTGAGGGCGGCATCCGAACCTTCAAAGCTGCGGTCCTCATGCTCGATGATCACCGGCCCGTCATAGCCAGCGCGGTACAGACCGGCGAAAAAGCCGGGCCAGTCCACCTCGCCCAGCCCCGGCATCCGCGGCACCTGCCAGCCCACGCCCGCCGACAGGATGCCATGGTCATAAAGCCCGTCGCGGTCGATCATCAGGTCCTTTGCATGGGCATGCACGATCCGCGACCCGAACTCGCGCAGGAACCGCGGCTGGTCGATCATCTGCCACACCAGATGGCTGGGGTCATAGTTCATCCCGACATCCGCGCCCCAGGTCTCGAAAATCCGCCGCCAGATCCGCGGGGCGTAGGCGATGTTGTGCCCCCCCGGCCATTCGTCCTGCGAAAAGATCATCGGGCAATTCTCGAATGCCAGAACCACGCCGCAGTCGCGGGCCTGCGCGAGGATCGGCGGAAAGAGTTCCAGCGCCCGCCCCCAGTTCTGATCGACGCTCAGCAGACGGTCGCCGCCCAGAAAGGTGTTCACCACCCGCACCCCCATCAGCCCCGCCGCCGTGATCACGGCACGCAGATGGCCGATCACCCGTTCGCGGTGGCCGGCATCGCCGTGCAGCGGGTTGGGGTAATAGCCAAGCGCCGAGACCGACAGCCCGCGGTCGGCCAGGCCCGCCATGATGTCGGCGGCGAGCGGCGCCGTCAGGCCCTCGACCGCGACATGCGCAGTGCCGGCATAGCGCCGCCGGTCCGCCGCGACGGCGGGCCAGCAGGCAATCTCCAGCGCCTCAAACCCCGCCCCGGATGCCCAGTCGGCAACCTCGTGCAGGCTCGCCCCCCCGAACGGTGCCGTCAACAGCCCCAGTTTCATCGCATTTCCCCTCGTTACACGTCGGGCACATCGACCCAGCGGCCTTCCCTGGCGCTGGTCAGCACCGCGTCACAGAACAACATCTCGTAATGCCCATCCTCGAAACCGGCATAGGTTGATTGCGCCGCCCGGTGGCCCCGCGCCACATCGGCATAAACCTGGGCAAAGAACGCCCGGAACGTCTCGGAAAACCCTTCGCCATGGCCCCCCGGCAGGATCGAGGCCGCCGCCCCCCGGGCGTTCAGCAAGGCAGGGTCGCGCAGCAGAATCTGGTTGGGCGCGTCGCGGTGGCCGATCCACATCTGATCGGGGGTTTCGGCATTCCATGCGGCCGACGCGTCGGACCCCGCAATCTCCCACAGCATCGCGCCCCGGCGGCCCCGGCTGATCTGGCTCGTGGTCATCACCCCCCGCGCGCCGCCGGGATAGCGCAGCAGAACCGCCGCCGCGTCGTCGGTCTCGATCCGCCGGGTTTCGGTCGCGCCTTGCGTGGCGGAAAAGGTCTCCACCGGCCCCAGCGGTTTTTGCCGTTCGGGGATGAACGTTGCCAGTTCGGCAAACACCGCCGTTGCCCGCAGCCCGGTGATGAAACCGGTCAGATCCACCCAATGGGTGCCGATATCGCCGACCGACCGCACCGCGCCGCCCGCTTCCGCCTCCAGCCGCCAGTTCCAGTCGGTGGGTTTGGCCAGCCAGTCCTGATGAAACTGCCCGGTGATCAGCCGCACCATGCCCAGTTCGCCCGCCGCAACCATGCCCTGCGCCTGCTGGTTCAGCGGATAGAACCGGGTGTTGTAGCAGACAGCGGCCATCACATCGCTCGCCCGGGCCGCCGCCAGCATCTCGGCCGATTGCGCCGCCGTCATCGCCAGCGGCTTTTCGCAGATCACATGCCGTCCGGCCGCAAGGATCTGCATGACCTGCGGATGATGCGCGACATTGGGCGAGGTGACATGCACCACCTGCACCGCCGGGTCGTCCAGCACCTCGTCGAGCGTCGCGTAGGCCCGCGGCACGCCCAGGGCCTGCGCCCGTTCGGCCCCGCGCCCCGGGCTTGATCCCAGAACCCCGCAAATCCGCACCCCCAGCCGACGCAGCGCCTCCAGATGGACAGCACCGATGAAACCGGTGCCGATCACCGCAGCGCCGATCCGGCGAATGTCGTCAGGCAATCGAATATCCCCCGTCAATCGCCAGACAGACCCCGGTCATGAATCCCGCAGCGGGCGAGGCCAGGAACAGCACAGGCCCCGCAATGTCGCCCGGTTGCCCCCAGCGGCCCATCGGGGTGCGCAGCGCCACTGCCGCCACATGCGCAGGGTCGGTCCGGCTGCGCGCCGATTGCTCGGTCACGATGAAACCGGGGGCGACCGCGTTGACCCTGATCCCGTCGGCGGCCCAGGCGATCGCCAGCGATTTGGTCAATTGCACCACGGCCGCCTTGCTGGCGCCGTAAGCCGGATTGCGCGGGCTGCCGAACTGCGCATACATCGAGGCGAGGTTGATCAGCGAACCACCCGCCGCCTTCAGATGCGGATGAAACGCCAACGCGGTGCGGAACGTGCCGTGCAGGTTCACATCGACCACCCGCGCAAAGACCTCTGCGGCCATCTCTTCGCCGCGCGCGGTGATCGCCGCACAGTTGACCAGCACGTCAAGCCGGGGCGTTGCCGCCGCCAGCGCGTCCACCGCTGCCGCATCGGTGACATCCAGCCGGGTGTAGGCAAACCGGCCCTGATCGTCAGGAGCCGGCGCAGCCTCGGCCCCGGTTATGGCCACGTCGGCACCTGCGTCCTGAAACGCCCGGGCAATCGCCGCCCCGATGCCGGCCCGGCTGGCCCCCACCACCAGCACCGATCTGCCCGCGAACTCCGTCATGCCATCCCCGATAAGTCGTCCCGTGCGCAGTCTTTCGCCGCCCGCCGATTCTTTGCAACGGCTTTCTCGGCCGGCGGTTTCCGGGGTTTTCGGATTTCCCCGCCCTCCAGCCGCCGCCCCGGACGGACGATCGTCGCCTGACGCACGCCCACTGCCAGCCGCGGCCGCGCAGCACTGGTGCCAGAACCGCCGGCGGTACCGGCCCCCAGCCACCGCCCCGCGCCCCGATCCGCAGCACGGACTGCGTCCCCTGGCACCAGCCGTCTGGCCGCCGTGCCCTTGCGCGCCGGCAGATCGGCCCTCAGATCGCCCCCGTCACCTTTTGCTCCAAGTCGATCACCGCCCCGCTCAACGGGGCCGAAGCCTCGCCCAGCAGAAACACCGCCAGCCGCGCCGCCTCGCCGGCCGTGACCAGCCGCCCCAGCGGCAGCCTCGCCGCCGCCTTCGCCTGCCAGTCCTCCCCCTGCCTCAGCACCACGGCCTGCATGTGATGCTCGCTTTCCGTGCCGACCCAGCCGAGGTTGATCGCGTTCACCCGGATGCGGTCGGCCATATGGGCCTGCGCCGCATTGCGGGTCAGTGTCGCCAGCGCGCCCTTGCTGGCGGCATAGATCGCAAGCTCGGCAATGCCGCAATGCGCGTTGATCGAGCCGATGTTGACAATCGCCCCCGCCGCCCGCCGCGCTGTCATGTCGGCCACCGCGGCCTGCATCAGAAAGAACGCGGCGCGGGCGTTGACGGCGAACAATTCGTCCCAGATCGCCGCGGTTCCAAGAGCCAGCGAGCCGCGCGTCGTAAGCCCCGCTGCATTGACCAGCCCGTCGATCCGGCCAAAGCGGGCAAGGCAGGCCGCGGCAATCGCCTGAGGTGCAATCAGGTCCGCCAGATCCGCCACTTCGCAGACCACGTCCCCTGCCTCGGCGCCCGCCAGACTGTCGGCCACCTCGTGCAGTGCCGGCCCGTCCCGGTCGGTCAGCAGAAGCCCGCCTATGCCTTCGGCCGCGATGCGCCGGGCAATCGCCGCCCCGATGCCACGCGCCGCCCCGGTCACCACCACCACCCTGTCTGTCAGCCCCATGTCCATTGCCCGACCCCCTGACGTTTCGTGCAGGTTCGACCGCCGGAACCGATGCTGTCAACCGTCACCCTGAACCGCGCCCGCTTCCACGACGCCAGGCATGCCCGCCAACTGCCGGTCAAACGTCATCAGCACAGCGCCCGCGTCGCGCGCCGCCAGCCGGATCATCTGATCGGCAAAGCCCGGGCCACCCATGGCATACCGCGCCAGCGCCGCCCCCACCCGGTCCGCCGCCCCCACCCGGTCCGCCGCTTCGACCTGCACCTCCTCGGCCTCCAGCAGACCGGTCGGCGCCTCAGCGATCCGGCGGCGGTCAAGGCCACAGGCGCGCTCCGGCACCCAGACCACCTCGACCATCACTTCGCGCGCGGCAAAGGCCTGCTCGGCCACTGTCACCCCCGCCAGCACGGCGCGCGCCAATGGCCCCCTAACCGGATCATCCAGCGTCAGGAACCGCACCAACACGGTGGTATCAAGGGCGATCACCCGGCGGATCCGCCCTCGGCAATCGACCGCTCCATCGCCTCCGGAGTGACCATTGCCGCAGCGGGCAACACTCCCGCCAGACTGGCGATGCTGCGGGTGCGCAACAGCCGCGCCTCGCCGCCTTCCAGTATCAGATACCGCACCCGGTCGACCTGCTGGGTGGCGGCACGCTCCATGACGCGATCCGCCATGACGATCCGGTGCCCCTGCGAGACAGCATCCGACCCACCTGTTTCACAAACCTGCACCTCATCCCCGGCAACCTCGAGCTGATGGAGTTCGAGCACGACACCCCCCGCGCGCTGGCCGCTCGCACCGATAACCTCTTCTTCACCAGAATTTCCGAAGCCTTGGCAGCGGTCGAGGCCGATTTCGATGTCGTGGTGATCGACTGCCCGCCGCAACTGGGATTCCTGACGATGTCCGCCCTTTTTGCCGCCACGCCCGTGCTGGTCACCGTGCATCCGCAGATGCTCGACGTGATGTCGATGTGCCAGTTTCTGCTGATGACCTCCAACCTCCTGGGCGTGGTGGCCGATGCGGGGGGCGACATGACCTACGACTGGCTGCGCTATCT
>Ga0105047_10010732_pt1 | contig 14944 bp, 14 predicted proteins | sample MAT04_FD_78384 | JGI IMG/M metagenome (GOLD analysis project Ga0105047, IMG submission 78384) | Freshwater microbial communities from Lake Fryxell liftoff mats and glacier meltwater in Antarctica - MAT-04 (megahit assembly) | ecosystem: Environmental > Aquatic > Freshwater > Ice > Liftoff... | reverse complement strand
GGTAACCATTCTTCTCCACGAAAAGCATGGGTGATCTTCATTAAATAATCATCAACAACAACGGCTAAATGGTAAGTCGGCATTCCATCTGCTTTCAATAAAACTTTGTCATCAACATTATTTGTATCGAAAGTAATTTCGCCACGTATCATATCTGTAAAAGAAACAGTGCTGTTTGCTTCTACCTTTATTCTAATAACATAAGGTTTGCCTGCAGCAATTAAATCAGTAGTTTCTTCTGCTAAAAGGCGAAGAGAATTATTCATTTTTAATCTAATACCTGCATCATATTGTAAACTCGCATTGCCTTCTGCTTTGCGTTTTTCCCGCATGGCTTCTATTTCTTCGGGTGTATCAAATGCATAATAAGCATGACCCTCAGCAACTAATTTTTCTGCATATTCTTTGTATAAAGTTTTTCTTTCACTCTGGCGATATGGTGCATAAGGTCCACCTTTTACAACGCTTTCATCAGCTTCTATGCCACACCATTTTAAGCAATCAAAAATATATTCTTCGGCACCCTCTACAAATCTTGATTGGTCAGTATCTTCTACTCTTACAATAAAATCCCCACCATATTTTTTTGCAAATAAATAATTATATAAAACTGTTCTTACACCACCAAGATGTAAGCCGCCTGTTGGGCTTGGTGCAAAACGTACTCTTACTTTACTCATAGTTGCAAAGATACAATTTCAAAAAAATAGGAATAAAAATTTATGTTGCATGTAGATTTAATCATAAAAAAATGCCCAAATTTCGGATCGTCTTTTATCATTTTAGCACTGTTATTTATATTATTAAAAAGGTGCTTGGTGGTCTTCCGTTTATTGCTATAGTTGCAATGCTGTTACAAGTACCATCGCTATAAGTTATTACAGCAATGTGGTTTGGCCCTTGTATTTGGTACAGTTAAAAGAAAAATTTAATCGGGTTTAAACTTTATTTTTGTTAGATGTTATACTTTGTAAGAACGCCCATATGGTTGCAAAAACTGTTTCCGGATAGAATCTGGCAAATGAGCAAATCTGAAAAAAAAATTTATTTAACTTTTGATGATGGGCCGCATCCATTGCACACACCTTTTGTGTTGGATGAACTAAAAAAATATAATGCTAAAGCAACTTTTTTTTGCATTGGTAACAACGTACAATCTTATCCCGAAACCTTTAAGCGAATTATTGATGAAGGACATTCCATTGGGAACCATACACAGCATCATTTTAATGGAAAAAAAACTGCAGATGATATTTATATAAAAGATATAAAAGACGCAGCGAAATATATAGACAGCAATTTATTCAGACCACCTTACGGCCGTATAAGATCTTTTCAGGCGAAAATAATTACAACCCTAACCCGACCATACAAAATTATTATGTGGACCGTATTAAGCGGAGATTTTGATACAGAAATTTCATTACAGAGATGTTTGGAAAATGTTCTATTTAAAACTGGTAATGGTTCAATAGTTGTTTTTCATGATAGCGAAAAGGCATCAGAAAAAATGAGAGCTACCTTGCCGGCGGTATTAAAAACTTTTTCATCAAAAGGTTTTTCGTTTGAAAAAATATTACAGTATTAGGCTTTAAAGTAAATCAAATAAAATGGGCCTGGGTAGAAACCCTGGCCCTTTTTTAATCCGTACCCTATGAAAACTGTTGCCAAATTACGGCAGATAATTATAACTACAATATATAATATGAACTTTTTTTAGCCATTCATCAATTTTATTGCATTTTGCAGTGTAATACACTAGAAAATGATAGATACACATTGCCATGTATACTCTCCAGAATTTGAAAAAGATATAGAAGAAGTAATTAAAAGAGCTGTTTTGGAGGGAGTAGCCAAATTTTACATGCCTGCTATTGATTCTGCATTTACAGAAAGAATGGATCTGTTAGAAGAGAAATATCCAAATCAATGTATGTCTATGGCAGGATTACATCCATGTTCGGTAAAACACAATTATGAAGAAGAGTTAGATAAAGTGAAGGCATTATTGGGAAAAAGAAAATTTTGTGGTATTGGAGAAACGGGGTTAGATTTTTATTGGGATAAAACATTTGTACATCAACAATATGCTGCATTGGAACAGCAGATTGCACTTGCATTGCAATACGATTTGCCGCTTATTCTTCACACTCGCAATGCCACGCAGGAAACGATTGATGTTTTAAAAAAATATTCCTCCACATCATTAAAAGGAATTTTTCATTGTTTTGGAGGCAGTTTGTATGAGGCAGAACAAATAATTGATTTGCATTTTTACCTTGGTATTGGAGGAGTGATAACGTACAAAAATGCCGGCTTGGCAGAAGTATTGATGAATGTAGATATGAAACACATTGTGCTGGAAACAGATGCACCATATCTTTCTCCGGTACCCTTGCGTGGTAAAAGAAATGAAAGCAGCTACTTAAAGTACATTGCCGAAAAACTAGCATTGGTAAAAAATATTAGCGTAGATGAAGTAAAAAATATTACCACTTTAAATGCTGAAAAAATATTCGGCATATAAATTTTGAAAGTGTATTTTTGCCAACCTCAAAAGATAAATTTTATAAATTGGAGACGTGTCCGAGTGGCTGAAGGAGCACGCCTGGAAAGTGTGTATATGGGTAACTGTATCGAGAGTTCGAATCTCTCCGTCTCCGCTAATTTGTTTTCTACGGGATAATATTCTTCTTAAAAAAAAAATAATTTTTTAGCATTAGGTTGTAGTTAGCTTTCCTTCCCGTATTACACTTTACTAAAATTAAGTTTACAAATAAATTAAAACCTTTTCCATTTACATTTATTTTCTCAGTTCATATCTTTCAATCTTAATTACCCAAGGCAAGTATATATTTACTGTACTCTTTCTTTAGTAGAGGATATTATTCTCAAATTACTGAATTACCTTTTCCATTGCCATTCCTCTTGATCCTTTTATAAGTACAGTGGCATTTTTAAATTGTTGTTCTGTAAACCAATCTCCAATTTCAGCAGAGGTATTAAAATGTAAAATATTATTAGGAAGATTTACGTAATCTTTTCCAGCCAAAACAATTTGGTGCCATTTATGTTTTTGAAGCAGTTTAATTACCTCAGTGTGTTCTGCAATACTGTCTTCGCCAAGTTCCATCATACCGCCTAATATTACTATTTTTTTATCTCCTGCCATAGCCGCAAAATTTTCTATGGCTGCCTTCATGCTACTGGGGTTTGCATTGTAAGCATCTAATAAAATAGTATTACTTTCTTTTTTTATTATTTGAGAACGACTATTTGATGGAGAATAATTTTCCAATGCAGTTTTTATTGCCTCATCTGCTACTCCAAAAGTTTTTCCAATGCAGACAGCGCCCATTATATTAGGCAAATTATAATTGCCTGCAAGTTGTGTTTTTATACTATTTATGGCAGCGCCATTTGTAACGCTGATCTCAAGGAAATAATTATCTTCTTTTACTATGCCAGTATAGGTGGCGTTTAATAACCCGTAAGAAATTTTATTTTGTATAGCCCCACTCATTTCATTTAAATAATGATAATCCGTATTTATAAAAATGGTACCACCTGTTTTAGCCAAATAATTATATAATTCACCCTTGCCTTTTTTCACGCCCTCTTCGCCACCAAACCCTTCAAGGTGTGCTTTGCCACAGTTTGTAATTAGTCCGTGAGTAGGTTTAGTATAGGTACAATAGCTTTCAATTTCATGCAAATGATTTGCACCCATTTCTACTACAACCATTTCTGCATCTTTTTTTACTGATAATATAGTAAGTGGAATACCAATGTGATTGTTAAGGTTTCCTTGTGTGGTATAACATTTATAAGTGGTGCTTAATACTTCATGGACTAGCTCTTTAGTAGTTGTTTTACCATTACTTCCGGTAATAGCTATAAAAGGAATTGCTTTTCCATCTGGTAGGTTTTCAAATTGTTCTCTATGAAACTTTGCCAGCATTTGAAGTGTAGTTAAAACATTATCTGTATAAACTATATTATTGTTTTCTACGTCAGATTTTTCATCACATACACAATAGGAAGCACCTGCCTCAAAAGCTTGTCTTACATAAAGATTACCGTTAAAATTTGGTCCTTTTAGTGCAAAGAAAATATCTCCCTTTTTTATTTTTCTAGTGTCTGTTGCTACAGAAGGAAATTGCAGAAATTTTTTATATAAATCAGTTATAGTCATTCTACAAAAATAAAGAGCAAATTTTAATTCCTTAAATTAAAAAACCCTTCAAAGTATGAAGGGTTTTTTAAATTTTTATTTGCCTTTTCTTGAATTTTGTTTTCTAGGTGGGAAGTTGTTTCCATCTTTAAAGCCTGGTCCTTCCGGTGGTCCGAGATACGTTTGTGCACACCTAAAACCTACCGTGCTTGCAGCTTGTGCTTCTTGCATAAAGCGACGTGTACCAGGTGATAACCAATAGGCTCTATCGTTCCAACTGCCACCTTTAATTACACGAGATTGATCATTTATTAATGAAGTAATTCCGTATCCATAATTAACTTGGCTTGAAGAATCGCCATCTAAATAATTTATCACATTGTTTTTTTGATAGTTAGCCCTGTTTTTAATATCATCATCAGAAATATCTTGTCTCTTTAAATATCCTGAACTATCTCTTTCATATTCGCCTGAACCATTTTTAAATAATTTGGTAAATTTATTTCCACGGAAATAATTAAAATCCTGTGCATCTAAAGAAGTCATTGGTCTGTAAACATCACCCACCCACTCACTCACATTACCACTCATATTATATAGGCCAAAAGCATTTGGATAAAACGATTTAATCGGTCCCGTAATTGCAGCTCTATCATTTAAACCACCGGCAATACCCATATTATCTCCACTTCCTCTTTTAAAGTTTGCCAAAAATTTTCCCTGCCAGCTACCACGACGGTTGTCACGCAATCCATTAGGATTTTTTGACCATGAGTAAACCTGCTGGTTAGAGCGATTCTCTTCACCACTTTGTTTTTCTTTTTTACGAATGTTTGGGTTTTGATCCAGCAAGCCATAAGCTGCGTATTCCCACTCAGCTTCCGTTGGAAGCCTATAACCCATATTTAAAATACCATCTTCCATTTTTACATTGGCACGGGGTTTACCATTTACATCTTTCAATTCAGTTTTCTTTGGTTTGCCTTTAGCCATTTGCACAAGTTCAGGATTTACTAAATATGCTTCTGTATTAAAAGATCCTTCTGCACCACCACCTCTCATTTCTTTTTTAATAGCATCTTTCTTTAAAAACCCTTTTTCCATCAATTTTAATTCGTTCACCCTATCAGTTCTCCAGATACAAAAATCATGTGCCTGCTGCCAGTTTACACCTACTACAGGATAATAATTATAAGATGGATATCTAAAATAATATTCTACGTATGGTTCATTATAAGCAAGTTCTTCTCTCCATACAAGCGTATCAGGTAATGCTTTGGTTACAATTGCTGTATCACCCGCAAAAGTATTGTCTAACCAATATAAATATTCACGATAGTGCACATTTGCTACCTCTGTTTCATCTATAAAAAAAGATGGAACAGTAACACGGCGTGGTACGTTATTCCAATCCCCCATTACATCTTCATCTTTAGCGCCCATTACAAATGACCCACCTTGCACAAAAACAAGCCCCGGCCCTGCTTTAGGATACTTAACTTTTGCTACATTAAAGTTGCCCATATTTTTATCATTGTAACTCCAGCCTGTGGCAGAAGATTTGGTAGATTTTTTACCAAATATGCCACCGTTTTTACAAGCACCTAATGAAAGTGTTGCAAAGGCAGCGAGAATAAAATATCTGCTTGAAAAAGTTTTTAACATAGTTATTGTCGTTTTACAGATTATTAAACGAAAAAAATTCGTGGTTATTGTTGATTAATTAATATATAGGTTGCGAATATAAATGTTTTCAGTTAAAAGATATCATGCTGGTATTTTATTTAGCTTTTTATTGACGCAGAAACAATTTTATAGATTATGCAACGTTTTACAAAAAAAGTTTGTCTCAAACATGTCAAGTAACGTTATATAAAAATTGCCTAGCATTCAAATAGTTCTAATAAATATCTTTATTTTTCGGGTAAATAATGGAAAACTTGAAAATAAAAATTTAAATAATCTTTAATAAATTTGGTTTTCTTTAACAAGAATTTATAACTTAGCGTTAAGAAACACAAAATCAATAACAATAGTTAATCTGTTCAATCATTTAAATTAAACGCTTATAGAGGTAAGTCTACCTAACCAAGACAAAAAAAAAGCATGAAACAAGCAACTTTAAGGCTAGCTGCCATAGCAATTTTAATAGGCGGTACAAGTACAATAGCAAGTGCACAGAATGTAAGGCAAGAAAACGTAATTACTACAGCAGTTCCTATGTTACGCATATCTCCCGATGCACGTAGTACCGGTATGGGTGAAACAGGTATTGCAACATCAGCAGACGCATACTCAAATTTTTGGAATTTAGGTAAAACACCATTTGCTAAACAAAAAGCTTCAATAGGGGTAACTTATACACCATGGTTAAACGATTTAGATCTAAAAGATGTTTACCTGGCTTCTCTTGCAGGATATTATAAATTAGATGAGACACAAGCATTATCTCTTGGTTTGAGATATTTTAGTTTAGGAGACATTCAATTCACTGATCAATCAGGTAACAGTGTTGGAAGTAACCGTCCCCGTGAATTTTCTGTTGAGGGAGGTTATTCAAGAAAACTTGGTGCAAAATCAGGTTTGGGAATAGGTGTTCGTTACATTAGTTCTAACCTGGCTGTAGGTAATTATAATGGAACCAACTATAAAAGAGGAAGTTCTGTAGCTGCTGATTTACATTATTTCCACTCAGGTGCTAAAGAAAATGGTGAAGGTTTTAACTACGGAGTTACCTTAAGTAACCTAGGTGCAAAAATATCTTACACTGATGATAATAACCAAAGAGATTTTATACCAGCTAACCTTGGTTTAGGTGGTGCTTATACAAAAGTATTTGATGCAGATAGTAAAATAACTTTTGCTTTAGATTTGAATAAATTATTGGTTCCAACTCCGCCAAACGATTCAGCAGATATTGCAAATTATCGTAAAGATGGTGTTGTTAGCAGCTGGTTCAAATCTTTTGGAGATGCAGATGGCGGTGGTTCTGAAGAATTAAAAGAAATTTCTACTTCAATTGGTGCAGAATACTGGTATAAAGATCAGTTTGCTTTTAGAGCAGGTTATTTTTACGAAGGAAATACAAAAGGAAATCGTCGTTATGCAACCGTTGGTGCGGGTTTAAAATATAATATTATTGGTTTAAACCTTGCTTATATTTTCCCATCAGGAGCTGGTATTAGTCGTAATCCTTTGTCTAATACTATTCGTTTCAGCTTATTGTTCGACATGGACAAGTAATTGCAATTTAAAAATATTAAAAAGACGTTCTGCATATTGCAGAGCGTCTTTTTTTTACAGCAAGTTTTATGCATCTTTGCCGCAAATAAAAAATATGGGATATAGAATTGGAACTGGTATAGATTTTCATCAGTTGGCTATAGGTAGAGAATTGTGGATTGGAGGTGTGCAAATACCTCATACAAAAGGTGCAGTAGGTCACAGCGATGCTGATGTATTATTACACGCAATTTGTGATGCAATGCTGGGGGCGCTAAGTTTGGGTGATATTGGTAAACATTTTCCTGATACGGACGCTTCATTAAAAAATATAGACAGTAAGATTTTATTATCTAAAACACACGAACTTATAACCACAAAAGGATATCGTGTTATAAATGTAGACTCCACAGTATGTTTGGAATTACCTAAAATTATGCCTTATGCAGAAGCCATGCGAAAGGTAATTGCAAGTGTTTTAAAAATTGAATTAGATGATGTTTCAATAAAAGCAACTACCACCGAAAAAATGGGTTTTGCCGGAAGAGAGGAAGGTTTATTTGCCAATGCAGCTGTTTTACTAAAGAAAATTAAAATATGAGTACTACCATAAAAATAAAAACTGTAAATATTTCCTCAAATGATATACCTCACTATGCTACACAAGGAGCTGCAGGCATGGATATAAGAGCACATCTCTCAGAATCTGTAACATTAACTCCTTTGCAAAGAATGTTGATACCATCCGGAATTTTTATGCAAATACCTTGCGGCTATGAAATACAAATAAGACCAAGAAGCGGACTTGCATTTAAGAACGGTATTACTTGTTTAAATACGCCTGGCACCATTGATAGTGATTATAGAGGAGAATTAAAGGTTTTACTGATAAATTTAAGCAACGAAAACCAAACCATTAATAACAATGATCGTATAGCCCAACTAATTGTGGCCAAAGTTGAAAAAGCTGAATTAATGTTGGTACAACAATTGGATGAAACGGAAAGAGCTGCCGGCGGATTTGGTCATACAGGAGTTTAAAATTTTTATATGAAAATAATTGTATTGTGTTTTTTATTAAGTAATATTCTTTTTTTATCTCAATGTAAATCTGGTAAAATTATTACTAAAGCCATAGCACCAAGAGATACAGCAAATATTGAAAAAATAAAATCATTGGAAGATTCTTTGTTACTAGTTAATGATACAAGAAATAGTATAAATAAAAATATAATTTATTTTAAAACTTTTTCTGCTAAAATTAAAATGGATATTGAAGACAGTAAAGGAAAAAAACCCGACCTCTTAGCTAATGTAAGAATGATTAAAGACAGTGCTATTTGGATTTCTATATCTGCTTCTATTTTAAACATAGAAGTCTTTAGAGTACTAATAACAAAAGACAGTGTGATACTTTTAAACAAACAGGAAAAAGAAGTGCAATATAGATCTATAAATTATTTGCAGGAAATTACTGATATACCTTTTGATTTTAATACACTTCAAAATTTAATAGTGGGTAACCCAATTTTTTACAACGACAGTAATTTGTTGGTAAGAAAGTTTGAAGAGCTGTTATTGGTATCGTCTACTGATTCGGAGTTTAAAAATCTTTTAACCATTTCTACAAAAGACAATACATTATTACACAGTAAACTTGATGATTTGAATTTAGCCCGAAACCGTACGGCAGATTTTACCTATGACAGTTATAGTAATCTTAACGGAATTAATTTTTCTACATCCCGACAAATTATTGCTACCGAAAAGAATAAATTAGACGTAAGATTGAATTTTAAACAATTTGAGTTTAACAAAGAATTATCTGTGTATTTAGCAGTACCAAAAAATTATAAAAAGAATTAATCGTTATTTTTATTGGGAATAGATAATTGCATATTTTGAAATGATGAATTTCCTAATCATTTCTTTTCAAAAAACCAGACTATGATGAGAGTAACAATTTTTTTTGTAATAATATCTTTTTTGGCAAATAACGCGGTGGCACAAACAAGAGATGAACTGGAAAAACAGCGTCAGCAATTGAAAAGGGAAATAGATGAAACACAAAAATTATTGAACAGCAATAAGCAGGTTACCAAACAAAGTCTCACCACACTTTCTCTTTACATAAATAAAGTAAACTTACAAGACAGGGTTATTGAAAATATTGGAAAAGACCTTCATATTCTGGACAACAACATATACAGCATTCAAAAAGATGTAAATAAATTTGATAGGTTGTTAGATACCCTTAAACAGGAATATTCGAAAAGTATGGTGTATTCCTATAAAAACCGTGGGAACTATGAATTTTTAAATTTTATTTTTTCAGCAGATAATTTTAATGACGCTATAAAGAGGATTTCATATTTAAAAAGTTACCGGACTTACAGAGAAATGCAGGGGCAAAATATTTTGCGCACACAGGAACTTCGTAGGAAAAGATTGGAAGATTTAGGAGTATCTAAGAAAACGAAAAGTGTAACGCTACAGGTGCAAAGCAAAGAAATGAGCGAACTTGAAAAGCAAAAAGCCGAGCAGGATAAAGTAGTCGTTCAATTAAAAAAAGAAGGAAGCGGCTTAAATGCAAGAATAGCTGCAAAGCAAAAACAAATTGCTAAAGTAAATAACGCCATGAAAGCTGCTATTGCTAAAGCACTGAAAGAGGCAGACGATGCAAAAATAGCGGAAGAAAAAGCCGCAAAAAAAAGAAGAGATGATTTAGCCGCTGCAGAAAAAAACAGAAAGGCAGAAGACACAAGAAATACAAAAACTGCAGCGGCTTCTACAACTCCAGGAAAAACAATTACTGAACCTATAAAAACACGAATAGTCAAAGAGCCTGTAGCAATAGTGGTTCCTGCATCAACAACATTTAATGCAGATAATATTGCGCTTAATAATAGTTTTGAAAGAAACAGAGGAAGTTTACCATGGCCCGTAGATAATGGCGCAGTACTAAATCATTATGGCCCTATTAAATTACCAAGTGGCGCAACGCTGGATAACAGTGCAGTAACAATATCTTCTGCTATAGGAACGCCCGTGAAGGCAGTTTTTGATGGTACGATTATTCTGATAACAGAGGTTGATGATGGAAAATACTTGGTTACTGTAAAGCATGGTAATTACTTTACTTCATACAGCAATATTAATGGTGTTTCTGTAAAAATGAATCAGGAAATTAAAACCGGCCAGGTTATAGGCAGAGTGGCGTCTAACCTTGATGGCATTGGCTCAATAGATTTTTACACTGCTAAATCAAACACAGATTTAGATCCTGAAAAATGGCTTAGACGAAGATAAATTATTGTAAAACTCTTTTATATAGTGCTTCATATTGAGGTACTATATTTTCAATATCAAAACGTTCAGCTTGCTTTAATGCATTGGCTTTAAAAGTAGCATACACCGCATCATCTTTTAAAATTTTTATGGCATTGTTTGCCATGTCTTCAACATCGCCTACATTGCTCATGTACCCGCAATTGCCATCAATAATTATTTCGGGTAAGCCACCGGCGTTGGATGATATTACCGGTACTTCTGCCGCCATTGCTTCCAGTGCCGCAAGCCCAAAACTTTCGTACTCACTTGGCAACAAAAACAAATCTGCAATGGGCAGCAAATCTTCCATCTGCTCCTGCTTTCCCAAAAATTTTATATCATCTTTATTTACACAATCCCTTGTCATTGATTCTAGCTCAGGTCTTTCAGGGCCATCTCCAATTAATAAGAGTTTGGCAGGTATTTCTTTTGCAATAAGTTGAAATATTTTTATCACATCTCCAACTCTTTTTACCCTTCTAAAATTAGATGCGTGTACAATTATTCTTTCACCGTTGGGTGCAATTAATTTTTTAAATGCACTTATGGGTTTTTTATGAAAGCGTTTTACATCTACAAAATTATACACCACTTCTATTGGTTTATCAATCTTAAAATTTCGGTAAGTTTCTGCTTTTAAATTTTCTGAAACCGCAGTAAGCATATCACTTTCTTCCATGGAAAAAGTAACTACAGGGCTATATGTTTTATCTTTTCCTACTAAAGTTATATCTGTTCCATGTAGGGTAGTAATAAAAGGTATTTTTTTATTTTCTTTTGCAAGTATTTGCTTTGCCATGTAGGCTGCTGCTGCATGTGGTATTGCGTAATGCACATGTAGTAAATCAATATTATGATTTTTCACAACATCTACCATGGCACTTGCAAGTGCAGTTTCGTAAGGGGGAAAATCAAATAAGGGATACGTTGGTACCCGTACCTCGTGGTAAAAAATATTTGCATGAAAACCGCCAAGCCTTACCGGTTGCTGATAAGTTATAAAATGAATATTGTGCCCTTTTTCTGCCAGTGCTTTCCCCAGTTCTGTAGCTAATACTCCACTACCACCAAATGTGGGATAACATACAATTGCTATGTTCATAAAATAAAAACTTAGTACTTATAAATTGATGCTGCAATGTAATGATTAAACAAACAGTTCGTTTTTATTGATGTGATTTTAGCGTAAAGAGTTAAGTTTGTCTCCACAAAATTAGACTATGAAGAAATTGTTATGCGGTTGTGTTTTTTTGACAAGTTCCTTGTTATTAACTGCGCAAAATGCAAATTATAAAGCAGACAGCATTGTCATTAAAAAATTAGCCGACGAAATAATGATAAATAGCCAGGCATATAAAAATTTAAGGTTATTATGTAAGGATATTGGACCCCGACTGAGCGGATCTTCAAATGCAGAAAAGGCAATTTATGCCACTAAAAAAATGTTGATAGACGCTGGTGTAGATACCGTGTACCTGCAACCTTGCAGAGTGCCCCACTGGATAAGAGGCGCAAAAGAAGAAGGCTATATTTTATTGAATGGAAAAAAAGAAAAACTACAGATTACTTCACTGGGTAATAGTGAAGGTACAGGAGGGAAAATATTAGCGGCAGATGTGATTGAGGTAAAAAGCATGGATGAAATAGAAAATAAAAATGTAAAAGGTAAAATTGTTTTTATCAATATTGAAATGAATCCTACATACATAAAAACATTTCGTGCTTATGGCGAGAGTGGAATAGGTAGAAGATCTGGCCCGGCAATAGCAGCAAAATATGGAGCGGTTGGGGTAATGGTAAGATCATTGGCAAGCAATGAAGATGATCATCCTCATACGGGTACCACCATCTATAACGATTCGTTTCCTAAAATACCTGCGGTAGCTATAAGTACCAAAAATGCAAATGATATTAGCAGAATGTTACAGGCAGGAAAAAAAGTAACAGTATTTCTACAATCTAATTGCCGTATGTTGGGCGAAGCAAATTCGTTTAACGTGATTGGAGAAATAAAAGGAAATAAACACCCGGAACAAATAATTACAGTTGGTGGGCATTTGGATAGTTGGGACCTTGCAGAAGGCGCCCAGGATGATGGCACGGGTTGTGTACAAAGTATAGAAATAATTAGGGCAATAAAAAAGCTAGATATTGCACCTGCAAGAACTATAAGAGCCGTTTTGTTTATGAATGAAGAAAATGGTGGCGGAGGTGCAAAAGCATATTTACAAAACGCAAAACAAAAAAAGGAAGAGCATATATTTGCCTTGGAAAGCGATGCTGGTGGTTTTACACCTAGAGGATTTAGTTTGGATATGGATGTTGCAAAAAAAGAAATTATAAAAAAATGGGCGCCACTTTTTTATAACTATGGTGTGTACGATTTTAAAGAAACAGGAAGCGGATCAGATATTTCTCCTTTAAAAGAAATTGGTGCCGCATTGGCTGGTTTGGGTACAGATAGCCAACGATATTTTGATGTGCATCATGCTAAAACAGATGTATTTGAAACAGTAAGTAAAAGAGAATTAGATTTAGGCGCAGTTAATATGGCAGCTTTAATTTGGTTGGTAAGCGAATACGGCTTATAATATTGGTTAAATAAATAAAAATTAAAAAATGAACGATATAAAATTTGCTGAACAAAGCCAGCCTCAGATAAAACCAAAAAGTAAATTTAAAAGTTTCATGAAAAAATTTTTATTAGTAATAATTTTGTTAATTGGAGTAATAGTATGGTGGCAATATTTTTATGTTTTTGGGGTAGGAGTAAAATCTGGATCACTAAATTATGTTGTAAAAAAGGGTAATATTTTTAAAACATACGAAGGCAAACTAATACAGGACGGTTTGCGTTCTAAAATACCTGGCAGCATAGGTTCTGAAACTTTTGAGTTTTCTATTGTCAACGATAGTATAGCAAATATTTTGATGAACAATAGTGGTAAATCTTTTGATCTGCATTATAAAGAATACAAAAACTCCATACCATGGAGGGGTTATACCAACTATGTGGTGGATGAGATTATAAGCATGAAAGATATAGATGCAAGAATGCCTTAGTTGCCTGCATAGAGTAAAAATATGGCCGGTTGCTTATGAAGCTCCGGCTTTTTTGTTTTCCATTCGTTAATGTGCATGGTTTTTACTGTTTCGTTTGTAGCAGTTAAGTTTGCGGCTATACAAAGCAATGTTTTATTATCGCATGTTTTTACAAGCGATTCCACCAGCGAATTATTTCTGTATGGCGTTTCAATAAAAATTTTTGTACTGTTGTTTTTTTGAGAAGCGTTTTCCAGCTCTTTAATTTTTTTTGTTCTTTCTGTATTATCAATTGGTAAGTAACCTACAAACTCAAACTGTTGCCCGTTCATACCACTTGCCATTAAAGCGAGTAAAATAGAACTTGGGCCCACTAAAGGTTTAACAATACAGTTTAATTTTTGTGCAGCGGCAATTAAAATTTTTCCGGGGTCAGCAATGCCAGTGCAACCGGCTTCGCTAATAATAGCTATCGTTTTTTCTTCCTTTATTTTTTGTGTAAAGTTTTTTATTTCTTCTGCTTCTGCTTTATGTATCGCAAACCACTCGTAATTATCAATAACGATTTCTTTATCCATCATTTTTAAAAAACGCCTGGCTGTTCTTTCATTTTCTGCAAAAATTACCTGGCATTTTTTTACAGCATCTATAACGTATTCAGGAATTGTCTCAGTAGCTTCATTTGCTAATACACATGGTATTAAATATATTGTTGCCATTCTTTTAAATTATTTGTATAAATAATAAAGCCCATAAAATTGGGCTTCGTTGATAGATATCTTTTCTATTTTCTATCGTAATTATATCTACGATAAGTTCTTCATCAATAATTTCGTAAATAATTCGGTAATCTCCCACTCTTATTCGTTAACGATTTCTACCTTTTAATTTTTTGTAACCAACTGGCAGTAGATTATTTTGTAAATTGTTAAGGGCATCAAATATTGGTTGGGCAACTATATCAGAAAATTTATCTAATTGTTTTTGAGCCTTTTTCGATAAAACTATTAGATACTTAGGCATTCTTCTTTTTTCTTTTATTTAGATGATCAAAAAATAAAATGCGCTCGCCATTATCTTCTTTTTTAGCTTCATCAAATAATTCAATATCTACGAACTCTTCCAATTCTTCCATAATTGTATGAAACTCTTTTGCAGGTAGAACAACCATTCTGT
>Ga0105047_10010730_pt1 | contig 14950 bp, 13 predicted proteins | sample MAT04_FD_78384 | JGI IMG/M metagenome (GOLD analysis project Ga0105047, IMG submission 78384) | Freshwater microbial communities from Lake Fryxell liftoff mats and glacier meltwater in Antarctica - MAT-04 (megahit assembly) | ecosystem: Environmental > Aquatic > Freshwater > Ice > Liftoff... | reverse complement strand
GCCGATACCATGCGGGGCGGACAATACGTGAACAACGCGCGCATGGCGGAACTGCACGCGAAGGAAGCCCCGGCGCGCATTCATGAACTCGAAGCGTGGGGCGCGGTGTTTGATCGCACCGCAGACGGTCGCATTCTGCAGCGCAATTTCGGCGGACATCGGTATCCTCGCCTCGCGCACGTAGGTGATCGCACCGGATTGGAAATGATTCGCACGCTGCAGGATCGCGCGGTGCATCAGGGCATTGATGTGCATATGGAAGTCACCATCATCGATTTGCTGAAAGATGGTGATCGCGTGGTGGGCGCGTTCGGTTATGATCGCGAGCGCGGCCGCTTTCGTCTGTTCAAGTGCAACGCCGTCGTGCTGGCCACGGGTGGAGTTGGACGCGCGTTCAGCATCACGAGCAATAGCTGGGAATACACGGCCGACGGACAAGCGCTGGCCTACAATGCCGGTGCGGAACTGCAGGACATGGAGTTCGTGCAGTTTCATCCAACGGGCATGGTGTGGCCACCCAGTGTGCGCGGCATTCTCGTGACCGAAGGTGTGCGGGGCGAAGGCGGCGTGTTGCGCAACAAGGAAGGCCGCCGCTTCATGTTCGATGACATTCCAGACAACTACAAACCGCAAACCGCAGACAACGAAGAAGAAGGCTGGCGCTACACGCAGGGCGACAAGAACGCGCGACGTCCTCCCGAGCTGCTCACGCGCGATCACGTGGCGCGTTGCATCATGCGCGAGGTACGCGCGGGCAGAGGCAGTCCCCATGGTGGTGTGTTTCTTGACATTTCGTGGATCAAGGAACGGCTTCCAAAAGCGGAAGAGCACATCAAGAAGAAGTTGCCCAGCATGTACCATCAGTTCAAACAACTGGCCGACATCGACATCACGAAGGAGCCGATGGAAGTGGGACCCACCACCCACTACATCATGGGTGGCATTCGCGTCGATGGTGACTCGCAGATGACTGCTGTTCCGGGACTCTTCGCGGCGGGTGAATGCGCGGCCGGATTACACGGCGCGAATCGCCTGGGCGGAAATTCCCTGTCCGACTTGTTGGTGTTTGGTCGACGGGCGGGCGAATTCGCAGCAAAATTTGCGAAAGCGCAAACCGGTGGCGTGATCGACGTCGCCGAAGTTGCGCGCGCCGCAAAAAGTGCGCTCGCACCGTTCGAGCGAGGAGCCGATGCGGAAGGTCCGTACCAGGTACAGTACGATTTGCAGACTATGATGCAGGAACTCGTTGGCATCGTGCGGCTCGAAGACGAAATGCAAACGGCAGTAGCCCATCTGGCGCAACTCAAAGCGCGCGCGGAAAAGGTCGGCGCCATTGGCAACCGTGAATACAATCCCGGCTGGCACACCGCACTCGATCTGGGAAACCTCATGACGATTTCCGAAGCCATTGCGCGTTCGGCTATTGCACGCAAGGAGAGTCGCGGCGGTCACTTTCGTGAAGACTATCCCGATAAGGATGCGGCCGCGGGAAAGTTCAACACTGTTATCCGAAAGGGGAGCGACGGCAACATGGTGCTGAGCCAGGAACCCATCCCACCCTTGCGCGCTGATCTTGCGCAAATCATCGAGGATCAGAAGAGCTGATGGCACCAGCAACCTTTCGCGTGTGGCGCGGTGCAAACGGCCAGGGTGAGTTCACGGACTATCCCACCGATGTTTCCGAAGGAATGGTCGTGCTCGACGCGGTGCATCAAATCCAGGCTACGCAGGCCAACGATCTCGCCGTGCGCTGGAACTGCAAAGCCGGTAAGTGCGGGTCGTGTTCGGCCGAAGTGAACGGCAGGCCCAAGCTGATGTGCATGACGCGGTTGAATACGCTCGATCTCACGAAGCCCGTAACCATCGAGCCCATGCGCACATTTCCGCATTTGCGCGATCTCGTCACCGATGTCAGTTGGAACTTCCGCGTCAAGAAAAAGATTCGACCGTTTACGCCGCGTGCTCCCGATGCGGCCGACGGCACTTGGCGCATGCAGCAAAGCGACGTGGACCGCGTGCAGGAATTCAGAAAGTGTATCGAGTGTTTTCTTTGCCAGGACGTCTGTCACGTGCTGCGCGATCATCAAAAACAGGAATCGTTTATCGGTCCGCGGTTTTTTACATACGTCGCCGCGTTGGAGATGCACCCGCTCGATGCGCTCGATCGAACGGCCGAGTTGAAGGAGACCGATGGAATCGGCTACTGCAACATCACCAAGTGTTGCACGACGGTGTGTCCGGAAGAGATCGCGATTACGGACAACGCAATTATCCCGTTGAAGGAGCGCGTGGCCGACCGGTATTACGATCCGCTCAAGATGCTGGTGCGGCTCGTGCGTGGCCAACCGAAGTCGTGAAGCACATACCCGTTCAGGGTGACCCGTTCCGGGAGTGGATCATGTTTCAGCTCAAGCCTATCTCCGCAGCCGCAGTTCCGGCGGCTCTTCAGAAAGCCGAGCACTATCGGCTGCTCAATCAGCCGTGGGCGGCCGAGAGCATCTGTCTCGATATTCTGCTGGCCGAACCCGGACATCAGAAAGCATTACGTGTGTTGCTACTCGCGCGGACCGACCAATTCGGCCCGCATTCCGCGCGCCACATTGCCCATGCGCGAGAAACACTGGCACAACTCACGAGTGAGTACGAACGGGCGTATTATGCAGGGATCATTTGTGAACGGCGTGCCAAAGCGGAGATCGAGAAACATACGTCTGATGCGGGGCACGCAGCGTACAGCTTCATTCGCGAAGCCATGGAGCATTTTGAAGCCGCAGAGAAACTCAGGAACAGCGACGACGACAACGCCATTCTCAGGTGGAACAGTTGTGTGCGCCTGCTGAAGGAGTCTCCGGGTGTGGTTCCGCGCGTTGAAGAGCGCCTGGAACCAGTACTCGGAGAGTAGTGTGCGATCACCCATCGAGACACACATCATGCCCAACACACTCCTTCGCGTAGTTACCGCCCACCCGTTTCTCGCGGGGTTTGACGACGCTCACCTCGAGCAGCTCGCGCTCATGGCGCGCGACATGTGCTTCGAGAAAGGTGTTGTCATCTTTCTGGAGGGCGACAAGTCCTGCGAGTTTTACCTGCTCGTGCACGGCATGGTGGCGCTTGAAATCATGTCGCACGGTACGCAACACCGAGTCCAAACGCTGCACGACGGAGATGAGTTTGGAACCTCCGCGCTGCTTTCCGAACGGAGTAAAGTGCTGCAGGCGCGCGCGCTGGACCGGGTCGATGTGCTGGTGTTTGACCGCGAGCAGCTGCTTGAGGCGTTCAAGGCCGATCCAGCATTTGGCCTGGCGTTCACGCTGCGATTGGTTGGCGTGGTCAGTGAGCGATTGAGCGCGGCGAGGGAGCAGCTGCTGGATCTGTACGCGCCGGAGGCGCGGCGGGCGGGTACGTAGCCGCGACTTGATCCTGGGAGTCTTGACTTAGCCAACGGGTATAGACATTCTATACACACTATATAGACATTCTATACCCTGAACTTGCCATGTCGAAATCTCCGCCGGCGCCCGACCGTATCGAACTCCTGCAGGGCACGCTCGATCTCATCATCCTGCAATCGCTCTGCTGGGGGCCGCGCCACGGGTACGGCCTTGCCCAGATGATTCGCGCGAACTCGGGCGAACGGCTGCAAGTGGATGCCGGCTCGATCTATCCTGCGCTCCATCGGCTCGAAAGGCAAAAATGGATTGCGGCGGCCTGGGGTCTCGCCGAAAGCAAACAACGCGTACGGATTTACGAACTAACGGAAACCGGCAAACAACAACTCACCGTCGAGCGCACGCGCTGGGAGCAACTGTCCATCGCCATCGGCGGAATTCTGGCAGCGCCGAGTGCGAGTGAAGCGTCATGAGGTTCTTCAACCGGCGAGAACTTCGTAACGACGAACTGGACGCCGAAATCGCAAGCCATCTCGCGATGGCCGAGCGTGATCTGATTGCGAAGGGAGTATCGCCGACCGAGGCGCGCTCGGCCTCACTGCGTGAATTCGGCAACGTGTCGCACATCAAACAAACCACCCGCGATATGTGGGGTGGGAAGCTCTTTGACGACTTCAAGTTCGATGTGAAGTACGCGGCGCGATCACTGAATCGAACACGCGGCTTCACCATTACCGCTATCGCCACACTCGCCCTCGGAATTTCCGCCGCCACCGTAATCTTTTCGGTGGCGGATCATGTCGTGTTGCGTCCGCTTCCGTACCCTGATGCGAGCCGCTTGTTCGTGATCAGTGAACAGATAAAAGAGATGCGCGAGCAGTTTCCGCGGCTTCCGTCCAACGCCAGTCACTATCTCGAATGGAAACGTCTCTGCACCGAGTGCGAAACCATTGCTGCAATGGAACAAGATGGGCTCACGTACACGAGTGAAGGAGATGCCGAGCAGATAGGAACTGTTCGCGCATCCTGGAACATGTTGCCGCTGTTGGGCGCCCGTGCAGTTCTGGGTCGATTGTTTACGGAAGGCGATGAAGACGTCGCACACAGTAAGGTTGTGGTACTGAGTCACGCGTATTGGCGTCGCAAATTTGGTTCCGATAGCACCGTAGTCGGCCGGACAATTCCGCTAAGCGGGAGCGCCTGGCAAGTAATTGGTGTTCTCGCGCCCAGCTTTCTTCCTCCCAAAGGTGCAGAGTTGGGAACCGTCGAGACGCTCCCGAAGAATATCGAAGTGTTCATTCCGCTCGCGCTCACTGAACAGCAGCGGAACGCCAGCGGAGAATTCGACTACATAACTATTGCGAAACTGAAACCCGGGGCCACGCTGGCGCAGGCTCAGCTTCGCCTTGCTTCATTGCAAAAGGAAATTTCAGCGCGACGCACCGACAAACTCACAATCGAAGTCTTCACTGCTCCGTTGCAGGACGTGATGGTCGGCGCATCGGGACAAGGTCTGATGATTCTACTCGCCGCCGTGGGTGCAATTCTTCTCATTGTGTGTGTCAACCTTACCAATCTCCTGTTGGCGCGCCACGCGGGACGCGCGCGGGAAGCTGCTGTCCGCGTTGCGATGGGCGCCAATCGGGGGCGTCTGGTGCGTCAGGCCCTCACTGAGAGTCTGTTGCTTGCAGTGGCGGGGGGCATTATTGGTGTCACCCTGTCCCGCTGGGGCCTTCCATTACTTCTCCATTTTGCACCTTCCGACTTTCCGCGAATTGCCGAGGTGACGCTTGATACGCGGGTGCTCGTGGTTGCTGGCGCGGTATCGTTGTTGACGGGGCTGCTGTTTGGTGTCGTGCCGGCGCTTCGTTACGGAAATGTCGAGCCAGCGCATGTTTTGAAGTCCAACACACGCACGATGAGTGACGGCCGGAACGCGCTACAAACGCGCGCCGTTCTTGTTGGGTCGCAGGTTGGCCTCAGCGCGGCACTCCTCTACGCGACAGGATTGTTCCTCACGAGTTTCGTGCGCGTTCTGCACGTCGATAAAGGGTTTTCCGAAGAACAGGTGCTGGCACTCGATGTCTCGTTACCCCGTTCTTCGTATTTCAGACCAGATCAACGCGTTGGCTTTTACGATGAAGTGCTGCCGAGGTTGGCAGCGATGCCCGGTGTGCGCTCAGCAGGCGTGGTGAATCTCTTGCCGCTGGAAGGAGAAACGAATGTCGATGCACTGTCGCGAGAGAATGATCAACGCCCGGATGCCGAACGCCCTATTGCAAACATTCGCAAAGTCGACGTGGGGTATTTCACCGCACTCGGCGTGACCGTCAAGCGCGGTCGTCTCATATCAGCCAGTGATCGCGGGCGAAACGTTGTGGTGTTGTCGGAACGTGCGGCACGCGCTCTGTGGCCCAATGAGAACCCGATTGGGAAACGCATGCAGCCGGGCGGTGATGATTCGCTGGCGGAAGTGATTGGAATAGTTGGAGACATTCAAACATCCAACATTGAACGCGAAGGCAGTCTCGTCGCGTACATCCCGTACTGGCAGCGCGCGCCAATCGAAGCGACGCTGCTGATCGGAACCTCACTCGATCCGGAATTGCTGACAACTGCCGCGCGTGCAATCATTCGAGACGTCGGAAAAGTCGTACCGGTATCGCGAGTGCGTACCGTGCAGCAAATAGTGGCGAATTCGGTCGCGCCCCGCCGATTTCAGCTGCTCTTGTTGGCGCTCTTTGCCGGAAGCGCTGTGATCATCGCGAGTATTGGCATTTATGGGGTGGTTTCACATTCGCTCGTGAAGCGCTCAAATGAAATTGGCGTTCGTATGGCGTTGGGCGCTGAGCGTGAAAGTATTCATCGGTTGGTCGTGGCGGAAACGCTGAAAGCGGTAACGCTTGGACTGGCTACCGGTATCGCGCTTGCGCTGATCCTGGCCCAGCTGTTTCGCGCGCTGTTGTTTGAGGTGAGTCCCGTGAACCTGCCTACATTGTTGGCAGTGCCTTCGGTGTTGTTGCTGGTTGCGTTGGTTGCGTGCTTGATTCCTGCGCGCCGCGCGACGCGCGGAGGTGCGCTGATGGCGTTGCGGGCGGACTGAGATTTCGGGTTCATCGGGCAATTCCGGGCACTTCGCAGCCGGGTGCTGTGTTGGCTGACGGGCGGCTCGGGCACCAATGGAATTTGAATTTTCGCGCAGAAACGCGGTGCCGCGAAGAACAGCGTGCGGGTGAACAGTGGCCCGCGCACCATTCACCGCTCTCTTCTTGAAACGGCGCTGACTTTCTCGAAGCTGGGTGGTGGAATCAGGAAATATCACGCTGAGTCTGACGCAACTGTCGTGTGTCAAACGAGCAGTTCTCCGCGTCTTCGCGACTCCGCGTGAAAGAAATGGAGCGTCAACAGACGCCACGTCTGGCGGCCGCGTACCGGGTGCGTCGCGTCCTTCGCGCCTTCGCGTGAATACCAACGGCGCTACCCGTTCGCCGGTGACGGGCGTGCAGCTGGATGCTCCAGTTGCGCGGCGGGAAGCAGGCTTCACGCGGAGACGCGAAGGACGCGAAGAGCTACGCGTACGACCGCCTATCCATCCGATCACGAGCAACGGTCCCTTGTCTGGACACCGCGCGCGGGTGCGCAGAACCGTCAGTAGATGCGAAATTGGTTGTGGCGTGAACGGCCACCCCAACTCTGTCACGCCGTCCATCGAAGCCGCGCCGACATTGCAACGAATCCAGAAATTCCCGGGAGACCTGGATTTCGAAACGCCGTTGCGTCGGCCGCAGCGCGTCGGGCCTGTGCCGTAACCAGAGCGCTGCAGATGAACCCCGCATGAGTTTCACGTTAATGAAAACGCACGCCGCACTTCCGCCAGCGCACCGCCTGTAATCTCTCGCGAACGCGCGTTACCAGCCGCGAGTAACTCGTGCACCAGCGCGCGGTCGCGCGCAAACATCACTCGACGATCACGCATGGGCGCAATGGTTTCCTCCAGCACATCTATCAGTCGGCGTTTGAGTAAGGAATCGCCCATACCACCGCGTTCGTAGTGCATTTTGAGTTCGCACACGGCTTCGACATCCGGGTCGAACGCATCAAGATAGGCGAACACCACGTTGCCATCGACGTGTCCGGGGTCGTTCACGCGCAGATGCGTCGCATCGGTGTACATCGCCTGCACCAGCGCAACGATTTCGTCGTGCGTGGCCGTCAGCGGAATTGCGTTTCCCAGTGACTTGCTCGCCTTTCGGCCGTCGATACCGGGTAGCCGCGGCGTATTGGACAACAACGCGCGACATTCCGGCAGTACCGACGTGTTGGTCAGGCGGTTCACGCGGCGCACAATCTCGTTGGCTTGTTCGATCATGGGCAATTGGTCATCACCCACGGGAACCACCGTCGCCCGAAACGCCGTGATATCCGCCGCCTGACTCACGGGATAACACAAAAACCCAGTGGGGATGTCGCGCTCAAATCCACGCGACGCAATCTCCGCGCGCACGGTGGGATTTCGCTCCAGCCGCGCGACAGTCACGAGATTGAGATACAACATCGTCAACTCGGCCAACGCCGGCAGATGCGATTGCACGGTGATGGTGCACAGCGACGGATCAATTCCCACCGCGAGGTAGTCGAGCGCGACACTCTCAATATGTTCGGCCACGTGCGCCGGGCGGCCCGAGTTATCGGTCAACGCCTGCAGGTCGGCGATCAGCACGGTCTGCTGCACGTGATGCTGCAGCGCCACGCGACTCTGCAGGGAGCCAACGTAGTGACCCAGGCGCAGCGAGCCTGTGGGTCGATCGCCGGTCAACACCACGTCAAACTCCGAGACGTCGGCCGCGAGCATGTCGGCGGTGGGTGCTGGGCCAGCGGCCAGCAAGTCGGCCGAACTGGGCGGAACGGAAAACGACATCGGACAACTCCTGTAAGGGCGGTTGCTCCTGTCGTGCGCCGATTGCGCAGGGCCGAAAAAAAACTCTGACAGCAACATTCACTTAGAGTTTTTCTAGCATCGCCAGGAATTCGGCTGTTTGGCGACGAAACACGAGGGCCTGACCGCGCGGTGTGGCGCGGCGCCGGCGCCGCGTCTGAAATCCACGACGTGCTGCGCTGGGCAATGCGGCAATCTGCTCGCGTGCCGTCGCGTCGTGCACCAGGAGTGCGGCGGCGCCCACCAAGCCGTGGACGCGCACGAGCTTGGGGCCGACGTGCGTGCGGCCCGTGTAGCGCCGCTCGCGCGTGCTCAGCGCGCGCAGCGCCTGCTCCATGTCGTTGTTGGTGCGCGGGATGCTCGTTTGGTCGCCGCACACGAAGAGGCGGGCGCCAAACGCGCGCACGATTTTGCGGAAGTGCGCGCGCCATTGCTGTTCGTGCAAGGTCGCCCCGAGGGTGGCGTCCAAGTGCGTGTCCCACTCGGCCACCGCCGTCGCCATCTCGGCGGCGCTTCGTGCGGTCTCCTCGAGCCGGGACGCGAGCGCGTGGATGGCCGTATAGCCGTGTTGGATTTCCTCGACGACGGCGGCCGAGGGGAGCGCCTTGGCGATCACCCGTCGCAGACGGTCCAGCGCGAGGAGCCCCCTTTTTCCCGGCTCGTTGCCAGGGACTGATCCACTTGTTGCAATCGGGTGACCATCTTGAGTCCGCCGGGATCGAGCGGCGGCTTGCCCGGGTCGGTCAGCGTCGCGCGGAGCGCGATGCAGTACGCGGTGGCTTGCGCGACCCCCGCTGCATCGGCGTGCGCCGCGAGACTCCGTTCGACGGGCGCGATCCCCCGCAGCGTCTTCTTGATACGCTTCTTCATCGCGCGATCGGCGTCGGCGACCGGCTGCGCCAGATTCCGAAAAAAGTGAAACTGACCGCCACCAGGTGCTCCGCGCTGCTGTTCGTCAAGCTGCGCGTGAGGAGATTCGTGTGCGAGATGGCATCCCGCAGCAAGTACAACGTCTCGTGGCCTTTCTCCGGTTGCAGCCCGTCGATGCCGAGGATGATCCCGCCTTGTGCTTTGAGCGCGGCGATGCGCCGTCGATCGCGCAGGACGGAGGCGGTCGCGAGCTCCTGCCACGTCTGCATCGCGTAGTCGACGGACCGTTCCGAAATCGGCAGGTCGTACGTCGTGCGCAAGGCGGCATGAATCTCGGACAGCGATTGGCGCAGCAGCCCAGCGCTGCCGCGCAATCTCGGTCAGGACGTCGAGTCCGTAGATAAACTTCGGGAGGGCCAGCCGGGCTTCCTCCGGTGGCGCAAAGCCCGCGCGCAATGGGCAGGCGGGATCGCTACAACGATCGATATCCACCTCGAGGGCGAGGCGCTCGCGCAGCAAGAGGATCTGCCGTTTGCGGCGATACGCAAAGCGTAACGGCGCGCCGCAACAGGGACAGACTCGACTCCGGTTCTTCAGCACAGTGCGCTCAAATCCATCGACCGCGATGCCACGGAACATGTCGCCTCCTTGGGGTGAGGATGCCAAGCGAGGCCAATCTACTACTTAGTGAATGTTGCGGTCATAGAAAAAAACGAGCTACTCGACATGAGCAGCCCGTGGAAACATCACGTCATGGAGACGTGCGCTATTGCCTGGCCACTCGGACGGAGGGCCCGCGCCAGCTGTGTACATTCGCGCATTGGGACGCCGAAAGTACCGGCTGTTCGGAAAGTCGGGCGGGAGGCATGTAAAAAAACATACATCGGTTGCTTAGACGTTTGCAGGGCGGTTTCTGATTGCCAGCACGCGTCGCAGGCAGCAGCGCCTCGGGTTGTTGATTTCACAACGATCTTACCCAAAGGCCGGATAGGTATTGTGGGGCGAGTTGATGATTGATTCCGACGTGCCGACCGTTCAACCGTGCTCTATTCTTTTGAACATAGTTGACACCCGGATTTGACTGCAGGTTCAATCGTCGGGATGGAACCGCGACCTACATAACCACGATGAGCATGCTTACTTCGATAGACGATGATGCCGCATTCAAGCGTTCGCCAGACACCGTACTGGCGGTCGCTGCTCCTCGATCAATGCAGTTGCCGTTGCACATAGGCGTGGGTACGGCCCTGCGCGTTGTGAATGCGCGCGATTATGTCGTTGCGGCGAGGCACCTCCAGAATAACCGTGTGGCTTGTCTCATGCTATTCGTGCCGGCGGTAGAAGAACTGCACCTCATCAGCAAGTACGAGCGCCTGCTTCATTGGCATCCGGACGTTCCGGTGATTGCGATATACGACTGCACGGTATCAAGTTGCGATGCTTTGCTGGCGTTCGGAAAGATTGGAGTTCGTGAAGTGGTTGGCCGTCACGAATTGGGAGACGCTGCAATCGTGACGGCGTTTATCGCACGGTGCCAGCCAAGGGCCGTCGCAGCCGACCTTGAGGATTCGAATGAGCGTGAGTTCGTGCGTGGTGGCCGTCGCGCGAATCGGAAATGAAAATGCCAGGCGAGCCGTCGGCACATTGAATCGGCCGGAGGCGATCTTAATGCGACCGGATCAGGTGATGCAGGGTTGCGTCGCCCGATCCGGTACAATGCTGCGCTAATACCACGGAATGATATCGTAGCCTAATGGGCAGGTGTCTCCGTACGGCGGAATGGTGTCTCGTGGCGCACCGTTTGTTTCTGGGCCCACGCACATGAAGCTGTTGTTTCTGCGTACGGGGTCCTTAAACGCTGGCGCGATAGTCGCATCGGCGGCACAACCCGCAAACGCGACCGCAATACAGGTGAGAGCAATGCGTGCCACAACAGCCCGTTTGCTCTCGTGCAGAATGCGTAATGAATTTTTGGACATCGGTGCTCCAGAAAGGGGAGCCGGACGATTCACCTGGAGTGCCGGTCAGGAAAGGCGATATTCGGCCGCGAACGTTCACGCGCGGCCATTCACAAAAATTCTCCGCCGTACCCGAGGGCCGTTTATGTATCTCGCATCGCCCAAAGGGGCTGCAGGTGGCTTGAAACGCGCATACCGTTCAACTTCGCGACTGTCTGCGGACCACTTCACCAGGTCAATTCCGGAATCCGTGAATATTTCCGAAAAGTCGAGGATTGCGCCTGAGGATGTGCGCGAGACTCTCATTCCAGAGCAACACGCAGCGCTACTGGCGCTTGCAAGTCGGGCCGCGCGCTTGGATTGGCTGGAGTATCCTGTGCAATCATTGGTGACCGCATTACACGGTCCCTTGGCGGCGCTGCCCGCGCAGCTCGCGTTTGTTGCTGTAGACTCCGCATTTGGTCAATGGGTGGCGATAGCATCCCTTGCCGAGCAGCGAGCGCTGTACGAGGCAGCGACAGACATTCTGAATGGGGTTCGAACGGCTGTCGAGCGAGCCGGCGTGACTACTATTGCGCCGCAGGAAGCCTTGGAATTTCGAGCGATCTGCTGGACTCGTCGAGGGCGTGTTGCCCGCACGCTCGGTCATCATGACGACGCCCTCGAGTGTTATGTGCAGGCCCGAAGGCTGGTCAAAGAGTTGCCGTGGCGCGACGCCAGGCCGTTGGCGGAACTTGGGCTCGGTGCGCTTGCCGCTGCTCGCGGCAATTATCCGACCGTCGCACGTCATGCGACGAATGTGCTCAAACAGCGTCCACCTTTGCCAGGATCGCACCGTTTGGGCGCGCATATGTTGATGGCATTGGCACAGCGAAAGCGCGGAGCCCTCATTGAGGCACTGCTTAACGGATGGGCGGCGCACGACCTGGTTCCTCGTGGCGATGTTCGCGCGTTGGAAGTGTTGATTTCTCTGTCGGAAATAGCCATCGAGTTGCACGATCTCGATGCTGCGGAGATGGGATTTGCTTCCGTATTGGGGCATGATTGCCCCGTTCGAGTGCGCGTGGCTGCACTGATCGGCGCCGTCGCCAGCTGTCTGCTGCTTGCTGAGGCGGATGCGTCAGTAGAAATTCGCACGCGGCTCAATCGCTACGGAGTGCTTCTTCAAGCGTTGCTCGATATCGACCTCGCGCCGCACGACGAATGCCGGGTGCTGTTTGCATTGGCCGGGATAGATCGACAATCTGGCGAACCGTCACGTGCGGCGGAGTGCGTTGAGCGCGCAACATCTATCGCGCGGCAGGTTGGCCTGTTCGAGCAGCAATTCCGGCTTGATAAGTTCATGAAGCAGTTGATGAGGACGACACCGCACCAATTGCACAACACCGCCGATCACGCCGTGAGCGCACGTGCCAGGCCAGCCACAACGTTCGGGCGACATCCGGCACTGTCGCGCCTTTTCGAGAAAGCTCAGTAGCGAACAATCATAACCGAATCGTGTCTTTCACCCGACCGTCCCCGCAACGTGTGAGTGCGATGACTGCGACATCACCTGCATACCGTTTTCGCACTCGTATGCCCAAGCTGGTGTTTGCGCTCGGGTTGACGGAGGACGTTCTGGCGACGATCGGTGAAGCCGTTGGTCAAGGGTCTGTGAGGCCTTTCGCAGCCGTTCGCGAAGTTGAGGCGCAGCTATTGGTCACCGCTGACGTAAGCGTTGTCGCCAACATTCCAGGCGAAAAGCATACCAAGGCGTGCGAGGCACTTGTGGAGTTGCGGCGTCGATTTCCACATGTGCCGATGGTTGTGATCTACAATCTGACCGTGTCTGCGCCGCGCGCCGTGCTGCAGCTTGGCGAAGCCGGCGTAAAACAGATTGTGACCGGTGCACCTCGCGTACAGCGAGACGATCTGGTGCGTGCACTCAGCGATTCCCACGGCGACGGAGCTGCCAGGCGTCTGTGGCGGCATTGCGACTTTACTTTGCCGGAACCATTGACTCCGCTGCTGAAAGCAGCCATTCGCCTGGCGCATGCTCCTATTTCTGCGGAATCTCTTGCGGATGCGACGCGCATGCATGAGCGGACGCTCCGAAAATATTGTACTCAACACAGGTTACCAAGTCCGCAGTGGATCATAGGATGGGCGCGGTTACTGATAGCTGGTTTCTACCTTGATGAGCCGGGACGCACCATGGTGCAGGTGGCCGAGATGCTTGAATTTCCAAGTTCATGTGCGCTTCGGAATCAGATGAAAAGATATACTGGGACAACTTCTCGATCGATGCGCGAGGGTAGTGCTTCGCTCGCGCTTGCGCGGACGTTGGAGCGTTCAATGAATTGCAGTGCTGCAGAAATTCTTGCAAGTGCTTTGAAGGCAGTAGATCAATCGTCAGGAGAAAACGCACCCGACCCGACGTAGCCGGTGGCAGTGGAGTTGCCTCGATTTGGTGACCACCTGAATTGGTCGGACGCGGGTTTCGGACGGAAGGCGTTCGACGATCAAGAATCGTGTGCGGCAAGTGTTCGATGCCTCATTCAAGGTGGACCCGGTGCCGGTGATGTCGGCCCGCGTCGCGAGTGGCTTGCTGGAATCGGTGATCTCACGCGATTGCCAAGTCCGGCCGGAGCAGACTCGGGCGTGGGCGCAGCAACTGGCACTGCGAGACGGCCAAGTAGCGACGGACGAGGTTCCTGGGGAAGCGAGGGTGCCAAGTACGGGCGAGGAGGTGCAGCGATTGCGGTTCGAGAATGGGCGACTGCAACAGGAATTGGCCGTCTTGAAAGAAGGCCTCGGTAGACTTCGCGAAGGAGTGACGCTTAGCGAGAAGTCGTTGATTGTCGCGGCTCGTCACTGCGAACGCTCCATGGCGCTGATGCCCGCACGCCCGCCGCTACGCGCTCCCACACGCGACGGACCAGCCGCACCTTTTGGTTCGCATCCAACGCCCGAAGGTCTCGCTTTTTCACCGTCAAACACCTCCTGTCTGAAACCCGCGTCAGAGCAGATCCGGTGTACACTACATCGGGTCAACTCCAAAGCGGGGCTCGTGGCACGCTCGCCCAAGAAGCGTCGGATCACGACCACGGATGCGAATCACGCGGAGCCCATTGCGCCGAATCTCCTTGCGCGCCGCTTCGCCGTGCGTGCCGAGATCGATCGCGTCTGGGTGTCGGACATGACGTACCTACCTACGCGCGAAGGCACGCTGTATCTCGCGACCGTCCTGGACCTCGGCTTGCGTCGCTGCGTCGGCTGGGCGATGCAGGACACGATGACGTCTCGATCGCGTTGCGGGCGATACGGATGGCGATTACCACGCGTCGTCCCCGCGCCGGGACTCATTCACCATTCGGACAGAGGCAGTCAATACGTGGCCAAGGCGTACCGAGCGGAACTGGCGAAGCACGCGCTCGTGGCGAGCATGAGTGGCACCGGCAATTGCTACGACAACGCCGTGGCGGAGAGCTGTTTCTCGACCCTCGAAGTCGAGCTGCTGATGCAAAGCGATTGGCACACGCGCAACGAGGCCCAGCGGGCGGTGTTCCGCTACATCGCTACGTGGTATAATCGGAAGATGCTCGGCTACGTCAGCCCTGCGGAATTTGACGCGCAGCTGCAACGGGCTGCGTAATCACTCTAAACCAAGTGTCCGCTAAAACGGAGCAAGCTCAAATTGCCCAGTTGTAAAGGCCGAATAAGTATCGCTTATGCGAATGATCCATTGTAATCACCGGTCATAACGAATATTAGTTCCTCGAACGGCATGCCCCCGAGCGACGCGAACTGAGTTGCGG
>Ga0105047_10010728_pt1 | contig 14951 bp, 10 predicted proteins | sample MAT04_FD_78384 | JGI IMG/M metagenome (GOLD analysis project Ga0105047, IMG submission 78384) | Freshwater microbial communities from Lake Fryxell liftoff mats and glacier meltwater in Antarctica - MAT-04 (megahit assembly) | ecosystem: Environmental > Aquatic > Freshwater > Ice > Liftoff... | reverse complement strand
CCCACTTCAGCTTCCTGCCGGTGAAATCCGGCGACGACGTGCGGGCGGCCGTCGGCCCCGGCCTCCTCGCGGTGTCGGTCGGCGCGCTGTACGGCGACTCCGACATCACCCCGTCGTCGAAGGTCGCGGTCGCGTGGCTGCGCACGCAACGCCCGGTGGCGCGGACGCACACCTTTTTCGTCTACGACTTCCGGTAGAATGCCGGGCGGGGGCCGCACCCCCGCCGCCCGCCTATCGGACCCGCCGCCGCCCATGTCCGCCTTCGACACTGCTCTGATCCTGACCGGCCCGACCGCGTGCGGGAAGTCGGCCCTCGCCCTCGCCCTCGCCGCCCGCGTCGGGGGCGAGATCGTGGCGATGGACTCGATGACCGTCTACCGCGGCATGGACATCGGCACCGCCAAGCCGACCCCGGCCGACCGCGCCCGCGCCCCGCACCACCTCATCGACGTGCTCGACCCGTGGGAGGCGGCGTCGGTCGCGTGGTGGCTGGAGAAAGCGGCGGCGGCGTGCGCGGACATCGCCACCCGCGGGAAGCGGCCCGTCATCGTCGGCGGGACGCCGCTCTACTTGAAGACGCTCCTGCACGGTTTGTTCGACGGGCCGCCGGGCGACCTGGAGCTGCGCCGCCGGCTCGAAGCCGACGCCGCGGTCGCCGGGCCGGTCGCACTCCACGCCCGGCTCGCGGCGGTCGATGCCAAGACCGCCGCCCGGCTGCACCCGAACGACGTGCGCCGGGTGGTGCGGGCGCTGGAGGTCCACGAACTGACCGGCCGGCCGATCTCGGCGTGGCAGCAGACGTGGGACACGCCCGCGTTCGCCGCCGACACCGCCCCGCCGCCCGCCCGCATTCCCGCCGTCGTGCTGGAACTCCCGCGCGACGATCTCTACGCCCGCGTCAACCGCCGGGTGGACGCCATGCTCGCCGCCGGGTGGCTCGACGAGGTGCGGCGGCTGCGCGACCTGCCCCGCCCGCTGAGCCGCGAGGCCCGGCAGGCGCTCGGCTACCGCGAACTCCTCGACCACCTCGACGGCGGCGCGGCGTGGGAGGCGACGGCGGAGACGATCCGCACCCGCACCCGCCAGTTCGCCAAGCGCCAGCTGACGTGGTTCCGCCACCTGTCGGCGTGCGTGCCCGTGCCGGCCGACGCGCCGGATGTCGGCGAGCTTGTGTCGGCGGCGTGGGAGGCGGGGGCGTGACGCCGACAATGGGAGGGCGAGGCTCCTGCCGAGCCGTGCGCCTCACGGCTCGGCAGGAGCCTCGCCCTCCCGAAACGCGACCTTTCCCAAAGCCCCGCCCGATTCCGACGAACACCCTGTAGCGGGGTATAATCCACCGCTCCGTCCCCGTGGGGTGTCGCCGTGACGCAATCGCTCTCCCGCCGGCAGGCGGCCGTCCTCGGGCTGGTGGTGCTGGCCGCCCTCGCCGGCGGCGGGTACGGCCTCGCCCGCATCGCCGACAAGCAGGGGCTGTTTGCCGAGACGGCCGACGTCGCCGTCGGGTTCGCCGAACCCCACGACATCGCCCCCGGCACCCCGGTCCGGGTCCGCGGGGTGGACGCCGGGCAGGTGGTCGCCGTCGAGTACCCGGCCGACGACCACCCCGGGGCCGAGGTCACGCTGCGGCTGCGGGTACAGGCCCGGTTCGCGGCCCGCCTGTACGCCGACGCCTCGGCCCGGATCACGTCGTCCGGCGTGTTCGGGGCGAAGGTCGTCGCCATCGACCCCGGCACCCCGGAGCGCGGCCCCCTCGCCGGCGGCCGCCTCCGCGGGGTCAAGCCGTTCGGCCTCGACGAGGCCGTCGCCGAGGTGAAGGACACGGCCGGCGCGGTCAAGGGGCTGGTCAAGGAGGCGACGCACACGGCCGGCGAGGTGAAGAAGCTGGCCGCCGACGCCCGCGCGACCTCGGCCGCCGCCCGCGAGCTGATTACCGACGTGCGCGAGAGCACCGGCACGGTCGCCAAGTTGCTCAAGGACGACGACCTGTACCGCGACCTCAAGGACATCGCCGCCGACGCCCGGACGCTGGTGAAGCGGACGGACAAGGCGGTCGGCACGGTCGAGGGGGAGATGGCGAACTTGAAGGGGTTCGTGACCGACGGCCGGGAGACGCTGCGGTCGGTCAAGCAGGGGACGGACGCGGTCGCCCGGATGCCGCTCATCCGCAGCTACGTCGAGGACTCGGCCGCCCTCCTCGTCCGCCCGGCCCACGCCCGCGAGCGGATGGTGTACAACACGGCCGACCTGTTCCAGCCCGGCACCGCCATCCCGCGCGACGACGCGGCCGACCACTTCGAGGCCATCGCCGGCCGCGCCCGCGAGCTGCCGGACAAGCGGACCGAGGTCGTCGTCGTCGCCTTCTGCGACCCGGCCGACCCCGGCCAGACGTCCGCCTCGGCGCTGGAGCTGACGAAGAAGCAGTCCGATGCGGTGGTCGAGTACCTCAGGGCTAGGGGCGTCCATAAACTGGGGTGGACGACGGCCCGCCGCAAGATGACCGCCCTCGGCATGGGCATGAACCCGTCGCCGGCGGTCGAGAAGGAGCCGGTGCCGGCGTCGAACCTGCAGGTGCTGATGTTCACGCCGCGGTAATCGGGGGGAAGCTTTTGAACGGGAGGGCGAGGCTCCTGCCGAGCCGTGCGCCTCACGGCTCGGCAGGAGCCTCGCCCTCCCGATTCGCCGCCCGTACCGAATTTCCCGTGTCAGGTTCGGGGTCGAGAGCGGCATACCCGTGTGGGAATTCCGACACGGAGTACGCGATGATCGCCACGATGGTCCGCCCGGAGCCGCGCGTGCCCGACCCGACCCCCGACCCGCCGGCCGCCGCCCCCGCCGACCGCGGCCGGGCGGCGCTGCTGTACCACTTCTGCCGGCTGCAACTCCCCGCCGTCCGCGTGCCGGAACCGCGCTTCGTCGCCCACCTCGACCGCACCTTCCGCCTCTACTTCCCGAAGGCCCCCGGCACCACCCGGGCGGCGTACCTCGAAGGGCTGTACGCCCTCGACTGGGCGGTCGCCGTCGGCTGCCTCGACGGCCAGAACGCGGCCTGGGAACTCCTCTTCGCCGCCCGCACCGGGCGGAGCGACTGCCTCCTCGTGGACGCCCTGCGGGCGCGGGCCGCCCGCCTCTACCCGCGCGACGACGAGCGCCAGGACACGGCCGTCACGGAGTTCTGGAGCACCCTGCTCGTCGCCGAGAACGAAACCAGCCTGCCGATCCTCGCCCGGTACGACGGCCAGCGGCCGCTCGCCCCGTGGCTCATCCGCGTGTTCCAGAACTGGCACCTGTCGAAGCTCCGCCACCACTCCGGGGTGACGGCCCTGCCGGACGACGAGATCGCCCTCCCGTTCGACGCGGCCCCGCGGCCGGAGACCGCGACCCGCTGGCACGAGGCGTTCGTCGCCGCCGCCCGCGACTGGCTCGGGGCGGCCGCCGACGACGAGCGCTTGCTGCTCGGCCTGCGCTGGCGCTACCGGATGAGCCAGCGCGACGTGGCCGGGCTGCTCGGGCTGCACGAGGGGAGCATCTCGCGGCGGAACGACAAGCTCCGCGACAAGGCGCTGGAGCAGATCGGCACCCGCCTCGTCGCCGAGGGGTGGACCGGCGACGACCTCGAAGGGTTCGTCCTGACCGAACTCGGGGCGCTCCTGACCGACGACCCGCGGCTCTCGGCCGACCACCTCGGCCGCCTCCTCGCGGCCCGCGGCAAGGCGCTGCCGGGGGGGTGACCGCGCGGAAGGTATTCGCTTGTGGCACGGGTCTCTGACCCGTGCGAGCCACACGGGTCAGAGACCCGTGCCACAAGCGTCGGGGGCACCCCCGGCGCGTTGACCGGGGCGGTCGCGCGGCGTATGCCAAAGCGTACCGCCGCTCCCCCGTGCGACCCGCGAGGTGCCCCCGATGTCGTCCCGTCTCGCCCACAACGTCTTCTTCCAGCTCAAAGACCCGTCCGACGCGAACGCCGACGCGCTCGTGGCGGCGTGCGAGACGTATCTGAACCTCCAGCCGGGCATCGTCTTCTTCGCCGCCGGCCGCCTCTGCCGCGAACTCGACCGCCCGGTCAACGACCGGGCGTGGGACGTGGGCCTGCACCTCGTGTTCGAGTCGAAGGCCGCCCACGACGCCTACCAGGACGACCCCGACCACGTCCGCTTCGTGGACGAGCAGAAGCCGACCTGGGCCGGCGTCCGGGTGTTCGACTCCTACGTCTGACGCGCCCCGGTGTCGCGCGGGATCGCCTCTTGCAGCCGCGGCTACAACACCCGGGAACCGCCATGACCCCGATCACCCCGAACACGCTGGCCCAATTCCTCCGCCGCTACCACTTCCCCGGCGGGCGGATTCGCGCGGTCAAGGTGTCGCGCCGGGCCGCGACGGGCGTGACCGTCGAATTCCGCCTCGCCGTCCGCGAGGCCCTCCGCGACCTCGGCACGACCCCCAAGCCGGTGCGCCTGACCGTCCGCCTGAGCGGGGTCGAGGAGTACCGCTTCCAGATGCGGCCGAGCCAGCCGAAGGTGAAGATCGCCGACGCCCGGGTGAGCCACCTGAACGGCCTGTTCTACCTCAACCTCGACGCCTGGGGGCTGGAGCCGAGCGAGCAGCCGCAGGTGTTCGACTACCGGGCGTCCGAGGTGTTCGCCGCCGGCCGCGAGCTGGCGTGGGACGTAAAATAAGCCCGTTCGGGCGGAAGAAACCTAACCCCCCAACCCCCTTCCCTAGGAGGGAAGGGGGAGCCAGACGCCGGGCCGAAGGCCCGGCGGGTTTGTCCGACTCCCCCTTCCCTCCTAGGGAAGGGGGTTGGGGGGTTAGGTTGCCTTTCGTCTTCTCCTGTGTGCGGGGTGTGCCGTGGGTCTGGTGGTGCAAAAGTTCGGCGGGTCGAGCCTCAAGGACGCGGACCGGGTGATGGAGGCGGCCCGCAAGGCGATCCGGGCGAAGCGGGCCGGCGACCAAGTCGTCGTCGTCGTCTCGGCCCAGGGGAGCACCACCGACGACCTCATCGCCAAGGCCGCCGAACTCACCGCCCGCCCGTCGGCCCGCGAGATGGACGTGCTGCTGGCGACCGGCGAGCAGGTGTCGATCGCCCTGACCGCGATGGCGATTCACGAACTCGGCGAGCAGGCCGTCAGCCTGACCGGGCCGCAACTCCGCATCGTCACCGACGGCACCCACCGCAAGGCCCGGATCAAGACGATCGACACCACCCGGCTCCGGGCCGCCCTCGACGCCGGGCACGTCGTCGTCGTCGCCGGGTTCCAGGGGGTGGACGACCTGCTCGACGTGACCACCCTCGGCCGGGGCGGGTCGGACACCACCGCCGTCGCCGTCGCCGCCGCCGCCAAGCTCGACGGGGCCGAGGTCGAGTGCGAGATCTACACCGACGTGGACGGCGTCTACACGACCGACCCGCGGATCGTCCCCGACGCCCGCAAGATGGACGCCATCAGCTACGACGAGATGCTCGAAATGGCGAGCATGGGGGCCGGGGTCATGCACTCCCGGAGCATCGAGTTCGCCAAGAAGTTCGACGTGCCGCTGATGGTCCGCAACTCCCGGTCCGACGCCCTCGGCACCTGGATCGTCCCGGAAACCGCCTGGATGCGCGAGATCCCGGTGTGCGGGGCGGCGCTCGCCACCGACGAGGCCCGGCTGGTGCTCGAAGGCGTCCCGGACCGGCCGGGGGTGAGCCACAAAATCTTCTCGGCCCTGGCCGAGGCGAACATCGCCGTGGACATGATCGCCCAGAGCGCCGGCGGCGGGGGCAAGGCGACGATCGGGTTCACCGTCGTCGGCACCGACCTCGACCGCACCATCCGCACCCTCCGCCCGCTCGCCGACGGCCTCGGGGCGACCCTGCGCGAGACCGGGAAGGTGAGCAAGGTGTCGGTCGTCGGGGCCGGGATGCGGACCGTCACCGGGGTGGCCGAGCGGATGTTCGAGGCGCTGGCCGCGGCCGACATCAACATGAAGATGGTGACGACCGGGGACATCAAGATCAGCGTGCTGATCGAGGAAGACCCGGTGGTCGCCGCGCCCGACGCCGACGGCGCGCCGGCGGAGAAGGTCAAGCAGTCGCACCTGGACGCGAGGCGGGCGGTGCTGGGGCGGAAGGCGCTGCGGGCGGTCCACGCGGCGTTCGGGCTGGCCGACCCGCGGAAGGGGGCGGGGGTGCCGGCCGACGGCGGGTTCAAGCCGCGCCCGGCCCCGCACGCCGTCCCCGCCGCGAAGGACCGCGAGGCCGCCCTCGCCCGCCTCGCCGGGATGGAGGACGTGCTCGTCAGCAGCGCCCACCTGAACGCCGAGCAGAGCCGGATCACCGTCTTCGACCTGCCCGACCGCCCGGGGAGCTGCTCGCGGGTGTTCAGCGCGGTCGCGGCCGCCGGCATCATCGTGGACATGATCGTGCAGAACATGACCGCCCCGGGGAAGGCCGAGCTGTCGTTCACCGTCCCGGCGGCCGACCTGGCGCGGGCCTTGAAGCGGACGCAGGACGTGGTGCGGGAGATCGACCCGGCCTGCCGGGTGGCCGGCGACGGCGACGTGGCCGTGCTGTTCGTCCAGGGCGTCGGGATGCGGTCGCACACCGGCGTCGCCCGGACGATGTTCGGGGCGCTGGCGTCCCGCGGCATCAACATCAGCATGATTAACACGAGCGAGGTGTGCGTGAGCGTGGTGGTCGAGCGCGGCCGCGGCGACGAGGCGCTGGCGTGTTTGAAGGACGCGTTCCGGATCGGGTGAGGTGCGGGTCTTTGGCTTTCCCCCTCTCCCCTTGCGGGAGAGGGCGGTCGTGAGCCGCAGGCGAACGGCCGGGTGAGGGGAAGGCGCTCCCCACTTGGATAACGCCTTCCCCTCACCCGGCTCGCGGCTCGCGCCGCTCACCGCCCTCTCCCGCAAGGGGAGAGGGGGAAAGCCAAAGACCGGCGACACGGCAAACGATTTCTCCCCCGGAGGCGCGACATGGCCGAATCCCCCGACGGCGACGAACCGGCCCCGTGGCGGAAGGCGGACGCCAAGCCCGATCCCGCGGCCGGCGGGCCGAAGGCGGCCCCCGGCGTCAAGTGGCAGGACTCGGGGCCGAAGCCGGGCAAAGGCTCCCAGATCGCCGTCACGGTGCTGATCTTCTTCGCCCTGCTCGGGGCCGTGGTCGCCGCCGTCCTGTGGCTGCGGACGCCCACCCCGGTCGGGCTGGTCGCCATCCCGGTGTCCGAGTACGACCACGTCACCTGGGCGAGTAACCCGACCGCCGACCGCGACGCCGACCGCCTCATCGCCAAGTTCGACCGCGGCGAGCGGACCTCCGCCGACCAGGAGCGGCGGCGGCTCCGCACCCTCCTCGCCGAACTCGCCGGCCGGCCGGCCGACCACCCGCTCGTGGTCTACGTCAGCGCCCTCGCCGTCGTCCGCGACGGGCAGGTGTTCCTCCTCCCCGGCGAGGCCCGGATCGACCACCCGGACGAGTGGGTGCCGGTGGCCGAGGTGCTCGAGCGCGTGGCCGCCTGCCCGGCCCAGAAGAAGGCGCTGCTCCTCGACGTGGCCCGCCCCGCCGCCGACCCGTTCCGCGGGCCGCTCTCCGACGACGTGGCCGCCCGCCTCGACGCCGCCCTCGCCGCCGCCCCGCCCGACTTCCCGGTGCTGTGCTCGTGCTCCCCGGGCGAACAGAGCCTGACGATCCCGGAACTCGGGGCCGCCGCCTTCGTGGTGTACGCCGAGGAAGCCCTGACCGGGGCGGCCGACGGCTACCCGCCGGCGACCGAGACCGACGGCAAGGTGTCGTTCGCCGAACTCGCCGAGTTCGTCACCCGGCGGGTGGCGCAGTGGGCCGACAAGGTGGCCAACGCCCGCCAGGTGCCGAAGCGGTACGGCCCGGCCGGGGCCGACTTCGTCCTCACCTACCGCTACGCCCCGCCGCCGGCCGCCGAGCCGGTGGCGACCGCCGCCCCGCCGTACCCGGCCGAGTTGCTCGCCGGGTGGAAGGTCCGCGACGCCGCCCGCGCCGGCCGCGGCCTCGCCCTCGCCCCGGAAGTCGTCGGCGAACTGGACGCGCTGCTCCTGCGCGCCGAAGACCGCTACCTCGCCGGGGTGGACGGGTTCACGCCGCGGTTCGAGGTCGGGCGGCGCGACGCCGACCGCCGGCTCGACGAGCGCACGAGAATCCCCCCGCCCGCGCCGCCGGCGACCCTGCACGACCTCCGCGCCGGCAGCCCGGAGCCGTCGCCCCAGCTGGCCGCGGCCCTCGAGCGCTGGCGGCGGCTGCGCTGGGCGAAGGCCCCCGTGCCCGCCCCCGCCGTCCCGCCGCCGGCCGCCAAGCCGGAAGAACTGGAGGCCGCCGAACTGGAGGTCGAGAAGCTCGCCCGCGGCAAGACGGCCGACGCCGCGTGGCTGATCTGGTCGCTGCTCGCGGCCGACACCGAACTCACGCAGGAAAAGGTGGCGGCGGCCGTCGAGGCGATCAACGCCGCCCCGCTCCGGCCGGCCCCGCCCGCGACCGAGGTGTACCTGCTCCGCCAACTCGCCGCCGCCCCGCCGCCGAAGGGGGCGTACCCCGAGGCCGTCATGCTACTGCTCCGGGCCGAGGCCGCCTTCGGCGAGACCATCGCGGCGACCGCCGGCCACCCGCCCGGGGGCTTCGTGCGCGTCCGGTCGCCGCTGGACGAGGCGGTCAAGCGGAAGCACGACGGCGAGCGGGCGCTGTTCGCCGGGCGGGCGGACGCGGCCGTGGTGGCGCTGCGCGACGCGGCCAGGCAGTTCACCCAGATCCGCGACCGGGCCGAGGGCGTCCGCACCGCCCGCCGGGTGTGGGGCGAGTCCGCCGCCCGTCTGCACGCCGCCCTCCCCGCGATGGTCGCCGCCACCCGCCCGGACGCGGCGGTCGAGGCCGACTGGCTGACCACCGCCCGCCTCGCCGCCGACATCGCCAAGCAGCTCGGGGCCGGGCCGACCGAGCCGTTCGACTCCGACGTTCTCGCGGCGAAGACCGAGCAGTTGAAGCGCGCCGCCGAGAAGCTCGCCGTGCCCGTCACCCCCAACCAGTTGCGCGCCCTCGAACAGGCCGCCGACCAGCGGGCGCAGCAGGACGCGCTGTCGGAACTGCGCCGCCTCCTCGCCGGGTCCGGCCCGCCGGCCGAGGGGCGGGCGGGGGTGGCGACCGCCGCCCGCAAGCTGTCCGCCCAGATGTACGACCGGGTGCGGAACGAACTCGACGCCAAGCAGTCGCCGGGCGGTCAGATCACGCCGATCCCCGCCCGCGGGCCGGTGTCCGCGACCGACGCCCTGGTGCGGACGCAGCGGCGGGCCGACGCCTCGGTCGCGTTGCTCCGGTTGGCCGGGTACGATGGGATGGGCCAGATCGACCCGCTGCGCGAGGCCGCCGGGAAGGACCGGACCGACCCGGCGAAGTGGCAGGTTCTGGGCGACCGCTTGAGCAAGGCGTGGACGGCCGACCTCCGCTCGGCCGCGGCCGGGCACGCCGCCGCCGGCCGGTGGGGGCCGGTCGAGCGGATCCTCCGGGCCGCGCCGGCGGGGATCGACGGGTTCGACCAGGTGCGCGGGTTCGGCGAACTGTTTTGGGAAGAGGAACGCGCCCGGCGGGGGTGGTTGGTCGCCGAGTTCCGGGCGTGCCAGGAACTCCGGAAGGACTTCACCCCGGCGGCGGAATTCTTCGACGGACTGGCCGGCCAGTACGCCCGCCCCCTGCCGAAGGGGGGAAGATAAGACTGTACGCCGGCGGTGCCGCGCCCCGGCCCGCCCCACCCACCTGAAAGGTATCAGGGATGCGCACCGTGAGCTTCTTCGCCGCCTGGGTCGCCGTCGCGGCACTGCTGCCGCCGACCACCCGGGCGCAGGACGTCGGCGGCGGCAAGCCGCCGGACGACCGGCCCTACGTCTTCTTCAGCGCCAGCCCGGACGAGAACCCGGACAAGGAGCCGGCCAACCCGCTCCGCCAGATCAACCTGCGGCCGAACCAGGAGCAGCCTTACTTCGTCTACGTCCACAACCCGACGGACGAGAAGCAGACGGTCCAGGTCAGCCTCGTGTCGGCCCGGCGGATCGGGACGGCCGACCAGCCGGCCGTCGCCGCCGACGCCAAGATCGACGTGGCCGCCGGCAAGACGGCCCGGGTCAAGCTCGCGGCGAACAAGGCCCAGCTCCCGCCCCCGGTGCCCGCCGCCCCCGCCGACAAGGGCGCGCCCGTCGTCGTCCCCGCCGCCCCGGGCATCCCGCTCTACGGCCTGCCGCACTTCGAGGCCGTGTCCGGGAAGACGATCGACAAGGCCGCCCTCGTCCAGCTCACCGACATCTCCACCTACACGACCGCGGCGGCCGAGACCGGCACCGACAAGTTGAAGGTCGTGGTGTCGCGCAAGGCCGGGAATTTCACCCCGGTCGGCCCGCCGATTCCGGTCCGCCTGGTCGTCCGCGGGCCGGACGGCGCGGCGCTGCCGGCCGGCAAGCTGGCCGCCCCGGAGAACGTCCTCGAAGGCAGCCTGGCGGTCGACGCGAAGGGGGACGGCTCCCCGAAGGTCGAACTCGTCCTGAACACGAAAGACCTGGGCAAGGGGTACGCCGAGGTGTCGATCGACGGGGTGCCGCGGGCGTTCCGGGCCACCCTCGCCGGCGAGAAGGAGACGGCCACGTTCGAGGTCGTCGCCCCCCGCGTCGCCTTCCCGGGCAAGGCGCTGCCGGTCCGGCTGGCGACCGACGCGAGCCTGCGCGGGAAGGCCATCGAGGTCGCGTTCGGCCGGCCCCAGGCCAAGGGGGACGCCACCGACAACGCCGTCCAGATCAAGCGGGTGGCCACCCACCGGGACGAGGGGATCGACGTGCGCGTCGGGGCGAACGGGGAGGCCCTGTTCGTCACCCGCGCCCGCGACTGGGTGTTCGAGTTCCCGACCGAAGGCGTGTTCGGCGAGTGGGAGGTCCGCGCCCGCACCACGGCCCTCGACGCCGAGGGGAAGCGGCTGGCGGTGTCCGAGCCGGCGCGGGTCGTGATCCCGACGCCGCCGGTGATTTCCGAGCCGACCGCCGCCCCGCTCAACGCCCGCAAGGGGCTGTTCCGCCCCGGCCAGCGCGTCCGCGTCCGGGCCGACGTGCCCGACCCGTACGGCGTGATCGACAAGGCGGCCGGGGTGGTCTTCTACCTCGGCGACAAGCCCGGACCGGACGGGAAGGCCGGCCCGACCGGGCAGGTGAAGGTCGGCACCTTCGTCGCCGGCGACACCTACGAGGCCGAGTTCGACCTGCCGGCCGTCGTCCTGCCCGTCGCCGGCGCTCCGCCCGCCGCCCCGCTCGTCTTCGACCGGACGAGCGTGGTCGTCGGCGTCATCGCCACCAACCAGGTCGGGCAGTCGGCCTTCCGCGAGTCGCGGGTCGCCATCGACCCGACCCCGCCCGTCGTGTCGGTGGTGTCGGTCGGCCCCCCGAAGGGGATCGGCGGCGTCTACCGGCCGGGCGACGCCCTCCGCGTCGTCGCCACCGCGTTCGACCCGGAGTCGGACATCGACCTGACCCGCCCGGTCCTGTTCTTCGTCGGCGACCCGCCCGGGGCCGACGGCAAGCCGACCCAGGGGACGGTCGTCCTCAAGGCGGCCGAGGGCGTCATCCCCGGGGCGACGAGCGAGACCGGCAAGCCCCTGTGGGCCGCCGACTTCCTGCTCCCCGAGGACATCAAGCGCGACCTCGAACTCCGGGTCGGGGTGTGGTTCGTCAACGGCGTCGGCACCCCCGGCTTCCGCTTCGCCACCATCCGCGTCGAGACCGACACGACGGTCGGGTCGATCAAGGCGACGGTGGTGCAGGGCGGGAAAGACCTCCGCCAGCCCGGGGTCGTCGTCAACCTGATCGACCAGGTCGGGGCGATCGCGGCCCAGGCGGTGACGGACGAGTGCGGGGTCGCCAAGTTCGAGAAGCTGCTGCCCGGCCGGTACGTCGTCCAGGCGGTGAAGGCGGCGGACGCGAACGCCCAGGCGTTCACGGTGGTCAACGTCCGCGGCGGGGAGAAGACCGAAGTGGTCTTGTCGGTCAAGCGCTGACGGTGGTGATGTAATAGAAAGCCCACCCATTGCAATGGGTGGGCTTTCGCCTTTGTATTGGCAGGCACCCATGTCCCTCGCCGAACTCCAGTCCGACATCGGGGCGTTCCGCCACTACCTCCGGGCCGAGCGGGGGATGGCCGACAACACCGTCCAGGCCTACGGCCGCGACCTCCAACGCTTCGCCCGGTGGTGCGCCCTCGTCCGCTACCACGAGTACGCCGCCCCGACCCTCCAAGTCCTCGCCCGCTACGTCGCCTTCCTGCACGACGAACAGCTCGCCCCGCCGAGCGTCGCCCGCCACCTCGTGTCGCTCAAAATGTTCTACCGCTTCCTCCGACTGGAGGAGCGGGCGGACGCGTCGGCCGTCGATCTGCTCGGGTCGCCGAAGCTGTGGGAGCGCGTCCCGCACGTCCTCGCCCCGGCCGCCGTCGAGCAACTCCTGGACGCCCCGCGGGCCGGCGACCGCTTCTTCCTCCGCGACCGGGCGCTGCTCGAAACCCTGTACGCGACCGGCTGCCGGGCGTCCGAGGTGGTCGGGCTGAAGGCCGCCGACGTGTACCTCGACGCCGCCTTCCTCAAGTGCTTCGGGAAGGGGGGCAAGCAGCGCGTCGTCCCGCTCGGGCGGCCGGCCGTCGCCGCACTTCGCGCGTACCTCGAAGCGCTGGGGCAGGGCAAGGAGGGCGGGGGCGGCGAATCCGCCGCCGGGAACGTCTTCGTGAGCAAGACGGGCCGGCCGATCACCCGCATCCTGCTCTGGGCGCTGGTGAAGAAGTACTGCCGGCGGGCCGGGCTGTCGGCGAAGGTCAGTCCCCACACGCTGCGGCACAGCTTCGCCACGCACGTCCTGTCCGGCGGGGCCGACCTGCGGACGGTGCAGGAACTCCTCGGCCACGCCTCGATCCAGACGACCCAGCACTACACCCACGTCGATCGGGACCGCCTCAAGGCGATCCACCGCAAGTTCCACCCGCGCGGGGCCGGCGGCGAGCCGGCGGCGTGACGGCGCGCCCGCCCCGCCCGCGGCGTACAATTCCGGTATCCCGTCCCCCGGTCCCATCCCCGTCCGGAGCCGGTCATGCCGTTCGACCGCGCCAAGCTCGCCGCCGACACCGAGGCGTTCTGCCAGGAACTGCGGCCGCACGAAGAACTCTGCTACGCCGAGCGGCGGTTCAACGCCGAACTCGTCCCGCTCGCCAAGAAGTACGACCTGCTCGGGATCAACGTGCGCGAGGAGTACGGCGGCCGCGGGGCGGACAACGTGGCGTACTTTGCCGCCCTCGCCCGGATCGGCCGCGAGGGCACCGGCGTCCGCACCTTCTTCTCCGGCCACCTGAGCATCGGGGCTTACCCGATCCAGGCGTGGGGGAGCGACGCCCTCAAGCGGAAGTACCTGCCCGCCGCCGCCCGCGGCGACCTCGTTCTCGCGTTCGGTTTGACCGAACCCGACGCCGGCAGCAACCCGCTGGAGATGACGACGACGTTCGCGCGGGCGGCCGACGGGTACGTCCTCAACGGCGTGAAGTACCTGATCTCGAACGGCGGGATCGCCGACGCCGTGGTCGTCTTCGGCTACCCGCACGACGCCCCCGCCGGCGACCCGCGGCGGCGCGTCTCGGCGTTCGTGGTGGACACGAAGGCCGACGGGTTCGCGGCCGAGTCGTTCGCCCCGAACGCCAAGATGGGGATGCCGACCTCAAACACGGCGATGTTCGAGATGGAGAACGTCCTCGTGCCGGCCGAGAACCTGTTGGGCGAACCGGGCGACGGCTTCCGGGTGGCGATGGGGGCGCTCGTGAGCGGCCGGCTGAGCGTCGCCGCCGGGTGCCTCGGCGTGATCGAGGACTGCCTGGCCGAAGTCGTCGAGTACGGCAAGGCGCGGTCGCAGCACGGCAAGGAGATCGCCCGCCACCAGCTCGTGCAGGACCACATCGCCCACATCGAGATGGACCGCGTGGCGAGCGAGGCGCTGGTGGTGCGGGCGGCCGAGTTGAAGGACCGGGCCGAGGCGAACCCCGGCGACGCCGACCTCGCCCGGCGGGTCGATCTCCTCGCGGCGCAGGCGAAGTTCTTCGCCACGAACGCGGCGTGGGACGCGGCCGACCGCGCCGTGCAGGTGTTCGGCGGCCGCGGGTGGAGCACCCTGTACCGCCCCGGCCGCCACCTCACGGACGTGCGCGTCTGCCGCATCTACGAGGGCACCGACGAAATCCTCAAGCTCAAGATCGCCGCGGCGGTATTGGGGAAGGGCTGGGAGGCGTTCAAGTAAGTAAGGCGACCCGAGGCTTTGTTCCAGAACTCGGCCATTGTCGCCCAACGAAAGTGAGCCGAACTATACGTTTGTACCATGCAAGGCGCTCACTTCTGATAGGCGCACGCCTTGAGCGCCTTGAGCGCCTTGCTACGTTTCCAGCACTTCTACAAGCTGCCCGGGACCGTCGGACACGGGCGTGATTGTCTATTAGCGGGCGTCGCACGCCTCCAGCGCCAGCACGCAGAAGGCGGTGCCGGCGTTCGTGATGTAGTGGGCCTTGTCGTTGTTCAAGGAGCGGGTGAACCAGCGGCCGGATTCGCGCTGGTTGGCCTTCACCCAGGCCACGCCCGTCGCCACCGCCGGGTCGGTCGCGGCGACCCCGGCCGTGCGCAAGACGTACACGGCCAGCCCGGTCGCGTAGCCGTCGCTCGGGGCGGCCGGGTCGTTCGGCGTCTTGGCCGCGTCGCGGCGCGTGTACGCGCCGAGCGACGGCAGCCCCCACCCGCCGTCGGCGTGCTGCTTCGCCCGCAACTCGCCGACGACCGCCTTCCGCTCGTCGGCGGTCAGCAGGCCGTCGAGCCGGGTCGAGGCCCAGAGCAGCATCGCCCGGTGGTGCAGGTCCGGGGCCGGCGTCGCTTTGAAGTACGCCCTCAACTTTTCGATGCCGGCCT
>Ga0105047_10010727_pt1 | contig 14952 bp, 11 predicted proteins | sample MAT04_FD_78384 | JGI IMG/M metagenome (GOLD analysis project Ga0105047, IMG submission 78384) | Freshwater microbial communities from Lake Fryxell liftoff mats and glacier meltwater in Antarctica - MAT-04 (megahit assembly) | ecosystem: Environmental > Aquatic > Freshwater > Ice > Liftoff... | reverse complement strand
GATCACCAACAGCAGGCCGAACAGCAAGAAGCTGAGGCCCACGAAGATCCCGACGGTGAGGTAGGAGCGAAGGAAGTCGCTGAGCGGGTTCGCCATCGGCTGGGAGACTACTCAGCGGCGCGAGCGGGGGCCAAAGTCGGACGACGGTCCGGCGTGGAACCGTCCCCGAGGCGGGATCCGGGCGGCGCTCCACCTACACTCGTCCCCTTGAACGCAGAGCGCCCGCCGGGTCGAGCGGAACAGAATCACCGCTGCTCCGGACCCGCTGCGTCCCGGGGCGGACGGCAATGAGCACCCCCGGGGGCGGGGGGGCCACGAGACCGAACCCGATCGACCGTCTCGCCACCCAGAGTTGGTTGCAGCTGCGGCCGTTCACGCCGGAGCGGAGCTCGTTGCGCATCACCCTGATCGGCGTCACGTCGTTCCTCGGCAGCCTGGCGGAGTCGGCGGTCCTGGTGATCGTGACCCTCACCGCGGACAGCCTGATCCGGGGTCGCGACGAGGTCGACCTGCTGAGCTTCGCCCTGTCCAGATTCGACGCAGTGATGGTCGCACTGGGCTGCGTTCTGGCCCGTGTCGTCATGACGTACCTGTCCGCACGCATGATGTCGAAGTTCTCCGCCGGCGTGCTCGACAATGCCCAGCGATCGGTGTTGACGGCCTACGTCGAGAGTTCACATCGCGCACGCGCCTCCAGGCCCCCGGGCGACCTGTCGGCCCTGGTGCTCAACCACGCCCGCTTCACCGGCGACATGGCGAACGCCTTCACGATCGTCGCGGCGAGTATCTGCGGGCTGTTCGCCTTCGGAGGCATGTCACTGATCGTGAACCCACTCGCGACCGTCGGGATCGCGTTGATCGGCGCAGCGCTGCTCGGCGCGATGCGCCCCCTGCGCTCCCGGTCCGTCGCCGCTGCCGACGAGTACAGCAGTAAGGCCCGCACCGTCGGGCACGAGGTGACGGAGGTCGAGTCACTGCACCGCGAGATCGAGGTGTTCGACGTCGGTGACGAGGTCCTCGACCGTCTCGGGTCCGAGATCGGGGTCAGCGCGAACAGCTTCGAACGCCTCCGCTTCCTGCAGACAGCGATCCCCCAGTTCTTCCAGGCCTCGATGCTCGGCGCAGCGGTCTTGAGCCTGCTGCTGATCATCAACAGCTCTGCCGAGGCCGACCTGGCTGCCATCGGAGCGATCGTCCTGCTGCTGATCCGGTCGATGTCCTCGGCCCAGCAGCTGGTCACCGCCCACCAGCGTGTCGTCGAGTACCGCGCCTACGCGGTCGCTCTGAACCTGGTGATCGGATCGCTCCACGAAGAGCGTCGCGTCTCGGGTGAGGAACGGCCGAGCGCGCTGACGCCGCTCCGCCTGAACGACGTGCGCTTCAGCTACGACGACGAGACCGACGTCCTGAAGGGACTCGATCTGGACCTGCGCGCGGGTGAGATCGTCGGGGTGGTCGGACCGTCCGGGGCCGGCAAGTCGACACTCGTCGAACTGTTGCTCCGCCTCCGCCTCCCCACCTCCGGATCCATCACGTGCGGCGGGGTACCCATCGAAGACATCGACACCGCCGAGTTCTCCCGTCGGGTGGCCTTCGTCCCCCAGCAGCCGGAACTGATCGCCGGCACCGTCGCGGAGAACGTCGCCCTGTTCCGGCAGCTGCCACCGGACCGGCTCCGTCGAGCCGTCGAACAGGCCCACCTGGACACCGAGGTCGACGCGCTGCCCGACGGGATCGCGACCCGGCTCTCCCCGGACGATCGGGCGCTCTCCGGCGGCCAGCGTCAGCGACTGACGATCGCCCGGGCCCTTGCCGGCGACCCGGACATCATCGTGCTGGACGAACCCACCAGTGCCCTCGATGCGGTGTCCGAGCACGCAGTGCGCCAGACGCTGGCCGAGCTCCCCGATGACCGTCTGGTCATCATCGTCGCCCACCGGTACTCGACGCTGCGGTCCTGTACCCGGATCCTGGTGCTGGGAGATGGTCGCGTCGACATCGACGCCACGCCCGACGAAGTCGCGCAACGATCGGACTTCTTCCGGGCGATGGTCTCCGAGAGCTCCTGACCCGTCCTGGGCGGCCGACGCACGAGCAGGCGCGTCAGCCGGTGAGACCCCGGGCGTCGCACCACTCGACGAACATCAGGACGTCCCAGAGCTCGTAGGCACGGTTCTCCGAACTGGAGAGGTGACGTCTCCATGCGTCCTGCACCAGGTCCGCATCGAGGCACGACTCGACCGTCGACGAGGAGAGCCGCTCGGTCGCCCAGCCCCGGAGCGGCCCACGCAGCCACTGGTCCAGCGGAAGACCGAACCCGGCCTTCGGTCGGTCCACCAGAGCTGTCGGCACGTACCGCGACAACACCATGCGCAGCGGCCACTTCGATCGACCCTCACGGATGAGCAGGTCGGTCGGCAACGTCAGCGCGAACTCGACGACGTCCCGCGCCAGCAGCGGCACTCTCGCCTCGAGCGAGACCGACATGGATGCGCGGTCCACCTTCGCGAGGATGTCGTCGGGCAGGTACGTGAGCGAGTCGACCGTCTGCATGCGCCCGACCAGGTCGGCACCCGAGGGCCACCGGCCGGGCGACGAGGCGAGCGTCGACGGCTCGGTACTGCCGCGGACCAGCTGCTCCGGGGACCGCCAGTGGCTCACGAGCCGCAGGTAGAGCTCCTCGGGAGAGAGCGAGTCCGCGATGCCGGCGACCTTCGCGACCTTGACTCCGGCCATGCGCGGTCGGCGACGCTCGGGCACCACCCGACTCGCACGGTCCCAGGTCGCGGGCGGGACCTTCGACACGATCTGCGCCGCTCGTCGACGCGCCGGCTCGGGCAGACGTGCGAGCTGGTTCCAGACCCGGGGGGCCCACACGTAGCGGTTGTACCCGGCGAAGAGCTCGTCGCCGCCGTCACCCGACAGGGCGACCGTCACCCGACCGCGGGCGAGCTCGCTCACCAGCCGGGTGGGCACCTGCGAGGAGTCCGCGAAGGGCTCGTCGTACATCCGACCCAGGGAATCGACCACGCCGAGCACATCGGCATCGGTGACGATCAGCTCATGGTGGTCGGTCCCCAGGTGTGCAGCCACGGCACGGGCCGGGGACGACTCGTCGAACCGGCTGTCCGTCGAACCGATCGTGAAGGTCTGCACCGGATGGGACGACTCCTGCTGGGCGATCGCGACCACGGCAGATGAGTCGATCCCCCCGGACAGGAACGCACCCACCGGCACGTCCGCCACGAGTCGGTCCGACACCGAGCGCCGCAGCAACCGGTCGAGCTCGTCGACCGCCTCGCGCGGTGAGCCGCCGAATGAGCCGCGCCGCTCGGCCAGCTCCGCGAGGGACCAGTACGGGACGGGATCACCGAACGACCCGTCCGGTTCGACGGTGAGGATCGTGCCGGGCAGGAGCTTCGAGATGCCCCGGTAGATCGTCCACGGCGCCGGCACGTACTTGTACCGGAAGAACAACGACAGAGCATCCCGGTCGATGGTCGCGTCCAGGTCCGGGTGGACGGTCAGCGCGTCGAGGTTCGAACCGAACACGATCTCACCGGTCGGGAGCCGCCCGTGGTAGAGCGGCTTCTCGCCCATCCGGTCGCGAGCCAGGTGCAGACGCCGGTCCCGTCGGTCCCAGAGGCCGAGCGCGAACATCCCGTCGACCCGCTGCAGCGTCGGCTCCAGGCCCCAGTGTGCGATCGCCTCGACCAGTACCTCGGTGTCGGAGGTCCCACGCAGCTCGACCCCGATCGCCCGCAGGTCATCAGCCACCGACCGGTGGTCGTAGATCTCGCCGTTGTAGGTGATCACCCAGCGGCCGTCGGCCGAGCTCATCGGCTGGTGGCCGTGCTCGGACAGATCGAGCACCGCGAGTCTCCGATGACCCAGACCGGCCCCGGTGGAGTCGTCGGTCCACACCCCGTGACCGTCCGGGCCTCGGAACGCCATGCGTTCGGCCATGCGTTCCAGCAGCGCGGCGGTCTCCTCCGCACGACGGACTCCTCGAGGGTCGAACACGCCGACGATGCCGCACATCAGGAACCCGACCGACCCGATCGCCCGGACTGCAACTGCTCATAGCAACGTTCCTGGTGCTCGATCGCCGTCCGGGCGTCGAACACTGCCGACATCTCATGGGCTGCCTCCCCCATCCGCAGCCGGAGCGGAGCGTCGACTGCGACACGGGCCAACGCGGTCGACAGGGCCCGGGCGTCGTCCGGAGGCACGAGATACCCGTTGACGCCATTGCTGATGTGCTCCCCCAACCCGCCGACCGAGGTCGCCACCGTGGGCAGACCCGCCGCACTCGCCTCCATGAACGCGAGGGGAAGACCCTCCTGGCGTGAGGACAGACAGAACACATCGCTCACCCCGAGCAGCTCGGGCACGTCGGAGCGGAATCCGAGGAAACGGAACCGGTCGCCCAGACCGAGGGCCGCGTGACGCGCCAGCAGGTCGGCCTGGCGCGGTCCGTGCCCGACGGAGAGGACGACGACCTCCGGGTGGTCCCGAACCAGGTCCGCCGTGGCGTCGAGCAGCACGTCCACACCCTTCTCGCTCCGCAGGTTGGCGACGTTCGTGACCACAACATGATCGGGTCGCAGGTCGAGTGCCGCACGCACCTCTGCGCGCCGCACGGGTGAGGCTCGCACGTCCTCCAGGTCGATGCCGTGGGACAGGACCTCGACGTGGCGACGCAACAGCCGTGGCACCGAGCGACGGACGCCCTCGGACACCGCGAACTGTGCGTCGTCGAGCGGGTAGGTCGACGCGTTCGCCACCCGGGTCGGCGAGCCGTACGCGCCCCAGGTGCAGTGCTCGGTGTAGACGTGGGGAGGGCTGTGACGCGCCGCGGTGAGCAGCACCCGGGCACCCGTTGCCGGCATCGGCGAGTGCGAGTGCACGACGTCGACGTCCCGCTCGCGCACCAGGGTGCGGAGGTCACGCAACCATGCGGTCGCTCCACCCGAGCGCCCGAGTCGGATGCACTCGACGTCGAGCGACTCCAGCTCCCTGACCACCGACTCGGGACGGTCGACCAGGTAGGCGGCGACGTACCGGAACCTCGTCCGATCCCCCAGGCGGGCATGGTGGACCAGCAGTCGTTCCATTCCGCCAGGTCCGAGGCCCTTGGCGAGCCACAACACCTGGATCGGTTGTGAACTGATCCCCACCGGGCCCCCATCAGTCGTCGTCGCGCCCATCTTGCACGTTCGAGCACGGAGAACGACACCTGTGGGCAGTAGGCGCCATACTTCAGACAGATGCGCGTGTTGCAGGTCACCTCGTCGTCGCAGCGTCGTGGGGCCGAGGTGTTCGCACAGCAACTCGGCGAAGAACTCCGGAATCGGGGACACGAGGTGCGCACCGTTGCGTTCCGGTCCGATGGCACGGGGCCGGGGCTGGGGTTCATGGAACTGCCGGCCGGTCGCTTCTCTCCGGCGGTGCTGCACGCCCTGACGTCCCACGCCCGGTGGTCGCAGGTGGTGGTGTCCCACGGTGGTTCGACACTGCAGTCGGTGGCGATCGCTTCCGCCCTCGCACGGCGGCCGTTCGCCTATCGCAACATCGGCGACCCGAGTCACTGGGGCGCCGCCCGTCTCTCGCGACTGAGGATCGGTCTGCCGCTCCGCCGGGCGACCGGTGTGGCCGCGTTGTACGACTCTGCGGCGTCGTACCTCGTCGAGCACTACGGGATCCACCGCGGGCGGATCAGCGTGCTGGGCAATGCCGTTCCTGCGCAGGACTTCCCGTCCGCAACCGTCGAGGACCGTGCCGCGGCGCGTGCTCGCCTGGGTCTAGCTGCGGGAGTCCCGGTGATCGGCTACCTCGGGGCGCTCGCACCCGAGAAGCGCCCGTCGTGGATGATCGACGTCGCCGTCAGGCTGGACGGCGTCGTCGTCGCTGTCGCCGGCGACGGACCCCTGCGCGCCGAGATGAGCCGGAGCGCAGCAGGTGTCGCAGGGTCCGCGCGACTGCACGTCCTCGAGCCACCGACGGATCCGGCCACGTTCCTGCGTGCGGTGGACGTGCTGGCGGTTCCGAGCACCACCGAAGGTGTTCCCGCAGTGGTGCTCGAGGCCGCACTCACGGGAACTCCGGTGGTTGCCACCGCGGTCGGAGGGGTGACCGACACCATGAGATCGCTCGATTTCGGTCGGACGGTGCCGCGTGACGACCTGGAGGGGTTCATCGATGCTCTGCGGCAAGTACTGGCCCGGCCGGGCGAGTTCACCGCCGACAGGGCGCGGGTGGTGGAGGCACACGATCTCGGATCCGTCGCGACACGTTGGGAGAGTTTCCTGAACGGCATCGTGGATCAGGATCGCTGACCTCGACGTGGACGCCGAACCGGCCGGGTCTCAACCGGTCGACGCCGCGCTCTCGACCGCATGGTAGATCTCGACCAGGCGGGTCGTCGACGCGTCGACGGTGAAGCGCTGCAGGAAGTTGCGTCGACCCTCCATCGCCAGCCGGTTCGCCATCTGAGGGTCCTCCAGCATTCGACAGATCGCTGGACCGAGCCCGGAGCGCTCCACCACGATCGCGTTGACCTCGTCCACGAGCACACCGTCGAGTCCGTCGACCCGGGCGCTGACCACCGGGGTGGCGGATGCCATCGCCTCCAGAAGGGCACCTGCCGCTCCCTCACGCCACGACGCACAGACGACGACGTCCGCCCGGGCCAGGAGGGCTGCGACGTCGTCGCGCTGGCCCAACAGATGGACGCGGTCGGCGTGGCGCATCCCGGACATCACCTCGGCGATCAACGCTGAAGCCGAACCCTTCCGTCCCGCCACCAGCAGCACCGCCTCGGGATGGCGGTCCGCGACAAGGTCGAACGCGCGCAGCGAGAACTCGTACCCCTTCGAGGAGTCCTGCCGACCGATCGCGAGCACCACGGTGGCGTCGGGCGCCAGTGACACGTCGGCCAGCGGTGCAGTCGCGGACCGCTCCCCCAGGGCCAGACCCGGGTCGCGCCCACGTTCCCCCACGAAGACACGCCGGCCGTCGACCCGGAGGTCGGCCGCGTTCGCCCGGGCGACTCCCTCGGTGACCGCGTGGTACCAGCTGCCCGACATCCGCCCAAGAGTCATCTCGACGATCCGGGCCCGCTGCAGCGTCAGGCGATTGGTGCCCGGCTCGGCTCGGCGCTCGGAGTTGTATCCCGTGGTCGCCCAACTGATCAGGAGCGGCGTACGGACCCCCAGCATCGCGATCTGGGTGGGCACGGTGGCGGCGTACAGGATGCCGTGGACGAGGTCCGGGCGGAGTCTGCTGACGAGGCGCCGGATCGAACGGGATCGTCCGAGCACGGAACGATGGTGCGACAGGTCGTGCACCGTCACTCCGCTGCTGCGCAGGGCAGGAACCAGGTCCTGGCGCGAGGTGAGAACCACCAGATGCAGATCGACTCCCCGGGCGATCAATCCCGGTGCCATGGCCAGCAACGACTGCTCCGCGCCGCCGTCGCCGTCGACTCCGGGCATGACCTTCACCACGCGGAGCTGCTGCCGGGATCCGGGGGCCACAGGATCCGGGGTCCCCGGGCCCGACCCCGGGCCGGAGGGCAGAGTCACCGTGCGGCGTCCCACGATCGAGCAGCACCGTCACGTGGCGCGTAGTACTCGTCGTAGTACGACTGCTCCCGGCCCATCCCGGGTGCGCCGACCAGCACCACGCCGAGGATGTTGGCATCGAGTCGACGCAGCGCCTCGATCGATTGCCGCAGTCCGGCCTCGGTCGTCCGACCGGAGCGCACGATCATGATCACGTGGTCGACCACCGGCAGCAGCTCGAGCGTGTCGCTCGCGGCACGCAACGGGCTCGAGTCCAGTACGACGGTGCCACCCCGCTCACACGTCTCGATGCACAGGCGTTTCGTGGCCTCGACCAGATCCGCAACCTCACGTGTCGGGGGACCGCAAGGTGCCACCCAGAGGTTCGGGTTCAGCGTCGAGTGCACCACCTGGTCGACCGAACCTCCGGGGCCCGCCCTCGCCAGGTCCCGGAGCGACGGGGAGCTGCCGACGCCGAGCAACCGGTTGACCTCGGGTCGGCGGAAGTCGCCGCCGACGACGAGCGTCTGGGTCCCCACCTCTGCGAGCGCCTGCGCGATCAGCGCGGTGCTCGTCGACTTCCCCTCGCCGGGCGAGGTGGACGTCACCAGGTAGACCTCACCACGGGGGGCCGCCTGCGGCTGGCCGTAGGGAGGCGGAACGTGCGCGGCGCGCTCGGGCGCGTTCGCTGCGTCCGCCGCGTGGGCGAACTGCATCGCGGCTCTGACACGGCGGTACGGCTCGGCCCAGGCACCATCCAGGCGGATGGGCTGACCCGGTGACTGCGACAACTCCTCGGCGCCCACCAGTCCGACCTCGGCGAGCACGGGAAGGTCGACGATCTCGGCGAGCTCGTCACGTGTGTCGACCCGCCGGTTCAGTCGCTCGATCAGCAGGACCACGACAGCGCCGAGGAGGAACCCCATCAGCCCGAGAAGTGCGCCGCGGACCGGGATCGAGTTGGGCACGCTGACGAGACCGTCCTGTGCGAGTCGCGGCGGCTCGAGGCCGAGTCGGTCGTACGGCTCGGTACGGTTCAGCTCGTTCTGCGCACGCTGCAGCTCGGACCGCTGCTCCGCCCCCTGCTGCACGAGTTGACGTCGCTGGTCGATCAGCGACGCGGTGACGACGTCGTTGGGTGCTGCGCCGGGTACCGAGATCTGCGGGTTCGCCGCATCGAACGTGGTCAGCTGCTCCTCGGCGTCCACGACCCTCGCCTCGAGCTCCACCAACAGCTCGCGACCGTCGGCCTGGGACTCCTCTGACGCAATGGCGAGGAACGCGTCGACCACTGCGCCGACCCGTGCGGTCGCCAGCTCCGGATCGGTGTCGTTCGACGAGACGGTGATGGAATTGCTCTCCTCATCGAACTCCGTCGTGATGCGTGACGCCAGGTCGTTGGCGGTCTCGCCGCGACCGAGCGCCTCTGCGGCCCGCCTGGTCACCTCGCCGCGGGTGATTCGCAGCTCGTCCTGGGACACGAGGGCCTGCCCCTGGGTGCTCTGGCGTGCGACGACGACCTCGGAGACGGTGTAGACGGGATCGCTGCGATCGGACGCCAGGAACGTGGATCCGACACCGGCCACGATGCCGACCACCGTGGTGATGACGAGGATCATCCACCGACGTTTCAGAACAGCCAACAGCTTTGTCACAGCAGACCCTCGCCCCCGTGCCGATGCTTCTCCAGCGCCGACACAGGCGGCTTCTCGACCGGGTCAGGGTACATGTCCGTCGTGTCGATCCCCGGATCGGCGGGGGACCTACGGAAGAAGAGCGAGCTCGTCAGGGCGGCGGCCGGCATGGCGACCAACGTGAACAGCAGGGGCAGCATCTGGGTCCGTTGGCGGGCCAGGATCCCGAAGTTCCCGATGTAGGAGAACGCGAGCACGAAGACGAAGGCGAAGGCACCGGCGTAGACCAGATAGGGCCGCCGGGTGACCGTCCGGGCCCAGGTGATCAACCGTCGGCGACTCACGAACACCAGGACGACCAGAGCGAGGCCCTCGGCCGACGCCAACAACCCGTTGAAGCTCGAGGCCTCCCAGGGGAACGGCCGGAAGATGACGGTGACCACCGCGTTGGGGACGTCCACGAGCGAGGTCACCGCCGGCGGGATGAACTCCGATCCACCCATCGAACTGACCTCCTCGGTCTTGTCGAGGATCGTCGAGATCGACGCGTCGGGGTCCTCCCCGACGATCTGGGACAGCTGGGTCGTCGCGAGCGCGGCTCCGCCGAGGAGCAGCACGAGCGCCATGACACGCAGCACTGCATTGCGGATCGATGGTGCACCGCGGACACCGGCGACTGCGCCCACCGAACTCGCGAGGATCAGCGCACACACGGCGATGAGTGCCATGTGGGGCCGCACGAGCAGCAACCCGCCCGCGCCCGCGACGAAGATCACCAGACCCAGGACGCGTGCGCGTTCGGCCAGCAGGATCGACGCGCCGTAGCTGGCGATGCCGATCGCTGCGATCATCAGCGCCTCCTTGCCGATCGAAGCGGGCCAGAACAGCAAGGAGGGCCAGAACAGCACGAGGCGGTCGTACCGGCGGTGGTCGGCCTCGGGGACGGCACGCCGCAGTGCCCGGCACATCAGGACCTGTCCGAGGAAACAGAACCAGCTGAAGACGAACGAACCTGCGTAGCGGGAGACGCCGGTGACGAGGTACACCGAGGCCAGGACGATACCGACCCGGACCGTCTCGGCGCCGCGTGACGCGAGCACCTCGGGGTCGAGCAGGAACTGACCTGTTCGCCAGCTGCGGACCATGACCGCCGCACCCTCGGAGTAGATGCCGGCGTCGGCGTTGTCGTCGTAGACGTGGATGATCACCGCGTAGCGGATCAGCGTGAAGACCATCTTGAGAGCGAACGCGATCGTCAGGAGTCGACCGAACCCGGGATCGGCGTCGCGTCGGGCGATCCAGCGGATCATCGGGATCGTGACGAGCGTGATCGCGATCAGAGTCAGGGCACCGGTCAGCACGTCCCAGCTGAGGCGGTCGAGGCCGAGCGCTATGGCGAGCAGCACGACGACCACACCAGAGGTCGCAGCGATGACCGCGGTCCTCTCGTAGTTCACGTCCGCCGGTGGAGCCCCGGCACGATCACGGGCCAACGAGGACCTTGCGCAGCGCTGCGACGACCCGGCTGAGGTCGTCGTCGGTCAGACTCGAACCGCTCGGAAGGCACACCCCTCGGTCGAACAACTCGTCGGAGACCTTGCCGCCGACTGTGGGCACACCGGCGAAGACCGGCTGGCGGTGCATCGGCTTCCACGCCGGGCGGGCCTCGATCTCCTCGGCTCCGAGCGCCGCGCAGACGACCTCCGGCGAGGACACCGCCGGGTCGATCTGCAACACCGTGAGCCAGCCGTTCGGGACACCCCGGTCGTCCCACGGCATCGCCTCGACACCGTCGATGTCGCGGATCGCCTCGCGGTAGGCGCCGTTGACCACGTGGCGGCGTTCGATCATGGTGGGCAGTCGCTCGAGCTGACCGAGTCCGACCCCGGCGAGCAGGTTCGACAGGCGGTAGTTGAAACCGACCTCGTCGTGCTCGTAGTGGATCACCGGTCGACGCGCCTGTGACGCCAGGTACCGGGCGCGAGCCATGTCGTCCTCGGTCCCGACGAGCATCCCCCCGCCGCCGGTGGTCATGATCTTGTTGCCGTTGAAGCTGAAGGCGCCGTAGCGCCCCCAGGACCCCGCGGCCCGGCCCATCCAGGTCGCCCCGACCGCCTCGGCCGCATCCTCGATCAGGACGACGTCGAAGCGGTCGCACGCATGTGAGAGTCGATCCAACTGGGCGCACTGCCCGTACAGGTCCACCACGATCACCGCTCGCGGAAGGCGACCGGCGGCGGCGGCCGCCTCGAGCTCGGTCTCCAGCAGGTCTGGATCCATGTTCCAGGTCGTGGTCTCGGAGTCGATGAAGCGCAGCGTGGCGCCGGTGTAGAGCACAGCGTTCGCAGGGGCGATGAACGTCAGGTCCGAGACCCACACCTCGTCACCGGCTCCGGCGCCGGCGAGCAGCAGCGCCAGGTGCAGCGCCGCAGTGCCGCTCGACAGCGCCGCTGCAGCGGGCGCGCCGACGAGTTCGCCGAACTCCGACTCGAACGCGTCGACCGAAGGGCCGAGCGGCGTGATCCAGTTCGAGTCGAACGCCCCGAGCAGGTGCGCCCGTTCGACCTCGGACATGTCCGGCGGTGAGAGATGGATCCTGCGCACGAGTCGCCACGCTACCCGGGGGCGGCGAGTGGGTCCCGCCGTCACGATCGGACCTGCCGCCGGACCGGTACCATCCCGGACGTGTCCACCGCGAAGCCCTATCGGAGCAAACGGCTCGTCGACCTGGCCGTCCTGGCGATGGTCGCGGTGCCCGCCCTGACGCTGGGCGTGCTGTGCTCGATCGCGGTGGGGTGCACGTCGCCCGGACCGGTGTTCTTCCGTCAGGAACGCATCGGGCGGGCCGGACGACCTTTCCGGGTGTGGAAGTTCCGGACGATGGTCGCCGGGGAGAACCCGATCATCCCCGATGCCACACGGATCACCCGCGTCGGAGGCGTTCTGCGCCGCTACTCGTTGGACGAACTGCCGCAACTCCTCAACGTCGCCGTCGGCGAGATGAGCATCGTGGGACCTCGACCGACGCTCGCCTATCAGGTGGAGCGCTACGACGACCACCAGCGGCGGCGCCTGCAGGTGCGACCCGGGCTCACCGGCCTGGCCCAGGTCAACGGCCGCAACGCGTTGTCGTGGGGAGACCGGATCGACTTCGACGTGGAGTACGTCGAGACGCAGGGACCCGCGCTGGACCTGCGGTTGATCGCGCGCACGGCCCGCGCCGTGCTCGGTGGCGAGGGGGTCGAGGGGCACGCAGCGGACGACCCGATCGCATCGGTCGCGATGCCGGCCGGGACCGACGCCGCGGTGACGGACGGTTCGGGAGTGGCGGGGTGACTGCCGGGCTGGTGATCGTCGGAGCGGGGGGTCACGGCCGTGAACTGGCCGACGTCGCCCGCCTCACACGCACGGTGTCGGGGTTCGTGGACGACGGCCCCCTGCCCGAGGACGACCGCCTCGAGCGACTGGGGTTCGCGTTGCTCGGCGACATGGACTGGTTCGAGCAGAACCCGTCCGACTGCGCACTGGGTGTCGGAACCTCCGCGGTGCGTCGGCGGCTCGTGGCCCGGCTGACCGCAGCGGGCTGCGGGATCGTGACCATCGCGCACCCGGGTGCCTCGATCGGTACCGACGTGCGCCTGGGCCACGGCGTCGTCGTGTACGACCGGTCGACGATCACGACGAACGTGCAGATCGGTGACCACACCCACCTGAACGTCGGCTGCGCGGTGCAGCACGACTCCGTCGTGGGATCGTTCGTCCAGTTCAGCCCCGGAGTGCTGGTCAACGGTGACTGCGTCATCGGCGACGACGTCTTCCTGGGCTCCGGTGCGATCGTGACGCGGGGATGCACGGTCGGCCGCGGGGCGAGCGTGGGAGCGGGCGCCGTCGTGCTCTCCGACGTCGCGCCGGGGACCACCGTGGTCGGTGCGCCCGCCCGCCCGACTCGCATCGCCTGAACCTGCTTCCGGCCGCCCACCGAACGGCTGGGACGCGTCGTTCAGAACAGTTCGACGTCACCCAAGGACAGGTCGAGCTGGGCCATCTCCGGGACCGCTCCGCCGTCGACCGGTCGCCAGACCAACGTCGGGCCGAGGCGCCGCACGGGCACGAACCCTGCCCGAACCGACCCGACGCCTTCGCACCGCAGCGCGTAGTCGGCACCAGAGGTACGCAGCGCGTACCCGACCGCACGACCGACCCGGGCACGCGGCGGGGCGAGCACCTCGCACAACGTCATCTCGGTCGCCGTGCCCCGTCGGCGGACCCGGAACACGATCGCACCGTCGCGCAGGTCGGCGCCCAACGGCAGAGCGCGGTAGTTGAGCGGCTCGAACGCGTAGCGCCAGCGCAGGTAGGCGGCGCTGCGGTCGGTTCGGATACCCGTGCCGGGCTCGGCGCGGGCGAGCAACTCCTCGAGAGCCGCGGTGTCCTCGAACAGATCCGCCGCCGGCACCCCGACCCGGACCGGTGCGCTCCATTTCTCTGCCGCGGCCCGCGCACCTGCGATTCTCGGTGCAGCGACCAGCGAACGGAGACGCAGCGCGACCGGTACGCGCCCGACGATCTGCCACTGCATCTTGAGGTACCCGGGTCGACTCTTGTCGTTCGGGGTGTTGAACACGGCGTCGACCCCGCTCGCCGCCAGCTCGGGCAGCGCGCCGAGCGTGAGCTTCGTGAAGATGCCCTTGCCCTGCCAGTCCGGATGGGTGGCGGTGTCCACGGCGCGCACCGCATCGAACGGCACGCCGTCGGTACCGAGGAACCTCCAACGGAGGAAGACGCGCAGGCCGACGAGGTCACCGTCGGGCGACTCGGCGATCCACGCGGGCGAGACGCCGAAGGCGTTCTGGTCGTGCTTCCACGAGTAGAACGCCTCGTTCGGGTCGCCGTCCTTCCATCCCAGCGAGGCCCGACACAGCTCGATCATGCGTGGGCGGTCCTCGGGCGTGGCCGCACGCACCGTCACCTGCGGGCCGGCATCGCCGTCGTCCGCACGTGCCTCCGACCCGGCCGCCCTCGTCATTGCGTCACAGTACCGACTGCCCGCTGCGCCGCTGTGGTCGCAGCAGCGGCCGGAGAGCCACGAGATGCTCGACGCGGCGCCGCAGGGTGGCAGGGGCCCGGACCGCCTCGATGGTGAGACGTCGGAACGGCTGGGGCGACTGGCGATACAGATGCATCCACCGTTGCTCCCGAGCCGTCAGCGGATGGGCCGGACCGAGCCAACCGAGGTCGACGCCGGTGGCCTCGGTCACCCAGTTCGCGGCGACCCCGGAAGGCGGACGCGCCTGCCAGCGGTCCAGCAGATCGACCACGATGGTCCGGTCGAGGTCCGCACGGTCACAGAGCTGCGCCACGTCGCGCAGGTTGCTCCATCTCGGGACCGCGGAGCCCAGACCGATGTGGACGAGAGCGTGCGCGAGGTGGAGCTCCGGCGACAGGGTCGGCAGCTCCACACCGCCGATGACGACACTCCGCGGTGCGTCCCACAGGTCGTCGACGTCGATCAGGAGTCCCCACGGGCCGTGGGCGATCGTGCGGTGCAGATCCAGCTCCCAGCCGTGCGGGTCGACCAAGGTGACGCTCTTGCCGACCCGTTCCTCGTAGCGCCGTCCCACGGGCTCGTAGACCCGGCGGAACCCCTCGCGTTCGAGTCGACCGACGATCTCGGTCATACGCGTTCCCTCGACCAGCAGGTCGATGTCGCCGAACGCCCGCCAGCTCGGGTCGGGGTACGCGGTGTGCGCGAG
>Ga0105047_10010726_pt1 | contig 14953 bp, 17 predicted proteins | sample MAT04_FD_78384 | JGI IMG/M metagenome (GOLD analysis project Ga0105047, IMG submission 78384) | Freshwater microbial communities from Lake Fryxell liftoff mats and glacier meltwater in Antarctica - MAT-04 (megahit assembly) | ecosystem: Environmental > Aquatic > Freshwater > Ice > Liftoff... | reverse complement strand
TTCGCGCGCTGGCCGACCTGCCGATGGCGATGACGGCGCATATCGTCTTTGCCGCTTATGACGACCGCCCCGCCACCCAATCGCCCGAAATGATCCGGGTGATCCGCGATGAGATCGGCTTTGTCGGGCTGTTGATGACCGACGATCTGAACATGCAGGCGCTGTCGGGCACGCTTGCCGACCGCACGCGGGCCGCCATCGACGCGGGCTGCGATCTGGCGCTGCATTGCAAGGGCATTCTGTCCGAAATGCAGGCTGTTGCGGGGCAGGCGGGGGCGATGTCCGGGGCGAAACGCGGGAGGATGGCACGCGCGCTGACCTTCCGCCACACGGCAAAGCTTGACATTGCCGCGCTGGACGGCGAACTGAGGGTCCTTATGGGCCCTTCGCATGGCTGAGACGACAGACTGGCTGCAACCCACCACCGCCGAGCGCCTGGCCGCCGAGGCGCTGATCGTCGATGTCGACGGGTTTGAAGGCCCGCTCGATCTGCTTTTGACGCTGTCGCGCAGCCAGAAGGTTGATCTGCGGAAAATTTCCGTGCTGCAACTGGCCGAGCAGTATCTGAAATTTGTGGCGCAGGCGCAGGCTTTGCGGATCGAACTTGCGGCGGATTATCTGGTGATGGCGGCCTGGCTTGCCTATCTCAAGTCACGCCTGCTGTTGCCGCCCGAGCCGGGCAGCGCCGATCCCAGCGCCGATGAACTGGCGGGGCATCTGGCGTTTCAGCTGGAACGGCTTGCCGCGATGCGGGATGCGGCGGCGACGCTGATGGCGCGCGATCAGCTTGGCCGCGACCGGTTCGCGCGGGGCCAGACCGAACAGGTGGACAGCCGCCGGGTGATCCGCTGGGAAGCGACGCTGCTGGACCTGATGCGCGGCTATGCCCGCATCCGCACCCGGGATGATTTTCGGCCGTATTCGATGGACCGCCATCACATCTTCACGCTGGAACAGGCGCTGGACCGGATGCGCGGGATGCTGGGCTATGCCGGGGCCTGGACCGACCTGATCACGTTTCTGCCCGAAGGCTGGGCCACGCCCGAGCGCCGCCGTTCGGCCACCGCCGCGCATTTCGCCGCCGCGCTGGAGCTTGCCAAGCGGGGATTGATCGAACTGCGGCAGTCGGACACCTTTGCCCCGATCGAGATCAAGACGCGAGAGGCGCGATGACCGAGGACCCTTTCGGCGAGCCGATCGAAAAGACCCTGTTCGAAGCGCCTCCCTTGGCCGAACAGGAGCGGATGATCGAGGCGATCCTGTTCGCCTCGGCCGAGCCGGTGACGATGGGCGAGCTTAAATCACGCCTGCCGCACGCGGCTGATCCTGCCGAGGCGATGGTTTTGCTGAGGAAGCGCTATCAGGGCAGGGGGGTCGATCTGGTGAAGGTCGGCGAGGCCTATGCCTTTCGCACCGCGCCCGACCTTGGGCATCTGATGCGCAAAGACGTGACCGAGACGCGCAAGCTGTCGCGCGCCGCCATCGAAACACTGGCGATCATTGCTTATCACCAACCCGCCACCCGCGCCGAGATCGAAGAAATTCGCGGCGTTGCGGTCAGTCGGGGCACGGTGGACCAGTTGCTGGAACTGGACTGGATCCGGTTCGGTCGCAGGCGGATGACGCCGGGACGGCCGGTGACTTTCGTCGTGACCGAGGTTTTTCTGGACCACTTCGGCCTGTCGTCCGCCCGCGATCTGCCGGGCCTGAAGGAACTGCGCGCCGCCGGCCTGCTGGACAACCGGCCCTTGCCCGCGGGCATGGGCAGCGAGGCCGCCGATGCCGAGTTTGACCCGACCGATGCCCCGGAAGGGCAAAGCGACATGTTCGAGGATGAGCCATGGACCTGAGCCGTCTGATCCAGATGATCCTGAAGCGTTTCCTGATGCGCTTCGTGAGCCGGGGGATCAGCGCGGGCTTTGACAAGTTCGCCCCGCCTCCGACAAAGACCGGGCCGACGAAAACCGGGCCGACAAAGCTTGCGCAAAACGACATGACACCTGCGGAACGTGAGCAGGCCAAGGCGGCGCGCGAATTGCAGCGGCGCGCGCGGCAAGCGACGAAGCTGACGCGCCGCCTTTAGCCCGCGCACAGGACGCAGCACCCTGCACCCGGCATCCGTGACGGAATTGCCGCAGCGCCGCGTTGATTTCAGTCAAGGCGGCCCCATCTGTTCTGGGGCTTGATGTGCGGACCTGACAGGATGATCCGTTATGACCGTGACCGTGGACCAGATCGTTGCGCGCAAATCCGGCAAGCGCCGCCGGCTGTGGTTGGGGCTGGCGGTGCTGGCCGTGCTTGGCTTCGGGGTTTGGGAATGGCAAAGCCGCAGCGCCAGTGCGGCGCTGCCGGCCTATGCGACCGTGACCGCCGGCATGGGGGATATCACCGTCACTGTCACCGCAGTCGGCACGGTGCAGCCGATCCAGACCGTCGATGTGGCCGCCCAGATCTCGGGCACGATCACCAGCCTGCCAGCGGAGGTCAACGACGAGGTCAACGCGGGCGATGTTTTGGCGATGATCGACACCTCGACCCTGGAAGGGGCGCTGCAACGCGGCAAGGCGACGCTGGCGGGGCAGGTCGCGAGCCTCGCCATGGCGCAGGCGACGCGAGATGAAGCCGCAGCGACGCTGACCCGCGCGCAAAGCCTGACCGAACGCGGCATTGCCACCCAGGAATCGCTGAGCACCGCTGCTGCTGCTGCCAAGCGGGCCGAGGCGAGCATTGCCGCCGCCGAGGCGCAGAAGGACGTGGCCGAGGCGGATGTGAAGCTGGCAGAGATGAACCTTGCCAAGGCCTGCATCTGCGCGCCGATTGACGGGGTGGTGCTGTCGTCGGAGGCAACGCTTGGTCAGCCGGTGTCTGCGGCAGGCGCGACGCTGTTCACCCTCGCGCCCGATCTGAAACAGATGCAGTTGAAACTGGACGTGGACGAAGCCGATGTGGGCCGCGTGCAGCCCGGCAATCCGGCGACGTTCACGGTCGAGGCCTATCAGGAGCAGGTGTTCACCGCCAAGGTCACGATGATCGCCTATGCCAGCGCCACGGTGAACGATGTGGTGACCTATGCCACCACGCTGTCGCTGGACAATTCCAAGGGCCTGCTGCGCCCCGGCATGACGGCGGCGGCAGATATCACGGTGGAACAGGCGAAGGGCGTTCTGAGCGTGCCCAATGCGGCGTTCCGCTATTCACCGCCTGCTGCCGGAACCTCGGCGCGGGGATCGGGTCTGCTTGGCATGCTGTTCACAAGGCCGCCGTCCAACGCGCCGATCTCGGCCACCACGACCGAAGGCGGCACCCGCAGCTTGTGGGTTCTGAAAGGCAGCACGGTGAGCGAGGTGAAGGTCAAGACCGGCGTCAGTGACGGCATGATGACGCAAATCCTGTCCGGTGATCTGGCGGCAGGCGATCTGGTCATCACCGGCGCGAAAGCCGCGCCATGAGCGACGGCGGGAAGGGGACTGGGCCGATGATCCAGTTGCGCGGCGTGACCAAGACCTATGGCAACGGCGAATCCATCGTCCGGGCGCTGCAAGGCATTGACCTGGATGTGGACAGCGGCGAGTTCATTGCCGTGATGGGCCCCTCGGGGTCGGGCAAGTCCACGGTGATGAACGTGATGGGGTGCCTGGATACCCCGACCTCGGGCACGTTCCATCTGTTCGGCGCGGATGTCAGCGCGCTGGACCGCGACCAGCGCGCCTTGCTGCGGCGGCATTTTCTGGGCTTCATCTTTCAGGGCTTCAACCTGCTGCCGCGCACCACGGCGCTGGAGAATGTCGAATTGCCGCTGGTCTATCAGGGGGTTCCCGCCGATCAGCGCCGCGCCCGCGCGATGGAGGCTTTGGCCAAGGTCGGCCTGTCGGGGCGCGAAAGCCACAGCCCGGCGGAACTGTCTGGCGGCCAGCAGCAGCGCGTCGCCATCGCCCGTGCCATCGTCACCAAACCCGGGCTGATCCTGGCGGACGAGCCGACCGGCAACCTTGACAGTGCCCGCAGCCGCGAGATCATGCAGCTTCTGTCGGCGCTGAACCGCGACGAGGGCATCTCGATCCTGATGGTCACGCATGAGCCGGACATGGCGGCCTTTGCCAGCCGAACCGTCACTTTCATCGACGGCAGACTGGCGGGGGACACCTCGGGCCGCAATGGTCCGGTGGAGGCGCAACATGCTGCTTGAAACGTTTCGGCTGGCGCTGCTGACGGTGTTTCGCAACAAGCTGCGGTCGTTTCTGACCGTGCTGGGCATCGTGATCGGGGTCGCTTCGGTCATCGCGATGGTGACGGTGGGGCAGGGCTCGACCGCGCAGGTGCAGTCCGATGTCGCCTCGCTGGGGTCCAACCTTTTGAACCTGCGCGCCGGGGCGCCGGGGCAGGGACCGGGTGGCAGCAGCATCTCGGTCCCGGCGCTGACGCTGAAGGATGCGGCGGCGCTGGCGCAGTTGTCCTCGGTGACTGCGGTGGCACCAGTGGTGGCCAGCAGCGGCACGGCGGTGGCCAACGGGGTGAACTGGAGCACCTCTGTCACCGGGTCGGACGCCAACCTGCTGACGATCCGGGGCTGGACGCTGAGCCTTGGGCGCAACTTTACCGACGCCGAAGGGCTGGCGGGCTCTCCGGTCTGCGTTTTGGGCGAAACGGTTCGGACCGAACTGTTCGGGGCAGGTGATCCTTCGGGGGCGACGATCCGCTTTGCCACGATGGCCTGCCGCGTGGTGGGGGTGCTGGCCAAGCGCGAGGCATCGACCTTTGGCCAGGATGAGAACGACATGATCCTGATGCCGATCCGCACGGTGCAACGGCGTCTGATCGGGTCTTCGGATGTCGGGCAGATCTATATCTCGGTGAAGGACGGCATTTCCACCGATGTCGCCAAGGTCGAGATAGAAACGCTGATGCGCGAGCGTCGCCGGATCGGCCCGAATGACGAAGACGATTTCAACGTGTTCGACATGAAGCAGATCTCGTCGCTGCTGACCGGGATCACCTCGGTTCTGACCGGGCTGTTGTCCGCCGTGGCGGGGATTTCCCTGGTGGTGGGCGGCATCGGCATCATGAACATCATGCTGGTGTCGGTCACTGAACGGACGCGCGAGATCGGCATCCGCATGGCCATTGGCGCGACCGAGGGGCAGGTGTTGATGCAGTTTCTGGTCGAAGCCATCGTGCTGAGCGTGATCGGCGGGATTCTTGGCATTGTCGTGGGGCTGGGGCTGGGACTGGCCGGGTCCTATGCGCTGAACATCACCTTCACGCCGGACCCGCGGGTGGTGGTGGCGTCGTTCATCTTTTCGGGCGTGGTGGGGGTGGTGTTCGGCTATTTCCCGGCGCGGCGGGCGGCGCGGCTGGACCCGATCGAGGCGCTACGGCATCAGTAGATAGGCGCCGCCCAGGACCAGCACGGTCAGACACGTTGCGGGCCAGAACGTCCGGGCCATCGCCGTGCCGCCAAGCGAGGCGGCAATCCCGGCTTTCACCGCAAGATTGATCGCGGTTGCCAGAAGGATACCCTGCGCCGCAATCAGATCCGGCCCGGCCATCCGGGCCGCGGTGACGGTGATCGCGTCCAGATCCACCAGTCCCGATATGCCCGCGACCACCAGAAAGCCCGCGTCGCCCCATTGGGCTTGCAGCAACGCGGCAATCAGGCTGACCCCGGCAAACAGCGCCGCCATCTGCAGCGCGCCGCCCAGATCGAGCGGCGATTTCAGCGCAAATCCTGTCGCGGGGCCAGTCGCGCCGCCATGCCGCAGCAGCCAAAGCGCCGACCCCGCCAGCACCGCCAATGCCGCGCCATAGGGCAGGGCGAGCAGCACCAGCAGCTCTGGCCGCAGCACCGCCACCAGCACCGCGATCCGCGCCAGCGATACCGCACCCGATATGCACATCCCCGCCGCCAGCAGACGGTGCTGCGCCGACGGCAGGCGGGCCAGTCGCGCAAGGCTTGCCGTGGTCGCGGTGGACGAGGCAAGACCGCCGATTGCCGCCACCAGCAAGATACCCCAGCGCGCGCCGAAGCTGCGCACCGCCAGCCACCCGGCAAACGACACGGCAGCGATCGTCGTGGCAATCAGCCAGACCGCCCGCAGGTTCAACGCGCCCCAGGGGTCCAGCGGCTTGTCCGGCAGCAGGGGCAGCATCAAAAAGGCCATGGCCAGCAGGATGATGCCGTCGCGCACCTCTTCCCAGCTCAGCCGCGCGACGAACTCGTGCAGGATATTGCGGAATGCCAGCACTGCCGCTGTGGCAATCGCGGCTGCCACAGCCGCCGGCATGTCACCAATCGCCGCCATCGCACCCAGCAGGAACACCACCAGCCCGGCAATCGCCGTGGTCGCGCCGAAGGACTGGGTCGAGATCGCCTCACGCGCCTCAAAACCCGCGAACACCACTGTGAAAGCGACAAACCCCGCAGCCGCAAAACCGCCACCCAAGGTCTGGCCCATGACCGCCGTCAGCCCGCCGGCAAGGCCAGCCAAAGCAAAGGTGCGGATGCCCGCCGCGCGTTTGTCCTGATCTTCGCGCTGATGCCAGGCCCGTTCCAGCCCGATCAGCAGACCAATGGCCAATGCAACGCCCAGACGCAGGATAAGGCTGTCATTCGTCATTGGACACGTTCACCCGGCCTATCCAGGGTGGATCCTTCATGGGCCGGAATCGCGGGCAAGGCAAGCCGACATCCCGGCGTATCTATATCCGATAATCCATATTATGTAAAACATGGATCAACGCCGAAGCAGGTAAATGTCCATGATCCAGCCGTGGCGGCGTCTTGCGGCCTCTCGTGCGGCGATGATGACAGGACCAACCTCGGCCAAAGTGCCGCTGAGGATGATCTGGTCGGGCATGCCGACGTAAGCACCCCACCAGATCGAAACGCCTGCCGGATCAAGGCTTTGGAACGAGCACTTGCCATCCAGCATGACCACCAGCGTCTCGGCGCCAACCGGCCAGCCGTGGTCAGCGAGTTGCCGCCCGGTGGTGATCGTCACCGGCGCGCCGATCTCGTTCAGCGCAATGCCGTGCGCCGCCGTCAGTCCCTGGACCGAGGTGATCCCGGGCACGACATGCACCGGCAGACCCAGCCGCGCGGCAATCCGCAGCGTGGAATCATACAGCGACGGATCGCCCCAGACCAGCAGCGCCACATGGGCCGGATTGCCGTGGCTGGCGATGGTGCCCCGCCAAACCCCGGCAATGGCATCGTGCCAGGCCTCTACGCCGGTCAGATAGTCCAGCGACAGATCGCGCCCCGGCAGGTCAAACTCGGCAAACCGCACGCCCGGATTGCGGATCACCTCGGCACAGATCGTGCGGCGCAGGTCCGCCAGATCGGCCTTGTCCGCGCCCTTGCGCGGGATCATCACCAGATCGGCGGCGTTCAGCGCCTTGATGGCTTGCAAGGTCAGATGGTCCGGGTTGCCAGTGCCGATGCCGATCAGATGCAACGCGGTCATGCGCTGTCCATCAGGGGGCCGATCAGGATCACGGCCGGGCTGTCGCTGGCCGCTTCTAGTGTGGTGGCCAAAGTGCCGAGGGTTGCGCGGGTCAATCGCTGGTCCGGGGTCGAGACGCCTTCGGCCAGAAGTGCCGGCGTCTCGGCAGCAAGCCCCGCCGCGATCAGCTTGGAAGAAAGCGCCGCAAAGGTCCGTTTTCCCATGAAAATCACCGTGGTGGCACCGGGATCGGCCAAGGCCGCGATGTTCAAATCCGCCGGCAAAGCGCCGGTCACGTCATGGCCGGTGATGAACTGCACCCGCCGCGCCGTCAGCCGCCGGGACAGGGAAATCCCCGCCGCCGCCGCCGCCGCCGAAGCCGAGGTGACACCCGGCACCACCTCGAAGGCGATGCCCGCCGCACGGCAAGCCTCGATCTCTTCTTCCAGCCGCCCGAACAGCCCGGCATCGCCGGATTTCAGACGCACGACTTTCACGCCGGTCTGCGCATAATCCACCAGCAGCCGACTGACCTGATCCTGCTTGGGCGAGATGCGCCCGGCCCGCTTGCCCACGCCTACCAGATCAGCGCCCTCCCTGGCCAAAGCCAGTATCGGGCCCGCCGACAGGTCGTCGTACAGGATGGCATCTGCCGCCTTGATGCGATTCAACGCCCGAACTGTCAGCAGGTCAGGATCGCCCGGACCCGAGGATACGAAAGAGACAAAACTCATGCTGCCCCCGCTGTCATGCTGCCCCAGTTTCATGGCGTCTCTGCGATCATGTGGAAGAAGGTGCCAGAGACCCTGCCCCGCCGCGATCCGGTCTCCATCACCTCATTGTCCTCGGCATCCGTGACTTTCGCAAGGATTTCATCAGGTTGCAAGACGATGGTCGAGTAATGAAATTCATGCCCCGCCATGCTGTCCGGCAAACCGGGAACCGGCTGAAGCAGCTTTGCCCGCCGATATCCCAGATGCATCTTGCGCTTTTCAAACGATGTGACCAATCCCAAAAGGCCCGCCATTTCATGCCGCTGCCCGGCCTTGTCAATCAATGCGGCCCCCAGCGCCATATAGCCCCCACATTCGCCATGCACCGGGTGCCGCATCGCAAAATCCCGCAGACCCGCCTGGAAGTGATGCGCCGCCGCGAGAGTGCCGGCGTGAAGCTCGGGATAGCCGCCGGGCAACCAGCAGACATCCGCCTCGGGCGGCGCCTCATCGGCGAGCGGCGAGAAAGTCACGATCTCGGCCCCGGCAGCGCGCCAACCGGCCAGAAGATGCGGATAGATGAAGGAAAATGCCGCATCCCGGGCCAACGCGATCCTTTGTCCCGGCGGCGTGATCCGCGTGGCAGGACCGGGCTGCGGTCCTGGACATGCCGCCGCCAGGATCGCGTCCAGATCAAGGTGGTGCGCCATCAGCGCGCCTGCCACATCCATCAGCGCGTCCAGTGCGGGATGCTCCACGGCCTGGATCAGGCCCAGATGCCGCTCTGGCATCACAACCGCGGCGCTGCGCGGCAGACAACCAAAGCAGGATATCCCTGCCTGTTCAAGCCCTTGCCGGGCGAGCCTTTCATGGCGCGGCGAGCCGATCTTGTTCAGGATCACCCCGGCCAGCCGCACTTCGGCGCGATACGCCTGCAGGCCCAATGCGACCGCCCCGGCAGTCTGCGCCTGCCCCGAGGCGTCGATCACCGCCACCACCGGCCAGCCCGTGCGCGCCGCGAGATCCGCGCTCGCGCCGCAACCCCAGGCCCCGGACGCGGCCACCCCATCGTAGAGCCCCATCGAGCCTTCGGCGATCACCAGATCGGCGCCCGCGCCCTGTTCCAACAGCCCGCTGACCATCGGCCATGGCATCGCCCATGAGTCCAGATTGAACGACGCCCGCCCGGTCGCTGCCAGATGAAAGCCTGGATCAACGTAATCCGGCCCGGATTTGAAGCATTGCACCGCGAGGCCCCGCGCCCGGAACGCCCGCGCGAGGCCAAGCGTCACCAAGGTCTTGCCGCTGCCCGATGACGGGGCCGAGATGATCAGGCCCGGTGGGTCAAGATGGGGCGTCATTCTGCCTCCGGAAACCGGGGCGAAGTCCCGCGCGGACGATAGCGGCGGTCGTAGTCGTCGGCGTAAAGGCGGCTGTCACTGAAGCCCTCTTGCGCCAGGGCCGGGCCGACGAGGATCAGCGCGGTGCGGTCGATCTCGGGACCGATGGCCGCCTCGATCGTGTCCAGCGTTGCGCGAACCACCCGCTCGTCGGGCCAGGACGCGCGCCAGACCACCGCCACCGGACAGTCCGCGCCATAGGCTGGCGTCAGTTCCGCCACGACGTGCGGCAGGGCATGGATCGACAGATGGATCGCCAGCGTCGCCCCGGTGCGTGCGAAGTTCGCCAGAGTCTCACCCGGCGGCATCGGCGAGGCGCGCCCCGAAGTGCGTGTCAGAACAACGCTTTGCGCGAGGCCGGGGAGGGTCAGTTCAACCCCAAGCGCCGCAGCCGAGGCGGCAAAGGATGGAACCCCGGGCGTCACGTCATAGGAAATGCCCAAGGCGCGCAACCGGCGCAACTGTTCCCCCATCGCCGACCAGACCGACAGATCGCCCGAATGCAGACGCGCGACATCCTGGCCCGCCGCATGGGCGGTGGCAATTTCGTCAATGATCGCGTCCAGCGACATTGCGGCGGTGTTGACGATCCTTGCGCCAGCCGGGCAATGCGCCAGGACGCCTTCGGGCACCAGCGAGCCGGCATAAAGGCAGACCGGCGAGGCGGCGATCAGATCGCGCCCCCGCAGCGTCAGCAAATCGGGCGCGCCCGGCCCTGCCCCGATGAAATGCACTGTCATGTCGGCCCCTCTGCCAGGGCAACGACGGTTCTGCCGTCCGGGCCCTTTGTCCGTGCCACCAACAGCCGCGCACCCGGCCCCGCCGCTGCCAGGGCAGAGGCTTCCGCGACCGATCCCGTGCCGTAAAGCGCGCGGCTGAGGCCGGTGCCGGCAACATTCTGCGCAGCGAGAAGATCGCGGGGCACAGCGATGATCTGCAAGCCTAATTCCGCGCACATGGCTTGCAGGCCCGGCTCAAATTCCTTGCCTTCCGCCGTTGCAAAGGCGTTGGCCCCTCCGACCAAAGCCAGGGCGGCTTTCAGGCTTTCCAACGTCACGCCTTTGCGAAAGCCAAGACCGGCCACGATCATTTCTGCACGCTCCACTGCACCACGGGCCGCGACGGCTCCCAGCCCCGCCGGCTGCCCAAGGCGGACATTTCGGCCAGGTCGATCCGCATCAGACCGCCGCCGAAACGCACCTGCGCGTCATACAGCAGCGCTTCCGTCTCAAGCGTCACCGCGTTCATCACCAGCCGCGCCCCCGCCGGCATCAGCGCCCAAAGCCGGTCCAGAAGCGCCTCCGTGGCCCCACCGCCGACGAAAATCGCATCCGGCGGCGGCAGAGTGTGCAGACCTTCCGGCGCACGGGTTTCAAGCACCGTAAATCGATGCTCCAGCCCGAACCGCTCGGCGTTCTGCCGTGCGCGGGCTGCACGGTGCGGGTCCGCTTCCAGCCCAAAGGCACGGGCGCCCGGCGCGGCCAGCAGGAATTCGATGGCCACGCTGCCGGACCCGGTGCCGATGTCCCACAGGACCGCGTCGCCAAAAGGCGCCAATGCCGAAAGCGTCAGCGCCCGCATCGGGCGTTTGGTGATCTGACCGTCATGGGCAAACAGCGCGTCCGGCAGACCCGAAGCGCATGGCAAGCCCCTGCCCTGCGCCTGAACCGCCAAAGCGACGGGCGCAGAAAACGTCATGTCTTCAATAGTCTCCGGATCAATCTTGAGGATCCGCTCTCGCGGGCCGCCCAAAGCCTCCAGCGCCCAAACCTGCGAGGGGCCAAACCCTTCGGCTGCCAGATAGGACAGGGTTTCCGCCACCGCCTTGCCGTCCCGCAACAACAGGATCAGCCGCTGTCCGCGCGCCAGAACCGGACGAAGCCGGGTCAAAGGAGCCGCATGAAGGCCAAGGCAAAGCACCTCTTCCAACCGCCAGCCCAGACGCGCGGCGGCCAGTGAAAACGTGGAGGGTGCGGGATAGGCGTGCCAGTCGCCGGGGCTCAGATGCGCCGCAAGACTGCCGCCCGCGCCGTACCAGAACGGATCGCCCGAAGCGAGAACGGCGACCTTTTGGCCCCGGCACGCCAGCACCGGCGCCACGTCGAACGGCAGCGGCCAGGTGCAGCCGCGTGCGCCTGCCTCGGCCAAAGCCAGATGCCGGGCGCCGCCAAAGATGATTTCTGCCGAGGCCAGCGCGGCCCGGCTTGCGGCGGACAGCCCTGCCAGTCCATCCTCGCCGATGCCGATGATGGCAAGCCAGGGGTCAGCCATGCGCCGCGTCCTTGTTCTGGGCGGAACCACCGAAGCGAGCCTGCTCGCCCGCGCCCTGTCGGCAGCGGGAATGGACGGCGTCTATTCCTACGCGGGCCGGACCGAGGCGCCGCTGCCGCAACCCCTGCCGACACGGGTCGGCGGCTTTGGCGGAATTTCCGGCCTTGTCCGCTATTTGCGCGCCGAAGCTGTCAGCCATGTCGTGGACGCCACGCATCCGTTCGCCGCGCAGATGAGCGCGAACGCGGTGGCAGCCTGCGCCGAGACCGGCATTCCGTTGCTGGCGCTTGAACGTCTGCCTTGGGCCCCGACGGACGGGGATCAGTGGCAGCATGTGCCCGATATCGCATCGGCTGTGGTCGCCCTGCCCGATGCCCCGATGCGCATCTTTCTCGCCATCGGGCGGCAGAATGTTGAGGAGTTCTCGGCAAGGCCCGAACATCAATACCTTGTGCGGCTGGTGGACGCTGGTGCGAATCTGATGTTGCCGGAGGCCGAAGTTGTCATTTCGCGCGGGCCGTTCACCCTGGAAGGCGATCTGGCGCTGCTGACGGCCCATCGCATCCAGATGGTGGTTTCGAAAAACTCTGGCGGAAGCGGTGCTGCCGCAAAGCTGGAAGCCGCCCGGGCCTTGAAGCTGCCAGTGCTGATCATCGACCGCCCGGTGGTGCCGGAGCGGACACGGGTCCAGACTGTGGCAGAGGTTCTCGCGTGGCTGGCTCATCCGGCGAACCTTGGGGTATAGATCCAGCGCCCGACACGGCGGGTGGCAGAATTGCCGACGATGACCAGAGTGCGCATGTCGGCCATCTCGGGCCGTGCCTCGGCCAGCGTCACCGTCGCCAACGCCTGATCCGGCGTCGAAACTGCCCGCGCGAATGCGACAAGCCGGTCCGGGGCGCTTACCTCTCGCAGCACGTCAAGAACGCGCGCAAAGCCATTGGGGCGGCTGGCAGATCGCGGGTTGTACAGAGCAAGCGCGAAATCGGCTTCCGCCGCCAGACGCAACCGCCGTTCGACCAGATCCCAGGGCTTCAGATTGTCGCTGAGGTTGATGCAGCAGAAATCATGGCCCAACGGCGCACCCAAAGCCGCCGCCGCCGCGAGCATGGCGGTCACGCCGGGCAGCACCTGAATATCGAGGCCCTGCGCTTGCGGCCAGCCTTCCAGTGCTTCGAACACCGCAGAGGCCATGGCGAAAACACCCGGATCGCCTGAGGAAACCACCACAACCCTTTGACCCTGCAGAGCCATTTCGATGGCGGCCTTGGCGCGGTCCATCTCCACGCGGTTGTCGGACGGATGCAATGTCAGACCCGGACGCGGCGCGACGCGCGCGACATAGGGGATATAGCCGACGACATCGCTCGCCTCGGCCAAAGCGGCGCTGACTTCCGGCGTCACCATCGCCTCGGACCCCGGCCCCAGACCAACAATGGTCAGCTTGCCGTTCACGCGGCCACCTCGGGTCGCCGGCCGTGGCCATGCACCAGCACGATGGCGAAGTAGGGGCATTGATCGTCCGGCGCATCCACAAGGCGCATCACCTTTTGCCCCGGCATGGTCCCGGCTTCGACCAGCCAGGCGGCATCAAACCGGCCAGATCGCTGCAAGGCGCGGCGAATTTTGGGCAGATTGCGCCCGGTTTTCATCACGACCAAGGCGTCGGCCGCCTGCATCTGCGCGGCGAGATCATCCTCGGGCAGCGTGCCCATCACCACGGACAGCACATCATCGCCCCAGGTGATCGGCTCTCCCGTCGCGGTCCAGCAGCCCGACATCCCGGTGATGCCCGGAATGATCTCGACTTCAAGGTCATCCCGCAAACGGCTGTAAAGATGCATGAAAGAGCCATAAAAGAACGGATCGCCCTCGCAAAGCACCACCACATCCTGCCCGCCCGCTATCAGCCGAAGCCGCGCGGCCCATTGGTCGTAAAACCTGGCGAGTGCGTCATTATAGGCCGCGCCGTCGAAGGCAAGTTCCGTGGTGACGGGATATTCCATCGCCAGTTCCAGAACGTCCGGCCTCAGCAGCCCCTCCACGATCCGCCGCGCTTGCCCGGCCCGGCCCGCCTTGCGGAAATAGGCCACCACCTCGGCGCCTTCGACGGCACGGCGGGCCTTCACGCTCATCAGATCGGGATCGCCGGGTCCAAGGCCGGCGCAGATGATGCGGCCCATGGCTATTCCCTTCTGCTGGCGAGGGCGTTCACCGCCGCTACGGTGATTGCGGACCCGCCGAGCCGTCCCTCGACGATCAGCGCAGGGGCGGGCGGCGCCGCCATCAGCGCCGCCTTGGATTCGGCCGCCCCGACAAAGCCGACCGGGCAGCCGATGATTGCGGCTGGGCGCGGGCAGGCAGGGTCCTGCAGCATGTTCAGAAGATGAAAAAGCGCGGTTGGCGCATTGCCGATCGCCACCACCGCACCGCCCAGCACCGGCCGCCACAACTCTACCGCCGCGGCAGAGCGCGTCGTCGCCATCGCGGTCGCAAGACCCGCAACCGCGGCGTCATGCAAAGTGCAGATTACGGCATTTTCGGCGGGAAGCCGGGCGCGGGTGATGCCTTCCGACACCATTCTGGCGTCGCAAAGCACAGGCGCCCCGGCTTCCAGTGCCGCGCGCGCTTTGATCGCCATGTCCTTGGTGAACTTGATGAATCTCTCCAACCCCACCATCCCGGCGGCATGGATCATGCGGACGGCGACAATCTCTTCTTCGGGTGTGAAGCGGCTCAGGTCCGCTTCGGCGCGGATCATGGCAAAACTGGCCAGATAGATTTTCGCGCCGTCGGTTTCATAGGCATGCATCACGGGGCCTCGGCGAAAAGATCAGGAGAATCGAGGTTCAGCGCGTCAGCGGTGAAAATCCTTTCGCAGGGGTCCCGCGCCGTCCCATTCCGGACCAGCCCAAAGCCGCGCGGCGTGCCGGTCAGCGTGACATCGGCGACACCGGGATGGGCACAGCCCTTGCTGCACCCCGAGACATGCACGGTCCGCCCCAGTGGCACCGAGGGCGCAAGTCGCCGGGCCAGCTTGCGGGTCTTTTGCCAGGCCTGCGGACAGCCGGGGCTGCCGGTACAGGCCATGACCCGCAGGCGGGCATCCAAGGGATCGGTGATCACG
>Ga0105047_10010724_pt1 | contig 14954 bp, 12 predicted proteins | sample MAT04_FD_78384 | JGI IMG/M metagenome (GOLD analysis project Ga0105047, IMG submission 78384) | Freshwater microbial communities from Lake Fryxell liftoff mats and glacier meltwater in Antarctica - MAT-04 (megahit assembly) | ecosystem: Environmental > Aquatic > Freshwater > Ice > Liftoff... | reverse complement strand
ATCTTCCCCCTAAGCGGAATCGTATCGGAAAACTGGGCCGATCTGTCCCCGCTCGCCAAGGTTGGGGACTATTTGTGGCCCATCACCTTGCCGGTGACGGCGCAACTTGTCGGCGCATTCACCACGCTGACCTTGCTGACCAAGAACAGTTTTCTCGAAGAGATCGGCAAGCAATATGTGATGACCGCCCGCGCCAAGGGTCTGTCCGAGCGCGCCGTCCTTTATGGCCATGTGTTCCGCAACGCGATGCTGATCGTGATTTCCGGCTTTCCGGGTGCGTTTCTGGCGATCTTCTTCGGCTCGTCGCTCCTGATCGAGCGGATTTTCACGCTGGATGGCCTCGGCCTGCTGGGCTTCAACTCGGTGGTGCAGCGCGACTATCCGGTGGTGTTCGGCACCCTGTTCGCCTTTGGCCTTCTCAGCCTGATCGTCGGCATCATCTCGGACCTGACCTATGTGATCGTTGACCCCCGCATCGACTTCGAGACGCGGGGCTGACACATGGCCGAAGTTGTCACACTGGGCCAGCGGCGCTGGCGGAACTTCAAGACCAACAAGCGGGCGCTGTGGTCGCTGGTGATCTTTTCGGTGCTGTATGGCCTGTCGCTGTTTGCCGAGGTTCTGGCCAATGACCATCCCCTGCTGGTCAGCTTTCGGGGCGAGATTCGCGCTCCGTTCCTGCGGTTCTATTCCGAGGCGGACTTCGGCGGCGATTTCAAGACCGAGGCGAATTACCGCGATCCGATCGTGCAATGCCTGATCGTTTCGGGCGGGGTGCAGACCTGCTTTGACACGCCGGAAGACACGGTAAAAGCTGCGCGGGATGGCACGCTCAAGGACGAGGATTTCCACAAGGGCTGGATGATCTGGCCGCCGATCCCCTACAAGTTCAACACGATCAACAACGTCAAAGGCGCGGCCCCGTCCTCGCCAGACCGCGATCATTGGCTGGGCACCGACGACACCTCGCGCGATGTTCTGGCGCGGGTGATCTACGGGTTCCGCATCTCGGTCAGCTTCGGGCTTTTTGTCAGCTTCCTCACCTCGATCATCGGCATCGCGACCGGGGCAATCCAGGGCTATTTCGGCGGCCTGACCGACCTGATCTTCCAGCGGATCATCGAGATATGGTCCTCCACCCCCTCGCTTTACGTCATCATCATCGTCGGCGCGATCTGGCGGATGTCGCTGGGCCTGCTGATTGCGCTGATCGTGTTCTTCGGCTGGATGGCCTTGACCGGCCTCGTGCGCGCCGAATTCCTGCGGGCGCGGAACTTCGAATACGTCCGCGCCGCCCGCGCGCTTGGCGTCGGCAATGCCACGATCATGCGCCGGCACCTGCTTCCCAACGCGATGGTGTCCACCCTGACCATGCTGCCCTTTGTCGTCGTCGGCGCCATCAGCACGCTGACGGGTCTCGACTATCTCGGCTACGGCCTGCCGCCGTCCTACCCCTCACTTGGGGAACTCGCCTCGCAAGCCCAGCAGAACCTCGGCGCCTGGCACCTGACCTTCGCTGCGTTCTTCTCATCCGCCATCATGTTGTGCCTGCTGATCTTCGTCTTTGAAGGCGTGCGTGACGCTTTCGATCCCAGAAAGACCTTCCAATGAGCCTGCTGGAGGTCAAAGGCGTCCGAATCAGCTTCCCGCAGGACGGCCAACCCGTGACGGTCGTCAAAGGCGTGTCCTTCACCGTCGAGAAGGGCGAGACGGTGGCGCTGGTCGGCGAAAGCGGCTCGGGCAAGTCGGTGACGGCGCTGTCCACGGTGTCTTTGCTGCCGCGTTCGGCGATCATCGAAGGCTCCGCCAAGTTCGAGGGCCGCGAGCTTGTCGGCGCAGGCGACAGCGTGCTGCGGCAAGTGCGCGGCAACGAGATCAGCTTCATCTTCCAGGAGCCGATGACCTCGCTCAACCCGCTGCACTCGATCGAGCGGCAGATCACCGAAAGCCTGTCGCTGCATCAGGGGCTGCGCGGTGCCAAGGCGCGGGCGCGGGTGCTGGAATTGCTGCTGAAGGTCGGCATCCGCGACGCCGAAAGCCGCCTTCCCGCCTATCCGCACCAGCTTTCGGGCGGCCAAAGGCAACGGGTGATGATCGCGATGGCGCTGGCGAACGGGCCGAAACTGCTGATCGCCGATGAACCCACGACCGCGCTCGACGTGACCATTCAGGCGCAAATTCTTGACCTTCTGGCCGATCTGAAGCGGTCCGAAGGGCTGTCGATGCTGTTCATCACCCATGATCTGAACATCGTCCGCCGCATCGCCGACCGCGTCTGCGTGATGCAATCCGGCGAAATCGTTGAACAAGGCGTCACCGCCGAGATTTTCGCCAATCCCCAGCACCCCTACACGCAAAACCTGCTCGCCGCCGAGGCCAAGGGCCTGCCGCTGCCAGTGCCCGAAGGCGCGCCGGTGGTGATCGAGACCAAGGATCTGCGCGTCTGGTTCCCGATCACCCGGGGCTTTCTGCGCCGCACGGTGGGCTTCGTCAAAGCGGTGAACGCGGCCACTCTGACCGTGCGTGCCGGGGAAACCTTGGGGATCGTGGGGGAAAGCGGGTCGGGCAAGACCACGCTGGCGCTGGCGATTCTGAAACTGACGCCCTTCACCGGCAAGGTGGTGTTTCTGGGGCGGGACATGGCCGCACTGAAGGGTCAGGATCTGCGCGACATCCGCCGCGACCTGCAAGTGGTGTTTCAGGACCCGTTCGGCAGCCTGTCGCCCCGCATGACGGCCGAGCAGATCATCGCCGAGGGGCTTGGCGTCCACGGCGTCGAGCCGGGCCGCGACCGGCGCGAGATGGTGGCCGAGATCATGACCGAGGTCGGCCTCGATCCCGCCTCGATGGCCCGCTATCCGCATGAATTCTCGGGCGGGCAGCGGCAACGCATCGCCATTGCCCGCGCGATGATTCTGCGCCCCAAGCTTGTGGTGCTGGACGAGCCGACTTCGGCCCTCGACATGACGGTACAGGTGCAGATCGTCGATCTTCTGCGCGCGTTGCAGCAGAAATGGGGCCTCGCCTATGTGTTCATCAGTCATGATCTGCGGGTGATCCGGGCGCTGGCGCACAAGGTGATGGTGATGCAGGCGGGTGACGTTGTGGAAGCGGGCGGCGCGGTAGAGGTGTTCACCAACCCACAATCGGACTACACCAAGACCCTGATCAAGGCAGCTTTCGGCGCATGAAACTTCTGTTTGTCCACCAGAACTTCCCCGGCCAGTTCCTGCACCTGGCGCCGGCGATGAAGGCGCGCGGGCATGACTGTCTGGCGTTGACGGATTTCAACAACGCGCGGGACTCGGCGATCCCGGTGATGAAATACAAGGTCGATTCGCCCGTGGTCGATCCGGCAACCACCCGGTTGGGGCGCAACTACACCCAGATGAGCGACCGGGGCGTGACCGTGGCGCGGGCGGCGATGCAGATGCGCAAGCAGCACAATTACATCCCCGACGTGATCTTCGCCCATTCCGGCTGGGGCGAGCCCTTGTTTCTCAAAGAGGTCTGGCCCGAAGCCAAGCTGCTGATCTATGCCGAGTTCTACTATCGCGGGCGCGGTGCCGATGTCGGCTTTGACACCGAATTCACCCAGACCAGCTTCGATCAGGTGATGATCGCACAGGGGCGCACCACGCATCTGGGACAAGCCCTGCTGCATGCCGACGCGGGCCTGTCACCGACCTATTGGCAAGCCTCGACCTATCCCGTCCCCTTGCGCCGGATGATCGAGGTGATCCATGACGGCGTGAACACCGATGTGCTTTTGCCCAATCCCGCCGCGACGTTCACCTTGCCGAACGGCAAGGTGGTCAAGGCCGGGGATGAGGTTCTGACCTTCGTGAACCGCAATCTGGAACCCTATCGCGGCTACCATATCTTCATGCGCGCCTTGCCGGATGTGCTGGCGGCCCGGCCCGAAGCGCAAGTGGTGATCGTCGGCGGCGACGAGGTCAGCTATGGCGCGACGCCCAAGGGCGAGAAGGGCTGGAAGGAAAAGATCCTGTCCGAAGTGCAGGACCGCCTGCCGATGGACCGGGTGCATTTCATGGGCAAGGTGCCCTATGACCAGTTCGTCGCCGTGTGCCAGGTTTCTCGTGCCCATGCCTATCTGACCTATCCGTTCGTGCTGTCGTGGTCGATGATCGAGGCGATGGCAGCGGGCGCCCATGTGGTCGGCTCGCGCACCAAGCCGGTGGAAGAGGTCATCACCGACGGGCTCAACGGCACCTTGGTGGATTTCTTCGACGTGCCGGGGTGGAGCGCGGCGCTGACCGATGCCCTCGCCAACCCTGCGGCGCATCAAGCCAAACGCGGCGCGGCCCGCGCCTCGGTTCTGGCGCATTACGACCTGAACGGCCGTTGCCTGCCGCGCCTGGTGAAATGGGTGGAAGGCTTCGGTCCGGCGTAAACGGTCGGGATACCCCCCGACCTACAACCCCCGTAGGTCGTGGGATACCCCGACTCGGCGCGAAACCCACCTTACCAGAAAGTTAACAAAATTTCCGAAATCCAATGATTACAATGCGGTATTGGTAATTTCACGCGTGAAATCTGGCCGTTTTCACAGTCAAATCGCCGCCGAATGCTTGGCCCCGGTGTCATAGGCATCGAACATCCTCGCCACGATCCGCGTCAGGGCGCGGCCTTCCGGGATGATCTCGAAACGGTCCTCCCGCAGCACGACAAGATCGCCGAATCTTGCCTTTGCCTGCTGGAACAGCGGGCGCAGCCCCGCCAAAGCAGCGCCGAAGGTCCGGTCCAGTTCGGCGAAATTCACGCCGAAGTCGCACATCAGCGCCTCGATGATCCGCCCGCGCAAAACGTCCTGACCGCTAAATTCGTGCCCCCGATGGGTCGAGAATTGCCCGGCCCTGATCGCCTTGGTGTGATCGGACGTGCCCGAGGCGTTCTGCGCGAAGCCTTGCGGAAACCGCGAGATTGAAGAGGCGCCAAGGCCCACCAGAACCTCCGCCGCGTCGTCGGTATAGCCTTGGAAGTTCCGCCGAAGCTGGCCCGCTCGCGCAGCCTTGGCCAGCCCGTCGCTCGGCAAGGCGAAATGGTCGATGCCGATGGACCGATAGCCGTCCCGCCGGAACAGCGCCTCTGCCGTCTCGAACAGGCCAAGGCGTTCCTGCGGCGTGGGCAGGGTGTCCGACGGGATCATTTGCTGCCGTCGGCTCATCCACGGCACATGGGCATAGCCATACAGCGCCACCCGGTCGGGCGTCAGCGTCAGAAGCTGCTGGGTCGTGGCAGTGATGCGGCGGGCGGTCTGATAGGGCAGCCCGAACAGGATGTCGGCGTTCAGACTGGTGACGCCGCAGCCCCGAATCATCCCCACCACCCGCGCGGTCAGATCATAGCTTTGCTCGCGCCCGATCGCGGCCTGAATTTCGGGGTCAAAATCCTGCACCCCGATCGAGGCGCGGTTCATCCCCGCCGCGACCCAGGCGTCCAGCCGCGGCGCGTCGATCTCGCCGGGGTCGATCTCGACCGAGAACACGCCTTCCCGCGCCAAAGGCGCGGCGGCGAAGATCGACTTGGCCAGATCGTGGATCAGGTCGGGCATCAGCAAGGTCGGCGTCCCGCCACCCCAATGCAGGCGCGACAGGGTCACGCCGGACGGCAAAAGCCGGGAAAACAGGGCGATTTCCGCCTTCAGCGTCTCGGCATACGCCCGAACCGGTGCGTCCGAGGAGGTGCCTTGGGTGCGGCAGGCGCAGAACCAGCACAGGCGGCGGCAGAACGGGACATGCAGGTAAAGCGAGATTTCGCTGCCAGGCGGGATGGCGCGGATCCAGGCCTCGAACTCCGGCGGCCCGACGCCGGGCCCGAATTGCGGCGCGGTCGGGTAGCTGGTGTAGCGCGGCACTCTCGCGTCAAAAAGCCCCAAGGTTGTCAATTTCGCTTGGTTGGTCATTGGGGTAGGGTAAGGCTGCAGGGGCGACGTGCCTTTGACGCAGATCAAACCCGGACCCCATGGCTCAACACGACTTGAAACTTGGCACCCCCAACTGCGGCGATTGCCCGATCCGCCACCGCGCCGTTTGCGCGCGCTGCGAGACGGACGAGTTGTCGCGGCTGGAGGGGATGAAATACTACCGCAGCTTTCAGGCGGGGCAGACCGTGGTCTGGTCAGGCGACCGGATGGATTTCGTGGCCTCGGTCGTCACCGGCATCGCGACGCTGACCCAGACGATGGAGGATGGGCGGCGGCAGATGGTGGGGCTTCTGCTCCCGTCCGATTTCGTGGGGCGGCCGGGGCGGTCGATGGCGGCTTATGACGTGACGGCGGTCACCGATCTGGTGATGTGCTGTTTCCGCAAGAAGCCCTTTGAAGAGATGATGGCCGAGACGCCGCATGTGGCGCAGCGGCTTTTGGACATGACGCTGGACGAGTTGGACGCGGCGCGGGAATGGATGCTGCTTTTGGGACGCAAGACCGCGCGGGAAAAGATCGCGAGCCTTCTGGCGATAATTGCCCGGCGCGATGCCACGTTGAAGCTGAAGACTGCCAAGGGTGTGGTCGCATTCGAGCTGCCGCTGACGCGGGAAGAGATGTCCGATTATCTGGGCCTGACGCTGGAAACCGTCAGCCGCCAGATGAGCGCGCTGAAGCGGGATGCGGTCATTGACCTGGAGGGCAAACGGCGGGTGCTGATCCCCGACTTCAACCGTCTTGTGGAAGAAACCGGAGATGACAGCGACGGCGGTTTCCTGGGCTGATTTGACTGGATCTTCGCGGCGGCTGCGCAGGCACAAAGCGCCGCGCGGGATCGGATACGCGGCATCCTGCGACCCGTTGGGGGTTTCACACCCCCCAAACCCCCGGTGGGATATTTATGGCTTCGGTGAGGGGAGCCGGCTTGCTTGCCACTTCACCGAAGCCTCAAATACCCCGGGGTCTGGGGCAGCGCCCCAGTCTTTCCCATGAGAGCAGGTGACGCGTAGGATGGGGGATGCCCCCATCCCGCTCAATGCGCCATCAGGACAGGCACCTTGGTCTTTTCCAGCATTGCCCGGGTTGCGCCGCCCAGCACGGCTTCGCGGATACGGGAATGACCATAGGCGCCCATCACGATCAGATCGGCGCCGATGTCTTCGGCATGGCGGTTCAGCACGTCTGACACGCGGGGCAGGTTCAGCGCCAGCACCGACACTTCGGCCTTGGCGCCGTGGCGCACCAGGAACTCGGCCAGCATGCCGCCCGGATCGGACCGTTCCGGCCCGTGCGAGGGCGGGGCGATCACGGTCACATTGACCAGATCGGCGGCTTTCAGGAGCGGCATCGCGGCTCGGGTTGCGGCCAGGGCTTCGTTGGACTGGTTCCAGGCAAGCAAGGCGCGTTTGGGGGCGGCAAGCCCGTCGGGCATGGCCCCATCTGGCAGCACCAGCACCGGGGCGCGGCCTTCAAACATCGCCGCCTCGATCACCGTTTCGCTGTCAAGCCCGCGCCCGGCACCATAGGGCAGCGGCAGAACCACCAGATCGGCAAAGCGCGCAGAGGCGGCCACGACATCCACCAGCGAGCCGCTTTGCGCAGTCACCGTCTCGATCGACCAGCGCAGATCATAGCCGATCTCGCCCAAGGCCTTGCGCGCCGCTGCTTCGGCGGCCCGGGCATCGTCTTCGGCACGGTCGATGGTTTCAGCCATCAGCATGGCACCCGCGCCGATATAGGCATAACCGAGTTGCGTGTGGTCGACCCCAAGCGCCAGAATATCAAGGTGGCCGTCATTGGCCTTTGCGATCTGCGCGGCGGCAAGGATTTGCGCCTCGGCATCCTTGGCTGACAGCACGACCGTCAGAATCGATTTGTAACTCATTTCGTCCTCCTTGCGGGAAAGCGCCCAAGGGCAAGCCTGACAGGTCTGCACGGGTCGCACCTTGACCCGGATCAAGGCGCGGACGGATCACCTGCGTTGATATGGATCAATGCAGGCCTTGGTTCTGGAGGGCAAAAGGGCGCATCGCAGTCCTTCCCTTGCCATCGGCGAGCAAAAAGGGCGCGGCGAGGGCGCGACGACGGCGCAAAGTGAAGGGACAGGACTCCATGTGGGATTACGTCAAGCTGGTGATGCTTGCGGCGGTGGCGCTTTTGGCTGCAATGGCCGCGAATTTCGCGCGGGACCTGGCCTATGAAGTGAATGCGATCGAGGTGATGCTGGCAGCCGGCCTGACCTTTCTTTACGTGCTGCGCCATGTCGGAGAGCCGACCGCCCATCCGCAGAACGAATATATGGACGGGGTGGTCCGGGCCGGAGTGATCGCCACCACATTCTGGGGCGTCGTAGGCATGCTGGTTGGCGTGCTCATCGCCTTTCAACTGGCCTATCCGGTGCTGAACCCCACCGGCGTGCACGGCATCCTGAACTTTGGCCGCCTGCGCCCGCTGCACACCAGCGCGGTGATTTTCGCCTTTGGCGGCAATGCGCTGATCATGTCGTCGTTCTACATCGTGCAGCGCACCTGCGCGACGCGGCTTTGGGGCGGCAACCTGTCCTGGTTCGTGTTCTGGGGCTGGCAACTGATGATCGTGCTGGCCGCGAGTTCCTACGTCCTCGGCGGGTCCGGGGGCCGCGAATATGCCGAGCCGCCGTGGCACGTCGACATCTGGATCGCCGTCGTCTGGTTGTCGCTTCTGGCGGTCTACATGGGCACGCTGTTCAAGCGCCGTGAGCCGCATATCTATGTCGCGAACTGGTTCCTGCTGTCGATGATCATCACCGTGGCGATGCTGCATGTGGTCAACAACCTGGCCATCCCGGCGTCGATGTTCGGCTCTGCCTCGGTGCAGGTCACCGGCGGGGTGCAGGATGCGATGGTGCAATGGTGGTATGGCCACAACGCGGTCGGTTTCTTTCTGACCGCGGGTTTTCTCGGCATGATGTACTATTTTGTGCCAAAGCAGGCCGAGCGCCCGATCTACAGCTACAAGCTGTCGATCATCCACTTCTGGGCGCTGATTTTCCTCTATATCTGGGCCGGCCCGCACCATTTGCACTACACTGCGCTGCCGGAATGGGCTGCGACGCTGGGCATGGTATTCTCGGTCATGCTGTGGATGCCGTCCTGGGGCGGGATGATCAACGGGCTGATGACGCTGTCGGGCGCCTGGGACAAGCTGCGGACCGATCCGATCCTGCGCATGATGGTGCTGAGCCTTGGCTTTTACGGCATGTCGACCTTTGAAGGGCCGGTCATGTCGATCAAGGCGGTCAATTCACTCAGCCACTACACCGACTGGACCATCGGGCATGTGCACTCCGGTGCGCTGGGGTGGAACGGCATGATCACCTTTGGCGCCTTGTATTTCCTGACGCCGAAGCTGTGGAACCGGGCTGGCCTGTATTCGCTGCGGCTGGTGTCCTGGCACTTCTGGCTCGCGACGATCGGGATCGTGCTTTACGCCGCCTCGATGTGGGTGACGGGGATCATGGAAGGTCTGATGTGGCGCGAGGTGGATGCCAACGGGTTCCTGGTGAATGCCTTTGCCGACACGGTGGCTGCGAAGTTCCCGATGTATGTCGTGCGGGGCCTGGGCGGGGCGATGTACCTAATCGGGGCGCTGATCATGGCCTGGAATCTATACATGACCGTGCGCGCGCAGCCGGCCCCTGCGGCCGTGAACGCCAATGACTTCGTGCCGGCGGAATAGGGGGCAGCCATGACGTTTCTGGAAAGACATAAAGCCATCGAGACCAATGCGACGCTGCTGCTGATCCTCAGCTTCCTCGTCGTGACCATCGGCGGGATCGTGGAAATCGCGCCGTTGTTCTACATGCAGAACACCATCGAGAAGGTGGACGGCATGCGGCCCTACACGCCGCTGGAACTCGCGGGCCGGGCGATCTATGTCCGCGAAGGCTGCTATTTGTGCCACAGCCAGATGATCCGCCCGATCCGGGACGAGGTTGAACGCTATGGCCATTACAGCCTCGCGGCGGAATCGATGTATGACCATCCGTTCCAATGGGGGTCCAAGCGCACCGGGCCGGATCTGGCCCGCGTCGGGGGGCGGTATTCCAACGCCTGGCATGTCGATCACCTGACCGACCCGCAACTGGTGGTCCCCGAATCGATCATGCCGAAATATGGCTTCCTCGCCACGACCGGGATCGACGGAGAATACATCGCCGACCTTCTGCAGGCGAACCGCATCGTCGGGGTGCCCTATTCGGATGACGAGATTGCCAATGCACGGGCAGATTTCATGGCGCAGGCCAATCCGGACAACGACAGCACGGGCCTTATCGGGCGCTACGGCGACAAGGTGACGGTGGCCAACTTTGACGGCGCGCCCAAGCTGACCGAGATGGATGCGCTGATCGCCTATCTGCAGATGCTGGGCACCTTGGTCGACTTCTCGACCTATCAGCCTGATCCGACGCGTTGAGGGGGGCCATGCAAGACACCTACACCCTTCTCAGCCAGTTCGCGCAAAGCTGGGCCCTGGCCGGGATGGCGGTCTTCTTCGTGCTTGCGGTCGCATGGGTGTTTCTGCCCGGCAACCGCAAGACCTATGACGCCGCCGCCCAATCGATCTTTCGTGATGACAGCAAACCCGATGCCGACCACCCGGCATCGGGCGACGGACAAGGAGCCTGACCATGTGCGCCAAGAAAGTGACGCAGCAACCGCCGAAAGATGTTGGCACGACGGGCCATTCCTGGGACGGGATTCAGGAGTTGAACAATCCCTTGCCGCGCTGGTGGATTTGGACCTTCTATCTGACCATCGTGTTCTCGGTCGGCTATACCATCGCCTATCCGGCCTGGCCGATGATCACCCGCGCCACGCAAGGGGTGATCGGGTCCAATCAGCGGCTGAACGTGGCGGCCGATATTCAGCGCTGGGATGACAAGAACGCAGGGATCCGGGAAAAGCTGGTCGCGGCGGACGTGAACGCGATCCCGACTGATCCGGCGCTGAGGGACTTTGCCGTCAATGCCGGGCGGGCGGTGTTCAACACCAACTGCATCCAGTGTCACATGCGCGAGGGTCAGGGCAACAAGGCGGGCGGCTATCCGACTTTGTCGGACAACGACTGGCTGTTCGGCGGCACGATGGACGCGATCGTCACCACGATCACCCACGGCGTGCGCAACGACACCGATCCCGACGCGCGCAATGTCGGTCTGGTGATGCCAGCCTGGAGCCATGCGGATGCGCCTGTGCAGTTGACCGGTGAGCAGATCAGCCAAGTGGTGAACTATGTCCTGAACGTTTCGGGCCAGACTTCGGATGCGGCTTTGGCGACGGCGGGGGCGCAGATCTTTGCCGACAATTGCGTGGCCTGTCACGGCGAGAAGGCCGAGGGCAACCGCGACATGGGTTCTCCGAACCTGACGGATGCAATCTGGATGTATGGCGGGGATGGCGCAACGCTGACCGCCACGATCTCGGGTGGTCGGGCGGGGGCCATGCCGGCCTGGGGCGGGCGGCTTTCGCCTGCGGATATTCGCTCGGTTGCCACCTATGTGCATGCACTGGGAGGCGGTGAGTAACCCGAACGTCAAAGGTTTTGGGCAAGGAACCCGATGCACGACTTGTTCCGCCGGCTTGCATGGAAAGCCCGCCTTCCCTGACACGGCACGCTCTGCGCCACAGGAAACGGTCAAGATTGATCCAAGTCAATGATCGCGCGCCCGGCGCAGTGCACAAGGGACCGCGAACAGGACGACTGCCCATGACCGACACCCCACCACCCCCGCTGTACGCCGCGCGCGAGCCGATCTTTCCCCGCCGGGTCAAAGGGCAGTTTCGCACGCTCAAATGGTGGATCATGGGTGTCACGCTTGGCATCTATTATGTGACGCCATGGCTGCGCTGGGATCGCGGCCCCCATATGCCGGACCAGGCGGTGCTGCTGGACATGTCGGGCCGGCGGTTCTTCTTTTTCATGATCGAGATCTGGCCCTACGAATTCTATTTCGTGGCAGGCCTTCTGATCATGGCGGGTCTGGGTCTGTTTTTGTTCACCAGCGCGGCGGGTCGGGTCTGGTGCGGGTACGCCTGCCCGCAGACCGTCTGGACCGATCTGTACATTCTGGTCGAGCGCTGGGTCGAAGGCGACCGCAATGCACGGGTCAGGCTGCACCGGCAGGCGTGGAACGCCGAAAAGATCCGAAAGCGTGCTTTGAAATGGGCGTTGTGGCTGGTGATCGGGTTCGCAACCGGCGGCGCCTGGATCTTCTATTTCACCGACGCCCCGACGCTGCTGCAGAACCTGTTGCACGGCACCGCGCCGTTCATCGCCTATGCGACCATGGCGGTGCTGACCTTCACGACCTTCGTGTTCGGCGGCTTCGCGCGCGAGCAGATCTGCATCTACGCCTGCCCCTGGCCGCGGATTCAGGCCGCGATGATGGACGAGGATACCCTCACCATCGGCTACCGGTCCTGGCGGGGCGAGCCGCGCGGCAAGCAGAGCGTCGAAGGCAACGGCGATTGCATCGACTGCATGGCCTGCGTGAACGTCTGCCCGATGGGCATCGACATCCGGGATGGCCAGCAGATGGCCTGCATCACCTGCGGTCTGTGCATCGATGCCTGCGATGACGTCATGGACAAGATCGGCAAACCGCGCGGGCTGGTGGCCTATATGGCGCTGACCGACGAGCCACGCGAGCGGGGAGGGCAGGAGCCGAGACAGATCTGGAGCCATATCCTGCGGCCCCGGACCCTGCTTTACACAGTCCTTTGGTCGGCGGTCGGCATCGGCCTTGTCGTGGCGCTGTTCGTCCGCAAGGATATCGAGATGAACGTGACCCCGGTGCGCAGCCCGTTGTTCGTGACGCTGGCCGATGGCTCTATCCGCGACACTTATGATCTGCGGCTGCGCAACAAGCACGGCGAGGATCGGTGGTTCACGCTGTCTGCCACGTCGGACGCGACCCTGCTGCTGCAACTGGAAGGCACGGACGGAACGAAGGTTCTGGTGCCCGCCAATGAAACGCTGGAGCAGCGCCTGTATCTGATCGCGCCCAAGGATTCGCTTGGGGCCGCGTCGGACCGCACGCCGGTGCGGCTTTGGATCGAGGATATGGGCTCGGTGAATGAGCCCAAGACAGACCGCGTGTCGAAGGACACGACCTTCGTCGGGGCCGGCGTTGCCGCCGGAGCGAAGAAATAGGAGCTGCAGATGATACGCGAATTTACGGGGTGGCACATGCTGGCGATAACTGTGTCCGCCTTTGCGCTGGTGATCGCGGTCAATGTCGGAATGGCCTACAAGGCGATCTCGACCTTTCCGGGGATCGAGGTGGAGGACAGCTATCTCGCCAGTCAGGATTTTGACGCAGAAAAGGCGGCGCAACTGGCGTTGGGCTGGGTGCTGGCCCCGTCGTACGACCAAGAGACCGGTGCGATCCGGCTGTCGTTCACCGACAAAGCTGGGCACTCGGTGACCCTGAAGGATATCTCGGTGCTGGTCGGTCGGCCGACCGAGGCGAAAGAAGACAAATCGCCGGTGTTCGTCCAGATGTCCGATGGGGCCTATCAGGCGGATCAGGACTTGCGACCGGGGAAATGGATGCTGCGCGTCGTGGCGCATGCGCAAGACGGCACGTTGTTCCGGCAGCGACTGGACTTCAAGGTGGACGGCTGAGGCTGCCGGCGGTGAAGCAACGGAGCTTCGCCAAGCCTTTGCATGAGAAAGGTTGGGGGTTTCACAACCCCAAACCCCCGTGGGATATTTTTGGCTTCTGTGAGGGGGCAAGCAGAGGAGTTGTTGGTTGATGCTTAAGACCGAAGTGCGCGCAACAACATCCTGCGTCAGGGGATGAACGCGCTGGCGCCCTTGGCGGAGCCGGACATGGCCGAAACTGGCCCCGGTCTGTCAGCTTGTCCGGCCTGCGTTGCCGTGCCGGCGGCGATGGAGGCCGCGCGCCAGCCTGATTCTGCGCGCATTCTGTTGTCGCTGCCCGCCGTGCATTGTGCCGCCTGCATCTCGACCGTCGAGCAGGCGATGGAAGCGCAAGACGGCGTTCATTCGGCGCGGGTGAACCTGACGATGAAGCGGGTCAGCGTCGACGCCGCGCCTTGGGTGACGCCGGAGGCATTGACCCATGCGCTGAACGCCGTCGGATATGAGGCGCATGAGCTGGATGCGGGGCTGTTGTCCTCGACCGAGACCGACCGGATCAGCCGCGATCTGCTGATGCGGCTGGGGGTCGCGTTCTTTGCGATGATGAACGTGATGCTGCTGTCGGTGGCGGTCTGGTCAGGGGCAGAGGCCGCGACACGCGACATGTTCCACTGGATTTCCGCGATGATCGCCATTCCAACGGTGATCTTTTCCGGCCAGCCGTTCTTCCGCTCGGCCTGGACGGCGTTGAAGGCAAGGCGGCTGGGGATGGATGTGCCGATATCCCTGGCCCTGGTCCTCGCCTCCGGCATATCGCTGTTTGAAACCGCACATTCCGGGGAGCGTGCCTATTTCGACGCGGCGGTGATGTTGTGCTTCTTCCTGCTGCTGGGACGGTATCTGGACCAGCGGACCCGAGCGATGGCGCGCTCGGCTGCCGAGGAGCTGGCGGCGCTGGAAGTGCCGCGGGCGGTGGTGCTGGAAAATGGTGCGGAAGTGCTTCGGCCAATCGCCGAAGTGCGGGTGGGGAACAGCGTGCTGGTGCGCCCGGGCGGGCGGATGCCGGTGGACGGCGTGGTGGTGGCGGGCGCATCCGAGGTGGACCGGGGCCTTCTGACCGGCGAGAGCCTGCCGGTGTTTGCCGGTGTGGGCACTGTGGTGTCTGCCGGCGAGGTCAATCTGACCGGGCCGCTGACCTTGCGGGTGACAGCGGCGGGGCGGGACAGCAGCCTGCACCGGATGGCCGATCTGGTCGCGGTGGCGGAGGCTGCGAAGTCGCGCTACACCTCCATCGCGGATCGGGCGAGCCGGATCTATTCGCCCTTGGTGCATGTGTTGTCGTTCAGCGCCTTTGGCTACT
>Ga0105047_10010721_pt1 | contig 14955 bp, 10 predicted proteins | sample MAT04_FD_78384 | JGI IMG/M metagenome (GOLD analysis project Ga0105047, IMG submission 78384) | Freshwater microbial communities from Lake Fryxell liftoff mats and glacier meltwater in Antarctica - MAT-04 (megahit assembly) | ecosystem: Environmental > Aquatic > Freshwater > Ice > Liftoff... | reverse complement strand
TCGCGCCTTATGAAACGCCGCGGCCGCCTCGCAATCTGCACCTCGGCGGGCCGCGCTCCGAGCCGGGCACGCTCGAGCGTTTGTCGCGTCGGCTCGATCGCATGGTCTCGCACATGCCGCGCTCTGACGAGGGCTACGGCTCGAACGCGTGGGCGGTGATGGGCAGCGCGACGACCGATGGAGCGGCGCTGCTCGCGGGTGACGGACATCTGCAGCTGAGCGTGCCGGCGCTGTTCTGGCAGGTCGGGCTCGACACCGCGCATCTCGGCAGCGCGACTGGCGAGGATATGCGCCTGCTCGGCGCGACGATCGCGGGGCTGCCTGCGCTCGGCGTCGGCACCAACGGGCGCGTCGCCTGGAGTCAGACGGCGTTCTTCGCCGATGTGACCGATTGGTACGCCGAAGAGCTCGTGCTCGGCGCCGATGGACTGCCGACGGCGTCGCGCTTCGGCGGCGCGGATCGGCCGCTCACGGCGGTCGACGAGACGTTCGAGATCGCCGATGTGTCGGCGCTCGGCAGCGTCGGTCGCACCGAGACGATCACGCGCTTCAACACGTTCGATGGGCGCTGGATCACTAGCATCGAGGGCCGCACGACGACCGCGGACGAGCCGCTCGCGCCGGGTGAAGCGCGGATCAATGTGATGGGCGATCTCATCGTTCCGGGCGACGTCGATGGCGACGGCGTGATCAGCGCGGTGAGCTTCTACTACGGGCCGTTCGATGGCGGCACGCTGCTGCGCGCGTTCCGCCGCTTCGCCGAGGCGGACACGGTCGAGGACTACCGCCAAGCGCTGCGCCACTTCATCGGCTACGGCGGCGCGATGACCGCGGCCGATAACGCAGGCTCGGTCCTGCACAGCGCGTATCACGCGGTGCCGTGTCGCTCGTATCTCACGCGCGACGCGTCGAACGTCTGGATCGACGGCGCAGATCCGCGTCGCTTGATCGACGGCACGCAGTTTGGTGCGTGGCACATCCCGCTCGATTCGGAGGGGCGCGTCGACGAGGTCGCGGCCGCTGCGGGAGGACCGACGGCGTGCGCCGTGCCGTTCGACGAGTGGCCGCAGGCGCGTGATCCGGCGCGGCGCTACGTGATGCATGCGAACAACGATCCCGGGAACATCACCACCGACGACGACCTCTTCGACGACCCGTATTACATCGGCGGGCCGTGGATCGAAGGCTATCGAGCGGCGCGCATCGACGAGCGTCTAGAGTCCGCGATCACCGATGGCACGGCGAGCGTCGAAGAGATGATGGCCATTCAGGGGGACCATCACAGCAACATGGCGCGCGCGTGGTCGCCGCTGCTGCTCGAGGCGATCGAGGCGGCGCGCAACGCGGCCGCGGGCACGCCGACGGCAGGCAGCGCGGAGGCGCGCATGGCGGCGCGCTTCAGCGCAGCACGCGCCGACTTCGAGGAGGTCGAGCGGCGCATCCTCGCGTGGCGCGACGCGGGCAATCCGACGCCGTCGGGTGTCGAGACGTTCTACGCGCCGATAGCGCCAGGTGACGCGGAGAGCAGCGTGGCGACGACGATCCATCACGCGTGGCTCACGAGCTACGTGCGCGGCGTGCTCGACGATGAGCGCATCCCTGGCGATCTCTCACCCGCGGTCACCGGCGACACGTTCCGCTTTGGGCTGATGAAGCTGATCGTCGGCGGACGCGGCGCGGGGAACACGGCGGGGCTCGGCTCGTTCGATCCGACGACGAACGAGAGCGTGTTCTTCGACGACGTCGCGACGACGGATATCGAGTCGAGCCAGGAGATCGCGCTGCGCGCCATCGAGCAGGCGCTGACGTTCTTGCGCTCGCCGCAGACCGAGCCCGGCCGCGGTGGCTACGGCAGCAGCGAATGGGACGCCTGGCGCTGGGGACTGCGCCACATGGTGCGCTTCGAGTCGCTCGTCGGCAGCGAGCTCGGTGCTTCCGATCCGGCGCTCTCGGTGCTGCTCGAGACGTTCAACATCACGACGGAGACGCTGCCGTTGCTCGACGGTATCCCCGCTGGCGACCCGCGCAGGATGCTCACGCACTTCCCGCGACCCGGCGATCATCTCGAGGTCGACGCGGCGAATCCCGGCCTCGATCTCGATGACTGGACGCACGGCTCGGGGCCGGTGTTCCGCATGGTGATCGCGCTCGGCCCCGACGGGGTCCGCGGCCGCAACGTACTGCCTGGTGGTCAGTCGGGCTTTCCCGCGGATCCGCACTTCGACGATCAAGCGCGCAAGTGGCTCGCCAACGACACGTATCCGATGCGCTATCTGCCGGACGAGGTCGCGGCGGGCGCTACCGGGTACGAGCGCTTCGTGCGCTGAGCGATTTCGCCGTCATCGAGCGCGGTGCGGATCGGCCGAGTCCGCAGACCGTGAGTCGCCGGCGGCAGTCGCGCCTCCCCAAAAATTGTTAGCCCGTCCGCCCGAGTCGTGCGTCTCATGCCGCCCATGCGCACTCGAATGCTCGTTCTCGGCGGTCTCTTTCTCCTGAGCGCCTGCGGTGGTGGGCCGGCCGTTCGCGGCTCGAGCGACCTCCCGGTACGTCGCGTCGTGCTCTACCGCAACGGTGTCGGCTACTTCGAGCGCAGCGGCGCGTTCGACGGACAAGAGCTCGAGTTCGGCGTGCGGCAGAGCGATGTCGGCGACTTCCTCTCGTCGCTCACCGCGATCGAGCGGACGCCCGGCGGCGTTCGCAGCGTGTCGTTCGAGGTGCCCGAGCCGCCAGCGACTCCTGCCGCGCCGCCGGCGCAGCCGCCATATCCATATCCGTATCCGTATCCGGTCCCGCCGCCGACGCCGCCGCCGCCCGCGGAGTCCGCGGAGGATGACGCCGACGAGGCGCGCATGGATGTGCGGCTCCTGTTCGACGCCGACGCCCATCACGATCTCACCGTCGCGTACGTGGTCGCCGCGCCGATCTGGCGGCCGTCGTATCGCGTCGTCCTCGACGATCACGGCAAGGTGTTGCTGCAGGCATGGGCCGTCGTGCAGAACACCTCCGGCGAAGACTGGCGCAACGTGCGCCTCTCGCTGACGACGGGATCGCCGATCGCGTTTCAGTCGGACCTCGGCACGGCAGTGACACCAGTTCGTCCGCGCGTCACCGACACTGGCGAGACCATCGCCGCGGTCCCCGATTCTCAGACAACGTACGCGCAAGGCGCGCCAGCCGCTGCGCCTGGCTACGGCGGTGAAGCCGGCACTGACGGCGACCTCGCCGATGGCCTCTACGCGGAGATGGAAGCGAGCACCGCGCCAGCGCGTGGAGGCGGCGGTGGCGGGCGTCGCGCGGCCGCAGCTGGCAATGCGCCGATGGCGCCGTTGGCACAACGCGCGCCGCGCCCGAGCCGGCCAATGCCACCGCCACCGCCGGCGATCACCTCGGACGCGCTGCAGCAGAGCGTGCGCACGATGGCGGCGATCGGCGAGCTCGGCGAAGGCGTGACCAGCTACGACCTCGACCACGAGGTCACCATCCCGGACGGCGGCTCGACGATGGTGGCGATCCTCTCGACGCTGGTCGCTGGCGAAGAAGTGGACCTCTTCGCACCGGATAGCGGCGTGCCGCAGTCGATGACGCATCCGTTTCGCGTCGTGCGGATCGTGAACGGCACCGGCGCGATGCTCGAGCGCGGGCCGATCTCGGTCCTCGGTCGCGGCTCGTTCCTCGGCCAGGGTGTGCTCGACAATCTGCCGCGCGACGCGACCTCGTTCGTGCCGTTCGCGGTCGATCGCACGGTCGCCGTCGAGTCGAGCATGGAGAACGGCGAGGCAGAGGGACGACTCGTCCGCATCTCTCACGGCAACGTCACGATCGAGCGCTTCAGTCAGCGCACGACAATCTACCGCGCGCGCAACGGCGGGACGGGGGCGGTCAAAGTGTTCGTGCGCCACGCGCGCATCGTCGGCGCCGAGCTGCGCACGCCGGGCGAGAACGTCGAGACGACGGACACCACGGCGCTGGTGCCGTTGCAGGTTCCGGCGCACGGCGACGCGGAAGTGCGCGTCGTCGATCGCACGCCGGTGCAGCGCACCGTCGAGTTCGTCAGCGACTTCGCCGTAGAGGCGGTGGCGCTCTACCTCAGCGGGCCCGCGGTCGATGCCGCGCAGGGCCCGGCGCTCACCCGCGCGATCGCGATCCGCACACAGCTGATCGACGCGCAACACCGCGCGCAGGCCGCCTCGACGCAGCGCGACGAGCTGCAGAACGCGTCGCAGGAGACGCGCGACAATCTCGAGGCGATTCAGCGCGTCGCGAGCGCCGCGGATCTGCGCCAGCGCCTCGTGCGTCGGCTCGCCGATCTCGATCAGAACATTGCCGCGCTCACCCGCACGATCGTCGATGCGCAGACCAGCGTCAGCGAGCTTCAGGTGCGGATGAACGAGGCGATCCAAGACGTCACGCTGGAAGTGCCGCGCCCCGCGGCGGCAGCGCGCTGAACATCGCTCTCGCGAGCGCGTATCCTCGAGTCGTGCCCGTGTCTCGCAGCGCTCCGTGGTGGACGTCATCGCTCGCGCTCGCGGTCACGCTGCTGCTCACCGCGTGTGGCGACGACGACGTTGACGTCGACGCGGGCGGAGCGGACGGCGGCCTGCGTTTTGCGGCGCCGACACCGCCCGCCGCGCCAGCGCTGACGCCGTGTCCGGCTGGCTGGCGCGAGGCGCGGAGTGGCGACGATCCCACGACGTGCGAGCCGTGGCCCGAGGCAGGACGAGCGACGTGTAGCGGCGACGAGGCGCACTTCGCTGGCGAGGCGGGCTGCCGCGCGGTCTCGAGCGCGTGTCCCGCTGACGGCTGGCCCGCGGCCTTGCCGGCGCCTGCGCCTGGCGCGACGACGCGCTTCGTGCGCGCCAGCGCGGCAGCCGGCGGCGACGGCACGCGCGCGACTCCATTCGCGACGATCGGTGCGGCGTTGAGCGGCGCCACCGCCGGCGACGTCATCGCGATCGGCGAGGGCGACTACGACGAGATCGTGATCGTGCGCAGCGCAGTCAGGCTCATCGGCGCGTGCGCCGCGCGCTCGGTCCTCCGCGGTCCGATCGCACCGAGCGCTCGCGGGCGCCTCGACATCGATGCGGTCGACGTGGTCGTCCGCGATCTCGGAGTGCACGGCCGCGGGCTCGGCATCTGGGTCTCGGCAGGCGGATCGGCCGCGCTCGAGGGCGTCGTGGTGCGCGACGTCGACCTCGGCGGGATCCTCGTGCTCGGCGCTGCGAACTTGCGCGATGTGCTGATACGCGACGTGGGACCGGGCGCCGGCGGCGTATTCGGGCGGGGACTGCACGCGGAGGGCGGCGCGCGCGTCCACGCGACGCGGCTGGTCGTCGAGCGATCACGCGAGCTCGGCGTGTCGCTCGGCGGTGCGGGCACGAGCTCGCGGCTGGAAGACCTCGTCGTGCGCGACACGCTCGGCGTCGCGAGCGACTCCACGATCGGCGTCGGCGTGGTCGTCTATGGCGGAGCATCGCTCGAGCTCGTGCGCGCCGTCCTCGAACACAATCGTTTCGCGGGTCTCAACGCGGGTGACGCACTGACGAGCGTCACGGCGACCGATCTCGTCGTCCGCGACACGGAAGCGCAAGCGAGCGATGGGCTCGCTGGGCAGGCACTGTTCATCGGCGGCGGCGCGTCGGTCAGCGCACAGCGCGCGCTGCTCGAGCGCAACCGCGGCGCGGAGGTCGCGAGCTATGCGCCGGGTACACGCGTGACGCTCGAAGACGCCGTGCTGCGCGACACCCGCGGCCGCGCGAGCGACGGCGCGATGGGCGCGGGAATCGTCGCGACGGAGGGCGGCGCCGTGGCGCTGCGGCGCGTGCTGATCACGCGCGTGCTCGCGGCGGGCGTGCTCGTCGATGGCGTCGGCGGCGCGCTCGACGGCGAAGACGTCACTATCCGCGACGTCGGCGCGCAGCCCGACGGCACCAACGGCTCGGGCGTCGTCGCCGATCGCGGTGCCGCGCTCCGTCTCGTGCGCGCGTCGCTCGCGCGACTGCGACTGGTCGGCGTCTACGCCGGCGTGGCGACGACATCAACGCTCGAAGACCTCGCGGTGCGCGACGTCGAGTCGCAGAGCGGCGACGGTCGCTACGGCTTCGGCGTCGAGCTCGAGAGCGGCGCCGTGCTCGACGGCGAGCGCGTCGAGATCGCCGATACGCGTGGCGTTGCGCTCTCGGCGTTCGACGGCGCGACGTTGCGGCTGAGCGACGTGAGCGTCTCGCGCACGCGCGCGATGGCTTGTGCAGAAGGCGCATGCGCGAGCGTGGGGGCGGGCGTCGGCGTCCTCTCGCGCGGCGCGAACCTGACGCTGACACGCTTCTTCGTCGCCGATGGCGCGCTCTGCGGCGTGCAAGTCGCGGCGAGCGGCGGGCTCGATCTCGCGGACGGCGAGGTCGCGCGCAATCCGGTCGGCGCGAGCGTGCTCGTCGATGGCTACGACGTGACGCGGCTGACCCGCGACGTCGTCTTCCGCGGCAACGAGCGCAACATCGACGCGACGCTGCTGCCGGTGCCGGACCCCGCGGTGCCCGCGCTCACGCCGTAGACGACTGAGCCGCCAACCAACTGTAGAGAGCTGAGCCGCTCACTATCGAGAGAGCCCCTCGATGGCTGCGTATCCGTCGTGCCGAGTCGCAGAGATCAGTAGTTGAGCACGATCGGATCGCGCAGCCGGATCGCGCCGCCGCGGTAGACGAAGCGCGCGTCTTCCCAGCTCGGCGGACCCATCGCACCCGGCGCGTTGCGCGAGGTGCCCCAGCCCTCGCTCGGAATGCCGAACATCCCGGTGTCGAGCTCGCGATTGGAGTTCTCGTCGTGGAACACCGAGATGGCGTAGGTGCCGGGCGCGCGGCCTGCGAACGAACACGTGACGCGTCGGCTGGTCGGGCGCACGCGCACCGAGTCGATGGCGCGCGGGCCGTCGCTCGGGAAGCCATTTGAGTTCGCGAACAGCGCGCACACCACCTGACCGCGCGTGCCATGCGTGCGGATCTCGACGGAGATCCGCGACTCACCGCTCGGCGCGGTCGGCGCCGGCGCATCCTGCGCGCTCGCCGCCATCGACACGGCGATAGCCGCGAGCAGGACCACGAGCACACTGAGTCGGCGGCGCATCGACCCACCGTAGCAGCCGCGCGCGCGCCGGCATCGATCGATGGCGTGGACGCGCAGCGATCGATGGGCGCCGATTCATCTACGGGCTGCTAACGTCGCGCGCGTGACCTCGCCGAACTCCGCTCGCGCCACGCTCCGCAAGCCGCTCGCACGCGCGCTCGCGCTCGGTCATCCATGGGTCTATCGCGACGCGCTCGAGCCGTTCGAGGCGGAGACGGGCGCGCTGCTCACCGTCGTCGAGCCGAACGGGCGGTTCGTCGCGCGCGGTATCGCGGATGACGGGCCCATCGGCGTGCGTGCTTTCGTCACGCGCGACGCGCCGGTCGACGCCAAGCTGTTCGCGGCGCGTGTGCGCGACGCAGCGGTGCTCCGCGCGCGCGTCGTACCAGGCGATACGGATGCGTATCGCTTGGTGCACGGCGAGGGCGATCGACTGCCGGGTTTCGTCTGCGATCTCTACGGCGCCTACGCCTCGGTGCAGCTCGACGGTGGTGGCGCCGAGGTGTGGCGCGAGACGTTCCTCGACGCGCTCGCTCCGGTGCTCGCCGATCGCGGCGTGCACACCGTGCTCGTGCGCACCGGCAAGCGCGGGGCGCGCACCGTCGAGGTCGCGCGTGGCGCGGCGCCGCCGCCGCTGCTCACGGTGCGCGAGCGCGGCATGGCGCTGATCGTCGATCTCGTCAGCGGACAGAAGACTGGGCTCTTCCTCGATCACCGCGAGTCGCGCGCGGAGGTGCGTGCGCTCTCGCGCGGCCTGCGCGTCTTGAACCTCTACGGCTACACCGGCGGCTTCTCCGTGGCCGCGGGACTCGGCGGCGCATCGGCCGTCACCACGGTCGACATCGCGCCGCGAGCCATCGAACTCGCAGCCCTCACGTGGCGCGAGAACGGGCTCACCATGCCGCACCAAGGAGTCGTCAGCGACGTGCCGACGTTCCTCGGCGAAGCGAGCGCGCGCGGTGAGCGCTGGGATCTCATCGTCTGCGATCCGCCGAGCTTTGCGCCGAGCGAGCGTGCGCTCCCCGCGGCGCTCGAGAGCTATCGAACGCTGCATCGCGCGTGTCTCAAGGCGCTCGCGCCCGGCGGCTTGTACGTCGCGGCGTCGTGCTCGAGTCACGTCGATCGCGACGACTTCGACGCGACGCTGCGCGACATCGGGCTGCGGCCAGGCGCTGCGCTGCAGGTGCTGCATCGCGCGGGCGGCGCCGCGGATCATCCGCGCCTCATCGGCTTCCCGGAGGGTGACTACCTGAAGGTCGTCATCGCGCGCGTCGTCGGCTGACGACGCGTCACTGGTGGTCAGCTGACGCCGCGTCGTGTCACGCGCTGTTGGCTGAACGCGCGTCGTGTCACTCGTCGTCGTCGTCGCCGCGCAGCGTGCCTGGGTGTGCGCGAACGCGGCTACGTCGCTCTTCCGGCGTCTCGTGCGTCGCGTCGACGACGCGCAACAAGCGGATGCGCGTGCGCACGATGCCGCGGCCGAGCACCGCACACTGCACGCCGCCGTGCACCGGGTCGTCGATGCAGCCAGCGTCGGTGATCCGCGTGGCGACATCGCCCGCCTCGAACAGCCAGTCGGAGCGAACCGCGTCGCGTGTGCCGACCACCTCGGGTGGCGGCGGTGCGAGCGCTGCCGCTCCGCCACGAACGGCATCGAGCGCTGCACGATCGAGCGACGAGTAGCCCGACGAGCGCACCACCCACGCGGCGGCGACCTCGCCCTCGGGGGTGTGCGTGACGCGCACCTCGACGCCGTACCAAGTGACCGGCGCGTTGAGGAAATTGCGCGAGTCGAGATCGTCGAGCGCGCGCGCCATATCGCGTCCGTCGGTGGTGCCGCTGCTTGCCTGCGCGCTCTGCTCCGGTGGCACCTGCGCGCCTGCGCCGCCCTGCGGCTGGCCCGGTCTCTGGCCGTAGCGGCTCAGCTCGTCGATCGCGCGCGCGATCGCGCCCATCGGCGCGCGTCGCTGCCGCTCGAGCTCGCGCATATCCGGATCGAACGCGCGCCGCATCGCGCGACTGACGTCGGAGTACCAAGGCGCGGCGCCGAGCGCGCTCATCCGATCGCCGTTGATCTCACGCGCGAGCCACGAGTCGAGCTCCGCCTCGGCGCGCTCTTCGCGCGTGCCTGGGCTCGGCTCTGGGTCGAGGAACCAGCCGGCCGCGCGCGCCAGCGGTCCGCGCGGCAGCAGCTCTACGGGACGCGGCGGCCCGTGCTCAGGCTCGGAGTCGAGCGGCGGCTCTTCAGTCGTCGACGTCGCCGACTCGACGCCTGCCGCCGTGCGCGGATCTCGCGCCACAGTCGTCGTCTCGCGCGTGAGATCGCGATCGCGTGGGACACCCGCATCTTGTGCGGCCGCCTGCTGCGCGGCGCCGAGCACGGCGGCGAACACCGCAGCGCCGAGGCAAGCGTAGCCGCTGCGCCTCGCTGCCCGCGTGACTCTTGACGTAGCTCTGCCGTCCGACGTCGCGCTGCCGCCCGACGTGGCCCTGCCGCCCGACGCGGCTGTGCCCTCGACGGAACGCGCCGTCGTGCACAGTCCGAGTCGGAGCCCACACCGCATCGGGACCTGACCTCCCCACGCTTCACGGGCACGGCCCGCCCGCACAGCATGCAACCCGCGAAGCCGGCCCGCCATTCGCGGAACTGCGCTCCTGCCGCTCGCCGCGCGCAAATCCCGCGCCTCGTCCGAAGGCGCGCGCAAACCTTGCGCCGCTGTCCCAGGCGCGTGCGGCGGAAACGGGGTGCATTTTCGCGGCGTCGCCGCGTTGGCACCAGCCCTGCAGAGGCGACCGATTCTGGAGGTCGCCTGTGGCAACGATTGTTCGACTCGAATCGACGCTAGGCTCACTCGGCACCCTTCGCGCCCGCGCGCAGAGCGCCCCCATCCTCGACGTCGATGCAGAGCATCGGCTCGCGGCGGCGGCTCGCACGGGCTCGCGATCGGCGCTCGATCAGCTCCTCGTCGCGCACCTCCGGCTGGTCCTGCGGATCGCGCGCGGATACGTCAAGCACGGCGTTCCATACGAGGATCTCGTCGGCGATGGGATGGTCGGCCTGGCCGAGGCCGCACAGCGCTTCGACCCAGAGCGCGGAGTGCGGTTCTCCGCGTATGCCGCTTGGTGGATCCGCGCACACATCCGCCGCTCGACGCTCGCCAATCGTCGAATCGTCGCAACACCCTCGACGCGCGCAGCGCGCAAGCTCATCGCGCGGCTGCGTGAGACGGAGCGGGCGCTTGGGCAGCAACTGGGGCGTATCGCCACGCGCGAGGAGGTCGCTGCCGCACTCGGCGTCACCGCGGACGACGTCGGCATGGTCGACACCGCGCTGCGCGAGCGCGACGTGGTCGTCGGCGACATCGAACATGGCGGCGTCGAGCTCGCCGACTTCGACTGCTCGCCGGAGCAGCTCGTCGCCGACGCCGAGCTTCGCGCCGACGTGGAGCGCGCGGTCGGCCGCGCGGTCGGCACGCTCACCGAGCGCGAGCGCGAGATCGTGCGGCGGCGCATCACCAGCGACGACGCCGACACGCTCAGCGTCGTCGGTCAGGCGCTCGGCCTGTCGCGCGAGCGCGTGCGGCAGATCGAGTCAAAGGCGTGCGAGAAGCTGCGCACCGTACTCGAGGAGTGCGCCGCGTGAGATAGTCCCGGACTCATGGAGCGCACGCGCGAGACGCTGTTCGACGAATTGAAGCGCTACGTTCGCTTCGGGCCCGCAGACAGCGAAGTGCTCGCGCGGTTCGGTTCCCCCGCGACGCCGCATTTCGAGCGCATCGCCGCGGAGTTCTACGAGCGGGTGCGCGAGCACGAGGATGCCCACGCCGTCTTTCAGGACGAGGCGCAGATCGCGCGGCTGCAGCGGTCCCTGGTCGCGTGGATGGTGCGCCTCCTCGGTGGACCGCACGACGAGAGCTACTTCACCGAGCGCGCGAAGATCGGCCGCATACACGTCCGCATCGGCTTGCCGCAGCGCTACATGTTCACGGCGATGTCGCTCATCCGCGGGTCGCTCGATGCGCTCGCCGGAGAGCTCGCAGAGCCGGAACGCTCGGCCGTTCGCGCATCGCTCGCTCGCATCGTCGATCTCGAGTTGGCGATCATGCTGGAGACCTACCGCGACGACTTCGTCGAGCGGCTGCAGCGCCCCGGGCGTGAAGAGCGCGAGCGCCTCGTCACGCAGCTCGCGCAGAGCGAACATCGCTACGCCAGCGCAGTCGAGCTCGCGCATGTGCTCGTCATTGGCGTCGATCGCGAAGCGCGCATCACGCTGTTCAATCGCGCGGCCGAGCAGCTCACCGGCATCTCGCGCGACGAGGCGCTCGGCTCGCCGTTCGTCGACGTGCTGCTGCCGGAAGACCTGCGCGCCAACGAAGGTGCACGGCTGCGCGAGGTCGCGGCCGGCCGCACGCCCGCGCCAGACGACTGGGAAGTGCTGGTGCAGACGCGCTCGCGCCGTCAGCGCCTGGTGCAATGGCGCGTGACGTACGCGCCGAGCAGCGACGACGCCGACGTCGTGTTGTTCGCGATCGGCCAGGACGTGACCGACGAGCGCGCGCTCGCCGAGCGTACGCTGCGCAGCGAGAAGCTCGCGGCCGTCGGTACGCTCGCGGCCGGCCTCGCGCACGAGATCCGCAACCCGCTCAACGGCGCGCTGCTGCACGTGACCTTCCTCGAGCGCGCGATGCGTCGCACCGGCGCCGACGCGGACTCGCAGGATGCGGTGAAGCTGGTCGGCGACGAGATCCGCAGATTGTCGTCGCTGGTGAAGGACTTTCTCGTATTCGCGCGGCCGAATCCGCCATCGCTGCGTGCGTCGTCGCTGCACGCGATCTGTCAGAAGGTGTTGTCGGTGGTCGAGGCCGACGCGATCGCCGGAGAGGTGCGCGTCGAGCCCGATCTCGCGACGCAAGATCCCACCGTGTTCGTCGATCCGGAGAAGCTCGAGCAAGCGCTGCTCAACCTGATGCGCAACGCGATCGACGCGGTTGCCTCGACCGGCGGTGGCCGCGTCGTGCTGCGTACGCGCCGTCAGCCGCGTCACGCCGTGATCGAGGTCGAAGACGAAGGCCCAGGCCTGCCGAGCCCCGATGCGCCGATCTTCGACGCGTTCTACTCGACCAAGGCGCACGGTACCGGGCTCGGTCTCGCGATCGTGAACCGCGTCATCACCGATCACGACGGAACCGTCGACGTCGAGAGTCGTCCTGGCCGGACGGTGTTTCGTGTCACGCTGAAACGCATGACCGAGAGCGACGACGGGAGGCCGGCGTGAGCGCAGTGGCGAAGAAGCGACGCGTGCTCGTCGTCGACGACGAGGCGAGCGCACGTTCCGGGCTCGAGAAGCTGTTGCGCCAAGACGGGTGGCTGGTCGACACGGCGGCGGACGGGGTGCTCGCGCTGGCGGTCTTCGCCGAGAATCCGCCGGACGTCGTCGTCACCGATCTGAAGATGCCGAACCTCGGCGGGATGGAGCTGCTCGCACAGTTGCACGTCGCGGATCCCTCGCTGCCGATCATCGTCGTCACGGCGTTCGGCGACGTCGGCTCGGCGGTCGCGGCGATGCGCGCCGGGGCCGAGCACTACTTGGTGAAGCCGATCGACTTCGACGAGCTGCTCGTCGCGCTGGAGCGCGCGCTCGAGCGACGCGAGCTGCGCGACGAGGCGGACAGCCTGCGCCTCGCGCTGCGTGAGCGCGATCAAGGTGGGCTCGAGGGACTCATCGGTGCGTCGCCCGCGATGCAGCGCGTGTACAAGGTCGCCGCGCAGATCGCGCCGGCGCGCGCCACCGTGCTGATCACCGGCGAGAGCGGGACTGGCAAGGGTGAGCTGGCGCGCGCGATCCATCAGAAGGGCCCGCGCAAGGACAAGCCGTTCATCACGCTGCACTGCGCGGCGCTCGCCGAGACGCTGCTCGAGAGCGAGCTGTTCGGGCACGAGCGCGGCTCGTTCACCGGCGCCGATCGCCGCCGCGTCGGGCGCTTCGAGCAGGCCGATGGCGGCACGCTCTTTCTCGACGAGATCGGCGAGATCCCAACGGCCATCCAGGTGAAGCTGCTGCGCGTCCTGCAAGAGCGCGCGTTCGAGCGCGTCGGCGGTAACGAGACGATCCGCGTCGATGTGCGCCTCATCGCGGCGACCAACCGCGATCTCGCGCTCGAGGTCGAGGAGAAGCGCTTCCGCGAAGATCTGTTCTACCGGCTCAACGTCGTGCACGTCGACATGCCGCCGCTGCGCGTGCGAGGCCAAGATGTGCTCGTGCTCGCGCAGCACTTTCTCACGCATTTCTGTCGCGAGAACGGCAGCAAGATCACCAGTTTCACCCCCGCTGCGACGGCGCTGCTGCTCGCCCATCGCTGGCCCGGAAACGTGCGCGAGCTGGAGAACGCCGTGGAGCGCGCGGTGGTCCTCGCCGAGGGCGACGTCGTCGACGTGGGGGATCTGCCGGTGCGCGCCGAGACCGCGCCGACTGACGGCCCGCGCATTCCCGGCGCGACCATGGCCGCGCTCGAGAAGTGGGCGATCTTGCGCACCATCGAGGCGAGCGGCGGCTCAACCACCAAGGCCGCCGAGATGCTCGACCTCAGCGTTCGCACCATCCAGTACCGCCTGCACGAATACGCGAAGCAGCAGGTCGCGGAGCCGGGCGGCGACGCCGTCGAGTAGCGCGACGGGCGTCGGGTCGCGGAGTCGGGCGTCGACGCCGTCGCGTAGCGAGCGACGGAGCGGACATTGGTGCGATGTCGAATGATGTAACGTCGAATAGTATTCGGCATCTCATGGCCGTCAGAGCGGCGCGGACTTCCGCGCAGCGGGTCGAAGGAGGCGGTCATGATCGCCGCGGGCGAGACGGAGACCCTCGAGGTCGGCGACGGCGCGGCGCTCCGCGAAGTGAGCTCGCTCGAGCTCCGCGGTCTCGCGCCGAACACCGAGCTGCTGCTCTTCGATCTCGCTTGAGCAGCGACGGCGGCGGGCAGCGGCGCCCGGCCCGGGACGTGCAAACGCGTCGGGCATGGACGCTCCGTTCCCCCCTCCTCGAGACGAGCCGCTTCAGGGCCCGCCGTTTCGAGTGCTCGTCGTCGAGGACGACGTCTCCGACGCGCGCATCCTCGCGCAGCTGCTGCGTGAAGATGGCTACGACGTGGAGATCGTCCTCGACGGGGCGTCGGCGATCAGTCGGCTCGCGCAGACGCCCGCGCCCGAGGCGCTGATCGTCGACTACAAGCTGCCGCACGTCGATGGATTGGCCATCGCGAGCTACGCGCGCTCACGCGATCCGAACATCGAAGTGCTCGTCGTCACGGGCTATCCGGAGATCGTCGAGCGCCTCGCGAGCCACGCCGGAAGCGCCACACTTCGCGCCGTGCTGACCAAGCCGCTCGTCTACGCAGAGCTGATGGCGCACCTCGAGCGCGCGCAAGCCGCCCGCACACCGAGCGGCGACCCGCCGCCCTGAGCCGTGTCAGGCGCAGACGCTGCGGCCGTCCGCGCAGATTCTGCGCTTTGCGTCGCGATCGCTGCACGCCCCTGGCTTCAGCGGGCTTCGCGCAACATCTCTGCGGCGGCGGCGCGGGTCTTCGCGGTGATCTTGAGGCCGCCCAACATCCGCGCGATCTCCTCGCGCCGCTCGCTTGCGTCGAGGCGCGTCACGGCGCTGCGCGTGCGCTCGTCGATGACCTCTTTGCTCACGCGAAAGTGTGTGTCGGCGTAGACCGCGATCTGCGGCAGGTGCGTGATGCACAGCACTTGGTGGTGACGCGCGACGTCCTTCAGCTTGCGGCCGATCACCTCGGCGACGGCACCGCCCACGCCCGCGTCGACCTCGTCGAACACGTAGAG
>Ga0105047_10010720_pt1 | contig 14956 bp, 10 predicted proteins | sample MAT04_FD_78384 | JGI IMG/M metagenome (GOLD analysis project Ga0105047, IMG submission 78384) | Freshwater microbial communities from Lake Fryxell liftoff mats and glacier meltwater in Antarctica - MAT-04 (megahit assembly) | ecosystem: Environmental > Aquatic > Freshwater > Ice > Liftoff... | reverse complement strand
GAACTGGTAGGAATGGACGAAATAGGCGTGGTCGCCGGTGGCAAGCCCTGCCAGCACCGGATGCGGATGGTCGATCACCAGATCGTTCCAGCCCATATGTGGCACTTTCAGCGAAAGGTCGGCCGGCGCGATCCGCACCACTTCGCCGCCGATCCAGCCGAACCCGGCGGTGTCGTGATATTCGAGCCCCCGGTCGGCCAGCATCTGCATGCCGACACAGATGCCAAGGAACGGCACGGCGCGGCGGGTCACCGCCTCGTCTATCGCCTCGAACAGCCCTCCGTGGGACCCCAGGGCGCGGCGGCAGGCGGGAAAGGCACCGTCACCAGGCAGCACGATGCGGTCGGCGCGGGCGACGTCTTCGGGGCGCGAGCTGACCAGAATTGTGCTGCCGGTCTCTGCCGCCATCCGCTGAAACGCCTTTTCAGCCGAATGAAGATTGCCGGAGTCGTAGTCGACCAGAACCGTCAGCGTCACAACAGGCCCTTGGTCGACGGGATCTCGCCCGCCCGGCGCGGGTCAGGCTCGACCGCGTCGCGGAGCGCGCGCGCCACCGCCTTGAACGCGGCCTCGGCGATATGGTGGCTGTTGATGCCGTGGACCTGATCGACATGCAAAGTGATGCCGCCGTGGGTGGACAGCGCCTGAAAGAATTCGCGCACCAGTTCGGTGTCGAAACTGCCGATTTGCGCGGTGGGAAAGGCAAGGTTCCACACCAGATAGGGCCGCCCCGACAGATCGAGCGCGCAGGCGATCTGGGCATCGTCCATAGCCAGACGGAACTGCCCGTAGCGCCGGATGCCCGCCTTGCAGCCAAGCGCCTGCGTCAGCGCCTGACCAAGGGCGATGCCGCAATCCTCGACGGTGTGGTGGTCGTCGATGTGCAGGTCGCCCTTGGCGGTCAGGGTGATGTCGATCAGCGAATGGCGCGCCAGCTGATCCAGCATATGATCGAAAAAGCCGATCCCGGTTGCGGCGGCGCAGGCCCCGGTGCCGTCCAGATCAAGGCTGACGGCGATCTCTGTCTCGGCGGTCCTGCGGGTGACCATGGCCTTGCGCATCGGGAACTCTCCTTGCTGGTCAGGGCCTTGCCGGGGAACACTGGAGCGGGCGAAGGGATTCGAACCCTCGACCCTAACCTTGGCAAGGTTATGCTCTACCCCTGAGCTACGCCCGCACTCCGTGTCGGCCCGTGCTAGCGCATGTGCCGCATGGGGGCAAGAAGGTTTGTGGGGGGGGCGAAAAGCAAAAGGGCACGGCGCGGGGTGACCTTTGCAGACCAACTGGAGCGGGCGAAGGGATTCGAACCCTCGACCCTAACCTTGGCAAGGTTATGCTCTACCCCTGAGCTACGCCCGCACCGGTTGGTGTCGGCGGATTTAGGAGTCTCGGGGGCTGCGCGCAAGGGGAAAGTGACGCGGGCCGGTGTTTTTGTGGTCTGACGGCGATGCGGCGCGCGGGCGGGGGATTGCCGGTGACGGCTTGCTGTGGCGGGGCCAAGCACCTGGGCCGGGGACAACTGCAGCAAAGACACCACAGCGCCGACCCGGACCTGACGTCGCGCAGGTGGCGGCTGCGAATTCTGCGGCGCTGCCGAGGGGCTGAAGGGCGTGGCAGTGCCGCTTGCGGGGGACGTGCTGCTGTGCGCGGCCAGCCGAAGCGATGGAGAGGGTGCGGCCGACGGTTGGCGCTGTGTGGTCTGTGGTGCCGGCGGTGCAGTTGGTGGTGGCGAAGAACGCGCTGGCGGCCGACACCGCGGGCCAGACCGAAGGCCGGGTCGAGGGACAGCGGATCGTCTGACCGAGTGCGTCAGGAAGACGTAGCGGGGGGTGCCCGGTGCCGCGCCGGGTGTTGTGGGGTGAGGCCGGAGCCTCCGGCGGGGATATTTTTGTCAGAATGAAAGCGGCGGGGTGGTCTTGGGGGGGCGTCATTCCAGTTCAACGAGCAGGTCCTTGGCGTCGATCATGGATCCGGCCTGGACGTGCAGCGCCTTGACCACGGCGGCGCGGTCGGCATGGAGGCCGGTTTCCATCTTCATCGCCTCGATGGTCAAAAGCAGGTCGCCCGCCAGGACCTTTTGCCCCACCGTCACCCCGATGCTTGCGATCGAGCCCGGCATCGGGGCGCCGACATGGCCGGGGTTACCTTCGAGCGCCTTGGGCCGGGCCGCTGCCTTGGCCTTGATCGCGCGGTTCGGCACCTTGATGACGCGGGGTTGGCCGTTCAGTTCGAAGAACACCTTCACCTCGCCATCGTCGGTGGTGTCGCCCACCGCCTGCAGGCGGATTTCCAGCTGCTTGCCGGGGTCGATCTCGGCCGAAATCTCGTCCCCCGGCTGCATGCCGTAAAAGAACGTCCGCGTCGGCAGCGACCGCACCGGGCCATAGGCCTTGTGGCGGCCCATGTAGTCGAGAAACACGCGTGGATACATCAGGTAGCCGTTCAGGTCTTCGTCGTCGATCTTGAGGCCGTTGAGTTCGGCCGAAAGTCTTGTCCGCACCTCTTCCAGATCGACGGGGGGCAGGGTTGCGCCCGGGCGGGTGGTCAGGGGAGTCTCGCCCTTCAGCACCTTGGTCTGGATCGCTTCGGGCCAGCCGCCGTGGGGTTGGCCGAGGTTGCCCTTCAGCATGTCGACCACCGAGTCGGGGAACGCCACGTCGACGGCCGGATCCTCGACCTGGGCGCGGCTCAGCCCTTGCGCCACCATCATCAGCGCCATGTCACCGACGACCTTGGACGACGGCGTGACCTTGACGATGTCGCCGAACATCCGGTTGGCGTCGGCATAGGCCTGTGCCACCTCGTGCCAGCGATCCTCGAGCCCCAGCGAGCGCGCCTGCGCCTTGAGGTTGGTGAACTGGCCGCCCGGCATTTCGTGCAGGTAGACCTCGGACGCCGGGGCCGCCATGCCGGATTCGAACGCCGCATACTGGCCGCGCACCGCCTCCCAGTAGTTCGAGATCTGCCGGATCGCCGCCATGTCCAGCCCGGTGTCGCGGTCGGTGTGGCGCAGCGCCTCGACGATCGAGCCAAGGCAGGGCTGCGAGGTGCCGCCGGAGAATGCATCCATCGCCGCGTCCACCGCATCGACCCCGGCATCGCAGGCGGCGAGGATCGTTGCGGCCGCAGCCCCTGACGTGTCGTGGGTGTGGAAATGGATCGGCAGGCCGACCTCGGCCTTCAGCGCCTTGATCAGCTGACGCGCGGCGGCGGGTTTCAACAGGCCCGCCATGTCCTTGAGCCCCAGCACATGCGCGCCGGCGGCCTGCAGTTCCTTGCCGCGTGCGACATAGTATTTCAGGTCATACTTGGCGCGGTTCGGATCAAGGATATCGCCGGTGTAGCACACGGCCCCCTCGCAGACCTTGCCCGCCTCGACCACCGCATCCATCGCCACGCGCATGTTCTCGACCCAGTTCAGGCTGTCGAACACCCGGAACACATCGACGCCTGTCAGGGCCGCCTGTTTCACAAAGGCCTGCACCACGTTGTCGGGGTAATTGGTGTAGCCGACGCCGTTGGACCCGCGCAGCAGCATCTGGGTCATGACGTTGGGCATCGCGGCCCGCAAGGCGCGCAGGCGGTGCCAGGGACATTCTTGCAAGAAGCGGTAGGCCACATCGAACGTCGCCCCGCCCCAGCATTCGACCGAAAACAGTTGCGGCAGGTTGGCGGCATAGGCGGGGGCGACGCGGATCATGTCGATCGACCGCATCCGGGTGGCCAGCAGCGACTGGTGGCCGTCGCGCATCGTGGTGTCGGTGATCAGCACCTTGGTCTGCTGGCGCATCCAGTCGGCCACGCCCTGCGGGCCCTTCTGCTCCAGCAGGTTGCGGGTGCCCATCGGCGGCTCGGCCTTCAGCGGCGGCGCTTTCGGCATCCGCGCCTCGGCATGGGGCTTGGGGCGTCCGGCGGTCTCGGGGTGACCGTTTACCGTGATGTCGGCGATATAGGTCAGGATCTTGGTCGCCCGGTCGCGGCGTTTCTTGAAGCTGAACAGTTCTGGCGTGGTGTCGATGAATTTCGTCGTGCAGGTGTCGTTCAGAAAGGTCGGGTGCTTCAACAGGTTGATCACGAAGTCGATGTTGGTGCTGACGCCGCGGATGCGGAATTCGCGCAACGCCCGGTCCATCCGGGCGATGGCCGCCTTGGGGGTCTGCGCCGTGGCGGTGACCTTGACCAGCAGACTGTCGTAATACCGGGTGATCACCCCGCCCGCATAGGCGGTGCCGCCGTCAAGACGGATGCCGTTGCCGGTGGCGCTGCGATAGGCGGTCAGGCGGCCATAGTCGGGGATGAAGTTGTTCTGCGGATCCTCGGTCGTCACCCGGCATTGCAGCGCATGGCCGTTCAGCCGGATATCGGCCTGCGACGCCATGCCGGTCGACTCGGCCAGCGATTTGCCCTCGGCGATGCAAATCTGCGCCTGCACGATGTCGATGCCGGTCACCTGTTCGGTCACCGTGTGTTCGACCTGCACCCGCGGGTTCACTTCGATGAAAAAGAACTGCTTGGTGTCGATGTCCATCAGGAATTCGACAGTGCCCGCACATTCATAGCCGACATGGGCGCAAATGCGGCGGCCCAGATCGCAGACCTCGGCGCGCTGTTCGGTGGTCAGATAGGGGGCTGGGGCGCGCTCGACCACCTTCTGGTTGCGGCGCTGCACGGTGCAGTCGCGCTCAAACAGATGGTAGATCTCGCCGTGCTTGTCGCCAAGGATCTGCACCTCGACATGGCGCGCGCGCAGGATCATCTTTTCCAGAAAGCCCGCGCCGTTGCCGAAGGCCGCTTCCGCCTCGCGGCGGCCTTCGCGCACCTTGTCGGCCAACTCTTCAGGTCCGTTGATCGCCCGCATGCCGCGCCCGCCGCCGCCCCAGGACGCCTTGAGCATCAATGGGTAGCCGACCGCCGCCGCCTGTTCGCCGATCAGGTCCATGTCGTCGCCCAGAACCTCGGTCGCGGGGATGACGGGCACCCCGGCCTCCATCGCCACCCGGCGCGCGCTCGCCTTGTCGCCCAGGGCCCGCATCGTCTCGGCCTTGGGGCCGATGAAGGTGATACCGGCCTGATCGCAGGCATCGACGAAATCAGGGTTTTCCGACAAGAGGCCATAGCCGGGATGGATCGCATCCGCCCCGCAGGCGCGCGCCACCCGGATGATCTCGGGGATCGACAGGTAGGCCCCCACCGGCGACAGCCCCTGACCGATCAGATAAGCCTCGTCCGCCTTGAAGCGGTGCAGCGACAACTTGTCTTCCTCGGCATAGACCGCGACCGTTTTCTTGCCCAACTCGTTGGCGGCACGCATCACCCGGATGGCGATCTCGCCCCGGTTGGCAATCAGGATCTTGCGGAATTCGGTCATCTTAGGCACTCCGGGAGGACAGGGACGTCGGCAGAACGGGGTCAGTTTAGGGGTGCCGCAGTGCGGCGCAAGGGTCTGTTCAGCAATGACAGCCCGCAACTGCGTCAGAAACTGGCGCTGGCGGCAGAAGTGTTGAAGAATTGGGCAAAGATCGGGTCCGGAAAACGTCGGGCATCGCAGTCCGGGAGACGGCAAGGATCGATGACAACAAACGGCTCGCGGGCATCGCCGGGCGAAATTCGGCGACGCAGGACAGGATCGACAGCTATCGCGCCGATGCCGCGTCCCGCACCGTGCCGCGGATGGAGCTTGAATCCCTGATCCGCGACACTCCGTGGTTCGGTATGGTGCCGTGCCGCGCCGCCGGTGTCGATTTTGTCATGCTCCATGCCAATGATGACATCGTGGCCCGCGATTGGCTGTGGATCGGCGCCGATGGCTGTGAACCCGACATGGTCCGCCGGTGGGTCGTGTGGTGCCGCACCCCGGGTCTGGTGCCGGCGCCGGCGGAACCCGTGGCAGAGATTGTGGCGGAGATTGCAGAACAATAGCGGAACAAGCGGTTCCCCTTCGCCGCGACTTGCGCTAGGCTCATCCGATGAACGGTTACGACGACGATTTCATGTCCGATGCGGTGCCTCTTTCTCAGCGGGCCGTGGCGGCACGGCCTGCGGCCTATCTTGATGATCTGAACCCCGAACAGCGCCGCGCGGTCGAGGCGCTGGACGGCCCGGTGCTGATGCTGGCCGGGGCGGGGACCGGCAAGACCAAGGCGCTGACCGCCCGCATCGTGCATCTGTTGCGCACCTCGCGCGCGCGGCCGAATGAGATTCTGGCCGTGACCTTCACCAACAAGGCCGCGCGCGAGATGAAAGACCGTGTCGGCCGCATGCTGGGCGAGGTGGCCGAGGGCATGCCCTGGATGGGCACCTTTCACTCGATCAGCGTCAAACTGCTGCGCCGCCATGCCGAACTGGTTGGGCTGAAGTCGAACTTTACCATTCTGGACACCGACGACCAGTTGCGCCTGCTGAAACAACTGATCTCTGCCGCCAACATCGACGAAAAACGCTGGCCCGCACGGATGATGGCCGGTCTGATCGACGGCTGGAAAAACCGCGCGCTGACGCCAGACCGGGTGCCGTCGTCCGAGGCGGGGGCCTATGACAACCGTGGGACCGAGATTTACGAGGCCTATCAGGACCGCCTGCGCACCCTGAACGCCACCGATTTTGGCGATCTGCTGCTGCACTGCGTCGTGATCTTTCAGAAACACCCAGATGTGCTGGCGCAATACCAGCGCTGGTTTCGCTATATTCTGGTGGACGAATATCAAGATACCAACGTCGCCCAGTATCTGTGGCTGCGGCTGCTGGCGCAGGGGCACCGCAACATCTGCTGCGTCGGCGATGACGATCAGTCGATCTATGGCTGGCGCGGGGCCGAGGTGGGCAACATCCTGCGGTTCGAAAAGGATTTTCCGGGCGCGGTGGTGGTGCGGCTGGAGCAAAACTACCGCTCCACCCCGCATATCCTTGCCGCCGCCAGCGGCATCATCGCGGCCAATGCCGGCCGGTTGGGCAAGACGCTGTGGACCGAAGAGACCGAGGGCGAAAAGCTGCGCCTGATCGGCCATTGGGATGGCGAGGAAGAGGCGCGCTGGATCGGTGAAGAGGTCGAATCGCTGCGCGGCGGCCGCCGGTTTGCGCCGGTGTCGCTGGAGGGCATGGCGATTCTGGTCCGCGCCAGCCACCAGATGCGGGCGTTCGAGGACCGGTTCCTGACCATCGGGCTGCCCTACCGGGTCATCGGCGGCCCGAGGTTCTATGAACGGCTCGAGGTTCGCGATGCCATGGCCTATTTCCGCATGGCCGTCAGTCCAGAGGATGATCTGGCGTTCGAGCGGGTGGTGAACACCCCCAAGCGCGGGTTGGGCGACAAGGCGCAGGCCGACATCCAACGCGCGGCGCGGGCGGCGGGGGTGAGCCTGCTGGACGGCGCGCGCGACCTGCTGGCGCGCGGGGCCATCGGCGGCAAGGGTGGCGGCCAGTTGCGCAGCTTTGTCGATGGTGTCGACCGCTGGCATCTGGCCACGCTGGACCACGATTATGACCATGTGCGTCTGGCCGAAACCATTCTTGACGAGTCCGGCTATACCGGCATGTGGCAGGCCGACAAGACGCCCGAGGCGCCGGGGCGGCTGGAAAACCTCAAGGAACTGGTCAAGGCGCTGGAGCAGTTCGAGACCCTGCAGGGGTTTTTGGAACATGTCAGCCTGATCATGGAAAACGACACCGAAGAGGCGGTGGAAAAGGTCAGCATCATGACCCTGCACGCCGCCAAGGGGCTGGAGTTTCCGGTGGTGTTCCTGCCCGGCTGGGAGGACGGGCTGTTTCCCAGCCAGCGCAGCATGGACGAAAGCGGGCTGAAGGGGCTAGAGGAAGAGCGGCGGCTGGCCTATGTCGGCATCACCCGGGCGGAGGCGGTGTGCACGATCTCGTTCGCGTCCAACCGCCGGGTCTATGGCCAGTGGCAAAGCCAGATGCCCAGCCGGTTCATCGACGAACTGCCGTCCGACCATGTCGAGGTGCTGACACCGCCCGGGCTGCATGGCGGCGCGTTCGGGGCGGCGGCCAGCACCGGGTTCGGGTTTGACGACCGCGTGGCCAAGGCCGATGTCTACAACTCGCCCGGCTGGCGGCGGATGCAGACCTCGGCCTCCCGCCCCGTCAGCCAGCCCCGCGAGGCGCGGCACATGACGATCGACGCAAGTGCGGTGTCCGGCTATGGCATGGGCGACCGGGTGTTCCACCAGAAATTCGGCTATGGCGATATCGTGGCGATCGAGGGTGACAAGTTAGACATCGACTTTGATCAGGCGGGGATGAAAAAGATCGTCGCCCGCTGGGTCATTCCGGCGCATCAGGTCGACGACGTGCCTTTCTGAGGGGCCGGAGCCTCCGGCGGGGATATTTTCGTCAGAATGAAAGCCGGGGATGGGCCTAGCGGGTCTTCAGCCGGTCCAGCCCGACCAGCACCAGACCGGCCACCAGTCCCCAGAATGCGGCGCCGATGCCGAAGAACGCGGTGCCGGAGGCGGCGACGGCCAGCGTCATGGTGGCGGGAAAGCGGGTGTCGGGCGGGGTGAAGGCGCCGGTCAGCGCGCCCATCAGCGGGCCCAGCAGGGCCAGGCCGACCAGCGCCACCATCAGAGCCGGGGGCAGGGCGGCCAGAACCGGCAGGATCGCGGGGCCGAGCAGGCCGAGGGCCATCCAGAACCCGCCATAGACCACGCCGACTTTCCAGCGCTGCGAGCGGTCGGGATGAACCTCGTCGCCCAGACACAGCGCCGCCGTGATCGCCGCCATGTTGGTCATGTGGCCGCCGAACAGCGCTGACAGCATCGACCCGGCTCCCGTCACCACCAGTGCCGGTTGCACCGGGGGCGCAAAGCCCGCGGCGCGCAAAGTGGCGAAGCCGGGCAGGTTCTGCGAGGCCATCGTGACCAGATAGATCGGCACCCCGAGCCCGAGCAGCACGCCCGCATCGATCGTGGGGGGAATGAACTCCAGCACCGGCAGCGGCAGGTCAAGGGCGGGCAGGGCGGCCGTTCCGGTGATCAGCGCCAGCCCGACGCCGAGCGCGAGCGCGCCCAGCACCGCCAGCGCCGGATTGATCAGCCGGACCAGCACGAAGACCGCCAGCATCGGCAGCACGATCTGCGGCAGGGCCTGTGCTGCGGCGGCGCCCTTGAGGCAAAAGGGCAGCAGCACCCCGGCCAGCATTGCGGCGGCGATGCCATCGGGGATCGCGGCCACCAGCCGCCCCAGCGGTTTGACCAGCCCCGTCAGCACGACGAGCAGCCCCGCGAGCAGAAAAGCGGCCACTGCCTGCGGCAGGCTGATGCCGCTGGTGGCGGCGATCAGTGCGGCGCCGGGGGTGGACCAGGCCAGAACCACCGGAATCCGGGTGGTGAAGCTGAGCAGGGCCGAGCCGATGGATTTCGCCAGACAGACCGCCAGCAGCCAGCTTGCCGTCTGACCGGGGGTGGCCCCGAGGGCTGCCGCGGCCGACAGCACCAGGGCGATGGTGCTGCCGAACCCGACGAGCGCTGCCACCAGTGCGGCGGATATCATCGGCAGGGGCATGCGCGCTCCGGAACAGGACGCGCGTTTATCGGGTGCGGGGAGGGGGAGATCAAGGGGCGGAAAACGGCGACCCCGGGAGGAGGGTAGGGTCGCCGCATTCCGCAGATCGGGCCGCCGGGAGGAGATTGGCAGCCGCGATGTCGTTGGGGCGTTAAGCCCCGGATTGGTGCGCGGCGACCCCGGGAGGAGGTAGGGTCGCCGCTGGTCCGAGGGGCCCAAGGGAGGAGGAGAGGGCCCATCGTACATCGGGGAAAGCGCTGGCCTAGCAGGCACGGGCTTTCGAAGAAAATAGCGGCGGCGCCAGGGAGGAGGAGAAGCACCGCCGCATTTGTCACAGGCCCTCGGGGAGGAGGTCGAGAGCCGGACAAAATCTTATTTGCCGTAGGCCGCCTCGCGGGCCACGCTTGTGATCATCGCCCGGCCGATGCCGAGGTCGGTCAGGTCGCGGTCGGACAGCGCCGTCAGTTCGCGCAGGGTCTGGACATAGGTCCGGCGGCGGTGCAGGGCCAGGGTCACGGATTTGACCACGGCGTTGAAACGGTCTGCCACGCCATGGGACGAAACGCGGGTGGAATTCACATATGCCATCGTAAGCCTCACATTCTTTTTGCCAGATCGGTCCCGTCGGGATGTCCCGCGGCCTGCCGATCTGTTAGGGCAAACATGGGCTGTTTGCTGCGTCTGCACAATAGCGCAGAGCCGCAATGCTGCCATGCAGCATACGCATGGCTGGATGACACGAAAGAGTCATGAATTACAGGCGCTTCGCTGAATTTTTGAGCATTTGGTAAAGCGAACCTTGCCCTTTGGCCGAAACCGCTCAACCTAAGGGAAGGCCACCAACAGGAGAAGCGCATGACGATCACCCGCGAAGACGTTTTGGGGCTGCTGGCGAAAATTGCCACCCCGGATGGCCGCACTCTGGTGACGGCCGATCTGGTGCGCGCCCTGACGGTGGAGGATGGGCAGGTGCGATTCGTGCTGGAGGCGCCGACGCCCGACGCGGCTTACGCCCTTGGTCCGGCGCAGGTGGCGGCAGAGACGGCGTTGCGCGCGCTGTCGGGGGTTGCGGGCGTGCAGATCGTGATGACGGCGCATGGACCCAAAGCCGCGCCGCCAAGCCTGAAGATCGGCCAGCATCCGACGCCGCAGCAGGGCGGGCCTGCCCGCATCTCGGGCGTGGACCGGGTCATTGCCATTGCCAGCGGCAAGGGCGGGGTCGGCAAGTCGACGCTGGCCTCCAATCTCGCGGTGGCGCTGGCGCGGCAGGGGCGCAGGGTGGGTCTGCTGGACGCAGATATCTATGGCCCGAGCCAGCCCAAGATGATGGGGGTCAGCAAACGCCCCGCCTCGCCCGACGGCAAGATCATCGAGCCGTTGCACGCGCATGGGGTGACGATGATGTCGATCGGCCTGATGCTGAAGGACGACGAGGCGGTGATCTGGCGCGGCCCGATGATCATGGGGGCGCTGCAGCAGCTGATCACCCAGGTGCAGTGGGGGCGGCTGGATGTGCTGATCGTCGATCTGCCGCCCGGCACCGGCGACATTCAGCTGACCCTGTGCCAGCGGACGCATCTGACCGGGGCGATCGTCGTCAGCACGCCGCAGGACGTGGCGCTGCTGGATGCGCGCAAGGCGCTCGACATGTTCGTGAAGCTCAAGACCCCGGTGCTGGGGCTGGTCGAGAACATGTCGACCTACATCTGCCCGAACTGCGGCCACGAGGCGCACATCTTTGGTCATGGCGGCGTGGCGGCAGAGGCGCGCAAGATGGACCTGCCGTTTCTGGGCGAGATTCCCCTGTCGCTCGATGTGCGGCTGGCCGGGGACGCGGGCACGCCGATTGCGGCGGGCGACGGGCCGATTGCCGACGCCTATGCCCGGCTTGCGGCGGGTCTGGTAGACCGCGGAATGGCCTGAGACGGCTGGTGCTGCCCATGGGAAATCATGGGTAGACGGGCTTTGGCCGAATCACATTTCCGGGAATCGCTGGAAACTGGCGGATTTTGGCCGGTATCTCTGGCGATTCCCGCCTGGTTGCACGGCTGACAACGCCGGATCCGGCATCATTTCGGCGAAATCCGAAAATTCTTGGGAGAACATGGGAGCGGTCTCCGGACGCCGGTATTCGCTATATCTAGCGGTCACGGACGCGTTACTGTCTAGTGATTGGCTCTGCCACAGCGATTACCCGGCGATACCCTGCCTTTAGACGCCAATCGTTGCAGGTTCCACTGCCGTCACCCCAAAGATTTCCGTTGCTTCCCATAAAATCCCATGGCATCCCTAACTCACGGAGACGATACGGGACAGACAAAGCAGGGGCGGCTGAAGACCCCGAACAGGCGAAAAAAAGACAGGCTTCATACAGGCACCCGTCAAGTCGAACAAAAGAGATCCGGCGCACACGCGAGCAGACATCTCCCCCAGGTGGCGAGTGTAGCAGGACGCCCAGCGATGGGACAGGCGGCGGATCGAGCAGTGGCAGCAGCTCGATCCGCCGTTTTTTGTTTCATTAAAAAGAATTACGACCAGAAGTTAAGGAGCCGCAAGGCCCATGTCAACCGAGGCGTTCAGAGGCGAGTTCTACCAGAAGGTAGACAGCAAGGCGCGGGTGTCGATCCCCGCAGCCTTTCGCCGCATCCTCGACGCCGAAGACCCCCCGTCAGCAGACTTTCCCCGATCGCGCGTGTTCATGGTGTATGGCGGCAAGCGCCGAACCTTTGTCGAATGCTATTCGAAAAAGGGGGCCGATGATCTGGCCCGCCGCATCGAGGCGATGGAACTGGGGTCCGAAGCCCGCGACCGGGCCGAGCGCGAATTGATCAGCCGGTCGGCGATGGTCGACATCGAGCCTGACGGCCGGGTCGTGCTGCCACCCAAGGTGCGTGAAAAGATCGGCTTTCACGGCGATGACCTGACGCAGGGCGGCGAGGCCGCGTTTGCCGGTTTCACCAACCGTTTCAAGCTGTTCCGCCGCGACGTGTTCGATGCCGAGAATGATGACGGTGACGACGACGGCGTCGATCCGCTGGCCTTGGTCGGCAAGCACAGTCCGGCGCTATAATGCGGCCCGGCAGCGATCCTGATCCCGGTCGCCAGCCCCATGTTCCAGTGCTGTTGCGCCCGCTTCTGGCCGCCGTGGCCCCCGTGGCGGGGGTCTGGCTGGACGGCACGTTCGGCGCGGGCGGCTATGCGCGCGGGTTGCTCGCGGCGGGGGCGGCCACGGTGATCGGGGTGGACCGCGACCCTCTGGCGCTGGAGATGGCCGCCGCCTGGGCGGGTGACTATGGCGACCGGCTGCGGCTGGTGCAGGGCAACTTCTCGGACCTGGCCGATCAGGGCCCGCTTGATGGTGTCGTGCTGGACCTTGGCGTGTCGTCGATGCAGCTTGACCTGCCCGAGCGCGGCTTTTCGTTTCTGCGCGACGGGCCCCTCGACATGCGGATGAGCCAGGATGGCCCCTCGGCTGCCGATCTGGTCAACGACAGTGATGAGGCGTTGCTGGCCGACATCATCTATCACTATGGCGAGGATTTTGCCGCCCGCCGCATCGCGGGGGCCATCGTCAAGGCCCGCGACGCGGCACCGATCACCACCACCCTGCGGCTGGCCGAGGTGGTGTCAAGCGTGCTGCCGCGCCCCAAACCGGGGCAAAGCCACCCTGCGACGCGGACGTTCCAGGCGATCCGCATCGCCGTCAACACCGAGTTTACCGAACTGGTGCAAGGGCTTGTGGCGGCCGAGGCCGCCTTGCGGCCCGGCGGCGTGCTGGCCGTCGTCACGTTCCACAGCCTTGAGGACCGGATCGTCAAGCGGTTTTTCCAGCTACGATCAGGTGGCGAAGCGCACACCAACCGCTATGCTCCGGCGCGGGCCGAGGATGCCGCCCGCTTTACCCTGGTCACCAGGCGCGCGGTGGCCCCGGATGCGCAGGAACTGGCCGAGAACCCCCGGTCGCGGTCGGCCAAGCTGCGGATCGGGCGGCGCACCGATGCGCCGGCGGGGACCGTCGACCCCGCCGCGCTGAGCATGCCGATGCTGCCCGCCAAACCGGCCCGCAAACCGCAGAGCAAACTGCAGACGGCCCGACCAGCCCCGACCAGACCAGCCCCGACCAGACCAACCGCGACCAAAGCACCCGCGACCAATCCACCCGCGACCAATCCACCTGCGACCAGACCACCCTCAAAAGGCCGCCGCTGATGCGCCCCCTGCTTTACATTGCCAGCTTTCTTGCCGTGATGGCGCTGGCCTTCTGGGCCTACCGCGAGAACTATGCGACCCAACAGGTGCTCAAGGGCGTGGCCGCGCTGCAAGACGACATTGGCAGCCTGCGCGAGGCGTTGGCGGTGCAACGCGCAGAATGGGCCTATCTCAACCGCCCGGACCGTCTGCGCGAACTGTCGGCGCTGAACTTTGACCGGCTGGGGCTGTTGCCGCTGGAGCCTGCGCAGATGGGGCAGGCGGGGCAGGTGGCCTATCCGGCCCCCCCGGTCGAGATCGTGATCGAAACCCCCGTTGACGTGGTGGGCGACCAGGAGGTGCAGACGCCATGACCAACCAGACCAACCGCACCCCGCTGCGCCCGCTGGCGCGCATTCTGCAGGCCCGCGCCAAGGGCGAAAACCCCGACAGCATCGAGCGCGAGAACCTTCGCCTGCGCCACGAGGTGCTGCGCGACCGGGCCCGCGGCCGCGCGCAACTGCGGCTGTTCGTGCTGGCGGTGGCGTTCTTTGCGGCGTTCTCGCTGATCGGGGCGCGGATGGGGCTTTTGGCCGCGTCCGAACCCGTCGAGGCCCGGACCGATGCGCGCGGCAGCGGCATCACCGCGCTGCGCGCCGACATCACCGACCGCAACGGCCGGATTCTGGCGACCAACATGATGACCCACGCGCTCTATGCGCATCCGAAGGACATGGTCGATCCGGCGGGCGTCGCCGCCGATCTGGCCGCGATCTTTCCGGAAATGGACGCGACCGACCTGACCCGCCGCTTCACCGATGGCCGCAGCTTCCTGTGGCTGCGCCGGGTGCTGTCGCCCGAGCAGATGCAGGCGGTGCATGACATCGGCGATCCGGGCCTGCTGTTTGGCCCGCGCGAAATGCGGCTCTATCCCAACGGCACGCTGGCGGCGCATATTCTGGGAGGCGCCAGTTTCGGCGCAGAAGGCGTGCAGTCTGCCGAAGTCATCGGCACCGCCGGCATCGAAAAGGCGCTTGACGGCCGTCTGCGCGACCCGGCGCAGGCCGGCACGCCGCTGACGCTGTCGCTCGATCTGACGGTTCAGGCGGCGATGGAAGAGATTCTCGGCGCGGGAATGCTGATGATGAACGCCCGCGGAGCGGCGGGCATCCTGATGGATGTCAAGACCGGCGAGATCGTGGCAATGGCCAGCCTGCCCAACTTCGACCCCAATGACCGCCCCAACCCGGTG
>Ga0105047_10010718_pt1 | contig 14957 bp, 11 predicted proteins | sample MAT04_FD_78384 | JGI IMG/M metagenome (GOLD analysis project Ga0105047, IMG submission 78384) | Freshwater microbial communities from Lake Fryxell liftoff mats and glacier meltwater in Antarctica - MAT-04 (megahit assembly) | ecosystem: Environmental > Aquatic > Freshwater > Ice > Liftoff... | reverse complement strand
CTGCCTTGCCGTGGCGTTCCAGCAACTGGTAGTAGTTCATCAAGGCGTCGACCGTCGCATCGATCTGCTCGCCCCCGTGGCCACCCAAGTACTCCGGCATGATCGAAGCATCCGCTGCATAGACCTGCGGCATTGAGGTGTAAGGGGTCACCCACTTGGGATTTGTGATCCACAGCTCGACCCAGTCGGGACGCAGACGCCTCTCGACTTGGTCGAGGTTCGGTCCGCGAATGTCCTTCGTCGGGTCGAGCGACACGTAAGGTCGTCCTCCGACCTGATGGCACTTCGTACACTGACCGGTGGTCAGCAGCTTCCAGCCCGCTGTCACTCGGTCGTGAGATGCCCCCGCAAACGCTGCGGCATGGGCGGTTTCTCGCTCGCTGATGTAACTGATAGATTGCCGCTCGTTCGTCTGGTACGGGAATTCCGCTCCATCGACAGCTGCGAAGTAATTCGCCAAGGCTCTGGCTTCGGAATCGTCCATATTGAACTTCGGCATCCGCAACACGGTTGTGTGTCGCAGTTGGACTGGATCTTTCAGGAACTGATAGAGCCAGGGTGTCTGGACCTTGAATCCTTCGCGGACCAACGGCGGCGGTGAAGCCTGCCAGGCTCGGTCGCGATCCCCAGCAGTCTCTTTGGCCACGAGCTGCGGGACCAGCCAGTGGGCGAACTCACCGCCGCGACCCATGTCACGGGACTGGAGCTTCGCCACGGGAATCGACACAGCGTCACCAGGGTAGAGGGTCTTTTCGCCGACCTTCAACAGATCCCAGCTCGTGAATGTGAGAACTTGGTCCTCGGGCAATTCCTCGGTGTCCGGCTCCACTTTCACTAGTCCGTGAACGGAGAGCAACAGATCACCCGACTTGGTCTTCGGAGCCGTCGCGGGATCGACCACGCGCGGGGGATTGATATGTTCCAGCAAGGCCAGCGACGACTCATAATTCTTGGTTCCCAGGCCGGGCGCATACAGATCTTCAGCAGCCACCGCGAACTTGACCTCTGGCATTTCCAGAATGTGACAGCTGGTGCAATTGTACTTGGCGAGCAGCCGCTCACCCTCCAGCTTGGCGGCCTTGTTCCCGGTCGGTTGATAGACATAGGCCGGAGCCGGTGGATCGGCGACCAGTCCGATGACGAATGTGGCGACCGATTCGATCTGCTTCTCCGAGAAAGGGAACTTCGGCATCTTCAAACGCTCGTCCCAGCCCTTGGTCTCGATCTTCTTGTAGTCATAGCTGCGCGGGTCGCGGAGTTTTTGCCACGCGAAGCCCGCGCGGCCATGATGCATCAAGCTGTCGACGAAATAGGCTGCGGAGAGATCCTCAGCAGGTGCGGGATCGCCATTCTTCGCCCGTTCAAGGGCTTTTTCCACGCGAGTCAGCGTGCTCGATCCATCGACCTCGCCGTGGTGGTGCAGGTACTCCGCGATATGCTCCGGAGCCAGCTTTGCGGTGTCCTTGCGTCCCCAGTCTTGCAGGGCGACACCAATGGGGCCTGCCGATTCGAACCCAGGAATGTCGTGGCAACCATAGCAGCCGTAACGACCGATCGTCTTGCTACCCAGGTAGACCAGCTTCTGGCGTTCCCACTCTTCGGCGGAGAACTTGCCATCCTTCTGAGGATGTGCCAGTTCGATCTCGTCACCCTTCACGAATTCTGAAAGCGGCTTGACCTGTCCATCAGTTCCAGCAGTGAAGGCCTCGGCCAGCACGGGGAACCGCTTGTCATTCAAAACTTCGCTGACCTGCGTCGAGGAGGGCAACGCCTTCTTCAAGTAGAGCCGGACCAAGTCATCCAGGGGCGTCGCCACTTGAACCTGAGAGGTGAACTGCTTCGGGCCTCTCATAAACGTGAGAGTGACCGGCTCACCCGAGGGGAGCTTCGCAATCTCGTCATTGAGGTTGTCGACTGACCGCACAGCTGTGGAGCCGAGCTTCAACAGGATGTCATCGATTTGCAGTGAGACGGGACCGGTTTGGTCCTTTCCGGTGTCGAGCCGAGTGGCGGCTGAACCTGGAAGCACTTCGGTGACCCGGACTCCCGCGTGCGGAGCGCTCAACGCGGCGGCTTCTGCGGCGGTGAAGTCTTCGTCACAGACGACTCCCAAAACGCTGACGCCACGCTTGAACTTCGCAAACTCCGCAGGACCCTTTGCCAGCAAGAATGCGGCGATATCAGCTGCGGGATCGACGTACTTGTCACCCTCCCCTTCTGGGTTCAGGTAGAGGTTCGGCATCTTTGTCCGGGTGTGATAGCGACTGGGCTCCTTGAGCCAGGTGTACATCCAATTGAACCCATCAACACCGGGTTTGATCTTCTCGTGAATGCGCGAAAGATCGGGTCCGAAGTCCGCTTGCATCCCTTTGAGCTCGGGGTCATCGTACGAGTGGCAGGACATGCAGCCGCGACGCGAGAAGAGATTCTTCCCCCGTTCGGCGTCCGGCGTGTAGCCCTCTTTCGGAGCCGAGAGGTCGAGCTTCTGGGACTTGTCGATCAAGTAGGCGGAGATGGCTTCGAGCTCGACCGGCTGGAGCATCTCGGCCAGGTGATCCATCTGATTCGTGTTGCCGAAGAACTTCGGCATTTTCGTGGTCGGGCGGAATGCCTGCGGGTCCTTGGTCCAGGCCGCGATGAATTCCACCGTGGTCTTCTGAGCAATGTGCCGCAGTGACGGTCCGACCTTTCGCATTTCGCCCGCAACGGCATTGGGATCAGAGGCCAGCTTGGCGAATTGTTCTGCGGTACTCGGTTCGAGACGCAGATCCGGCCCAATGGATTTCTGGCCGTCATAGCCATTCACTTCATGGCAGCCGTAGCACCCATAGTTGCTCATTAATTGGTGCCCCTCGACGACCTTGGGGGCCGAGTTCCCGAACTGATCGCTCTGTGCGAGTTCGGTGACTTCATGATGGCAGCGGATACAGCTGGCCTCGACCAAGTGCTTCGGGAACATCGGATATTCCCAGAAGTGATTGGAGCGCCAGTCGTTCTTCTCTGCCCACTTCGCAGCGACTGCGGGATTGGAAGGTGAGTGCTCTGAGTTCTGGAATGAAGTGCCGGAACCGTCGCCTTCGTGGCAGATCGAACAGCCGAATTTCTCCATGGAGTGGGGGCTGGTCGCCGTGAGATACAAGTCGGGGTTCGGATGGCCCGAAAACGGCTGGGCGTAAGTGCCGTTTGTGCCATCCCCGTCGGGGTAGCTGCAGACATTTCCGGTGCCGAAGTCGGCAATGTTCACATGGCAAGATCGGCAGCGATCAACCCGGTCGATATTCGCCATACCGAGTTGTTGCTTGAGCCCTCGGGGCCAGTCGTACTGGATCTTCAAGTGGGGATTGAAGCCGTTGATGATCGGCCACTCTTTGAACGATCGCTTGAACGCGACCAACGGATTCGATGGCTTCAAGAGTTCTAATTGGTCCTGTAGACCTTTGCGGTCAGCGGTCAGCTTCAGCAAGAGCGCGGCATCATCATCGCGAACTTTGGTGAGTGCATTGAGTTCGATCTTGGCCTGTTCGAATGCCGCTTTTGCGACTTCCACTTTGGCCACCAAGGAGTTGGATTGCAGGGCCAGAGCGTCAAAAGCAGCCCGCTTCTCCTTCAGCACTTGATCCGGGACGGCATCGCGAACTGCGATGTCGAAATTGGCGCGAGCGACATCCCGCTCTGCGTTCTTAAATTTTGAGATGGTCGATTCGCGGCTCAGGTCGCCCTTCTTCTCGAACACGACAGCTTGGGCAGCCTTCAACTTGGCGTCGGAGTCTTGCGTCGGCAGGGCTGCCATCTGCTTTTCGATTTCATCGACCTGTTTTTTCAGGTCTGCCGTATCGACGCCCTTCAGCTGATCCGTCAGCTTGGCGACTTTGAGTTTCTCGGCCGTGCGCTGGTAGTCTCGCCATTCGCGTTTTTCGTCGCGTGACATCATCAGCAGTGTCGCGGCGAACAGCGCGAACGCGCTGACGGCGAACACCTTGTGCATCGTTCCGAGATCGCGCCAATACTGATCGTTCGCTGGCATGGGTAGTTGTCAGTCAGTCTGGATGTCGAAGTGTGAAGTGAACGGTTCGAACTGAGGCCCTCCAGGAGGCATCAGATGTTGAAGAACCATTCGGGGATGGCCACGATGTACTTCAAGCTGAAGGCCCATCGCAGCACCATCTTGATGGGGAGGAGTGCCATAAAGAGGATCAGGTTGGCGAGTACCATGTAACGGATGACTCCCATCCGAACATAGAACTTGCGGAGCACCGTGAGTGCCATCGCATGAGGCAGGATTAACAGGTAACCCAGCACCAGCACGATGCCCACTCCCTCGCGTTTGAAGATTTGAAGGACTTGATCCCCAAGTCCGGCTGAAGTATTCACCGCAGGCAACGGCAACCCCAAACCGCGAACCCAAAAGTATTCGCTCAGGTTCACGTTATTGAGAACTTCCAGCTTGTGAACGTCCCAGTATTCATACAAACCGAACATGTTCCAGTTCGGACCACGCACGAATGTCCCTAGGACAATGAGTCCCACCCACAACGGCAGGAAACCGATCAGGTAGATGTTGATCGAGAACTTGCGATCGTTGTAGCAGTAGTAGCCGTTGCCCTTCTTGTTGAAGTCGATGTAGGGAATCGCCATTAACCCCTGCATGATCATCAGCGGCAATACGATCCCGGCGAGCCAGGGGTCGAAGTAGACCAGCATTTCCTGGAGTCCCAGGAAGTACCATGGAGCCTTCGAGGGGTTCGGGGTTTTGACGGCGGAACCTGGCTCTTCGATGGGGGCTTGCAAGAGCACTCCCCACACGATCAGCAGGGCCGAGACCAGCAGCATGCAGACCATTTCGGTGTAGACCAGATCGGGCCATACCAAAACCTGCTCCTTTAACTCCTGCTCGGCGAGAGGACGTCCCTCGGCGAGACGCCGGTCGTTATCGCCCGCCTTCTTGAAGGCCAGCCACGTGAAGTAGCCGACCAAAAACAGCATACCGACGATCGGAACGTTGTCGGGCTTACCCACAATCTGGCGGAAATCGTAATCCGTTAAGCTCACTGCCAGGAACAAACACGACAAGTTGAGGAGCACCCAGCCGACCGTGTCTCTCGAGAAGTAATCGCGCTTCCACAGCATGACGACGAAGACCACCATCGAAACAAAGAAATAGCGACGAGCATCCGAAAAGATGTAGTCCACAATCACTTTGAACCAGTCGGGCAGCTTCAACAGAAACTCGCTCGGCTCAGAGCGGGAGGTGAGGTGCGTAATCGCCATCAGTGCCAGAAATGCAGCGTAAAACGCCCAGATCGTGGCCTTGGGGATATGCTGAAACCCCAACAACGATTCGAAGTGCCCATCCAGCTTGAAGCTGCGCAGCGTCCAGCCGATGTTCGCCAAGAACAGCAGCGTATACAGCCAACCAAGGCCATGAATCACGCTGTGAGTGAGATCGGGATGGGAGTGCATGGGGTTCGAACTTTTCGGAACCAATCACGGGGCCGACCCTCGGGGCTCGACTGGTGACTGGAGATACTCAAACTCAGAGGACCACACCAAACTCTCGCTGTCAACCGGAAACCGGCTTACAGCGGCTGACTGATTCCACCGTCTTTGCGAACTCGCCAGAAGTGAATCGCAATCAGAAGCGAGATCACGATCGGAACTGCCACACAGTGCAAGATGTAGAATCGGTTCAGTGTTTCTTCACCGACGTTTCGGGCACCCAGCAATAGGAACCGGGCGTCCGACGCGTTGGTAATCAGGTCGTAGCCCCCGACATTCAACAGTTGAAAGCCTGGACCTTCATGGCCCAGAAACGGATGGGCACGAGCCATGTTCGATCCGACAGTGATCGCCCAGATCGCCAGCTGATCCCACGGGAGCAGGTAGCCGGTGAACGAGAGCAGCAGCGTCAGCACGAGCAGCAGCACTCCGATCACCCAGTTGAACTCGCGGGGCGGTTTGTAGCTGCCCGTCAGGAACACGCGGTACATGTGGAGCCACACGGTAATCACCATCGCATGGGCCCCCCAGCGGTGGATTTCCCGCATGATGCCCAGCGTGGTGACATCGCGCAGGGCACGAATGTCAGCGAACGCCCATTCCAGAGTCGGGCGGTAGTAGAACATCAGCAACACGCCGGTCAGCGTCTCGACCAGAAACAGGAAGAAGGTGACTCCCCCCATGCACCACGTATAGGACAGCTCGATGCCGCCCTTCTTCGCCGACACAGGATGAAGGTGCAGGAAGAAGTTGGTCAGCACAACGACGGCTCGGTTTCGGCGATCCGTTGGTGCCGGATGGCGGAAGATGCTGCGCCAGATTTGCGAGTTGCGAATTGTCTCACCGATCGACATGCGAAAATCCCAAGCTGTCGGTCTCGAATCAAAAGGCAGCCACCGGCCACCACACCCGTCAGCTGCCCATTCACTGCGAGACCACCTGACGGGATAGTCGCACAAGATTCGTTGTTTAGCTGACCTTCACGAAGGACTTCGGGTCAGCCCACTGGCCCAGTTCTTCCTGAAACTTGACACTCTTGTCGACTTCCAGCGTTCCATCCGCTCCCAGCACCAACCCGACGCGTTCCAGTGGACGCGGGGCAGGGCCTTCGAAGTTCACGCCGTTGATGTAGAAGCCCGACCCGTGGCACGGACATTTGAACTTCTGCTCCGCGTCGAGCCAGCTGGGCGTACAACCCAAGTGAGTACACACTGACAACAGGGCGTAAATCACGTTTTGGCCATCGTAACTGTCGGTATGGACAATCCAAACAGCGCGGGTCGCCTTGTACTTTTCCGAGACCGTTCCGAGTGGATAGTCGCCGATCGACCCCACTTTGAACTTACTGGGTAGTTCCAATACCGTGTTCGGCATCATGAACCGAGCCATGCCGAGGCTCCACAGCCCGACAATGCCAACCAACAGCGTCCACGCCATGTAGAACGGCACGAACAGGACTGCGAAGAGTGCCGCAGGAAACCACCGGCGAGGCAATTCCTGCTTCTTGCCGGCGCCAGCCTTGCCTGCTGGGGCTGCCGCTTTGGGAGGCAATTTGGGCTTGGCGGGGGCTGCTTCGAGTGCAGGCGGTGCCCCTAGAGCGGATTGACCGGCGTTCGCCCGCATCGCCTTGATCATCTCCGCTGGCGACTTACCCGTTGCCACAGGAGCAGTCGCCTGAGCGGCGGCGGCGGCCACAGGAGCAGCGGCTGCTGGGGCACTGGCTCCGGCTGGAGCCGACCCCTTGGCGCGAATCGCAGCCATGATGTCCGAGGTGCCCTTGGGCTTCGCGGCGGGGGCACCGGCAGTGGGCGCGGGTGTCGCAGCGGCGGCGAGAGGTGCCGCCGGAGCCGCCCCCTTGGCCCGAATGGCCGCCATGATATCTGACGTCCCCTTCGGCTGAGCTGCGGGAGGGGCGGGTGCAGCCGGAGCTTCGGCGGCAGGTGTCACAGCCTCGGTCGCCGCTGGTGCGGGATCAGGGACTGGAGCAGGTGCGGATGCCAAGGCCCCATCAGCGGGCTTCTTCCGAAGCATCGCCATGATCTCAGCAGTGGAGGGTTTTTTGTCTGTCATGATGTCAGAACGGCATGATGTCAGGGCGGCACAACCCGGCTGGCATCGAGCCCAGCCAAGCCGTGGGGAACCCGAATCGGGTCCGCCGAACGCACAAAACCAAGGCAGAATCGCCCAAGTCTCTCGGTATCTGGCGGATGATCGCAGGTGGATCGAAGTGAGACAACGTAACCCCGGAGCGTGCGGGGATATTCTCACACTCAAGAAGCCAATCAGCCTTGAGCCAAGCGGCCAATGGGTTTACGACTTCCAATATCTTAGGCCGCGACCCTGGTAGTCGTTCGGCAGGCAGCGGTTTGATCTCCGATTTCTCGACCACGGGACGCAAACCGGTCGAACCCCGTGGTCAATTCCCACAGATTGGACAACCGATTTTCAATCGTGTCGCGAGTCGCTCAAGTCGCCAAACGCCATCGAGAGTGTTGCGACTCATGGACAGTCCACGCTGGAACTCCTCTGCCCCCCGTGATCTACAGCGAATCACTCCGGCTGCATCACGCCCCAGCCGTCGGGTTCCCCGCCGCATTCGCGGGCGATGTTCCCGAGTTCCAGCTCAATCCGGGTGATCTCCGCGTGCGTCGGCACCATCGTCACGAGACAGATGCAGTCGAATCCCTCGGCCATTGATTCGTCGACATCACCGAACTCGTCCTCTTCGAAATCTTCCATCAGTTCGGCGTTGTTGTAGAGGTCGCAGTCGATGTTGATGTCTGACATCCGCCGCTCCATCTCCAGCGCGGAGTCCTCGTCCGGAAACAAATGGCAGAATTCGATCTCGTGCTCTTGGGTCAGATCCATCCCGGCATCGACCATCGATTGCAAGACCGCTCCGTTGGCATCGTGGGGAAATGACATGGGTTCTCCTCGACCTGTTGAGAATTGTGATCGGCACCCCAGCGTGGGTCGCCGAGATTGCGGCAGGATAACGGGCGGAATTGATTTATGACAGGATTCCACGGAGGCCCCCCGTGGAAATCCAATCCATTCCCCAGACACGTGGATCGCCGAACACCGCAAGACGATTGCAGCCGGTAGGGGGAATCGCAGACACTCGGGGTTGCGAGTGATGGTCCGATCACCGGTCACAGTTGAAGCCTCCCTCCCTTTTCTACTCTGCGTGTTCCCCCGTGAGTGATCTCCCGCCTGCCTCTTCCGCACCGGCCTCTTCCGCACCGGCCTCCGCGTCGAAGCCCAGCTTGTTCGTGGTCTTCCTAGTGGTGTTCATCGATTTGCTGGGGTTCGGGATCGTGATCCCGGTCCTGCCTCGGTACGGCGATGTGTTCGCGGCATCGCGACCGATGCTGATTCTCTTGATGTCTTCCTTCTCAGCGATGCAGTTCATTTTTGCCCCGCTCTGGGGACGACTCTCCGATCGTATTGGCCGCAGGCCAGTCTTGTTGGTCGGGCTGCTGGGATCGACGCTGTGCTATGCCCTCTTTGGTTATGCGGTCTCGCTGGGGGCTGAGGGGACGTTTCTGGGGTTACGACCAATCTTGTGGATGCTGATCGCCCGCACTGGAGCGGGAATCGCGGGTGCTACGATCTCCACGGCGCAGGCTTACATCGCCGACTGCACGGGAGCTGCGCAGCGTGGGCGCGGCATGGCGTTGATCGGAGCGGCGTTTGGTCTGGGCTTCACGTTCGGCCCGCTACTCGCCGCTGCGTTTTCGAGTGCGGATCTGAATGCCCCGCCGAATCCGATGGTGGGATACGCCGCTGCGATTCTCTCGGGCGCCGCCTTGTTGTTGGCGACGTTCACATTGAAGGAGTCGCTCACTGCGAACTCCAATCCGGCCCGGCGTCGGTTCTTCGATCCCCGTGCTCTGGCGGCCTGTTGGAATAGCCCGCTGCGATTCAGTGCCTTGGCGGGGATCTTCTTGACGACGTTTGCGTTCGCCCAGTTCGAAACGACGCTGGCGTTGGTAACCAAGGCCCTGGGGATGGCTGAACGTGGGAATTTCCTCGTCTTTGCCTACCTCGGCTTCACGCTGATGCTGTGCCAGGGCTTCCTCGTACGCAGGTTGCTGCCGCGTGTCGGCGAGCGGCGGATGGCCCTCTCCGGCGGAGTTCTGCTGGTGCTGGGTCTCGGACTGGCCGGGTGGGTGGGGCACTACTATATCGGGGCCATGCCTGCCGAGGTCACACGAGCTGAGGCAAGCACCGTTGCGGAGGCCGGGCAGACGATGCTCTCGAACCCCGGCGTGCGGATGTTGCTGGCGGTCCTGCCGCTGAGCATTATGGGGTTCTCGGCGATCACCCCGTCCTTGCTGTCGATCCTCTCTCTGGCCACCGACGACTCGGACCAGGGCGAGGTGCTCGGTGTTGGTCAGGGCTTGTCGGCCTTGGCCCGCATTCTGGGGCCGGCTGTAGGGCTCGCTTTGTGCCGACCGGAACATATCTACTGGCCGCACATTTCCGCGGCGCTGGTGATGGTCTTGGCGCTGGTGATTTTGGGTCGCATGCCGAAGTTGGCGAGGGTTCCCGAACCCGAGTGAGGCAAACCGCGAGACGCACTTTGTGATTGTCGACGGACTCGGAGAGTCTGGCGACTTTGCAAAGTCCGTCTTGCACTCGGGGACTCCCAATTCGCGAATGCGCCCCACTCTTAAGTCGGCCATAGTACTAAATGACCTCGCCAGCACGGTCGGGACTCGCGGGCCAGGCTCGCACTCGCCACCACCAGATTCGGAACCTGCTCGGCACTCACTTGATCCAGAATCTCCGCCAATCCGCCGGGAAACATGCGCAGCTGAGATCCGTGGGCCAAGGTTCGGAAGTCCGTGCGGGACAGACGTACAAAGACCTCTCGCCGCAGTCGGTCGACTTCGTCTGTCGCGAAGGTCTCCAGAGGTTGTTGGAGCGGATGCACGATCAGCAGGCGAGCGTTCCAGGCGAGTGCCAGTTCGACCGCGAATGACAGATGCATGGCAGCTTCGTCTGACAGATCGTCGCAAAACGCGATCAGCGAGGGAGCAGAGTCGAGACGGTCGGGCTCGCGTCCCGTAAACCAGACGGGGCAATTGGCTCGCGTCGGCCATTGAAATTCTACTCGGCGGGCCTCGGCGGATTCCGGAACAGTTCCGCCCGGCACGATCAATAGATCCATTTCACTTTCGCGCGCGGACGAAGGCCACTCCTCCTCAGGATGGCCGCACCACGCGGCTGACTCGATCGCGGACATTCCGGCGGAGGAGGTGCGTGTGATCTGCTCGATGTGTTGCTCGGCCTCAGCGAAACAGCCATCGAGCTGGTCACAACCGAACTCTCCCGCTGGGGGGCGGGCGATTGCGGCGAAGGCCAGACCCGAGTGAGTGACGCGGGCCAGTTCGATCGACAAGCGGATTACGTCTTCAGTCTCAGCCGGCCAGCTCACTCGGCCCGCATGGGGATCGAGCATGAACTCCAGGCCAGTCAGGATGCGGTGGACGGACGACATGCGGCGCTCTCGGCGGTGGGTTCGAATCAAGCAGACTGTCGAGTTGAGGATGATCCGTCAAATGTCCAGCAGATTTGGCAATGACTTTTGTGCGAGTGCTCCGCCCAAGCTCAGAAATCGTGTTGGACCGATCAGCCGCAGGGCGCTAACCCAATGGCTCTTGGTCGAGATCGACAACCAAAAGCCTGACCAATAAAACCCAGAGTAGGTCTTCCCCAGCTCGCCCTCGCACACGCTTCGGGTGAGTAAACCAAGTGCCATTGGGCGCTGACCCACGGTTTCCTGGACACAAACCGAATCTAGCGCGTTCCGACGGATCCCGAGGTTTTCGCTCGGGTGGAGGAGTAGTCCCACGGATTGGAATTGTTCTCCCACCCACGACGTCCTCGGAGGGTCACGCCTGTCCTCCGGGCCTTCCGCAAAGCCTTCAGACTCGGCCGCCCCACACCGACCTGCTTTCCATTACACCGTCGGGGTCTCACGCACTTCGAAATGAGTCATCCATTCCCATGCATCGGACTCGCCGCGATTTGAATGGACTCGGTTGGAAATCGCCAACCCGCCTCCGGGCTGGCCCCGGTGGCTCCCGCTCTGCTGCGCTTCTGTAGCGAGAATAAAGAGACAAACACCCCGCCAGCCGGGCGACTGTCCGACTACCCCAGCAGCATGTTCGCGATCTCCAGCAGACTGATCCCGCGCACGGGGTTTGTTGGCTCGGCCTCTGGTTTCGAGGGGGCTGGGTACTCGCCGGTCACAGTCATTTGCTGACCAGCCACCAGATTTCCGATCTCCATCATCGCGGGTGAGCGACGGCCGGGGCTGCGTTCCAGGTGGGTCAACTCACCCTGATCAATCCAAACCAATTTGCAGTCGGCACACGAATCAATGATGGCCCGGCCAGCTCCATAGTACGGATGAACTTCCATCGTCTTGTGACAGCTGGGACAGGCGATCCGGCGTTCGAGTTCGATCGGATGCGGAAGGGCCACCGGGATGTCCGGGCCGGTGTAGGCGGCTCGGCGATCTTCGACGACCTGTCGAAACTCGGTGCTGGAGAGGAGCAACCCTCGGCAATTCGGACAGTGGCCAGCGTTGACTTGGTCGATGAGTGCTGACTCGAATTCCGCATCGCAAACCGGGCAATGCACTCCCTGCGGGGCTTTCAGATGCAACACGCGATCGGTCACCGCGGTCACGTCGGTCGCTGCCTGAACCGTGTGACAAAAAGTGCAAACCATCCGCATTGGTCCCGCAGACATGGTGAGCGGAGCTGCGCAGTTTTTGCAGTTCATGGAATTGCCGGGGGTCGGAGAATCGGCCCGGCAAATGCACAATGAGCCATCGTGGAAACCTAGTTCATGAATTTGATGGTGGGAGGCCAGAATACCAAAACAGTTGTGGCGACTTGGGAGTCACGGTGCGGGATGTCTGGCCGAGTGCAGGAGCACGATCAAACCTTGGCGGTTGCGGGTTCCCAGTGCGGCAGAGAGCCGGGCGGTCAGCGGGTCGAGCTGGCCTTTCTGGAGTTCGGCGACGATGGTGAGAGTGGTCTCGGTCCCTTGTCGACCTCGGAAGGCTTGCTGCACGTTGATCGGTTCGCGTCGCGCTCCGATGGCGAGCACACGGAACGGGCCGAGGACTTCGGGCGCGGCTCCACTGCTCGGTTTCGGGCCGCCCGTCGCTCCGGGGTCAGCTTCGCTGGGTAGTGCGGCCATGGGCAGTATCGCAGCCGGGACTTCGAACGAGACGAGATCGCCCGGATTGATCTGCTCCGCCACGACCGATCGGGGATCGATCGGCACCCAGAAAGCGACTTCGTTCTCTTGCAGCGTTTTGGCCAGTTGCTGCTGGGCGGGGGCAGCCAGATCCATTTCCAGGATGATCTCACCACCCAGGAAGATCCGGTTGGCCCGTTGTCCGATGACGGCTTCCTTGGCCGACCACTGCGGGGCGACCGTGCTGAGATTTCCAGCTGCGGTTCCGGGGAGGTCAATCTTGAGTAACTGGTCTTCTTCGATCGCGTCGCCGATGTTCAGTTGAACGTCGGGTTTGATGGCGATGAACGAGACCCGATCGAGCGTGTTCGAAGCCCGCTGCAAATAGAGCCAGTTGCACACCGCTCCCGCCAAGCCGAGGATTGCGGCAATCAGCAGACCGGTGAATCCCTTCATGGGGCTGAACCTTCTCTTGGAGCTGAAGTGGGGAGCTTCTCACGAGGGCGGACGAACCAGACGGTCTGTGATTCCGTTCCCTCAGACATGATGAGGCCCCAGCATAACAGACGCCGCCTCGGCGCGGCACCTGCACCCGCTGGCTCCCGGATTCCCATGCGGCCTGTCGGATGAGTCAGGGGATAGATCCCGGGCTCGGAGGAACCGGGGGCCGAGTCGAATGTCAGAGGGGACGCGTCGTCGATCCGTTCGAGCAACTGTCGCTCCTCGTCCGAGACCGCCAATGAGAGTACCCAGAGATTCGACTCGGCCAGCACCTCCCGGCATTTCCGTTCGAGAGAATCGATCGCCAGCTGCGATCCGCCCGGTACGGACTCCCGAGAGAGAACCATCCCGCTGCGTTCCAAGGGGAGAAACAGTTGCAGCTCAGGCGTGTCGGGAAGTGCTGAGTCCGCGGCGAACATCGTGGAGGATGGAGTTTGCGGGCGCGGGGCCACCTGCCAAGCGAGAGCCAGCAGTCCGCAGGCCAGCCCCACGATGACGCAGAGATCAAACACCCGTCGAGTCCAGTGTCCCAAGTGGTGCCCTCTCCCTCGCGAGGCCGTGTTTTCATCTGCCGCGGCCCGTTCCCCGATCAACAGAGTATCACCAATTCGATGGCAGGTTGGAAACCCGCCCCTTGACTGCCTAGACTCGACCCATAGGAACCACAAATCCCATCGTTCGCCGGGGAGCAAAAACATGACACACCGACTGGCACTCACTGCTTTGCTGCTCGGACTGGTAATGGGGTGGTCGCGTTCAGCCTTTGCCGAAGGGCCGATCAAAGACCCTCAGCTGGAATTGGTCGTTAAGGCGATTCTGAAGGTCAAGCAGATCGACAAACCGGTGATCGAAGAAGCGGACCTCAAGTCGATCTTCATCCTTGATGCCCGAAACAAGGAGATCAAGGACCTGACGGGATTGGAGAAGTGCCCCAATCTTGTCGAGCTGAAGCTAAGCGGCAATGTGATCGAGAACCTCGCGCCGTTGGCCGAACTCAAAAACATCCAGTCTCTCTCACTCTCGGGGAACCAGATCAAGGATCTCGCTCCGCTGACGGGCCTCGTGAAGCTGCAGCACTTGGACCTGGAAAAGAACCAGATCGCGTCTCTGGCTGGGATCGAGAAGCTGGAGAACCTGCGGTCGTTGTATCTCTCGGAGAATCAGATCACTTCCATTGAGCCCATCGCGGGACTCAAGAAGCTCAACTCGCTGCTGCTCGATGGCAACCAAGTGGTCGATCTCGCGCCGGTGAAGTCCCTGCGCTGGCTGTCGACCTTGCGACTGCGGTCCAATCATGTGGTGGACCTCGCCCCACTCGGTGAACTGAATGAGCTGCGTTACACCTTCATCGAAGGCAATCCAGTCGTCGACCTTGCTCCGCTGGTGGAAATGGCCCGCAAGGATATGGCGGGCGAGCAGCGGTTTGCCCCGTACTGGCGAATCTTCGTCGACTTCGACAAACTCCCCGACCCCGCCAAAGCCCAGCTGGAAGAGTTGAAGCAGCTGGGCGTGCGAGTGAATCCCAAGAGTTGAGGAAGAAGTATTCAGTTTTCAGTTGTCAGTTCCCCACCCTAGGCCCTAGGCCCTTGCCCCTAGGCCTCCCCCTCTCCCCTCTCCCCTCTCCCCCCCATGCCCACTCTCATCGAACTCTTCCGTGATCGTGCCCTGAAGTTTGGCGACTTCACTCTTGCTTCGGGCAAGAAGGCCACTTACTACTTGGATGGAAAGCAGATCACCCT
>Ga0105047_10010717_pt1 | contig 14958 bp, 12 predicted proteins | sample MAT04_FD_78384 | JGI IMG/M metagenome (GOLD analysis project Ga0105047, IMG submission 78384) | Freshwater microbial communities from Lake Fryxell liftoff mats and glacier meltwater in Antarctica - MAT-04 (megahit assembly) | ecosystem: Environmental > Aquatic > Freshwater > Ice > Liftoff... | reverse complement strand
GCGCCTGTACCCGTAAAGGGCACTGCGCATTGTAATACGCGCCTGTACCCGTAAAGGGCACTGCGCATTGTAATACGCGCCTGTACCCGTAAAGGGCACTGCGCATTGTAATACGCGCCTGTAGCTCAGTGGATAGAGCATGTCGGTTCTAACGATGGGGTCGGGGGTTCGAATCCCTCCAGGCGCACAATGTTAAAAACGACCTTGAAAGAAGGTATACAAAGCCCAAGAAGTGATGATATAGTTAAACTATGGTAAGTAAATTTTATCGCTTTCTTCTTCGTAATCAGGTTATACTCGCATTATTTATACTAACGATGGGTTGGTTCATCCTTCAGCTTCGAGGGATTATCGTATCCATATTTTTGGCCTACGTCATCATGGCAGCGATGCTTCCTGCCGTGCGTTATTTACGAAAGCGAGGCTTGCCTCAGGTTTTGGCGGTTCTTATTCCTTATGTTGCGATGTTCTTCTTAATCTTTATGCTTATTGTGCCCCTTATCCCGTTTGTCGTAGCTCAGTTAGCATCTCTGCTCACTGGATTTCCTAACTATATAAATGACTCCGCAAATACCCTAGGTTTTAAAGTTGATAGTAATCAAATTCGAGATTATGTATCTAAAGAGTTGGGGAGTATTGGTAAAAATGCTATCGGCGTAACAAGTATTGTTTTTGGAGGTCTTTTATCTACACTTACTGTGCTTGTCGTTAGCTTTTATTTCCTCATGTACACCGACCCATTTAAACATAAAGTAGCTTCGTTATTTGATGAGGAGCATAGGGCACATGTGCGCGAGACGATGAGACTAATTGATGATAAGCTTGGAGCCTGGTTACGTGGACAGGTGGTATTATGTTTTGCGATAGGTCTTACTACGTGGATAATACTTAGCATCTTACATGTACCAAATGCGCTTCCGTTAGCTCTTATCGCTGGATTACTAGAGATTCTTCCTACCCTTGGACCTATATTAGCCGCTGTACCTGCTGTAGTTGTAGCGCTAACGGTTTCTCCAACTCTTGCTATTGCAGTAGCCGTAGCATATTTACTCATTCAGGCTCTTGAGAATAACCTTCTGGTACCCAAAATCATGCAACGGGCCGTTGGATTAAACCCTGTAGTTGTAATTTTGGCAATTATGATTGGAGCAAATTTGATGGGTATCGCTGGGGCTCTGCTAGCTATTCCATTTGTCTCGTTTATCATAGTCCTCTTTAATAGTATTAACGAGCCAGCCTCAGAAAAATAGTCGTTACAACTTTTTACCAATAATGAGTGTCCAGGGAAGTGGATGGAGCTCTTTTTTTACTTCAAGCTTAGTTCTAACAAATGTATTAAACTGCCAAAATGTCCAATGATTAATATGCTCAATGTCATTACCAAAGCGAGAAATGTTCTTGCCTCTTAAGAGATTTCCTAGCATGAAGATGGGTTCATTTGGAACAGAGAGAACGCAATATTTTTTAGAGACACGAACGAGCTCTTTAAGGCCTTTAGCAGGGTCATCTATATGCTCTAATACTTCACTACAGATGACAACATCAAATGAATTGTCTTTATAGTCTAAATCGTAGATGCTTCCGGTCTTAAGGTTAAGTTTTGGATGTTCTTTTTTACCAAGCTCAATCGCTAGGTCGAGAAAGTCGACTCCTTCTAATTGATCGCCGATGTTCCTTTCACGTAGCTTTTCAAGGGTAAATCCTTCACCGCATCCTACATCAAGAATAGACTTTGGATTAAGTTCTCTGATCTCTTTAATAAGTGTTTCCTCGAAGTTGTTGAGAAGTTTTTGCTGGAGGGAGCTAGAGCTCTTATGTTTACGGTAATTATCTGTAGTTTTCATCTAAGAAATAATTTTAACAGCTATACGTGTATGCAGCAAGAACTTATTCAGTAGCAGCAGGATTGACGCATACATGATAAACAGTAGGTACTCGAGTCACCTCGTTATCCTTAGCTATTATTTTATTTTCGACAACTAAATTAATATTGTTTTTTTTATGTTCTTCTGTAAGTACTTCAAATAAAAGTTCTATTACCCTTGGGTTAAATTCAGGACTGGAGTTTTGCTCGCTTACGTATTTACCATCAGTATTTTTTTTGTAATCTCCATTAGGATCTATGTCAAATGCGCCTCCAGCTAAATGACTGCTTACTCGCGGTGGAGCTGCAAAATAAGCACCCTCAGCTGTACTAAGGGCCGTTTGGAGGCTTTCATCTCGATAAAGACTAGTAATTGCTAATCGGTATAGGACAGGATCAAGTCCCTCAGACTTCATTTTTTCTGCCCATTGCCCAAAAAGTTTTTTCATCATGGCAAATGTACTAGGGAGAGCCTCATCTGGTTCTGGAGGAGTACCATATTTATCAGGGCCACGAAGCCTACCTATGAGTTGATAATGCTCTCCTTCATGGGGGACTTTTATTAAGACACCTTCTTTATCTGCCTCCTTCACTAAAAAGCGTGAATCTACTGGGTACCATCCTCTGTCAATTTCTGTCTGAGACATAATGCTATCGTACTCTGCCTTCTTAGCATCATCGATAGTCTGTTTAACATCAGGGATTGTGGGGACGTGTTCTAATGTGGCTTCCATAATAAAATTATTGCTAAAGGTTGTACTTTCACACTGCTCAGCGTACGTTGATTCTGTGAAGCTACTTTGAGCGGGTGAAGAGAATCGAACTCTCGTGACAACTTTGGAAAAGTTGCGTTCTACCATTGAACTACACCCGCGATGTCTTCTAATTATATCATTTTGATAGTTATAAATGCTAGAAATACTGTTAATGGACTATACTATGAGTATATGAATATTTCAAAGTGGAAATTTCTTCCCCATCCCTTCAAAAGAAAAATCTTGCAGCTTCTTCGTTACCAAACACAGCCGTTTGTTTATGTGGCTATGGGCGATAGTACTGCAGAAGGAGTTGGTGCATCGACGCCTTCCCGAAGCTATACAACAATTGTTTATGCTTCATTAAAAGAACGATATAAACAAGCTAAATATCATAATATCGCTAAGTCAGGAGCAGTAGTTGACGATGTCATCACAACGCAGCTTCCCAGAGTCCTCGTGTTAAAACCTAGTCTGATTACAATCTCAATTGGAGCAAATGATATTATTAGGAGAACAAATCCTCGTCAGTTTGAAGAAAAGCTCTTATTACTCTTGAAGACACTTCAGCAGGAGACAGATGCAACGGTAGTAATTTCAACGATTCCAGACCTCTCAGTTACGCCAGCTGTTCCTTTACTGCTTAAAAGATATAGTCGCTATAAAGCGCATAAATTAAATCGAAGTATTCACCTGATCGGAAAAGAGACAAAGGCTGTAACGGTTGATATGTTTGAAGATAGTAAGGCAGTGCTGCAAATTTTTCCTGAGGCGATAGCTAGTGATGGATTTCATCCGTCAGATTTTGGGTATGCACTTTGGGCAAATACAATCCTAGTTACGCTAAGAAACGTTCTTGCGCCAGTGCCTGAAGTTAAAGAAATAGAGGATTAATATAATGTCGGGGACAGAGGGCTCGAACCTCCGACCTCACGCTCCCAAAGCGCGCGCTCTAGCCAACTGAGCTAGTCCCCGTTATAGGCTGAGTATGTATTCTACTCTAATTTTAAGTAAATGCCTAATACTATTTATGTGCCGCGGGGGGGACTCGAACCCCCACGTCCTTGCGAACAAGGGCTCTTAAGGCCCCCGTGTATACCATTTCACCACCGCGGCAGGACGCATAACGTACTCGTATTTTACTTTAATGCTGGAGTTTATTCAACCTTGTGGAAGATTAGTCGATACTTTATTGGTGGACTGGTGGTGTAATACCGAGTCGGCTAAGCGAGTAGTCAAGAAATTGTTTCATTTCTTCCCTGCGGTTTTGACTATTGAGAATAATGCCCACGACTCTATGGCCATCATACTCTAGAAGAGTTATCAGACAAAGGCCTGCTTCGGGAGTATAACCCGTTTTGACACCTTTTACTCCTGGGTAGGTCGTAAGGAGATTTGTCTCATTAAATAGATCGTACGATTTATGTGTGCTAGTGGCAGGAATCACGTACTCATAGGTAGATACAACTGATTTAAATACCGGTATGGTATCCAGAGCATACTTTGTGATGACTAAGAGATCTGAGGCTGTAGTGTGCTGAACTCCATCTCCCTGAAGACCTGAAGGGTTACTAAACTCTGTATCAATTAGGCCAAGCGCACGCGCCTTATCATTCATAGCCATAATAAACGCAGTTCGTCCATCTGGGTAATTACTTGCATAGACCTCTGCGGCATCATTGCCTGAGGGGAGCATAAGTCCATATAGAAGCTCGGTAAAATTTAATTTTTCTCCTGCACTAAGACCCATACTATCTTCTCCGACTAAGTTTGATTCATAAACGGTATAGATATCATCTGGTTTTTTATTTTCGTAGGCGATAATTGCTGTCATAACTTTGGTTAACGAGGCCATTGGTAGGCGTAATTTTGCGTTATGCTCAAAGAGTGTTTTATTCGTTGTCAAATCATAGAGAAGAACGGATTGAGCTGTGTAGTTTGGAAGTGAATTATCATTCTCGGATATACCCTCAATAAATGGAGACCAGAAATCGAGCAATGTAACCTGTTTATTTACTCCGACTGTCAAGAAATCGGGGAGGGGAGAAAGATAGTACCCAGTTGTATCTTTCTTAGGTATAAAAATATAAAAAAGCGTTACTCCTAGGGCTGCTAGGAATAGTATGGGAGCTATATAGCCAAGTAGGGATCGCATATGCAATCATGTTAGAGTATCATTTAGGAGTACATGAAGACAACTGAATATTCTGTTTTGTCTCTTAATATGTTTGGGACACCATTTCATCCCAAGAAGATTCTTAGGACATTTTTTCGTAACGATGTGCGTAAGCGATTTCGGGCAATTGCACGTGTTATTGAAGCGTCAAATATTGATATCCTCATGCTGCAGGAGGTTCATGACTTTCCTCATTATTATTTTCTTAAAAAACTATTACCTCAGTATAAATATATATCATATAAAAAAATGTTATATGGTCCAAGAGGTGGGCTGGTAATTTTTTCAAAGTATCCTTTAGAGCGCGCACATTATTATGATTTTATCGACAAGGGGAGCTTCTATAATAAATCCATTACTGGTTATATATCTGTTAAAGGGTTTTTGTCCGTAAGGGTTCAGGCTACTAATATCTGGATAATTAACACTCATCTTACGCAAAATTCAGACCATGACTTCTCTGAAAGTAATCGTTATGCAGGCCTGCTTAAATCACAACTAAAGCAAATAATAGTTCATCTTCATTCATTGCAAAATAAAAACGATAGAGTGATACTTGGTGGAGATTTCAATATGCCAAAAGATACTAAGTTTTATAACAATTTTATTTCAGAGAGCAAGCTCGTGGATGCTTTTGCCCAAGACTCATTTACTACCTATCATAAGTCTTTCCTCCCTGAAGGTGCATCAGTTGGAAGAGTGGACTATATTTTTTCATCTCCCTCACTGCACCCAATAAGAACTGAATATATATTGAAAACATCTTTAAAAGATAACGATGGTATTGATTTTTATGCGTCTGATCATATCGGACTTGTTGTTGCGTACCTGAGCGCATAGAATGCTATTATAGATTTATGGATATTTTTCAAGCGCTCACCCTCTCAATTATTGAAGGACTAACTGAATTCCTTCCAGTATCGTCTACAGGCCATCTTATCCTGGCTACATATGCTCTTAATATTCCTGATACAGACTTTGTAAAGAGTTTTGAAATCATTATTCAATTAGGTGCAATTCTTGCAGTCATAGCTGTATATTGGAAAACATTATTTTTTAAAAGGCAGTATTGGCCCAAGCTTTTCCTAGCATTTTTACCCACTGCTCTTATAGGCTTTACTCTTTACCCATTCATAAAGAAAGTATTATTCAGCAGTCCATTTATTACGCTTTCAGCGCTCGTAATAGGCGGAATTTTGCTCATAATTGTTGAGCTACTTTATAAAGAGAAGCAGGAGCATGCAATTAGTCTTGATCAGATAACTAATCAGCAGGCAGTAATAATTGGTTTGTTTCAATCTTTATCAATAGTTCCGGGGGTTTCTCGAGCTGCATCGACAATTATTGGAGGAATGCTGGTCGGAGCTAAGAGAAATGTAGCGGTTGAATTCTCATTTTTATTGGCTGTTCCGACAATGATCGCAGCAACAGGGTTAGATTTGATAAAAACACAGGCTCAGTTTAATAATTCTGAGGTCTTGCTGCTGGCAGTTGGTTTTATAGGCTCATTTTTTGTCGCATTATTAGCGATAAAAACGTTTATTAAATGGATTGGGAATCATACGTTCATTCCGTTTGGAATCTATAGAATCGTTCTCGCAATACTGTATTTTTTCATTATTATTTAAAGGTCACTCTTGACTCAAACAGGTAAAACCCCTATACTCCCTATTGTACAACTATAGACAAGTTTTAAAACTTTTCCTCATAGCATCTGCCGGTACTCACATATTACTTTCATTATGGTACTTAAAAAGTTACAACAGATTAATGCACGAAAGCAGGTGCACAAAATTACAAAGAGTCAGAAATATAAGAAGGGTGTTCTTTTTATTCAGCGAAAACCATTTACTTCATTTTTTATAGCGATAGGATTATTTTTGTTAATTCTTGTTACTAACTCTGTAGTCAATTCTTTACAGAAAAAGGATATAACCTTAGCCACCCCAATTAAGGCTGTTAAAACATCTACCATAGGTAAGACACCAACCGTAGCACTCCAAGCACAAGTTGAAGAAAATGGAATTATAAAAATAATCGCTCAAACTGCAGGAATTGTCGACACAATACATGTATCTGAAGGAGACTCGGTGAAAGAAGGGGAATGGTTGATGTCATTTTCAACCAATTATCAAGGGGGTAGTGCTCCTGCGCTTCAGGCTCAGTTAGCGGGTGTAGTCTCAAAAAATAATAAAGAAACGTATGATACTCAAAAAGAAATTCTTGCAAAGCAAAAAGATCTTACAAATGCATCCTCAGATAATACTGAACAGCTGCGTCAAATTTCTATAAAATCACTTGAGGATACGAGGAGACTTATTGCACTGAACGAGGAGGCACTGAGCTCGCTTAGTACTCAAATCGACACAACTAAAGCTAATAATCCGAATGACCCAATGCTTACCGGGCTATTAGCTCAGAGGTTACAGCTTCAATCGGGGCTAGATCAGCTACATGCAGCAGAGCGTTCTTATGACTATCAAACAAATGATACAAAACCACCAACTACACTTACCAATACTCAAAAGGACATAACTTTGAAACAGCTTGATCTTCAGGAAAAAGCACTTGATCTAAATAAAAAAATGAGCTCAATCCAGTATAATTTGGCTCTTGTTCAAGAGGGGATTATGCATCCATCTGCGCCATTTAGTGGTGTTGTCCAGAGGATTATGGTACAGGTGGGTCAAGATGTCAGTTCGGGTGATATTATGGCAATTATAGCAGGCTCTGACATCAATACCTCTGCAATTTTAAGAGTACCTGCTCAGATTGCACATTCAATTTCTCGAACAGAACCTAGTATTTTTAAGGTGAAAGGTAAATCATACTCACTTATTCCATCCTATGTATCCACAGTTGCAACGGATGGTCAGCTCTACTCCGCCATTTATAACTTTCCACATGGATCTTCTATAGGAACTGATGGGGAGTATATCCCTGTCACGGTCCCCGTCGGCTATGCAAAGACAGGTGCTATGAATATCTATGTACCTATAGATAGTGTCTATGAGTCTCAAAATGAGTCTACGCTCTATTTACTCCAAGATAAAAAATCTGTTGCACGAAAAATTGTACTCGGGGATGTGTATGGTGAGTACGTTGAAGTTCTTGAAGGACTTCACGATGGAGATACGATAATTCTAGATAGAAACGTAGTAGCAGGGGATAAGGTTGAAAGTAATTAAACATTAAGAATCAGAAATTAGAAATCCTATTATGTATGAAAAAAGAAACATCATATCTCCATCACTTAACATTTGAAAAAGCTTTAAAGAATTCATTTATTGCAAAATATCTCGCCAATCCACGTCTCCTGATATTAATACTCATAGCAATAATCGGACTGGGTAGTGCGAGTTTTACAGGACTTCCAAGACGCACTAATCCAGAAATCAAAATACCACTCGTTATTATTTCAGATGTGCTTCCTGGTGCAAATCCACAAGATGTAGAATCACTGATAACTATACCGCTTGAGGATAGTATATCGGGAGTTGAAAATGTATCAAAAGTCACGTCAACGTCTCGTGAAAATGTATCAGTTATTCAAATAGAGTTTAATTCAGGCGTGGATCCAGAAAAAGCACGTACTGATGTTCAGGCTGCAATCGATAGCGCAACTCTTCCAGCCGATGCAACTTCTCCTAAGGTTCAGACTATTGATTTTGAAAACCAACCCGTCTGGACCTTTGCGCTTGTTGGAAAAGGGGATGTTGCAAGTCTTAATAGGTATTCAAAAATTCTTCAAAAAAACCTTGAAGACTTATCAACTATTGATACTGTATCAACCGGTGGGCTCGAGGAGCGAGAAATAAGTGTAATTATTGATCAAAGTAAACTCGCAACTTATGGAATCTCACCTATTCAGCTATCTAGTCTGATTAAGTCCTCACTTGGATCTTATCCAGCAGGAATCGTGAAAACAGAAACATCTTCTTTCGCATTAAGTATTGATCCTGCAACTAAAACCATACAAGATATCCGTAATTTACAGCTCGACAATCGAGGATCAATTATTCCACTTTCATCAATAGCAACAATTACTGAGAGATCAAAGCCTAATCAAAACTCATCATCTATTGCATCTCATACTCAGATACCTGAGCGATCAGTTACTTTTAGCATATATAAAAATAAGACAGCTAACATTGATAAGGCGGTTCGTGAAGCAGAATTAGAGGTTGAGCAGTCATTAGAAAACTATAAAGATCAATTCTCAGTACGTTCAATTAGTAATGCCGGTGAAGATATTAGTGAACAGTTCAATCATCTGGTTCGTGATTTTATCATTACCATTATTTTAGTATTTCTTGTTCTTTTCGTTTTCTTAGGTGCTAGGCAAGCAATTGTGTCACTTTTTGCAGTACCGCTTACATTTTTAATTAGCTTTACTGTTATGAGTTTTGCGGGAATCTCGCTCAATTTTCTCTCAATGTTCTCACTTCTCCTTTCATTAGGTCTTCTCGTAGACGATACAATCGTGGTTATATCTGCTATGACTACTTATTATAGAAGTGGTAAATTCACCCCGTTTGAAACAGGACTACTGGTATGGAAGGACTTTATCGTCGCGATTTTAACTACAACTCTTACAACAGTTTTCGCATTCCTTCCCTTACTTATCTCAACAGGAATTATAGGAGAATTTATCAAGTCAATACCAATAGTTGTATCGAGCACACTCATCGCCTCTTTCGTTGTTGCGATGCTAATCACTCTTCCCCTCATGATTATTTTACTTAAGCCAAGCATCCCTTCACGGGTTGTAACACTACTAAAAGTTCTACTCGTAGTATTTTTACTATGGATATTTATTAGCATATTACCAAAGGGTCCATTCATTATCCCTGCATTATTAGCGCTTGGAATTTTTCTGTTCGTCACTATACATATAAGACAGCACCTACTCCGAAAATCTCATGAAGTTATTATGAAGCAAAGAAAGTCTAATAGAATAATAAAAAATGCACCTCATTTTTTAGAAAACGGACTTATCGGATTCCATAGGATAAGCGATAGCTATAAAAGAGCCATACTTAGAGTGTTATCTACTAAACAAAACAGGAGAAAAACTATGGTTATGGTTATTCTTTTCTCTCTATTTTCATACTTACTAGTACCGCTCGGATTTGTAAAGAATGAATTCTTTCCTAAAAGTGATTCTAACTCACTTACGCTTAATGTCCAGTTGCCACCAGGTACTAATTCTGAAACCTCTCAAAAAGAAGCAACAGATCTCCTAGAGCAGTTGCGGTCTACTAAGAATATTTCGTACGTAACCGCTGATATTGGACAATCAAGTGGAAGCTTTGGAGGTGCAGAGGGAAGTGAGTCAAATAATATTCTATTTTCAATTGTTCTCCCCGATAAGTCAGATCGAGATCAAACATCAATGGAGATTGGTCAGCAGCTGCGTGATAAATACGCGGGGTATACTAAAGGGAAAGTCACTCTAGCTGAAGCTGCAGGCGGGCCACCAGCTGGTGCTGATTTACAAATTAATCTCTTTGGAGATCAGTTGCCCGTACTTGATCAGTACGCAGAAAAAGTCATGTCTTATCTCAAATCTCAAAAAGGCACCAGAGATATTAGTAAATCCATTATTCCCGGTACGAGTAAAATAGTTTTTGATCCCGATCAACAGGAGCTTCTGGCTAATAATATTAGTCGTGACCAACTTGGCCTGTCGCTACGTACATTTGCTAGTGGGTTTACCTTAGATACTGCAAAATTGGAAAATAGCGATAGTTCAAGCTCTGATAAACAAGATATTACGCTGCGTTCAGGATCTAGGCTTCAAAGCGTCAGTGACATCACCACTATATCGATCCCAACACAGGATGGGAGAGTAGTGCCACTATCTAGTTTAGGTAGGCTTAAATTAGAATCAAATCCTACGCTCATTACTCGCGAAGATAATAAAAGGACTATCTCAATAACTGCGAGCATAGCGCAGGGGTATACAACAACAGAGCTAAATTCAAAGCTCGAAAAGTTTGCTGATTCAGAGCTTAAATTACCAGATGGATATACGTGGAAGACTGGGGGAGTTAATGATGAAAATCAAAAATCAGTTAACTCAATCTTACAGGCGATGTTAATTTCGTTTCTACTTATCATTGTAACTATGGTAATTCAGTTTGGCTCTTTTAGAAAAGCGGTTATCGTAATGCTTGTTATACCACTCTCTATTTCTGGAGTATTTATCATCTTTGCGCTAACTCAGACTCCACTCTCGTTTCCTGCACTCATTGGTGTGCTCGCGCTCTTTGGAATTGTGGTCAAAAATTCTATCCTAATCGTTGATAAGATAGCATCAAACGAGCGTATAGGGATGGACTTTGTGGATGGTATAGTAGATGGTGCGTCCAGTCGGCTAGAGCCTATCGCTCTGACTTCACTTGCTACTATCATGGGACTAATTCCTATTACAATTTCTGATCCACTCTGGCGTGGCCTTGGTGGGGCTATCATTGCAGGGTTAATATTTTCAGGGACGATAATGCTCTTCTTTATCCCTGTAGTGTATTACACTTGGTTCTCTTCTAAGGTTGCCTCTAAAAACAGACTAGCTAAATAGTTTGCTTCCACGCCATTATTTATCTCGACTCTACATTTTGCTGTGAAAAGTCTGTGAAAAAATATTGTTTGAGTAAGTATATAGTTTGTATACTTTGATCATAATTGACGATATTTTTTAGGTCATGTACTATGTCCATAGGTAAATTACGTCGACCGTCAACGGAGACGAAGTGTTACGGACAAAAGAACCTAACACATCAGGCAACAATCCCGGAGAAGTGCAAAGCAAAAGAAGGAATACTTATGATGACTACCTGCTCGGTATCATACTTTTTGTGTTACGTACATAATAACAACCCCTTACATCCAGTGTTGGAAGGATGTGAGGGGTTTTTGCTTGAAAATAACTCATTTACTTTGCAATCCTCTCTCACTGTATCGATAACAGGTGAACAGTAAGAGAGGATTTTTTTTAATCCTAATTTTTTAATCTTTTTCAACTCACGTTCGAGAAGAAAGGAGGTGAATATAATGATAAATACAAAAATCGCAATGAGCGCCCTATCAGTGGTAACATCACTAGCGCTTATGACTGGTGCAACATACGCATTCTTCAGTGACAGTGCTACAAGTACTGGAAACACATTCGCAGCTGGATCTTTTGACCTAAGATTGTCAGATAACGACGAATTCGTTCAGGACTCTATTGCAAGTACTTTTAATAGCACAACAATGGCTCCCGGAGCAAACCCTGTGACCGCAACAATACTGTTAAGAAACAGTGGGTCAATTGCTGGTGATAACGTTCATCTCAAATCTGCTAGTACAGTTACAGATGTAAATGCTGGAGAAGACCAAGGTCCTATGAGTAGCTTGCTTCAAATTACAGCAGCTTCATATGACGGAGGGGGTATACTTCCATTAATTCCTGATGCAAATGGAAATGGCATTATAGATATTAATGATCTTGAAGTAGCTCCAGGTGACGGACCAGAAATTGGTAAGTTGCTTAATTTAAATACTGATCACTCCTTAACTATGACGGTTCAACTTGCTAGTGGAACTAATAATACCTACATAGGAGACTCAGTATCAACTATTCTAACTGCGACCCTACATCAGGACGCAACCCAATAATATTTATAGCTAGTAGTGGGATGGTTTAAAACTCCCACTACTTTGCTAAGGGTAAAAACGCTATATGAAACAACATATACAAAAAATAACTCATCATCATGTAACCAAAAATACATTGGGGTTTTTACGATGGCAGGTAAAATTAGCTCTTTTTGTATTACTACCACTTATAATCATAACTTTCCTGATATCTAGAACTCAACTTATTCCTGGTATCAAGTCTTATGTCGTTCAGACAGGAAGTATGACACCAAGTATTCCTGTAGGGTCAGTAACCTATACCCAGCGGAGGGATGATTATAAGGAAGGTGACGTAATCGCTTTTACAAATAAATCAGGAATGATAATCACTCATAGAATCATTAGTATTGGTAAAGTGAAAAATAAGATCGCATACCAAGTTAAGGGTGATGCAAACCAAGCCGTAGATGGAGAGCTCGTACCAGTGGAAAATGTTATTGGGAGTGTCACATTTCATCTCCCATATATAGGAAAGATTATTGCCTTTATTCGTACTCCAATGGGTTTTATTTCACTGATTATCTTACCAACGCTACTTTTTATCGCTACAGAGTTATGGTCAATTAAAAAAGAGATTGAGACATCAGTTGAAAAAAAGTTAAGAATTAAATTAGAAGGGGAAACATCATGATGAGGTTCTTAACTCTTGGAAGTATATATTTAGTTGCATTTTCATCTATAGCCACAGCCAATACAACTGCGCTTTTTACAGATTCGGTAAAGAGTACCAATAACATATTCTCCGCCGCAAATGCGTTCTCAACGACCACTCCTACTGTAACTCCAACTATTACACCCACGATCGCTCCCACTGTCACGCCTTCACCAACTATTATTCCGACAGTTAGTCCAACTCCTAGTGGTGGACCTTGTGATAGCAATGTGATTGAAAATAATGGCTCTGGCTCAACCAATACTATTGAGTGTGAGATAAATACCCCTACTACTATAATTCAAGGCGGCAGTACGACTTTTACATCTACAATATTGATCACATCAAATACAGGTGACAACTCTACGTCAAATAATACCAACAATTCTACAACGAGTAACTCTGGTAGTTCGACTACCACAGTCCAGAACACAACAATGACAAGTGGAAACACTACGTTTTAGTGTGAAGGGAGGTGAAATATGAAAAAATTTAATTTAATTTCTTTAGCAACACTCGTAGTTGCGCTACTCTTTACCCCTATTGCTCATGCAGAATCTCTGTCTATTAACTTTGAGAATCCACCTTACGTTGTTGGAAATATCAACGGACAAGATGGCTGGAGTTCAATAGGACCTTTTGATCAAGGAGTAGTGACATCACCAGTTATTTCAGGTACTCAATCTTTTAGAATCTCAAATGCTGTAACTTCAGGATCATTTGGAGATCAAACATTTTCTAAATCATTAAGTAATGAGGCTGGTGAAACATCAGCTCAAAACGGCGGGGTCTCGGGAGGAGCTCGACAAACCTATTTTGAAGCATCATGGGACTTTAAGTCCACTTCGCCAAGTTCAGAACAGCCTGGGTTAGCAGTAGTAGCAAGTCCAGATCGTGGTGATGGCGCAAGAATGAGTTGGGTTCAAATGAAGGACATGCCGTCTGGTCTTGAAGTCAATTTCTTTGACTATCAATCAGGAGCACCTGACACGGGTTCAGGACCTGGGTTTGTTTTAACAAATGTTGCTTCGGGTTTATCGAGGGGCACTACTCACACAATTAAGATTACGATGCAGTTTGTTGATGGAACTGGAAACGACATTGTAAAAGTGTATGTAGATAGTGTTCTAAAGCATACAGGGGAGAGTTGGGAGGACTACTTCAGAGAGCAAGAATTAACAAACACAAGAACAGTTGATTCAATCCTTTTTAGAGTAGGGGGTACAGCAGCGCCTGCAACTGCAGGTAATGGGTTTCTAATCGATAATCTATCACTGTTTTCAGGCCCATCTACTGTTAAGGTAACCATTAATAAATTCGTAGAGGGTTCAATGGCTACAGCACTAACTGCAAATAGCTCAAGTTTTCCTATGAATGCTACGTGGAATGCCATTAACATTGGAGCCGGAAACGGCTCTTACGTGCTTGGAACTACGGGACATAATAGTGCGAATTCATATGAGGCTATAACGTCTGATATGACTGTGGGTGCAGATTATTCCACAAATGAGGTAACAGGAGGATCTGTAGTGGGTGCATCATGTTCAACAGGTCAACCGTTTGCACTACTTGGTTATACAACGGGTGATACGTTCTTAGCAGCACAAGGTGGGGTTATCAGCCCAACAATTCCAAGTTTCACAAATATAGTTTCTAATAAATATGTGATCGTTTGGAATGAGGAGTGTGAGACTCCTACACCTACTGTTACTGTGACACCAACACCTAATCCATATGCCCTACCAGTAGCATGTGCTGCTACAGGGTATATCTACGGAGCACCAATCATCGGTACAAATGGAAGTAATTCCATTAATGGAACTAACGG
>Ga0105047_10010716_pt1 | contig 14959 bp, 14 predicted proteins | sample MAT04_FD_78384 | JGI IMG/M metagenome (GOLD analysis project Ga0105047, IMG submission 78384) | Freshwater microbial communities from Lake Fryxell liftoff mats and glacier meltwater in Antarctica - MAT-04 (megahit assembly) | ecosystem: Environmental > Aquatic > Freshwater > Ice > Liftoff... | reverse complement strand
CGTTCGGTCAGGGCACGCCGGATGCGTTCCACACTTTCATGATGGCCGCGCACGTTGCGATCCTGTTCCGCGTCGAAGACATGAAAACGGTTCTTGCCAGCCAGTTTGGCCTGATACATGGCCTGATCGGCCTGGCGCAACAACTGCTCTGCATCGACGTTTTCCGCTTGCGGAAAAAACGTGACCCCGATGCTTGCCGATACCTGCAGCACGCGTTCGCTGCCCACGCCGCTAACGTGCACTGGCTGGGCCACCGCGGCGAGCAAGCGGGTAATCATCGGCACGCTGGCAGCAACATCGGCGAGATCGGCCAGCACCGCGACAAACTCATCGCCGCCGAGGCGGGACAGGGTATCGCCGTCGCGCAAGGACTCACGCATCCGGGTGGCGAGCTCAATCAACAACTGGTCGCCGACTTCATGTCCGTGGTTGTCGTTGATCGCCTTGAACCCATCCAGATCGAGATATGCCACCGCGATCTGTTGTCCGCGCCGCAACGCCTGGGCCATCCCCTGTTGCAAGCGGTCGGACAGCAACACCCGGTTGGGCAGCCGGGTCAACGCATCGTAGTGCGCCATGTGTTCAAGCTGGTTTTCGTGTTCCTTTAGCGTGGTGATATCGGAAAACAGGGAGACATATTGCTGGATGTCGCCATTGGCATCACGCACCGCGCTGATGGTTTGCATCATCGCGCAGTCTTCACCGCTCTTGCGACGGTTCCAGACTTCACCGTACCAATACCCCTTGACCAGCAGATCGCGCCAAAGGGCGGCATAGAACGCTTTGTCTTGCCGGCCGGAACTGAGCATTCGCGGATTGCGGCCAGTGGCTTCTTCACGGCTGAAGCCGGTAATCCGGCTGAATGCCTGATTCACCTCGATGATCGTGCCATCGGCGGCGGTGATCATGATGCCTTCTCGAGAATGCGTGAACACGCTGGCGGCCAGTTTCAACTTGGCTTCGGCTTGTTTTTGCTGGGTGATATCGCGGCTGATTCCAAACAGCCCCACCACCTTGCCGCTCTGGTCCAGCAACGGCCACTTGTTGGTACTCACCCAACCGAGCTTGCCAGCGACATCGTAGTAAGGGTTGACCTTGTTCAACAACGGCCTGCCTTCCTGAAAGATCGGCAACTCCTCGTCGTGATATAGCCGGGCGGTGTCCGCCGGAAAGACTTGCAGATCATGCTTGCCGATCATGTCGCGCCAACTGGCATGGTGGGTAATGTTGGCCAATGTCTGGCTACAGAACCGGAAACAGCTGTTGGCGTCCTTGAAATAGATGAAATCGCTGGTGTTTTCCAGAAAGGAAACGAAGTCCCGATTCAGTTCGACGATTTTTTCATCCGCCAGCTTGCGCTCGCTAATGTCCTCCTTCACCGCGACGAAATGCTGCATTACGCCTTCTTCGTTGAACACAGGGGAAATCGAGGCCAACTCCCAGAACAGCGTGCCGTCCTTGCGCCGATTGTGGAACTCGCCTTGCCAGTTCCGGCCCGCATTGAGCGTGGTCCACATGGCCAGGTAATCCGCCGGCGGCTTCTCTCCGGAACTGATTACCCGAGGATTCTTGCCGATCACTTCGGCCTGTAGATAACCGGTGATCGACTCGAACTTCGGGTTGACGTACTGGATGTTGCCGTCCGGGTCAGTAATGACGATGGACACCGGGCTTTGCTCCACTGCGCGAGACAGGGTCCGCAACGATTCCTCCGCCTGATCGCGTTTGCGGGCAACCCGTTCAAAGCGAACGTAATACAGGCTGGCCAGCGCCAGGGCCGCCAACAGAATGGCGCTGACGATGCCAAAGGTATTCACCACCTCCTGTCGCCACCCGGCCAGGGCGTGAGCTTTGTCGAGACGCACCACAAGTACAAAGGGAAACGCGCGAGACGCCCGATAAGCGGTCAATACCGGCCGGCCGGTGGCGGCGAGTTCCTCGAAACGGCCCGCGTCGGTTTCGGCCAGGCGCGCCAGAATGCGGGTACTGCCGCTTAGTTCACCCGCTTGCTCGCTCTCCACGGTGCTGAGCAGCAGTCGCCCGTCATAGCGCAGCAACTGCACGCTCCCCTCGGTCGGCAAGACATGATTGGCATAGAAGTTGAGGAAGTAATCTGCATTCACCGAAGCCACCGCGGTAGCCCAACGCTCGCTCGGCAAGCGGACCGCACGCGATACCGGAATGAAATTGAGCGACAGGCTGGTGGTTTCCGGGCCAGCCGGACGCGCTTCGTAAAAATCGCGGCCATCGCGCAGCGGCCCCACGCGCAGCACCTCCACCGGTTCAAGCGCTTGCGGCAGATAATCGCCGCGCGACAGGCGAATGCCGACATTCCGGACGTCGGAACTGGCTGAAATCACATCCGCCTCGCCGAGCAGTCCAATCGAACGCAGATAAGGTGCATGGCGCAGCGCGGTAGCCAGATTGTCAGCCGTGCCGCTGCCCTCCGGCACATTGATCAGCGTGCGTTCGATGACATTGAAATTCTGCGTCAGGTGATCTTCAAACGCCCGCACGATCATCGCCGCTGTTTCCAGTTGCCGATTGATGGTTTCCGCGCGCAGTCGCCACAGGGTATATGCAGTCGCCGCAAGCGCGCTGAGGGAGACCAGCAGCGCGATCAGAATGAAACGCCCGCGTCGGCCAAGATTGGCAAAGGCGTGCATCAGTAGAGGCCCTTGTTTTTCATGCGCTGCGCCGGGATCGAATTCGTGGTTCATGACTTGAAATCAACGCCACGAGTTGCGCATTGCTCTCGACTTTCAGCTTGTCAAAAACTCTGGAACGATAGGTTGATACACTGTTCCGACTCAGCTGCAAGCGGGCCGCTATCGCCGAATTGCGCTCACCACGCACAAGCGCAGACAGAACTTCCAACTCTCGAGCAGACAGCGATTGCAAGAGATCAGACTGACCCTGAGTATTCTGTGGCAGGTTCATCAACGCATTGGGCGACATAGAAAAGCTTTGTGGCCCCAGCGAATCTTTGATTCGCTCTGCCAACTCCTGCAGTTGCAACAAGGCCATGTTCAGTTCCTGCTGTTTATTACGTAGCTGCAACTCGGCAAGATATCGATCAGTAATGTCTATGTGGATGACAACCACTTCTCGGGGTTTGGAACGCGGGAGCGCTTTCACTTTCATCAAAAACCAACGCTGCCTGTCTGGGCTATGGCAAGGGTATTCATGGCTAAAAGCTTTTTTCTTGTCATCCAGAACCGCCTTGATGCCATCAAAGATCCGCATTGAATTATCAGATGATTCGCCATCGGCCACCGAACAGACATCCAGGTAATTAACGCCTACCTCGACTTGCCGGGGCAACGAACCATCCGCCAAGCGATTTTCAGCGGCAAAGTCACGCCACCCTTTGTTGATTGAAACAATCAAACCGTTGCTATCAAGCACAGCGATATTCGCATCAATGGCATCCAGAACCCTGTTTGCTCTTGGCTGCAACGCGAGACATCCCGACTTCACAAGAAAGTCTTCATGTAAGACATGTCCGACAGACAAATTTAATGGTGAATTTTAGCCTCCATATAACTAAAGATATAAATCACCTGGCCTGCTGCCACGATGAATTTGTTCTAGCAGCACGCCTATAAAAACCGTCATTGATGAACCCACCAAGCGATGACTAAGCCGCCAAAAAACGGTGGCCAAGTCCCTGCTTATGCCGCGGGGGTTAGTGGGTATGACAAGGCTGTTTGGTCGAACAAAATCATCCTGGCGTTGAGCGCTACCTTGCATACCTGTGTCACTGCCGGATATAAATTGATACAGGTTGCCGATTGAAGACGATCAGGGATTTTTCGGAGCCCTGATGATCAGTGTTGCGCTGGGCAAAGCCAGCTCGAGCGGCGAGAATCCTGATGGTTGATCCCCTCTGTTTCACGTCGAAGGAACTACTCCATGAACATCGTCGAACGCGTCAAAGCCATTCTGCTGCGTCCCAAGGAAACCTGGCCGGTCATCGATCAGGAAGCATCCAGCACGGGCGAAATCTATAGCCAGTACCTGATTTTCCTGGCGGCCATTCCGGCGATCGCCGGTTTCATCGGCATGAGCCTGATCGGCGTGGGCAGCTTCGGCTTCAGTTTCAAGGTGCCGATTCTGTCCGGGCTGGCCAATATGGTGGTCGGCTTCGTGCTGTCGCTGGTCATGGTCTATGTGTTGTCGCTGATCGCGAATGCGCTGGCGCCGACATTCGGCGGCGAGAAGAACCCGCTCAGCGCGCTCAAACTGGTTGCCTACGGCGCCACCGCCGGCATGGTCGGCGGCATCTTCACATTGTTGCCCAGCCTGTCAGCGCTTGCCTTGCTGGCCAGTCTGTATTCCATCTATCTGATCTACACCGGCATTCCCGTGTTGATGAAAACGCCACAGGAAAAGGCGCTGGGCTACACGGCGGTGCTGATCATCTGCGGCATCGTCGCCGGTTTGGTCATGGGCGCGGTCAGCACACTGGTCACCGGCGGCATGGGCCGCCACATGCCGGGCATGATGGGCGATACCGGTTCGGGCGATGTCTCGATCAAGATTCCCGGCACCGATATCACGCTGGATACTGCCAAGATCGAAGCTGCCAGCCGCAAGATGGAAGAAGCGCAGAAATCGGGTGATGCCGAGGCCGCCGGTGCGGCAATGGGCGAAATGATGGGCGCCGCAATGGGGAGCAAGGGCGGCAAGCCCTTCACGCCCGAGATGCTGAAAGGCTACGTACCCAGGGAGCTGGGCGGGTTCGCCCGGCAATCGCTCGACGCTCGCAGCGATTCTGCGATGGGCATGACTTTCACCAGCGTCACAGCCGATTACGTTGAGCAAGACAAGCAGATCAGACTCAAGCTGCAGGATCTTGGCGCCGTGCCGGCCCTGGCGATGGCCATGGGCGGCTGGGTGCACAGCACGGTCGACCGCGAAGACCAGCAGGAAGTCGAGCGCATCTACAAGCGCGATGGCGCAACCATCAAGGAGCGTTACAGCAAGGATGGCAGCCGCGCGGAAATGTCCCTGATGCTGGGCAACGGCGTGCTGGTGGAAGTGGAAGGCGACAATATCGATTTCAAGTCTGTCAGCAACGTCATAGCCGGTCTCGACATCAAGGGCCTGGCCGGCCTGCAACGCCAACAATAACGAGACCCAACCCGTGCGCGGCGTCTCAGGCCGCGCACGTAGAAACCATCTGCCGCCACACTGGCGGCAACACCGGGCATGCATGTGCCCCCTGTCAGTTTTACAAAACCCAGTCACCGGTTAGTCGCGCATCGCCATGCGCTAGCAAAGGTGAATAAGCACAAGCGACATTACCCATGGCGGCGGCAACCCAGGCTCTGGCGGCATCCCAACCAGTGGTCGCCATGGCGGCGCCGTCGGCCCCGACCAATCACTGCTTGGCCCAGCCCTACGCCGCCGTGACGACGACCAACCATTGAGTTGATCAACCTCGGCTTCGACGGCATCAACAAAACCAATATGCTTGGTTTCAATCTGCAGCAGGTCTGTAACCAGGGCAAATTTGTTCTAACGATAAGTCTTTGATTTACCGTCATTCCGGCGGTTGCAAGCCGGAATCCAGTTCGTTCAACAAGCCGTGGGTTAACTGTTTGATTGGATTGGATTTACGCTTCTGGATTCCGGCTAAATGCACGCCGGAATGACGATATTTTGGTGAGAACAAATTAGCCGTGGGTCTGTAACCAAGCCGGGTTCCTCCCCACATGCCTATGAGCGCAATTCTCGTAGCGCTGGTCAGCCGAGAAAATCGGTGGAAATCCACGCCTTCATACCCGGTGTAAATCCCACCGACCTGGAATCTGCCCCAGTTCAGCAATGTTCATTTATCCATTTGTCCAAGACAACATATTGACACATCGAAGTTATTGACTTAATTTGAGACATATGTCCAGTTTTTGACCATGACAAAATGCAAGCAGCATGACGTCGATGCATTGCATGGCCCGGATCGGCTTGTAGACCTGCCCGCGAGGTAACCCGCACATGAAACTTCTGCTTTCAATCGCAATGCTGCTGCTGACCGCCAGCATCAACCGCGCACTGTCGTTCGCCAGTCAGGTTGATCCTGAATCAAAGGAAATGCTGCTGGCTGTCGAGTCCCTGCTCAAGGCCAAGTCGGTTCAGTCCAAACACGCTGAGGCGGGAAAATAATATGCGCATGGCTGTCGTCGTTTCCGCTGTCATCGTTTCCCCTATTGCCAGCCTGTCGGCAGCCCGGCTGCCGTGCCGCTAAAACTTGTGGGTGCGAAGCCGTCTGTCGCGCCGGACTGGTCGATGTCGCGCATTTCCGGCATGAACAAGTGGCTTGGAACAACACTCGCCGCGACCTGGCTGCTTGCCGCATCGGCGCTGCAAGCCAGCCCGCTGCCGCATCTGCCCGACCTCAAGGTGGTGGGCAACGGCACGCTGCGCTTCTTTGGCCTGCGCATTTACGAAGCCATCCTGTGGTCACCCGGCGGCGTCTGGTCGGCCAATCAACCCTATGCGCTGGAACTGGTCTATACGCGCGGCTTCGACGGCAGCGCCATCGCGCGGCGTTCGATCGAGGAAATCCGCGCCCAGCGTCCCTGGCCGGAGGCGACGCTGGCGCGCTGGGAAAAGGAAATGCGCGAAGTGTTCCCCGACATCGCAAAGGGTGATCGCCTGATCGGCGTACGCATGCCCGGCGCCGGGGCGACGTTTTACAGCGGTCCCCGCCGGCTCGGACAGATCAGCGACGAGACCTTTGCCGAGGCCTTCTTCGGCATCTGGCTCATCACCGCCACCCGCTCGCCCGACCTGCGCGCGCGGTTGCTGAAGCTGCCATGAATCCGTTGCCGCGCCGGCTACTGCTGGCCTATGGCGGACTCGGCCTGCCACTGGCGTTCGCGGCGCTGCCGTTGTATGTCCATCTGGCGCCGTTCTACAGTGGCGTGATCTCGCTTTCGCTGCTTGGCGGCATCCTGCTCGCGCTGCGTTTTCTCGATGCCGCCATTGATCCGCTGATCGGCGCGCTGTTCGACCGCTTTCCGTATCCACGCGGCCTGGTGTCGCTCTCCCTGCCTTTGCTCGGGTTGGGCTGGATCGGGGTGTTTACCCTGCCCGAAACCTGGCCGGTGGTGCCCTGGCTGATCGTGATGCTGACCCTGACCACGCTCGGCTACAGCCTGGCCACCGTGGTGCACACCAGTTGGGGCGCGCGTCTGTCGGACGTGCCGCACCAACGTACCCGGCTGTTCGCCGCGCGCGAAGGCTTCGGACTGATCGGCGTGCTGCTCGCCGCCGCGTTGCCGACCCTGCTGGCGGCCACGCTGGCCGAGGGCCTGGCGCGCATGGGCTGGATTTTTCTTGGCCTGCTGCTGGTGTTTGCCGCAGTGACCCTGGTCGCCACCCCGCCGATGCAACGCGGCGCGCGTTCGCCCGGACTGCGGCAGATGCTGCGCCCGCTGGCCAACCCAGCGTTCACTCGCTTCGCGCCGGGCTATCTGCTGAATGGCGTGGCCGCCGCACTGCCCGCCACACTGGTCATTTTCTTCATCGACGATGTGCTGAAGCTGGCCGCTCACAGCGGGCTGTTTCTGGCGATCTACTTTCTCAGTGGCGCGCTCGGCCTGCCGCTGTGGGTGCGGCTGGCGAAACGCATCGGCACGCTGGATGCCTGGCTGGTGTCGATGGGGTTGTCGATTGCCGCATTCATCGGCGCATTCTGGCTGGGCGAGGGCGACATGGCGGCTTATGCGCTGGTGTGCGCCGCCTCCGGTCTGGCGCTTGGCGCCGACCTCGCGCTGCCGCCCGCCCTGGTCGCCGACATCATCGACCGTGACCCGGCGCCGCAGCCCGGCGTGTATTACGGGCTGATGAGCTTTTTCGCCAAACTGACCCTGGCGCTCGCCGCCGGGCTTGCGCTGCCGCTGCTCGACCTCTGGGGCTACCAGCCCGGCGGCGACCAGTTGTTCGCGCTGTCGGCCACCTATGCGCTGTTGCCCATCGTCATGAAACTGGGCGCGCTGGCGTGGTTCTGGCGCATGCGCCAAATCGCTCACTCTGGAGTCATCTCATGCTGAACAAGCCGCTTGCCATCCTGTGTACCGTGCTGGGTCTGTCCGGTTGCGCAGGTGTTTCACCTGAAGCCTATCGCGCGCAAACGCCGACCCTCGACATCGCCACCTACTTCAACGGCCCGCTCACCGCCTGGGGTTATTTTTCCGACCGCTCGGGCGAGGTGAAGCGCCGCTTTACGGTCAACATGACCGGCGTCTGGCAAGGCAACGAAGGCGTACTGACCGAGAATTTCGACTGGTCGGATGGCGAAAAATCGCAGCGCATCTGGCGCATCACCAAGGTTGACGCCCATCGTTACATTGGTCGCGCCGACGACGTCAAAGGCGAAGCTACCGGCACCGCTTACGGCAACGCGCTGCGATGGAAATACACCTTGCTGCTGCCGGTGGATGGCAAGACCTACGAAGTGCAGTTCGACGACTGGATGTACCTGATGGACGATAGCGTGATGCTCAACAAGTCAGAGATGCGCAAATTCGGCTTCAAGCTCGGTGAAATCGTCATCAGTTTCCGGAGAGGCCCATGAGCCTGAATCCCAAACTCGCTGACTGGCGCGGTCAGCGCGTCTGGCTGATCGGCGCCAGCTCGGGCATCGGCGAAGCCACCGCGCGCCTGCTGATGGCGCGCGGCGCAAAGGTGGCGCTGACCAGTCGCAATAAGAATGCGCTGACAGCGCTGGCCGAAGGCAACGCGTTGGTGGTGCCTGCCGACGTCACCGACCGCGCCAGCCTCGCGGCTGCGTTCGACTCGCTCCAGGCCGAGTTCGGCGGAATCGACGTGGCAATCATCAATGCCGGCACCCATCAACCAGTGCGCGCCTGGGAACTCGATGCCGCTGCGGCGGAAAAAATGGTGCAGGTGAATCTGCTTGGCGCGATCAATGCCAGCGCGCTGCTGGCGCCATATTTTTCGCAACGTGGCAGCGGCAGGCTGGTGATCACCGCCAGCGTCGCGGGTTACGGCGGCCTGCCCAGCGGACTGGTCTATGGCGCGACCAAGGCGGCGCTGATCAACTTTGCCGAAACGCTCTACCTCGACCTGGCGCCGAAAGGCGTGGCCGTGCACTTGATCAACCCCGGTTTCGTCAAAACCCCGTTGACCGATCTCAACGAGTTCAAGATGCCGGCGCTGATCGAAGCCGGTGAAGCAGCTCGCGAAATTCTGGCCGGCATCGAAGCCGGAGCCTTCGAGATTCACTTCCCGAAACGCTTCACCCGCGTACTGAAGGCGCTCAACCTGCTGCCGTATCGCGCTTACTTCGCGCTGGTTCACCGGATCACTGGCTTATGAATGCGCTCGACGCCCTGTGTGACTATTTCGAAAAGCTGTCCGCCAACCACCTGGACCAGCTCGATACCTACTACGCGGCTGATGCGCGGTTCAAGGATCCATTTCACGAGGTGACCGGCGTGGCCGCGATCCGCGCCATCCTGCGCCACACCATCGACAAGCTCCCCGGCGCGCGCTTTCGGGTAACCGGGCGCTTTCCGGGCAAGGACGGGCACGCCGTCATCCTGTGGGAAATGGATTTCACGATGCCGGTCACCCGCCAACCCACCACCATTCGCGGCGCCACCCACCTGATTTTTGCCGTTGATGGCAAAGTGACACTGCATCGCGATTACTGGGATGCTGCCGAAGAACTCTATGGCCGACTGCCCGTTCTGAAATGGCTGATGCGCGCGCTGGCCCGGCAGGCGGCCGCCCCGCACCAGCCCGGATAGTTCATGAATGCAGGTGAAGACTGGAGAGGTTCGAGACTGAAGAATGCCCCGCTCAGGGTTTTGTAACGCAGGACGGCTCGGTATGATCGCCTCCTCTCGTCGTGGACGTCTCAAAAATGAAACGCTTTCTGCCACTTCTGCTGCTCACCCTGACCGGCTGCGCCACCCTGAACGAAAGTCAATGCCTGACCGCAGACTGGAGCGAACTGGGACGCCAGGATGGCCGTGCCGGCTATACCTCGTCGCGCCTTGCTGAGCATCGCGAAGCCTGCATCAAACATGGAATCAGGCCGGATGAACGTCGCTATGCGGATGGCCGCTTGCAGGGGCTGCAAGATTACTGCGTGCTGGACAACGCCATCCGCGAGGGGATGAACGGACGCATTTATCAGGGCGTTTGTGCATCCGCCATTGACCGCGATTTCCGTGACCTGAATGACGCCGCTTACCGTGTTTACAAGGCACGCAATGACATTGGCGTGATCGATAACCAACTCGACGCTCTAGAACGGGAATTGCGCAAGGACAAGACCAGCGAAAAACGACGGCAGCAAATCCGCGGCGAAATTCGCGAGCTGGACCGCAAACGCGACCGGCTGCGGGATGAAGTTCGCCGCAGCGAGCGTGAACTGGATGGAACCGCCAGTCGTCTGCTAGGCACCAATTCCTGGCGCTATTGACCCGGTCGATGCAGGCATGTGGTTCACGCCCCCCCCTTGGTTCACGCCCCCTTCTCCATGTGCTCGAAAACGATCCGCCCGTTTTCCACATCCACCCGAATCACATCCTTGGCTGCGAAGCGGCCAAAGCGAAAGGAGGAAGGTTGATTTTGCAGAGGATGCTTTGAGCTTCGAGAATCATTATTGAATTTCTGCCCGGGTGCTCACCGGTGGAGTCGATTCCATTAATCTATGCGCTCCCTGATGTGCCAGATTGGAGAATTCCCATGACTCGCTTTCGCCTGAAATTCTTGCTTGTTCTGTTGGGCCTGGCTTCCAGCCCGATGCATGCCCAGCTTGCTGGCCTCAAGGACGGGACTTCCAATACCTTGCAGTTTCCCGAGAAATCCGGCGGTGGGTCGTTGACCGGCATCAACAACCTGACCACGCGAGGTTCTTTGACCGGCAACGTGCAGCAATCAGTTGATGGAGCTTCCGGCAATCAGACGCTGTCAGTGGCCGGAGCCGAGGGCGGCGTCAATACGAACAGCGCAAGCCTTACCGGTGGAATTTCCGCCGATATCAATCAGAATATCGGCGACAGTGCGCGTAGCGCTCAACAGCGGATTGGTGCCGGCAGTCTGGTTGGGTCCCGTGTTGGCCGGGTCCAGACCAGTGGCGAAATTACCGGCGCGCCGGTTTTTCAAAGTATTTCGGGCGGTGCGGGGAACCGGCAAGTGATCGAAGCCGGCAGCGTTTCCGGCAGCCAGGCCAGCTCGGTGGTGACGCGTGGCGAAATTCGTGGCGGCGTCACCCAGGTGCAATCTTCCACCGCCGGTGCCACCCAGTCCCTGACTGCCGGGGCGGTCAGCAATGTCGATGCGGCCGGCAGCATTCTGGCGCGGGGCACGGTGGCTGGTGCGGTCAGTCAGGTCAACTCGGGCAACGTCAATCAAAGTATCGAGGCCGGCAGCGTACGGGGTGGTTCGTCGCTGGAGGTGCGAACACAGGGCGACATTCTCGGCAATGTCAGCCAAACCGCCGGCAGAGGCAGTGGTGGGTCACAGACGCTGCAAGTGGGCAGCGTCAGCAACACGCTTGGCAACGTCGATGCGCGCGGCACCACCACCGGTTCAATTTCGCAAGCGATCAGATCCAGCAATAACGTACAGCAAGGTGTCTCGGTGGGCAGCGTGGTTGGTGGCAGCGGCCAGACCATTACCGAAGCTGTCAGCACTGGCAACATCACCCAGGTCGCCACCGGCGCGAACAATTCCACGCAAGCGATCTCGGTCGGCGGCGCCGAAAACACCAGCGGCGCAGTCACCACCCGCGCCTTCGTCAGCGGCAACCTGGAGCAGATCATCAGCGGCGCTTCCGGCACACAAAACATCAATCTGGGCAGTGTCCGCAACAGTGGCGTCAACATCACCACCGATGTCGTGGTCAGCGGTAACGTCTCCCAGTCCTTGTCCGGAAGCGGTTCGGGAAGCCAGCGTGTGCTGGTCGGCGGGGTGGAAGGCGCTCAACAGTCGGGTAATGTCGTCAACGATCAGTAGAAAGCGCCAAGCCATGAAGCGATTTCCCCTAGTGTTGCTGTGTGTTGGCCTCAGCGCCCCGGCGCTGGCCGGCACGCCGGAGATTCCCGATGACATCAATGCGCGCATCGCCCGCGCCAAGAGCGAGGCGGCCACCAGCGCGTCCGAACGTGCGCGCGCCAAGCTTGATGACGGCAGTAATCCGGTCACCGGGTCGGGCGGTCTGACGGCACTCGACAACGGCTGCACCATCGCCATCGGCAACGTGTTCGAGGACAACAAGAAAATCGGCACCTCGGCGCGCCGCGAGACGACGGTCATCATTACCGGCGACATCATCCAGACCGGCAACAACTGCAAATAACTTTCGCCTAGAGACTATGACCCGACACGTTTCCCTGCTGCTTGCCACCTTCCTGCTCGTTGCCTGCGCTCCGCTGCCGCCGAAGGAGGTAGATGTAAAGGCGGCGGTGAAGCCGCCCGAGTCCAAACCCCAGCGCAATGTCAGCAATTTTTCCGACGCGCTGCGCTGCATGGACAAGATGTACATCGAATACGGTGTGCGCGATGTCAGCGTGATGCTGGAAGATTTGTCCGACCAGACGAAAAAGGTCAGCGCCGGCACGCGCGACATGATGATTACCGCCATCTCCGACCAGAACCGGCGCAGCCGCGCGATCGAAGTGATCGCCTTCGGCCAGGATGCCAACAATGCGGTGGCCTTCCTGTCCAACGCGCAGAAGCGCAGCGCTTTCGCCGTGGTGCCGCGCTACAGCTTGCGCGGGTCGATCAGCCAACTCGACGAAGGCGTGCTGAAACGGCAGGCCGACGGTGGCCTCTCGCTCGGCAGCCTGTTTGGTCTGGGTGCCTCCACCAGTCGCCAGTTCAACGTGCTGGGCCTGGATTTGGCGATGGCCGAAACCGAACGTCTGGCGATATTGCCCGGCGTGGTCTCGAAAAACCTGACCACCATCACCAAGGAAGGGGATGCGCTTGATGCGCAGGCCACCATCAGCAAGGTCGGCATCAATTTCAGTTCGTCGCTGCAACGTGCCGAAGGCACCGCGCAAGCGCTGCGCAACATGGTCGATCTGTCCTCGGTCGAATTGTTCGGCCGCTTGCTCAAGTTGCCCTACTGGCAATGTCTTGGGGCAAGCGTCAGCAATCCCGAGATCGCCAATGAAGTCGAAGACTGGTTCATTGGCATGGAACGCGCCGGTGAGTTGACGCCTTATTTCCAGACGCAATTGCGCAATCGCGGTTTCTATGACGGCCCCGCTGATGGCCGCGTTACCCCGGCATTGCTGCGGGCGGTGGCGGCCTATCGCGCTGCTGTCGGCATGGGAGACGCCGCTGTGGTTGACCTTGCGTTTTTCACCGCTTTCCTGAATTCGCCTTTCCCGCCGCCGCCGGCGCAGGCTTTCCGTGATGTTGCCGCCGCACCGGTGGCGCAGGCAGCTCCGCAGATCAGTCTTTCGGCTGACCCGGCAGGTGGCGGCGAGGATGGGCCAGGCTTGCAGGTGAAGGTGAATGCACCGGCTTATGTGTATTGCTATGCGCAAACCGGCGAAGGCAAGTTGCAGCGCATCTTTCCCAACCGCTTCGTCAGCGATCCCCGGGTCGAACCTGCCGCACCCCTGTTGCTGCCAGGTAGGCAAGGATTCAAGTTGTTGCCGGGCGAGGCGGACAGTCTTCCGGTGACCTGTTTTGCCGCACCGCGCGAAATCTACAAAGACATTCCTGCTGCGCTGCGCTGGGGTGATTTTCAAAACCTGAATGCAATCTCCAAGTTCGATGATGTCCAGCGTTTGCTTGAGGATGTGGCGCGGCAACCGATCGGCGCCGGAGGCATCACGCTGAAACGGGACGCCAAGCGTTGAGCAAAGTCATTCGGGCTGATCCGTGGCCGTGCAGCGGATAAAACGCAAAATACAACGTGGTAAAGCACGCGTTTTCCGCCACAGCCGCTACAGCCCGGGTTTCTCGTTCTGCATCCAGGGCGCCGGCTTTCGCACCGCCGGCCATACCGGGCTTTGTATCGTCAGCGCCAGTTGCCGATACAGTGCCAGCATGCCGGCGTAACCCTCGTAGCCGAATTCGCGTTCCTGGTTGATGTCGAGGAACGGAATCTGCGCCTTCAATGCCGTGTACATGTTGCGGCCGCCGGCGATCGGGATGTCGGCCTGGCATTCCTTGACCGCGCCCAGCAGGGCTTTCGGGCTGCTGTCGGTGACCATGTTCGTCTTCTCGCCCTTGATCTCGCGGATGCCCTACCACGCGATACGCTGATCGAACTCGTAGTCTGGCGCGGATTGCGCCTGCGGGTCGATTTCTCTGAACATTGCCTCGCTGATGAACGCGATGACCCGCATTTCGCCTCCGCTGTTGGGGCACAACAGGGAAAGCACTGCGTAAATCGTGTCTGACCGAAAACCCCATTTTTCCAAAATCGTGGCCCACTGAAATCCAAAATTTCACGCTGGTTTTGGTTCAACCAGCGTATCGGCGGCTGTATTTCCCGAAACATGCGCTCGCGGCACCGTATTTTCCGAATGTTGGACGCGCGTCTCCCGCATCCTCCCGCATCCCACGTTGAATAAAGCCGGACTGTCGTTGGCTATGCCGCCAGCTTGTGGGGCGGATCGGGGTGGTGTTGTCGGCGCTTCATCCGCTTGATTTCCTGTTCCCGCAAGATGGCGCCGATGCGATGAATGTTTCGCGCCACCACCGCCAGTGCGACGTAGCGTTTGAATCCAACGATGCCCTGATCCGGACAGCGATCAAGGCCATGCACTATCCAGGCAAGCCATATAAGTCTTTCTATTCAGTAGCTTTGGAAGGGATTTAGTAACTGCTCAATAACTCACGGCACCGCCATCGCCCGCAATCGGGTGATGTCGGGCAAGAATGGAATATCGCCATTCTGATCAATCCGATCAGTGAGGAAGCACCAGAATGAGATGCCCCGTTTTCGGCAGGT
>Ga0105047_10010715_pt1 | contig 14960 bp, 14 predicted proteins | sample MAT04_FD_78384 | JGI IMG/M metagenome (GOLD analysis project Ga0105047, IMG submission 78384) | Freshwater microbial communities from Lake Fryxell liftoff mats and glacier meltwater in Antarctica - MAT-04 (megahit assembly) | ecosystem: Environmental > Aquatic > Freshwater > Ice > Liftoff... | reverse complement strand
CCGCCGCTGCGGCGGTAGTTCGACCCGTCGCAGGCCGCCAGTCCGATGACCGCGAGGAACGCGATCCCGGCGAGCGGCAAGGTGGGCAGAAGCAGTGGACGCGAGAGCATGGTGATCCCCAGTGACTTGTGTCGGGCCGAATGCACGAGCTACGCCAGTCTGGCCGACGTCGGTCGCATCGACGTTTCACGCCGCACGCCAGCATGTTTCGTTTGTTCCGCCGTAAGCACATTCTGCCAACCGTGCGGCGTGGCAGATGTTCGGGCAATTCGCGCAGTCCAGGACGCTGCTTGGCTGCACGCTTCTTTGGACCGACCTCGATGGCGGTGACGTTGAATGCCTGCTCGGCGGCAGGCACCGCAACCATGCCGCCCACCAGTTCGAGTTGCGCGTGTTCGAGTTGCTCCCTGGAGCGGCCGTACTTCATGCGCCGCAGGTACGCCAGTTTGAGCTTGAGCTTGTCGATGGTCAGCAGCGCGATCTTCAAGGACTCCTGCGTGCGCCGCAGTTCGCCACCCCACCCGCCGCTTATGGCGACGTTGTTGGCGAGCAGATCCTCGGAATTCATGACCGTGACTGTGGCAGCGGCTGATGCCACTCACAACGGGAGATGTGTCGGCCTGCGGCCAGACGAAGCGGCCCCGCTCCAAGCGCTTGGTCAGCAGGCACATGCCGTCGCCGTCGCTCCACAGCAGCTTGACCAGGTCACCGCGTCGGCCGCGGAAGGCGAAGACATGGCCGGCGTAGGGATCCTCGACCAGCACGGTCTGCACCTTAACGGCCAGGCTGTCGATGCCGCAGCGCATGTCGGAGACGCCGGCGGCCAGCCACACTCGCGTGCCAGCGCGCTGGCCGATCATGTGCTCTGGCGCAGCGCGCGCAACACGCTGCACAGGCTGACCTCGTCGACCGGACCGCGCAAGCGCAGTACGGCGCTGGCCATGTCGAGTTCGATGGTGCCGGCAATGCGCGCCGTGCGGTGGACTGCCACTGCCATCGGGGTCGATGCCGGCAACGGCGCGAATAGCTGCGAATGGACTGCGTCGGCATCCACGTCCGGGGCCACCACGGGGAGCAGCACAGCCGATGACGCCGCGCCGCTCAGCCGCTTCGAGCGCAGGTGATCGCGCCGCCACTTGAACAGTAAGTTGGCGTTGATGCCGCCGGCCAATGCAACGGCCGCCACCGACGCGCCCGGCACCAGGCACTGCTCGACCAACGCTGCCTTGAATGACTTCTCGTGCTGGCGCCGAGACGCGCCGCTGAACCCTGCCACTGTCTTCATGGTGTGCACCATCTCCTGCTGGTGCACACCATCAAGCGGTGGCACTCTTCAGCTCAGATGCTGGTCAGCGGCAGGCAGTCGCACAAGGACGGGGTTGGTCGGACTATTACTCTGCGCGGTGCGCAGCGGCAGCCTGGAACTGCACGGCATGATGGTGCAGTTGGGTACTCGCCGACCGCTCTTCACGTCGGTAGGCGGGGCTCTGTCATCCTGCAGACCCTGCCGGCGGCCGAGGTGCGTGAGTTGCTGCTGTCTCTGATGGGTCGGTGCCGATGGTCACGGTCGTCGACACCGATCGTTCGATCGGGTGAATGACCGCTGCCGAGCTTGACCACTAACTGGCAGTCCCGGCCAAGTCCTGCCTGTCGCCGGTGTCAGCTATCGGGTGCGAGGATGACCGAGTGAGTGCCGGAACGTCGCCGTGCCGCCCTTGGTCGGCTGGAACAATATATACTTCCTATATATTAGAAGGAGTCGACATGCCTGCCGCCACATCCAGCCTGCTGCTCAAGTTCCGCAGTCGCGACACACAGTTCGGCGTCACCCGTGAAACCGTCAAGGCTATGGCAGAGCGGTTCGATTTGTCGGAAACGGAAGTCGTGCACATGGCGCTTTCGCGCCTTGCCAAAGACGAACTGCCAGCCTACGAAGCGGACGAGGGCCCCCTGTCGGCGCGAGAACTCCGGGACCTGCGGAAGATCGCTGATGCTGCCTTGCCCAAGGGCAGGATCGTGACAAAGCAGTCGTTGTTCTGACGTGGCGATCTGGGCGTCCCCGACACCTGGCGACATCGTCTGGTGCCATTTCCCCGAGCTACCGCGGCGACGCCCTGGACCGAAGCCTCGACCCGCGCTCGTGTGCGAGGTCACCGAGAAAGAGGACGGCGTTGCCGTGACCGTCGCCTATGGCACATCCCAAGGGCTGCAGCGGCTTCGCGCGGGAGAGTTCGCAATCACCAGGCAAGGCCATCCGGCCGCCTACGGCACTGCCGGCCTCTCCTTCGACACCAAGTTCGATCTGAGGCAGCGGATCGAACTGCCCTGGACCGAAGAATTCTTCACCGTACCCGCGCAAGCGCCGCATGGGCAGCTTCCGAAGCTGGGCAGCCTGCATGCATCGATGATGCGCGCATTGCAAGCCGCCTACCAAGCGGTACGCGAAGATGGCTGAGGTCGGCGTGGGAGTGCGCACAGCCTGCTCTCCAACCGAGCAGATGGCATCGAGGTGACTTGATCAGGCGAATTGATCCGCTCGGAGGGTGCGCTGGAATCTCTGCGGCAATGATCAGCGTCAGTGTGAACCGCCGCGATCCGGCTCTCGGATCAGCGGCCTGAATGTCGCTGAAGGGTCGACGGCTGCCAGCCACTTCGCCGATCTCACGGCCGCACTGCGGTCGTTCGAACTGGACTGCCAGGCCGCTGACATTCGTGGAAACCCGCGATCGGCCATAAGGAGGTACTTGCGAAGGGCGGCTATCTGGCGGTCAACCTTTAACCTGACCCATCTCGCTCAATGCGCTCTTTCTCCGCAGCAGTCGCTCATGATCCTGAGGCACCGGTCGGCGTCCGATGGCCGCCGGCTTGAAGCAGTCCTCAGCTAGAGCGCCCAGCGCCTTGAATTTCTTACCGCGGTCTACCGACAAACCCTCGTAGACGGCCGCGAGAGCGGCTTCTAATATGTCCGGACATTAGGACTTTTAGGACGAGTGCACATGGGTACACGCCACCGCGGCAGCATCGGCCGCTACCTGGAGGATTTCGCCGTCGGCGACGTCTACGAACACTTCCCGGGCCGCACCATCACCGAGACCGACAACATCCAGTTCTCGTTGCTGACGATGAACTACCACCCGATGCACTGCGATTCGGCCTTCGCCGCGCGCAGCGAGTTCGGCAAGCCGCTGGTCAACAGCGGCCTCACGCTGGCCATCGTGCTGGGCATGACCGTCAACGACGTCAGCGGCAAGGCTATCGCCAACCTCGGCTGGACCGACATCAAGCTCACCGCGCCGGTGTTCCCCGGCGACACGGTCTACGCCGAGTCCGAGGTGCTCGACAAGCGCGAATCGCAGTCGCGCCCGACGCAGGGCATCGTCAGCGTGCGCACCATCGGCAAGAAGGCCGACGGCACGGTGTTCATGAGCTTCGTGCGCTCGGTGCTCATCCCCAAGCGCGGGCACGCGGTGCAAGACCTCGTCTGAGCCCGACCCGCACATCACCACAAGAAGGAGACAAGACATGACCCGCCATCACCAGCCCCGCCCCTGGATCGCCAGCCTCATTGCCGGCGCCCTGTTGACGCTGTGCGGCATCGGCGCACACGCCGCCGACATGATCCTGCCAAGCGAAGTGGCGGCCAGCCACTGGAAGACACGCTACATGAACGAGTTTGCCGACGAGGTGAAGAAGCGCACCGGCGGCGGCGTGAACGTGAAGGTCTTCCCGGGCGGCCAGCTCTACAGCGACCAGGACGCGATCGCCGCGCTGGGCACGGGCTCGGTGCACATGGTGTGGCCGGTGGCAGTGCGGCTGGAGACCATAGACCCGCGCACCGGCTACATCAGCCTGCCCTTCGCACTGTCCGACGAGCAGATGCTCAACCGCTGCTACGCCACCGGGCTGACGAAGGTGATGTCGGCCTTCGTCGAGCCGCGCAAGTTGCAGGTGCTGGGCTTCCTGCGCACCAGCGACCTGATGTTCATCTTCCGCAACCGCGACGTGAAGCGGCTGGAAGACGTGAAGGGCAGCAAGATCCGCGTCACCGGCGGCAAGGTCTTCCTCGACATCATGCGTTCGCTTAACGCCAGCCCGGTGTCGATGGCGGCGTCTGAAATGAGCACGGCCTTGTCGCAGGGCGCCATCGACGGCGTCTTCACCTCGCCCGCGGGCTGGTCCGAGATGATCGGCATGACCGGCAAGTACGCCTGGTACGTGCCCGGTATGTCGGTGGCCACCTACGCCGTGATCGTCGACAAGGTCTGGCTCGACGCGCTGCCCGAGGCCCACCGCAAGGCCATCGTCGATGTCACCGACGAGATCGGCAAGCGGCAGTGGAACGAAGCCATCGCCGAAGACAAGAAGATGATTGCCAAGATGACCACGCAGGGCGCTGTCTACCGCGTGGCCGACAAGGCCGAGATCCAGCGCTGGCGCGACCTGGCCGTGCCCGGGAACAAGAGCTTCACCGACAAGTACGTCGACGTGACGCGCCAGATGACCGAGCTCGACACGCGGTGCCTCGGTGGCAAGTGACGCCGACCCGCTGCCCGAGCCCGCCGTCACCGGCGGGTGGTGGGACCGCTTCGAGTCGGGGCCGGTGCTCACGCTGGCCAGCCTGCTCTTCGTCGGCTCGACGCTGGTGATGCTCTCCGAGGGGCTGAACCGCTCGTTACGTGACATCAGCTTCTTCTGGGCCGAGGAATCGGTGCGCTACCTGATGATCTGGGCCTTCTTCCTGACCCTGGGCATTGCCGGCCGGCGCGGCCTGCACATCCGCACCGAGATGCTGGTCGACGCCGTCTCGCCGCGATGGCGCCGCCTGATGCATCTCACTGCCGTGGTCGCCGGGCTGGTGTTTGCCGCGGTGCTTTTTGGCGCCTCGCTGCCGCAGCTGGTGCGGTACTACACGATGGGCATGATGAGCGAGTCATCGATGGACATTCCGCAGTGGATGATCTTCTGCGCCATGCCCGTCGGCGCGACGCTGTGGTTCGGCTACTACCTGCGCTGCCTGCTGGTGTGGTGGCAGGGCAGTGACCCCTTCGCCGCTGGTGGTGTCACCGGCGCCGAGCTGTGAAGGCGAGCGCGACATGCTGACCCTGCTCGCCCTGCTGCTGGTGCTGGCCCTGCTAGCCATCGGCTCGCATGTCGCCGTGGCGCTGGGCCTGGTGACGACCGGGCTCATCCTGGCCGTCGACGGCGTGCCCTTGACGGTGATCGCGCAGACGGCCTTCAAGTCGGTCAACAGCTACCCGCTGATGGCCGTGCCGATGTTCGTGCTGGCCGGCAACCTGATGATGCGCGGCAACATCGCCGGGCTGATGATCGACCTCATCGGCAGCGTCGTGCGCGCGGTGCAGGGCGGCCTGGCCCTGACGGTGATGATCGCCTGCGTCTTTTTTGCCGCCATCTCGGGTTCAAGCGTGGGCTCGGCGGCGGCCATCGGTGCCGCCACCGTGAAGGGGCTGAGGGCCGAGGAGTACCCGGCGCGCTTCTCGGCCGGCATCGTGGCCGTGGGCGGCACCATCGGGCTGATGATCCCGCCCTCGCTGGGCTTCATCCTCATCGGTTCCATCGTCGGTCTGCCGGTCGACAAGCTTTTCATCGCCGGCGTCATGCCCGGCTTGATGGAGGGCACTTTCCTGCTCATCGCGGTGGGCTACATGGCACGCCGCTACGGCTACGGCAAGACCACGCAGCGCCCCGACTGGGCCGGCTTCGGCCAGCGTCTTCCCAAGGCCAGCGCGGCCGTGCTGATGCCCGTGTTCATCATCGGCAGCATCTACACCGGCATGCTCACGCCGACCGAGGTTTCGGCCTTCGCGGCCGTGTATGCCGCGCTGCTGTGCCTGTGGGTCTACCGCTCCATCGACCTGAAGGGCACCTGGGCCGTGGTGCAGGACTCGGTGCTGCAGTCGACCATGATCTTCGCGGTCGTCATGGGTGGCAGCCTGGTGGGCTTCGTGCTCGCGCGCATGGGCGTGTCGGCAGCCGTGGTCGAGCTCATCAAGGGTGTCGACATGACGGCATGGCAGTTCCTGCTGCTGGCCAACGTGATCCTGCTGATGCTGGGCATGTTCCTCGACGGCGTGGCGATGATCGTGCTCACGGCACCGCTGCTTTTCCCCATCGCCAGCTCGCTGGGCATCAACCCCATCCACTTCGCGGTGGTGATGGTGGCCAACGTCGAGATCGCCACGCTCACGCCGCCCATCGGCCTGAACCTGTTCGTGATGGCCGGCATCTCCAAGCTGCCCGTGCATGAGGTGGTGCGCGGCGTGCTGCCCTTCTACTCCGTGCGCATCGTCGGACTGATGCTCATCACCTTCGTGCCGGCCATTTCGCTGGTCCTGCTGGACTGAACCTCAAAGGACGCCCATGAATACCTTCACCACCACGAACGACGCCACCATCTCGCAACAGCTCGCGGAATTTGCGCACGGTATGCGCACCGAGGACATTCCCGACGCCGTGCTCGAACGGGCGCGCTACCTGATCCTCGACGCCGTCGGCATCGCCTGGGCTTCAACACATTTCGACTTCGCACACCGTTCGCTTTCGGCGATGACCGAACTTTCGGCGGGCACCGGCGACACGCCGGTCATCGGCCTGCCACAGCGCCTGCAGCCGCGCGACGCGATGCTGATGAACGGCCTGCTGGTGCACGGCCTGGACTTCGACGACACGCACGCGCCGGGCGTCATCCATGCCACCGCCAGCTGCTTCCCGGCCGCGCTGGGCGTGGCCGGCCAGGCGGGCTTGAGCGGCCGCGAGCTGCTCACGGCCTACGTCATCGGCATGGAAGCCGGCACACGCCTGGGCGCGGTGGCCAAGGGGGGTTTCCATCAGGTGGGTTTCCATCCGACGGGCCTGGTCGGCGCCTTCGCCTGCACGCTGGTGGCAGGGCGGCTGCTGAACCTGACTGCCGCGCACCTGGCGATGGCGCAGGGTATCGCCCTCAGCGTCGCGTCGGGCAGCCTCGAATTCCTGCAGGATGGCGCCTGGACCAAGCGCATGCACCCGGGCTGGGCCGCGGTGTCGGGTCTGACCGCCGCGACGATGGCTCGCCACGGTTTTATCGGCCCGCGCGAGGCCTACGAAGGCCGCTTCGGCCTCTTCAACAGCCACCTCGGGCCCGCCCACATGGCGCAGGCCGACCTGGCGCTGGCCACCGCCGGCCTGGGCCACACTTGGGAACTGCCGGTGGTGTCGATCAAGCCCATCCCGGCCTGCCACTTCACACACGCCTGCGCCGATGCCGCCGCATTGCTGCGCGAACGCCACGGCCTGAAGCCGCAGGACATCGCCTCGGTGCGTGCGCTGGTGCCGGCCGAGGTGGTGAAGACGGTGTGCGAGCCGGTGGCCACCAAGCAGCGGCCGCAGAACAGCTACGACGCGCAGTTCAGCATCCCCTACACCGTGGCCACCGCGCTCACGCACGGCAGCTTCGGGCTGCAGCACCTGGAGTCCGACGCCCTGGGCGACGCCGAGGTCATCGCGCTGGCGCACAAGGTGCACTACGAGGTCGACCGCGACTCACCCTTCCCTAAGTACTACTCGGGCGAGGTCATCGTCACCACGCACGACGGGCGCGAACTGCGCCACCGCGAACATGTCAACCGTGGCGCCTCGGACCGGCCGCTGAGCGGCGCCGACATCGAGCAGAAGTTCCTGCGCAACCTGGCGCTGGTGACCGGCGCTGCACGCGCGCAGCAGGTGCTCGACAGCGTGCTGATGCTGCACCAGGTGCCCAGCGCACGCGGCCTGGCCGAAGCGCTGTCGGCCGGTGGCCGTGGCGCCACGCGCGCCTGACTCCCTTTCTCGCCTACCGAACAGAGCAGCACCCCAGCCATGACACACGACGCCGAACTTGAACGCATGACCGTCGACGCGGTCGAGAAGTTTCTCGAATCCGAAGTTCGCCCCTACGCCCACGCGCTGGAGAAGGACGACATCTACCCGGCGGAGATCGTCGAGAAGATGAAGGCCATGGGCCTCTTCGGCTGCATCATCGACCCCGAGTACGGCGGCCTGGGCCTGTCGGTCTCGACCTACGCCACCATCATCGAGCGCATGGCGGCGGTGTGGATGTCGATCTCCGGCATCATCAATTCGCACCTCATCATGGCCTGGGCCGTGCAGCGCAACGGCACCGAGGAACAGAAGCGCGCCTACCTGCCGCGTTTCGCCACCGGCGAGCTGCGCGGTGGCATCGGCCTGACCGAGCCCGACTGCGGGACCGACCTGCAGGCCATACGCACCGTGGCCGTTCGCGACGGCGATCACTACGTGATCAACGGCGCCAAGACCTGGATCACCAACAGCATGTACGGCAACACCATTGCCCTGCTGGTGAAGACCGACCCCGGCGCCACGCCGCGACACAAGGGCATGAGCCTGTTCATTGCCGAGAAGGCCCCCGGCTTCAAGGTCACGCGCAAGCTGGAGAAGCTGGGCTACCGCGGCATCGACACCTGCGAGCTGCAGTTCGAGGACTACCGTGTGCCGGCCGACCGGCTGATCGGCGGTGTCGAGGGCAAGGGCCTGAAGCATGTGCTGAACGGGCTCGAGCTGGGGCGCATCAACGTCGCCGCGCGCGGCGCCGGCGTGGCGCGCGAGGCGCTGCGCGAGGCGGTGATGTATTCGCAGCAGCGCAAGACCTTCGGCAAACCGATCTGCGAGCACCAGGCCATTGCGCTGATGCTGGGCGAGATGGCCACACGCTGCGAGGCGTCGACGCTGCTCGTGCAGTCGGCCGCACAAGCCTTCGACCGCGGTGAGCGCTGCGACATGGAAGCCGGCATGGCCAAGTACTTCGCCACCGAATCGGCGATGAGCAACGCGCTCGACTCGATGCGCATCCACGGCGGCTACGGCTATTCGAAGGACTTCAACATCGAGCGCCTGTACCGCGACGCGCCGCTGCTGCTGATCGGCGAAGGCACGAACGAGATGCAGCGGCTCATCATCGCCAAGCAAATGGTGGAACGGAACCCGGCATGAAACTCCCCCTGGAAGGCGTGCGCATCGTCGCCGTCGAGCAGTACGGCGCCGGGCCCTTCGGCACCCAGCACCTCGCCGACCTGGGCGCCGAGGTCATCAAGATCGAGAACCCGCGCGAGGGCGGCGACGTCGGCCGCGCCGTCGGCCCCTACTTCTTCGGCCCCGGCGACAGCCACTTCCACCAGTCCTTCAACCGCAACAAGAAGAGCCTGACGCTGAACCTGAAGGTGCCCGAGGCCATGGTGGCCTTCCACGACCTCGTGCGCAGCGCCGACGCCACCTTCGACAACCTGCGCGGCGACCTGCCGGCGCGGCTGGGGCTGACCTACGAGACGCTGCAGGCCATCAACCCGAAGATCGTCTGCGCCCACCTCTCGGCCTACGGCCGCAGCGGCGAACGTGCGGCCTGGCCGGGCTACGACTATCTGATGCAGGCCGAGGCGGGTTACCTCTCGCTGACCGGCGAACCCGACGGCCCGCCGGCGCGCATGGGCCTGTCGATCATCGACATGATGACGGGCACGACGGCGGCGCTGGGCCTGCTGGCCGGCATCGTCGACGCGCAGCGCAGCGGCCAGGGGCGCGACATCGACGTCAGCCTCTACGATGTGGCGATGAACAATCTCAGCTACGTCGGCGCCTGGTACCTGAACGAAGGCAAGGTGGTGGGCCGCGCACCCCGTTCGGCGCACCCGTCGCTGACGCCCAGCCAGCTCTACCGCACGCAGGACGGCTGGATGTTCGTGATGTGCAACAAGGAGAAGTTCTGGGGGGTCTTCTGCGGTGTCATTGGCCGGCCGGAGTGGGCCGACCATCCCGAGTACGGCAACTACAAGGGCCGCCTGGAGCACCGCGACCGCCTCACACGCGACCTCGACGAAGTACTCGGCCAGGCCACCACCGCCACCTGGATCGAGCGCCTGGCGGGCAAGGTGCCCGTGGCGCCGGTCTACGACGTGGCGCAGGCGCTGGAAAGCCCGTTTGCGCAGGCCGAAGGCCGCATCATGACCGCGCCGCACCCGCTGCGCGGCAGCATACGTACGGTGGCCAGCCCCTTCCGCTGCGCGCAGGCCCCAGAGCGCATCGGCATCGCACCGGCGCTGGGTGAGCACAACGACGAACTGCTGCGCGGCCTGGGTTACGACGATACGCGCATCGCCGCGCTGGGCGCCGCCGGCGCGATATGAACGGCAAGGCAGGCCCCGGCATGCTGGCCAGCCAGCCGCAGTACGCGCTGATCGCGCAGGCGCTGATGGCCGACATCGCCAGCGGCCGCCACGCCGTGGGCTCGCTGCTGCCGCCCGAGATGGACCTGTGCACGCAGTTCGGCGTCAGCCGCCACACCGTGCGCGAGGCCATGCGCATGCTGCAGGAACGCGGGCTGGTCTCGCGCCAGCGCGGCGTGGGCACGCTGGTGAAGGCCGACAAGGTCGAGGCGCATTACGTGCAGTCCACCGCGTCCATCGCCGACCTGCTGCAGTACGTCGAAGACACCCGCCTCGTCACCGAGCGCATGACACCGGTGGTGGCCGATGCCGCACTGGCCGAGGCGTTGAACTGCACCCCCGGCCAGCGTTGGCTGCACGTGCGCGGCTTCCGCTACGTGGGCGCGAACACGCAGCCCATCGCCATGACCGACATCTTCCTGCACGCGGCCTTCGGCGGCATCAAGAAGCTGATCGGCGTGCAGAAGGTGCCGGTCTACCGGCTCATCGAACAGCAGTACGGGCAGACCGTGGTCGAGGTGCGCCAGCGCATCGGTGCCACGCTCGTGGGCGACGAAGACGCACGTGCGCTGGCGGTCAAGCCCGGCAGCGCCGGCCTGGTGGTCACGCGGCACTACGTCGGCAAGAACGAGCAGGTGCTGGAAGTGGCGGTGAACCTGCACCCGGCCGAGCGCTACGCCTATTCGCAATCGCTGCGGCTGAAGAGCGCGCCATCGTCCTGAAGGCGGCCATGCGCGACACGCTGCGGCCGCTGGCGACGACCCTGGGCGTGCAGGCGCTGGCCTCGATGGCCCTGCTGACGGTGCCGGTGCTGGCGCCCGCGGCGGCCGCCGAGATTGGTGTCTCGGCCGCCTACGTGGGCCTGTACATCGCGCTGGCCTATGGCGCGAGCATGGCGTCCAGCCTGGGCTGCGGCGACCTCATCCGCAAATACGGTGCCTTGCGCGTCAGCCAGGGTTGCCTGCTCACGGCCGCCGTTTCGCTGTGGCTGGCCGCCGGCGGCACCTTGCCGCTGCTGGTGCTGAGTGCGTTGCTGATGGGCGTCGGCTACGGCCCGGTGACGCCGGCCAGTTCGCACGTGCTCGCGCGCACCACGCCGCCGCACGCGATGGCCATGGTGTTCTCGCTCAAGCAGACCGGCGTGCCGCTGGGCGGCGCACTGGCCGGGGCCGCCGTGCCTTCACTGGTGCTGCTTGCGGGCTGGCGTGTGGCGCTGGTGGTGGTGGGCGTGGCGTGTGTGCTGGCGGCGCTGGCCGCACAGGGCCTGCGCCAGCAACTCGACGGCGACCGCGACCCGCAGCGCCGCTTGGGCATGGGCAGCGTGTCGGGGCCGCTGGCGGTGGTGATGGCCTCGCCCGAGTTGCGTCGGCTGGCCTTCTTCTCCTTCCTGTTCTCGTCGGTGCAGTTGTGCCTGGTGACTTACCTCGTGACTTACCTCGCGGCCGACCTGGGCTACACACTGGTGCAGGCCGGCCTGATGCTGACGGCGGCCCAGGCCGGTGGCGTGCTGGCCCGCGTGGGCTGGGGCGTCGTGGCCGATCGCAGCGGCCGCCCGCTGGCCGTGCTGGCCGTGCTGTGCCTCGGCATGGCCGTCGGCGCCTTGGGCACCGCGGGCTTCTCGGCGGCCTGGCCGGCCTGGGCCATCGCCGCCGTCTGCGCCGTGTTCGGCGCCACGGCCATCGGCTGGAACGGTGTCTTCCTGTCCGAGGTGGCGCGTCGCGCGCCGCCGGGCAAGGCCGTCGAGGCCACCGGCGGCGCGCTCTTCTTCACCTACTTCGGCGTGCTCGTCGCGCCACCCGCCTTCGGCATTGCCGTCGAGCACGGGCTGGGCTACCCGCTGGCCTATGCGCTGCTGGCGGTGCCCACGCTGTGCGCCGGTGCCTTGCTGTGGCGCTGGCAGCGGGCGGCGCAGCGGCTGCAGCCCTCCACCTGAAAGCCCGAACCATGACCCAGAGATCCTTCCTGTTCGTGCCCGGCAACCGGCCTGCGCGTTTCGACAAGGCCTGCGCGGCCGGCGCCGATGTCGTCATCTTCGACCTCGAAGACGCCGTCGTCGGCACCGAAAAGGCCGTTGCCCGCGAAGCAGCGCGCGCCTGGCTGCAGGCCGGCGGCCGCGCCTGGCTGCGCCTGAACGGCACCGAGACCGAATGGCACGCGCAAGACCTGCCGCTGCTGGACCTGCCCGGCGTGCTGGGCGTGATGCTGCCCAAGGCCGAACGCCGCGAAGACCTGCAGGCGCTGGCCGCACGCGCCGCCGGCCGGCCGCTGGTGCCACTGATCGAAACCGCGTTCGGCCTGTGGCACGCACATGAGCTGGCCAGCGTGCCCGGTGTCACCCGGTTGGCCTTCGGCTCGGTCGACTTCCAGCTCGACACCGGCATCGTCGGCGAGGGCGACGAACTGCTCTACGCACGTTCGCAGCTGGTCGTGGTGTCGCGCGCCGCCGGTTTGCTGGCGCCGGTGGACGGCGTGACCGTGGCGCTGGACGACGCCGACGCGCTGGCCGCCGACGTTGCACGTGCGCGCAGCCTGGGCATGGGCGGGAAGCTGTGCATCCACCCGCAGCAGGTGGCCGTGGTCAACCGTGGCTTCCTGCCACGGCCCGACGAGGTCGCCTGGGCACGCCAGGTGGTGGCGGCCGCGCTGGCGGCGCAGGACAACGCGGTGCGGCTGGACGGCAAGCTGATCGACCGGCCGATCATCGAACGCGCACGCGCGCTGCTGGCCGCGGCGCCGGAGGCCAGGGCATGAACACCGTCGACACGACACCGCTGGTCACCGACGAAGTCGACTTCTTCGCCCAGGCGCTGGCGCCGCAGGGTGCACGTGTGGTCGAGCTCGGTTGCGGCAAGGCGGCGTTTGCGCGCGCGCTGCTGCAGCGCGGTCTGGCGCGCACGGTGACGGCCTTCGAGGTCGACCGCACGCAGCACGCCGCCAACCTGGTGGCGCCGCCCGTGGCCGGCCTGCAGTTCGTCGAAGGCGGTGCGCAGGCCATCGCCTTGCCCGACGCCAGCGCCGACATCGTGATCATGCTCAAGTCGCTGCACCACGTGCCGCTGGACCAGCTGGACAACGCCCTGGCCGAGATCTGCCGCGTGCTGGTGCCCGGCGGCGTGCTCTACGTGTCCGAACCGGTCTACGCCGGCGACTTCAACGACATCGTCAAGCTCTTCCATGACGAAGGCCAGGTGCGCGCCGCGGCCTATGCCGCGCTGCAGCGCGCGGCCGCCGCGGGCGTGTTGACCTGGGAGCGCGAAGTCGTGTTCGACACGCCGCTGCACTTCGGCGACTACGACGATTTCGTCGAACGCATCCTGCGTGTCACGCACAGCGATCTGGCGCTGCCGCCGGCGCTGGATGCCGAAGTACGGCGGCGCTTCAGCCCGTTCCAGGGTCTGGACGGCGCACGCTTCATGCGCCAGATGCGCATCAACTTCATGCGTGCGCCGTGAACCGCTCGCGCCCGGCGGTGCGGCGCTGGCCGTTCAGATGTCCAGCTTTGCCGGTTCGTCCGGCGTGTGCTGCAGCCAGGTTGCGAAGGCGCTGGAGGTCGAGCAAGCCCAGTCTGCCCGATTCGGGCTGGAGGGCAAATCGTTCGAGCGCACCTCTTCATGGCCCTGGGCGGCGATTGGGGTGACACGGCTCACCGGCCGAGGCGCTGAGTGGGGGCTCCTGGTTCGACTGTCGCCGGCAAAACGGTGATGACCCCCGGTTGAGGATGCGCGTCATGGGCCCCTGACGGGGTTTACGCCGCGTTTCCCCCAGCATTCTTGGCCGGGCTCACTCGGACCTGCAAGGCTCTGGCGCCGGATCCCCTTGGCCCTGGACCCTAGCCACAGTTGAGGGTGAACTTCCGGGCGACTGCTTTAGGGTCCCCAATTGCGCCAATGGGAGATCCGCAATGGGTCGATAGCGCACTTCCAAGTACGTCATTGACCTGCCCGGTAGGAGCCGTTGCCGCGACGTCGCCACAGTCGGGGGATGCTGTTGCGATCCGTGGCAAGCTCGGCCAATGGTGTTGCAAGCGAATGCTGGCGCGACAGCGTTCCCCGCCAGGCGGGCACCGCCGCAGGCGCCTACGCGCAGGAAATTGTGTCGCGGGACCCGCGCTACGCGACCTGCCCGACTTCGGCTTCGACAACGCTGGTCGAGGCCAATCCTCCAGCCGCATCGGCGGGAGCCTCGCTAACCGCCACCGCATCAAGCAACGGTAAGTCGTCGCCGGCATCGGTCGAAACGCCATCACCGCTTTCGCGCCCACCGAGGGCATTCATGCGCCAGCGCAGACCCATCGCAAAGTTGCGCGTGCTACTGGCCACCTCACGCACCTGGCGCTTCAAGCCCGCGCGCTGGATGTCCACCGCCTGGGCGGAAATCACCTCGTGGATCTCCAGCGTCTGAAGCAGCGGCATGAGCTGGTCGAGTTTGCCCAGGACCTCCAGGAAGCGGCGTCCGTTCGACGAGAGCACACCGACCTGCACGTCGAGCGGCACGGTGTCGTAGGTCGCAGCGCTGCCGATGCCGTTTGCCTGGAACAGTGCCTCGGCCCCATCAATGGCCTTGTTCAGGTTCTCGGTCACCGCCTCCATCTGGGTGCGAATGGCACTCTCCACCTTGGCGATGTCGTCGTGGTCGAGCCGCGTGCGTGCAATGACGGAGATGAAGTGGGCATTGAGCTGCAGGATGTTGAACTGCCGAACGAAGAAGCGCTTGCCTTCGGCGCTGGTG